>Ga0182016_10007083_pt1 | contig 11631 bp, 10 predicted proteins | sample 712S2MmetaG_FD_120491 | JGI IMG/M metagenome (GOLD analysis project Ga0182016, IMG submission 120491) | Permafrost microbial communities from Stordalen Mire, Sweden - 712S2M metaG | ecosystem: Environmental > Terrestrial > Soil > Wetlands > Permafrost | place: Sweden: Stordalen | collected...
ATCTTTCGCATCTCGGTGAACTGCTTCAAGAGTTGGTTGACGGCACCGACTGACGTGCCCGACCCCCTCGCGATTCGGCTCCGGCGTGAACCGTCGATGATGACGGGCTCGCGACGCTCTCGCTTGGTCATCGAGTGGATGATCGCCTCGATCTTGCTCAGTTCGTTCTCGTCGACGTTGCTCGCGGCGTTGCGCATCTCCTTGGTGACGCCGGGCATCATCTTCATGATGCCTCCGAGTGACCCCATCTTGCGCACCTGGCCCATCTGGGCGAGGAAGTCGTCGAGCGTGAACGTCCCGCTCATCATTCGCCCGGCGCCTTCGGCCAAGACGTCGGCGTCCATGCGCTGCTCGGCCTGCTCGATCAGAGAGAGCACGTCGCCCATCCCGAGTATCCGCGACGCCATCCGGTCCGGGTGGAACAGCTCGAAGTCGGCCATCTTCTCACCCGTCGACGCGAAGACGATGGGGCGGCCCACGACGCCGCGCGCGGACAGCACGGCGCCACCGCGCGCGTCGTAGTCGAGCTTGGTGACGATGATGCCCGAAAGTTCCAGCGTCTCGTGGAAGGCCCTCGCGGTCTGCACGGCGTCTTGGCCCGTGACGGCGTCGATGACGAGGAAGGTGTAGTGCGGTGACGTGGCACCAGAGATGTCGCGCACCTCGTCCATCAGGGCTCCGTCGATGGAGAGTCGACCAGCGGTGTCGATGATGACGACGTCGCGACCGAGGCGGGTCGCTTCGGCGAGCCCTTTTCGAGCCACCTCCAAAGGGGTCGACGACTCCGAGAAGACATCGACGCCGACCTGCTTCGCCAGTACGCGGAGTTGCTCAACGGCGGCCGGTCGCTGGAGGTCGGCCGCGATCAGGTACGGCTGGCGACCTTGCTGCTTGAACCACTGGGCCAACTTGGCCGCCGTGGTGGTCTTTCCGGCGCCTTGGAGTCCGGCGAGCAGCACCACCGTCGGTGGTTTGGAGGCGTAGGTGACCTTGAGCGCCGAGCCGCCGAGGACTTCGATGAGCTGTTCGTTGACCGCTTTGATGACCTGTTGGCCGGGCGCGAGGTTCTGATTCAACGCCTCACCACTGAGGCGTACACGCACCGCGTCGAGGAACGCCCGCACGACGCCCAGTTCGACGTCGGCGTCGAGCAGGGCCGCGCGGACCTCGCTCAGGGCTTCGTCGAGGTCGGCGTCACTCAGTCGTCCGCGAGATCGCAGTGACGTACTGAGGCGCTCAAAACGTTCACTGAGGGCATCAAACATGGTCTGTTCAGGCTACCGCTAGGTGTCGAGGAGCGAATCGACGAAGGCCTCGGGATCGAAGAGGATCAAGTCGTGCACGCCTTCACCAATGCCCACGTACTTCACCGGGATATTCAATTCGCGTTCGATCGCCACGACGATGCCCCCGCGCGCGGTGCCGTCCAACTTCGTGAGCACGATGCCCGTGACCTCGGCCGCGGCGAGGAACTCGCGGGCCTGGCTGAGGGCGTTCTGTCCCGTCGTCGCGTCGAGCACCATGAAGGTCTCGACGACCTGACCGGGTTCGCGGTCGGCCACGCGACGGACCTTGCTCAGTTCATCGAGCAGGTTCGTGGAGTTCGCTCGCCGTCCCGCGGTGTCGGCGAGGACGATGTCGGCCCCTCGCGCCGAGGCCCGTCCGAGCGCGTCATGCACGACGGAGCCGGGGTCGGCCCCTTCGGCCGAACGCACGATGTCCGCGCCGCTTCGAGTGGCCCACTCTTCCAATTGGTCGGCCGCCGCGGCCCGGAAGGTGTCACCGGCCGCGAGCACCACCTTTCGTCCTTCGTCCACGTGTCGTTGCGCGAGCTTGCCGATCGTCGTGGTCTTGCCCACACCGTTCACCCCGACGAAGAGCCACACGGGCACGCGGCCCGGGGAGGCGCTCACCGTGACGGATCGTTCGGCGCTGAGCGAGTCGAGGAGCGAATCGCGCACCGACGTCGCGATGCCCTCGGGCGCACCGTTCGTTCGAAGGTCGTCCAAGATCATGTTGGTGGTCGCCACGCCCACGTCACTGCGTAGCAGCACCTCTTCGACGACGTCGAGTTGCTCCGCGCTCACGACGCCGGCACCCGAGAGGGCCCGCACGCGGTCAAAGACGCTGCGCGACGATCCGAGGCGCTGCGCGAGCGTCCCGGGTTCCTCGTGGAGTGAAGGTCGCTGCGTGACCTCGGTGACGAGGACCGTCGGCATCGCGACGCGGGGCGCGTCGGGCAACATCGGCCTTCGTCGACGTCGTCCCCGCGCGATCAACAGTCCCGCGCCGACGAGGACGACGACCACGGCGACGATGATGATGACGATCACGCCGGTTCAACCGCCTTGGGTCTGGTCGCGCGCTGGCTGATGACCTTCGACGACGCACCCGGTCCCATCGTCACGCCGTAGAGCGCGTCGGCCGCTTCCATCGTGCGCTTCTGGTGGGTCACGATCAACAACTGAGCTTCGTCGCGGAATTCGTCGACGAGACTCAGGAACCGCTGCAGGTTGACGTCGTCCAGCGCGGCCTCGACCTCGTCCATCATGTAGAAGGGCGACGGACGAGAACGAAACACCGCGAAGAGGAACGCCAGCGCCGCCATGGAGCGCTCGCCGCCCGACAGGAGAGAGAGTCGGCGAACGTTTCGACCGAGCGGTCGCACCTCGATCTCCACACCGGTGTTGAGCGGGTCGTCGGGTTCGGTCAAGATCAATCGCCCCTGTCCGCCCGGGAAGAGCATCGCGATCAGCGCAGAAAAGTGCTCGTTGACGTCCGCGACCGCACTCGAGAAGGTCTGCATGATCTCCTGGTCGAGCGCGCGTATCACCTCTTGGAGTTCGCGCCGGGCGTGTCGCACGTCGCTCACTTGCGCGTCCAGGTCCTTGTAGCGTTCCTCGAGCGTCGCGAGCTCGTCGAGGGCGAGCGGGTTGATCGGTCCGAGCGACGTGATGCGCACCTCGAGATCGGCCACGCGCTGCTCGATCGTGACGCCCTCGGGAAGCTCAACGTGGGTCACCGTCGCCAGGTCCGCCGCCTCGAGACCGAGGTCCCGTCGAATCATCTCGTGCAAGTTCGCGATCATGACGACCAGTTCCGCCTGCTCGATCTCACTCTTGCGCGCGACGTCGCCCAGTTCGCCGAGCCTGGTCTCAGCCTCCTTGCGGGCGCGGCGAACCTCTTCGAGGAGTTCCGCGCCGGCGCGTGTCGCCTCGAGTTGTTCTCGGTACGTTGAGTCCATTGCCTCTTGAGCGACGCTGATCTCGTCCGCGGCGCGCGTGACCAACGAAGCGAGGCGCTCGAGCACCTGCAAGTCGAATTCGAGGGATTCGCGCCGTCCGGCCGCTTCGGCCCGTTCACTTGAGCGCCCCTCGAGTCGCTGTTCGATCTCGGCTCGTCGCTGCTCCAAGAGGCGGCGCCGTTCGGCGAACTGCGCTTCGCGTCGTGAGAGCGCCGTGGCTTCTTCGCCCACCGTTTCACGAAGCACTTCGAGTTCGCCGCGTGCGAGTGCGACGCGCTGGGCTCGCTCGTGCGACGTCGCCACGATCGCCTCCAGCGACGGCAACTCCTCTCGCAGCACCAACAGTTCTTCGTCGTTCGTGCTGATCTGCTCGGCCAACGCCGCGACGTCGTTGGTCGCGGTCTCCTCGGCGGCGACGAGTTGTTGGAGGAGGTCGCCAAGACGAAGGTCCTCCCCTCCAAGTCGCGAGTCCTCCGCGTGTCGTGCTGCCTCGTTCGATGTCGCTCGATTGAGACGCTGTCGTGCCTCTACCGCAGCGGCGTCGGCGTCCTTGCGACGCTCTCGAAGGGGCACGACGGCACTCGCGGCGTCACTGGCCGTGCGTTCGGCTTCCTCCACGCTCGAGCGGGTCACGACCGCTCGCCCCGACGCGATGCGCCAACCGGACGTTGCGAAACGGTCGCCTTCGCGCGTGACGATCACCAGTTCGGGGTTCGCCAGTGCCACGTCAATGCCCGACTCCCAGTCCTTGGCGACGAACGCCCGAGAGAAGAGCGCATCAAGGACCCGGGTCACGTGGGCCGGCGCGCTCGAGCGTGCGCGCACCAACGAGCGAAGTGCCTGCGTCCCCTGCGGGGTGGTCGGAGTGGCCACCGAACCTTCCGCGACGGGAAGGACCAGCCCGGCTCCGCCTTCGCGGCGCAACGCCTCGAGTGCCGCGCGCGCCGACTTGCGCCCGTCAACGATCATCGCGCCGACCGACGCCCCGGCTGCTGATTCAACGGCCCGCTCCCAGCCGCCGTCGACCTCAATGAGGTCGAGGAATGCGCCGAGGACTCCTTCGAGGCCCCCGATGATCGCCTTCCCGCCCGCGCCCGAGAACTCATCGAGTGCCCTCGCCAACGCGTCCGCGTGAGCCTGCGTGCGCGCCGCCCAGTCCGTCGCCTCACGCAGGGCTTCGTCGGACGCGGTGCGCTCCTCCTCGGCCTCGTCGGCGTCGCGCAGTGCATCCGCTCGCTCTTCGAGCGCGCTCGCCAGCGCTGCGTGGGCGCTGTCGTGATCGCGGCGTACGGCCTCGTGCTCGGCCGTTGTCTGGGCGAGGCGCGCTCGCGCGTCGGCCAGTCGGGCGGTCGCCCGCCGTTCACTCTCGTGCAGCGACTCGAGGGAACGCTCCAACAGTGCGATGCGTTGACGCGCCGCGACCAGCGTCGCCTCGTCACCTTCGCTCGACGACGAACCCCAGGTCTCATCGAAGAGTCGTAGCGCGTCATCGAGTTCGCCCTGCGCGGTGGCGACCTTCTCGCGCAGTGCCATGAGGGTCAGGTTCTCTTCGTCGACGCTCGCGAGATCGGTCGTGAGTTTGGCCGCGTCGGCTTCGAGGGTGGCGATGACGTTCTCGTCAGCCGACGCGACGAGCGCTTGGCGCAACGAGCGCTCGCGCTCTTGGATGATCGACGACGTGCCCCTCGCACGTTGCGCCAGTCCCTGGAGCGTGCCGAGCGTTGAGGCGAGTAGCTCCTCTCGGCGACTCGCCATCTCCGCTGCGGCACTCGCCGCCTGCGCGTCGAGCGTCACGAGTTCGTGACGAATCTCTCGTTCTCGCGTAGTCGATCCCGCCAGATCGGTCTCGAGCGTTCGACGTCGTGATTCGAACGTGTGCAGGCGCGAGGAGAAGAGCGCGCGACGAGCGGCCCGGAGGTCCGTCTCGACATCGGAGTAACTGCGCGCCGAGACGGCCTGGCGTTCGAGCGGTCGCATCTGGCGCCGGACTTCGCGCACGAGGTCGCCCAATCGCTCGATGTTCTCCTGGGTCGCGTCGAGCCGACGCTCGGCGCGTTCCTTTCGGCGTCGGTGCTTCAAGACGCCGGCCGCCTCTTCGATGACGGCGCGTCGATTCTCCGAGGAGGAGTTCAAAATCGAATCGAGTTGTCCCTGACCGATGATCATGTGCTGTTGGCGTCCCACGCCCGAGTCGCTCAGCAGTTCTTGGACGTCGAGCAGGCGACAGGTCGTGCCGTTGATGGCGTACTCCGAGTCGCCACTACGAAAGAGGGTGCGCGAGATGGTGACTTCCGCGCCGTCGATCGGGAGCTTCCCCGAGGTGTTGTCGAGGGTGAGGGCGACCTCGGCCCGGCCGAGGGCCGCGCGGTTGGCGGTGCCCATGAAGATGACGTCGTCCATCTTCGCGCTGCGCAGCGCCCGGGTGCTCTGCGCCCCGAGGACCCAGGTGACGGCGTCCACCACGTTGGACTTTCCCGAGCCGTTGGGACCGACCACGGCCGTCACACCGGTCTCGAATTCGAGCACCGTGTTGTCGGCGAAGGACTTGAAGCCCTTCATGGTCAATCGCTTTAGAAACACGGGTAGACGCTACCAATCTTCGAGTGCGGCACCGTTTCTAGCTCTGACATTTCGGGCAGAAGAATGTGGAGCGCCCGCGCACCGTTTCTCTCATGACGGGTTGGCGACACTGGAAGCACGCCAGACCCTCTCGGTTGTACACCTGGTGGTACTCCTGGTAGCGACCGGCCACACCGTCGGGGTCGACGAACTGCTCGTCGTCGAGCGTCGAGCCGCCGTGCTTGATTGCCTCGGTGAGTGTCTCGGCAATCGCGCGGTGGAGCCGTCGGATCTCGATCGTGGAGAGTGATTCGGACTCGCGGTCGAAGCGCAGTCCCGCGGCGTAGAGGATCTCGTCGGCGTAGATGTTGCCAATACCGCAAATGATGTCCTGGTCGGTGAGCACGGCCTTCAGTCCCGTTGAGCGGCTGCGCAGGACCGCGGCGAAGCGGTCCCAGCCGATCTGGTCCTCGAAGGGGTCGATGCCCAGGTGCGCGAGTTCGGGAATCTCTTTTCGCAGCGCCAGGCCGTCGCCACCGATCGAGAGGCGCGCGAATTTAGAGACCTCCACCTCTTGGCCCTCGAGCGGCCCCGTGGAGATGTAGAGCTCGCCAAAGGTCCTCGGATCGACGTAACGAAGTTCGCCACCCTGCGCGAAGGTGAAGACGACGTGGGTGTGCTTGGGCTTGGGGTCCTTGGGACCCTTCGCGCGTAGGAGCTGACCGCTCATGCCCAGATGGACGATGAGGTGGGTCCCGTTGTCGAGGGCGAAGACCAGGTTCTTGCCGAGTCGCTGCGCGCTCTTGATCGAATGGCCCTCGATGAGCGTGCGGAAGTCCTTCGCGGTCTTGTGGCGCCGGACGAGTCGACCGTTGGTGACCGACGCGGTCTTTACTTTCTTGCCAATGAGGTCGCGTGCCAACGACGCGCGAACGGTCTCGACTTCGGGAAGCTCAGGCATGTTGCTCCCACGCGTGCTCGGCGGCGTTGGCTTCGGCACTCTTCTTCGAGCGACCTTCGCCTCGGGCGATGCGTCCATCAACCTCGACGCTCGCGTAGTACGTGGCGTCGTGGCTGGGGCCGGTCGAGGTCACCCGGTAGACCGGCGTGCCGTGGCCGTTCGCTTCGGACCACTGGCGAAGTCGGGCCTTGGGGTCGACGTCGCCCGGTTGGCGCGCCGCCGTTGCGACGTCCTGGGCGAGCGCGTCGTGCACGAACGCCTTCGCCACGTCGTAGCCGCGTTCTAGATAGATGGCCGCGACCACCGCTTCGAAGGCGTCGGCCAACAACGAGGGCCGTTGCAGTCCGTTCTCCTTGGCCACGCCGCGTCCGATGCGCATGGCGCTCGCCAGGTCGAGGCGTTGGGCGGCGCTCGCGAGCGAGCTCTCGTTGACGACGCGCGATCGCACGAGTGAGCCGGTCCCCTCGTTGAGCGTCGGATAACTCGTGACGATGAGATCGGCCACGGCCAAGTCGACGACGGCGTCACCGAGGAATTCGAGGCGCTCATTGGATTCCACGCCGTGTTCGGCCGCGTAACTCGAATGAGTCAGCGCGAGTGCGAGCAGAGGACTCGTCCCGGCGAGTCCAACGCGCTGCCCTAACGCATCAAGTGGCGATAGCAGCGAGCTCACGAACCCCGTTAGGACACCTGCAATTTGACGGCGACGTAGTCAACTGCGTCGCGAACCGAGAGGAGACCCTCTAAGTCCTCGTCATCGATGTGAAATCCGGCCGAATACTTCGCGAGATTCTCTTCGAGCGCCTCAACCAGTTCGATCAGGGCCAACGAGTCGGCGCCCAGGTCGGTGAAGGGGACGTCCTCGGCGATGTCGTCGGGACTCTTCTCCAGGATTTCAGCGAGTTGCTCTCGGACAATGGACAATATTGTCGCCTTATCCAATGGCGATGGATTCCCAGCGTCGGCCATACTCAACTCCCTTATTGGTGCTGGTGCAGTTTACCGAACGAAGAGGGTTCGGCCCCCAGTTCTCAACCCTGATCAGGACGGATAGTCAGCCGTAATTTCTCGACGACCCCGGCCGCGTCCATTTCAGAAGCGACCCGAAGCGCGTTTTTGATCGCCACGGCGTTCGAGGAACCGTGAGAGATCACACAGATCCCGTCGAGGCCTAGGAGCATTGCGCCACCCTGATTCTCGGGCGTCAACTGGCTCGCGAGCGGCAAGAGGTACTCGAAGAGCACGGCCCCAGCGGCGCGCGTCTCGTCATTCGTGTCCACCACGTCGAGCACGGCCTTGAAGATGAACTTCAGCGCCCCCTCGAGGGTTTTCAGCGCCACGTTGCCGGTGAAACCGTCGGTGACGATGACGTCGACCGGCGAGGGCACGAGGTCGCGACCTTCCACGTTGCCAGCGAAGTTGAGACCCGGGAGTGCCGCCAAGAGGGCGTGCGTCTCCTTCACGAGCGGTGTTCCCTTCGTCGACTCCTCGCCAATGGAGAGCAGTCCGACCTTGGGACTCGCGACGCCAAAGTGCGCGGTCGCGAAGGTGCTCGCCATCTGGGCGAACTGGACGAGCATCTCGGGCGTGCACTCAGAGTTCGCACCGGCGTCGACCATGACCATGGGCTGGCGACCGGGGTTGGGGATCGGCGTCGCGATACAGGGTCGCACGACGCCGGGTAGGCGTCCCATGCGCAGCAGCGCCGACGCCATCGTCGCCCCCGTGTTGCCGGCCGAGACCATCGCGCAGGCCTTGCCGTCGCGAACGAGTTCGGCGCTGCGCACGAGCGAGGAGTCCTTCTTCTTGCGCACACTGGCGGCGGGGTCGTCATCCATTGCGATGATCTCGCTGCAGGCGAAGACCTCGAGTCCGAGGGGGTCGCCCATCAGGTCGGGCACGCCCACGAGGATGACCGAGAGACCGAGTTCGTCGACGGCAGCGCGGGCGCCGGCGATGATCTCGCCAGGTGCAAAGTCGCCACCCATCGCGTCAAGGGCGATGGGCAGGGCCAATTTAGTTAACCTCTACGGCGACGCGACCCTTGTACCAACCACAGTTCGGACACACGATGTGGGGCAACTTCGACGTCGCGCACTGCGGGCAGACGCTGCGTGCCGGTCGCTCGAGACGCCAGTTGGCCGCACGACGGCTCCGGGTCTTGGCTTTGCTGGTCTTGCGCTTGGGGACGGCCATCGATCTTCTCTTTCAGCTGGACGGGCGGACCCGTCACACTTCTTTGGATTCGCCGGGCTCAAAGTCCGTGAATCGGAGTCCGTCAAGTGTAGCCCAGCGCGGGTCCGATGGTGCCTGGCACTCACAGGTCGCCTCATTGCGATCGATACCGCAGTAGGGGCAAAGTCCCGCGCAGTCCTCTCGACAGAGGGGCGCGAGGGGCAAGTCGAGGAAGATCGCGTCGTGCGCCAAGGGGGCCAGATCGACGAAATCATCGTCGATGACGTAGGTCTCTTCGTCACCGGGCCCTCGGTGGTCAACGAATCGCTCGTTGACGGCGACCGTGCTCAGCCCGAGGACCGGCGTCGAGCAGCGTCGACACGTCCCGTGCCAGGGTGCCTCGACGGTCCCTTTGGCGCGCAGTCCCCCACTGAAGCTCTCGAGACGAAGGCGCACCCGAACGGTCGCCTCGGGGAAGACGTCGGTCTCGGCAACGCCGCGGGGCGCGAACTCGTGGGGTTCGTCGAACTCCGCGTCGAAGGCGACCTCGGTGCGCGACGGGACGTCGCGGAGCAACTGGGCCACGGGGACGAGGTACGGCGAGTTCACTTCTAGAACGCGTCCTGATCGAAGAATGACGTGGTGTCTTCGATGGTGGTCGGCTCCTTATAGTCAGGCGCGACCGCCGAGAATGGATCGTCGACCTGCGCTTCCTCGATCAAGGACGTGGGCAGACCTTGGGCGCTCAGACGCTCACGTCCCGAGTGGGTGGTCTTTAAGAGGCGCTCCAGCACGATCTCGAAACTGCCGAGCTTGCCATCGATGAAGTCCTCGGACTGGTTGATCATTTGGCGCGACTGGGCGTGAGCCTCGGCCACGATCTGTTGGGCCATCAGGCGCGACTGGCGTACGATCTCGGTCTTGTCGACCATGCGTGCGGCCTCGGCGCGAACCTGGTCCATGAGCTGTTGCGCCTTTTGCATCTCGGCCGCCATCAACTCTTCGCGGTCACGCAGGGCCCAGCGGGCCTCGCGCAGTTCGTCGGGCAGGCTGTGCAACGCCTGCTCCAAGAGTCCGAGCACGTCGTCGCGCGAGATGAGCGCCGAGTTCGACAGCGGCATCTGTTTGGCGTTGGCGACCAGTTCGATGAGGTCGCGCAGGTCGGCCTCGATGTCGCGGCGCACGTGGCGCCCGGGTGGTTCCGCGAACTCTTCGGGGTCGTCGTAGCCGTCAAAGGACGTCATTGCCCACCTCCTGGGAACTTGCCGACCAGCCGTTTCGCCACGGCGGCCGGGACGAAGGGAGAGACGTCGCCGCCGTAGCGCGCCACCTCTCGCAGCAGTCGACTCGCGATAAAGGAGTGCGTGGAACTCGATGGAATGAACAGCGTCTCCACGCCCGAGAGCGAACGGTTCATCTGGGCCATCTGGAGCTCGCTCTCGAAGTCCGACACGGCGCGCAGGCCCTTCACGATGGCCGTCGCGTCCACGTCCTTGGCGACGTTCACGAGCAACGTGGATATCGAGACGATGCGGACGTTCTTCAGGTGGACCAGCGATTCGGCGATCATGTCGCGGCGCTCGTCCAGGTCGAAGAGGGCCTCGGACTTCTGCGGATTGCGGATTGCGGCGACCACGATCTCGTCAAAGATGTGCGACGCGCGCTCGACGACTTCGAGGTGGCCGTTGTGAAAAGGGTCGAAAGAACCGGGAATCAGGCCAACCGTCATTCGTCGTGCCCTTCGTCCGGTTCCAGCATCGTAACGAGCGTAGTGCCGTAACGCTTGGTTTTGGTCACGACCCAACCCTCGGGCGCGTCCATGTGACGGTCGTTTTCAACCATGACGCGCTCGGCCACGACGCCGTTCAAGACACTCGCGAGGTCGAGCGGGCCGTAGGGGGGATCGGCGAGGACGAGGTCGAGGTCGTGCGGTGGTGACCACACTGGCAACATGGCGCGGACGAACACCGCCTCGGCGTCGAACTTGAGTGGTTCCAAGTTCAACTTGACCGCCGCGAGGCACGCGGGGTCCGCGTCGATGAAATAGACCTTGGACGCGCCGCGCGACATCGCCTCGATGCCCATCGCCCCCGAGCCGCAGTAGAGGTCGGCGACGACGAGCTCGATGAGTCCGCCGCGACTCTCGAGCATCGAGAAGATCGCCTCGCGCGCGTAGTCGGTCGTCGGTCGTACACTCGCGGGCAGTTTCGCCTTCAGCGGGCGTCCCCGGGCCGTCCCACCAATGACTCGCATCCCTCAAGGGTACGTCGCGATGCCCTCAAGACTTGAACAAGTAATCGGCTTCTTCGTCGTCAATGAAGAGCCGTAGTTCGTCCACCATTTCGGGCTCGCCACTGAGCCCGTCGCGCTGGACCATGGCCGCGGCCACTTTCTGCGCGGCGAGCAGGAGTTCCTCATCGCGCCGCAACGACGCGAGTCGCAGGTCACTGCGGCCCCGTTGACGCGTCCCGAGCAGGGTCCCTTCGCCACGCAGATCAAGGTCGATCTCGGCGAGCGCGAAGCCGTCGTTGGAGTCGACCAACGCCTGAAGGCGGATGGCGCCCTCTGGTGTGGGGGGCGTGCCGAGCAAGTAGCAGTAGCTCTGCACGTCACTTCGTCCGACTCGACCGCGCAACTGGTGCAACTGGGCGAGGCCAAATCGCCACGCATCCTCGATGACGATGACGCTCGC
>Ga0182016_10007085_pt1 | contig 11630 bp, 12 predicted proteins | sample 712S2MmetaG_FD_120491 | JGI IMG/M metagenome (GOLD analysis project Ga0182016, IMG submission 120491) | Permafrost microbial communities from Stordalen Mire, Sweden - 712S2M metaG | ecosystem: Environmental > Terrestrial > Soil > Wetlands > Permafrost | place: Sweden: Stordalen | collected...
CGCCGAACTCGTCGGCCAGGCCGAAGTCGAGGCAGATGGCCTTGGCGTGGCCGATGTGCAGGTAGCCGTTGGGCTCAGGAGGAAAGCGCGTCTGGATTACGGCGTCGCCGTATTTTTTCGTCGTCACGTCTTCAGCGATAATGTCGCGCAGGAAGTTGGGCGTGCGGGATTCCTGAGTTGGTGCATCCTGATTTTTAGCAGCGAGGCTTTCCGGATTTGTGTCGGTCATGGCTGGTATTTATTATCCCACTGACCCGCCCGAGGCAGGATTTTACGCGGCCGCTTTTCCGGCGGCGATAGGCTGGGCCACCAAGCGCACCCCGAGTGCCGCGCAGACGCGACTGATCGTATCGAATCGAGGCGCGCTGTCAGGGCGAAGGGCCCTGTAAAGGGCTTCTCGAGTAATGCCGGCGGCCTTGGCGATCTCCGTCATGCCGCGCGCACGGGCAATGTCCCCGAGCGCCGAAGCCAGAAGAGCCGCGTCGTTTGCTTCCAGAATTCCGGTCAGATAAAACAGCAATGCTCTCTTCGTTGTCGAGGTACTGTGCCGGATCGAATTCGGGGAGCGACCTGAAGGAAGACATGATCAAACTGTAGTCGATTGATTACAGAACCTTCAATGAGGAATCAACAAAGCGATTGAAGGCTCTGTTCCGCCTTCCGGATACGCGCCAGACAAACTTCCCGGCCGAGCACGGCCATAGTTTCAAAAAGCGGCGGAGCGTTTTTGCGCCCGCAGACGGCGACCCGGATGGGCTGGAACATCGGCCCGGCCTTGATGCCCAGCGTTGCAGCGGCCGCGCGCAGTGTTTGGTCCAAAGAATCGTGGTCGAAAGCCGTAGTAGCCAGCACTTCCTCGGCGTGCCTGAGGATTCGTAGAGCGAGAACGGCATCGCCTTTTTGCGGAATCAGTTCGGCCGGGTCATAGGGCGCGAGCTCTTGCACAAAGAAAAAGTCTGCGGCGGAGACGGCATCGCGCAGGAACTTGATGCGCTCGCGAATGAGCGGTGTGACGGCAAGCAGCTTTTCCGGAGAGGCGTCCAGGCCGGCCTTGGCGAGAAAAGGCTCGATGCTGGAACTGAGCTGGTCGATCGACAGCGCGCGGATATGCTCGGCATTCAACCAAACAGCCTTGGGGTCAAAAGGATCCTCTTCCGTGAAATTCACAACGGCGTTGGACCGGTTGACGCCCTCCAGCGTGAAAATCTCTGTCAGCTCATCCAGCGAAAGGAATTCCCGGTCGTTCTTGGGCGACCAGCCAAGCAGGCAGAGAAAATTGATGAATGCCTGCGGCAGAAAGCCGGCATCGCGATAGGTGGTCACGCTGACCACAGGGCCGTGGCGGCGCTTGGAGAGCTTGGTGCCATCCGGCGCCACGAGCAGCGGAAGATGAGCGAACAAGGGCGGCTCGGCTCCGAGCGCTTCGAAGATCAGCAGGTGCTTGAAGGTGTTGGTCAGGTGATCCTGGCCGCGGATGATGTGGGTAATGCCGAGATCGGCGTCGTCAACGCACGATGCCAGGTGATAGGTTGGCATCCCGTCGCTGCGCAGCAGCGCGAAGTCTTCCACCTCGTCTGCTTCCTTGGATTGCAAACCGTACACCCAGTCGGCAAAACTGAGGGTCCGGTCCTGGCCCCGAGGCACACGATAACGCAGCGCAAAAGGCTCGCCTGCTTCCGCGCGGCGATCGCTCTCTTCCCTGGACATTTCACGCATGCCGGGATTGAAAAGCCAGGCGCCCTGTGAAGACGATTGCTCGCCGGAATCCGAGTGTGCGGGCGTAAAGTCGCGATAGGCCAGACCCTTGGCGAAGATAGCCTTGGCCTGCTGGCGATGAAGATCAAGACGTTCGGATTGCTTGTACTCCTCGTCCCAATCAAGTCCCAGCCAGCGCAATCCCTCGAAAATGGACTGAACGCTGGCGTCGGTGTTGCGCTCGACGTCTGTGTCGTCCAGACGCAAAACCATCGTCCCCTGGTTGTGGCGTGCAAAGAGCCAATTGAAGATAAAAGTCCGAGCGCTCCCCACATGCAGGAAGCCGGTCGGGGATGGGGCGAAACGGACGCGGGGAGATTTCTCTGCGGAGCGAGCGGAATCAGGCATCGAATGGGTTTCTTTCCAATCACGATGCTAGCATTTGAGCCTCAGCCCGAGCGGAGGCGAGCCGCGCTCATTCGGGCATTTTCAGGCCTGGGGCGGAAATGGCGGATAGGGTGCTTGCGGCGGCGGAAATACGACCTGCGGCGCCGGCACCACCTTCCACTCGGCGAAAGCAACGATGTAAAAGAAAATCACTCCCGTGAGCGGAAAGATGCACAATAACGCCAGCCAGGGAGAAAATCCCGCCTTTTTGGCGATAAACCAGGCTGGAATCATGAAGATGGCCGCCTGAATCACGTACACGATGGCGTAGAACCCCGCCAATGCGGCAAAAATCCCCACCATCTGATTAGTGTTGGGCTGTTCCTGCAGGAAGAGAGCGAGATTGTGCATAGAGTACGCTCCTGAGTTGGGGTGAATGCTCGCAGCAAAGGTACGGCCAAACTGGAAAAACTGCAATGGAAATATTGCACGTCGTTCTCTTTCCTCCATGGCTCTGGCGGAGATTTGGTGCTTTGACTAACTTGACCAACCCTAGGAAAGGAGCGACAATTGAATTGCCTTTGGCCAACCTGACGAAGTAGTCGATTTACGGGGTCCGGCAATGAAGGAGCGGCGAAATGGCTAGCACGCAAGTAAATCTGTACGAGGCGAAGACGCAGCTTTCCAGCCTTGTGGAGCGGGCGGCGAAAGGCGAAGAGATTGTGATTGCCAAGGCGGGGAAGCCGATGGCGCGTCTTTCTGCGATTGAAGAGGGGACGCCGAAACGCAAACGCAAGTTTGGACGGAATTTGCTTGGGATTACCTTCAAATCCGACGATTGGGAGAAGGACATTCCCCTTGAGTATTTCCAGGATGAGGGTGAGTCGAATCCTTTTGGCGATGAGAGAATGGCAGTCGAGTCGAAATGACGGAGCCCGCGTTCCTGCTGGACTCCAACATTGTGGTTTGGCTGGACCAGAAGCCGGACCGAATCTCAGCTTCGGTGTTGCTTCGAATCGAATCCGCGCCGGTGGTATTCTTGAGCGCAGTGGTTGCCTGGGAGCTAGGCATCAAGCAATCCCTTGGCAGCCTGACGCTGAATCGACCCGTCTCGGAATTTCTGCGCGCCAGTGGAATGACGGAACTTCCAGTGAGTATCGAACATGGAGAAGCAGTCCGGAGCCTCCCGCTTCATCATCGCGATCCGTTTGATCGACTGCTCGTGGCACAGGCAATGGTCGAGGGGTTGATCCTGGTGACCGGAGACCGGCATTTGCTCGATTATGGGGTTCCGATTCTGCTGGCCTGAGCCCCGGAATTGGGTCCAAAGGTTCGTGTTCTCCCACCCTTTCACAGAAGCGCGAAAGGATGGCGCACCCAGCCTTATCGGTATAACCGACTACTCATAACCGACAGCTGCTCTTACGTTATGTCTTCCGTGTCGTAAACCGGACTGATCGTGCGCTTTTTCGGGACGCCGTGGACGGAACTTAGCAGGTCTTCGACCACATCTTCGAGCTGGCGCTGGGTTTCGATCACGGCGCTCATGCTCGCTAGTTCATCCTGCTCCTTGATGCGCTCGACCAGGGCGACGGCGTGGCACTGCGCAACGTGGTCCAGGCTCAATCCCTCGGGGGTTTTGGCCTTGATGCTGATCTGGTCGATGCCGACACCCAACAAGTCTGCGAGGTGGGCGCGCATTTCGCCGGCGATCGGGAAGATCTTGGGGGCGGCCAGCACCAGCGTCGTATCAATGTTCACGATCTGGTAGCCGGCGTTGCGGAGCTCTTCGAGTGCCAGGTTAAGGAAGATGGCGGAGTCGGCGTCTTTCCAGCGCGGGTCGCCCGGCGGGAAAAAGCTGCCAATGTCGCCGGCGGCTATCGAGCCGAGCAGGGCGTCGGTGATGGCGTGGAGCAGGACGTCGCCGTCGGAGTGGCCGGCGAGGCCTTCCGGATGTTCGATTCCCAGGCCGCCAATGCGCAGGGGGACGCCAGCCTTGAATTCATGCGAGTCCCAGCCAAATCCTATGCGTGTATCCATGGTCTGTTTTGCCTATTCCTTTGAATTCTGACGGGTCCCGTTGCTGATTGGAACGCTAGCCGCCTAGCGGGCGCGCTGGCTGAGATAGAACTCGGCCAACTCCAGGTCGCCGGGCTGCGTAATCTTCAGATTAACCTGAGAGCCGTGTACAACCGCAACGGGCAGACCTGCGCGCTCCACCACGGATGCCTCGTCGGTGCCGATAAAGCCGTCGGCGGTAGCCTCAGCGAAGGCATTTTGCAACAGGCCATAGCGGAAGCCCTGCGGCGTCTGGGCCAGCACCACGAACTCGCGCGGAATGGTCGATGTGATCAGCGCGCCATGGGCGGTCCGCTCCACCTGCTTGATGGTATCGACGGCGGGCAGGCCGACGATGGCCGCTCCGAATTCAATGACGGCGTCAATGGTACGGTCGATAGTGGCGGCGTCAATAAGCGGGCGCACGGCGTCGTGGACCAGGACAATATCGTCGGACTTGGCGGGGAGAGCGGCCAGGGCATGGGACACGGACTCCTGGCGGTTGTCGCCGCCTTCGACTACGCGGACTCGGTCGCCGAAGGCATATTCAGCCCCATACTCGGCGATCTGGGCCTGCACGCGCTCGATCTCCGGTTTACGCACGGCCACGTAAATGGCTGTGACCCGGTTGACCGAGGCAAAGGCGCTGAGCGAGTGAATGAGGATGGGCAGCCCTCTCAGGGCGAGAAACTGCTTCGGCTGGGGCCCGGCCATGCGCGTGCCCAGGCCTGCTGCTGGAAGAATGACAAATACTTGCATACCGGGTGAAGTATACATTGGCCTGTGCAGTTAGCGCGGTTAGCGGCGTCGGCGGAGCTCCAAGGGTAGTCGCATGTACAGTTCCTGTTTCCGTATTTGGTCCCGATCCCATCCTCCCGTCCCGTACTAGGCTGTCACGAAACTCAATGAGCGGAGCCTTTGTAACAAGGGCATGACTTTAGTCAGGCCAATGAAGCCAATTGAATCAACGTTGGGCTTCAGCCCCCGTTACTCCAATTCCCTCAATTTTGCCCTCTTCCATGCGTTTCGTAACAGCCTGCGTAGGGACACGGCGAACCTCGAATTCGCCGCTCGACCAGCTCCATCCGGTTGCGTCTGCGGTGTTACCCTTCCACCTGCTCCACATAAAACATCTCGTTGGTTGCGCGGAAGCCCAGAGCTTCATAAATGCTGCGCGCGGCGTCTGAGCTGTGCAGCGCCACGACGCGCAGGCCGCGGCGGTGGGCCTCGGTCAGGCAGCGGTCGACCAGCGCATGGGCCAGGCCGCGCTTGCGATAGTCCGGCTCGACGAAGACGTTGAGCAGATAGCCGCGATGCTCGCCGGCGAGATCCAGCGGATGGGGCGGCCAATCCAGCACCAACAGCCCGGCAGATGCCACCGGATGGCTGCCATCCAATGTGACCCAGCCGGTATATTTGCCCTCCGCGATCATCCGGGCGACCCATGGCTGAAAGTTGCGGCTCATGGCGTCGAGGATGGAGGCCGGGGTGCTTCCCATTGCGGCGAACATTGCGCGTCGATGGGCGGTGACGAGGGGGGCGTCGGCAACGGTGGCTAAGCGGGTTTCCAACATGCACGACAGTATAGGACACCCGCGCCACCTGCGGTGAAGCAGACTACGCTTGCGCGCCCTGAGGCTGGAGCTTTGTTTAAAAACGTGCTCTGTGAAAGGGCACGAATCCAGTCGTGCCGAAGATGCCCGATCGATCCTGCGTTATAACCCCTGATCGTTTCCCCAATTTCAAACTTCAATCCCCAGAGCACGTACCTTTGCGGCGGGTCGCACACCGTATGATTCTGGCATGCGTTCGCTCCTACACCCATCGCTTCCCTTGGACACGTCACTTCTGAAGGTGGGGATTCGACTGGGAGTGGGAGTCTCAGGTGGGGCAGACTCAGTGGCGCTGCTACGAACTCTGGAACGCCGCTCCCACGAGCTTGGCCTGGTGCTGCACGTGGCTCACTTGCACCACGGTCTTCGCGGCGCGGAGGCGGACGGCGACCAGAAATTTGTACGCGCTCTGGCCTCTGAATTCGACTTGCCCTTCCACCAAGCACGCGTAGATGTAGTAGCCGAGGCCGAAAAGGCCGGCGAGTCAATAGAAGAAGCAGCGCGCCGGCTGCGCTACCAGTGGTTTCGCAAGCTTCTGACCGAAGTCCCTCTCGACGCAATCGCCACGGCCCACACCCAGGACGACCAGGCCGAAACCGTATGCGCGAAGTTCCTCCGCGGCGCATGGACCGAGGGGCTGAGCGGCATTCATCCCGTCGTTACGTTTCCCGAAGGTCGCATTGTGCGCCCCCTGCTGCAGGCGTCGCGGCCCGATGTTGAGGCGTATCTGAACGCGCTCGGCCAAGCTTGGCGCGAAGATTCCACAAACCGCGATGACGCATTTACCCGCAACCGCATTCGCCATGAACTGCTGCCGCTGCTCGAGGGCTGGAATCCGCAATTGAGGGAACACATGGCGCAAATGGCTGTGCTGGCTCGCGACGAAGAGGCCTGGTGGCAGGCGGAGCTGTCTCGGCTTGGCCCGCAAGTTCTGATGGCCGGAAAGCCGGTTCGAGGCGGCGGACGCGCTGCCGGGGATGGACTGGCAGTGGATGTGACGCGGTTCGCAGGCCTGGCTCCCGCGTTGCAGCGAAGACTTCTGCGCTATGCCGCCGGGCAACTGGGTGCCGCGCTGGATTTTGCATCGACAGAGGCTCTGCGCACTCTGGCGCTGGAAGGCCGTGCCGGGCAGAAGCGCGAATTGGCGCATGGCCTGCGGGCGGAGCGAACCCCTCGCGAGTTGCGGCTGACCATTCAGGCAATCTCTGCCGCCGGCGACGCCCAGGCGGTGCCAGAGTATGTGAGGCCGGTTCCCGAGGAGATCGAAGGCCCCGCGTTTGGGCTCCGGCTCCGGATCGAGACGACCGGAGACCAAAGCTCGGTCTATTCCGGGAAAGCCGCAACTCTCCGCAACTGGAGGCCAGGAGACAGGGTGCGGTTGCGCTACTCCGGCGGCCCGCGCAAAGTGAAGGAAGTGCTTGAACGGCTGCGGGTTACCGGAAGCAATCGGGCAATTTGGCCAGTGCTGGAAGTGGACGGGCGGATTGTTTGGATGAAAGGCGCCGAACTCGAGCCGGAACCCGGGCTTAAGGTCGTGGCGACACAGTTAGACTCCGCTGTAGATGCACCCGCCCCCCACGCTTTCCGCAATGACCCTTTCGAGTGAATGAAATGGCCCGGACGCTGGGTGCGAATCCTTGCCAGGATGGTTCCCGTTCATACGCGGTTCGGAGTACAATCTTAGATACTGCTCACTCGGCGGCAGAGGAGCTGTGTCTGCCGTCAGGGCGCTGTGTACTTTATGTGACTTTGGCGAAGCTTCAAGCGTCTATAGAGTGATGTGCGCGGAGACGGGGGTCCAGTTGCTGGATTTTCGCCCGCCGGGAAAGAGGAGTCCTGGTGAATTCGACCGTTAAAACGATCATGTTCTGGGTGTTTATTCTTGTCTGCCTCATGCTCCTGTGGACCGTGGTGTCGAGAAGCTCCGCCATGGGCGGCAAACCGCAGGACATCGGCTACTCAGCTCTGCTGGACAAGATAGAGGCAGGCCAGGTGCAGGACGCGACCATCCAAGGGGAAGACGTGCATGGCCACCTGAAGGGCGCCAAGGACGAGTTCCACACCACCATCTCCAGCAACCTGGTCGACAGCCTCACCAAGGAACTCCGCGCCGCCAAGGTCGACACCAACATCAAGCCGCCACAGAACAACGGCGTCCTGCTCCAGGTGCTGTTTAATGTGGGTCCGTTCATATTGCTTGGCGCCATCTGGTTCTTCATGCTGCGGCAGATGCAGTCGGGCGGCAACAAGGCTCTGTCGTTTGGAAAGAGCCGCGCGCGCCTGCTCTCGATGCAGCAGAAGAAAGTCACCTTCAAAGACGTGGCCGGCGTGGACGAGGCCAAGGAAGAACTGAAGGAGATCATCGAGTATCTTCGTGAGCCGCAGAAGTTCCAGAAGCTGGGCGGCCGCATTCCCAAAGGCGTCCTGCTCGTCGGGCCTCCGGGAACCGGCAAGACGCTGCTGGCCCGTGCAGTCGCCGGCGAAGCGAATGTGCCGTTCTTCTCCATCTCCGGGTCTGATTTTGTTGAGATGTTTGTGGGCGTGGGCGCAAGCCGCGTACGCGATCTGTTTGAACAGGGCAAGAAGAACGCGCCCTGCATCATCTTCATCGACGAAATTGACGCTGTGGGTCGCCATCGCGGCGCAGGCCTGGGCGGCGGACACGATGAGCGCGAGCAGACGCTGAATCAGCTCCTTGTCGAAATGGACGGCTTCGAATCGAACGACGGCGTGATTCTCGTCGCCGCAACCAACCGGCCTGACGTGCTGGATCCCGCGCTGCTTCGCCCCGGTCGTTTCGATCGCCGCGTTGTTGTTGGACTTCCCGATGTGCGTGGCCGCGAAGAAGTGCTTCGCGTGCACGTCAAGAAGGTCCCCGTTTCCGACGACACAAATCTGAATGTGCTGGCTCGTGGAACACCAGGCTTCAGCGGCGCCGATCTTGCCAACATGGTGAATGAGGCCGCGCTGAATGCTGCGCGCATGAATCGCAAGCAGGTCACGATGTATGACTTCGAGTTGGCCAAGGACAAAGTCCTGATGGGCGCAGAGCGGAAGTCGATGCTGCTTACCGAGGAAGAGAAGCGGGTTACGGCCTATCACGAAGCGGGCCACGCGCTGGTTTCATTTCTGCGCGAACACTCCGACCCCATCCACAAGGTCACCATCATTCCCCGCGGCATGGCTCTGGGTGTGACGATCTTCCTTCCCGGCGATCGGCATAACTACACCCGCGAGTACCTTGAAGCCAACCTCGCAATCGCATACGGTGGGCGCGTGGCGGAGGAGATCTTCCTCAACCAGATGTCGACCGGTGCAGGCAGCGATATCGAAAGCGCGACTGACCTTGCTCGCCGCATGGTTTGCGAGTACGGCATGAGCCGCCTTGGACCGCTGACATTCGGCAAGAAGGAAGAGCAGATCTTCCTCGGCCGCGAAATCGCGCAGCATCGCGACTTCAGCGAGGAGACAGCTCGGCAGATCGACCTCGAAGTTCGCCGCCTGATCGACGAAGCGTACCAGTCGGCGCATGCGCTGGTCAGCTCTCATGCCGATGCGATGCACCGCATTGGCGCGGCGCTGCTGGAACGCGAGACCATCGATGCTGAAGAAGTGCGGATGCTCATCGAGGGCCAGGAATTGCCCCCGATGCGTTCCGTGCTGGCTTCGCCAACCGACACCGGCAGTGGCACTCCCGCACAAGTGCTGAAGCCGGAAACACGCGGCGGCCCAGGCTTCCCGGAAGGATCGCCTTCACCTGCATAACCACCTGCCGTGGGGCAGACGCGGCTGCGCCGCCATTCACTGCAACCAATTCACATAAAGAAATAGGGTCATTCGCTACGGCGGGTGGCCCTTTTTCGTTCTCTCCATCGATCTGCACACAACTGCGACATGCGTCCACCGATTACCGGAGCCGCGCCAGATCGGCCGCAAATGCTCCGTGCCCCGTTCTTGCGATTTTTTTCTATCGCAAGGGCGGGAAACCAAGAACCTCATTCAAATCCGTACTCTCGGAGCGAATTTGGCCAATTGAATTGAACCTCCCGCAGCTTTTGTTCGACATAAAGGATGAATGCACAGCGAGATCGAAAATCGAACGCTATTTGAATGGATCGCGCTGCGCTGCCAATCGGGCGAGGCGGATGCATTCGAGGATCTGATTGCGGCGATGGAGCGTCCGTTGCTCTATTACGCGACGAGTCTGACCGGCAATCCCGACAGTGGGCTCGACGTTCTTCAGGAAGTGTGGATAAAGGCGTTTCGCGGCATCCGCAAGCTGAAAGACCCCGGCGCTGTGCGGTCGTGGTTGTACAGCATTACGCATGGGATCGCGGTGGATCGGATTCGGCGAAACACCTCGCGGGAGCGGGCTGAGGCTGCGGAACTCGAAGTCTTCCAGGAGTCTGACGAGCCGACGTTTGCGGAAGAAGATGCGGCCGCGATTCACCAGGCACTGAGCGAGATTGGCCTCAAGCATCGCGAAGTGCTGGTGCTGCATTTTCTGGAGGACTTATCGATTGCGGAGATCTCCAAGGTGGTCGGCTGTTCCGAGGGTACGGTGAAATCCCGCATGCATTACGCAAAACGGGCGATGAAAGAGATTTTGAGTGGAGGAAATTATGGAAAAGGAAAGTGATGGTTTGCGCGAGAAATTGCTGGCGCGTTTGCCCCGGCCCGAGAATGTCACGGCGTACCGGGAAGAGACAGCAGCCTTGATGGCGAAGCATGAACGAGCATTGTTCTGGGAGAAGGTGTTGGCCCGCACAATCACCTTCATGGGAATGGCATTTTTCGTGGTGGCAGACTCCCCATGGGGCCGGAGGGTTTACACGGACGAAACAATCGTTCTCGAGGTCATGGCTGTTCTGTTCTTCGTGGGGGCGGTGAATGCCGTGGGATACACTGTCGGCCGCAGCAAGGTTGACCTTTTGAGAGAAGTCAAGCAGGTGCAGTTGCAACTGCTCGAACTTCAGGCATCAATCCGCAAGGACCGGGATCAGTAGGCTTGCACCGCAGGTGCCCTACTTGATGCCGAAGAACCGGTAAGAAGCGCCGATGCTTATTCCGTATGGAAACAGCGTGTATTCTCCCGCGCCTTCCGACCACTTGGGCCATTGCTGGTACTCGAAGTCAGGCAGTTTCATCGTGATGCGCCTGGTCACCTTGACGTCAAGTCCACCGCCGTACGCAATGTCGGTATAGCGGCCCCAGCCGTTGCCGTCTTCGAAGTTGAGTTTGCCATAGCCAACCAGCACCTTGGCATAAGGCGTCGCCTTCCAGAAGTGCAGTTTGTAGATGGGAAGCCGAGGGCCAACCAGGTAGTTGTCCTCATAAATGCCGCCAACCGGCTTGTTCCAACGCATCCAGCGGGCTTCGCCTTCAACCTGAATCCAGGGCGTGAACTTCACATCCACAAATGTGCCGAGCCCGGCCAGGTAGCCGTTATAAAAAGGGGCAGCCTGCGGAATGCCGTTGCCGGCATAGTCAGGCTGGAAGCCGGAGACCTCGCCACCGGCCGCGATTGACATGCCGCGAGCAGTGGCCGAAGGCACCACCTGCGCGTGGGCGGAAACGCTGGCCGCGGCAGTCACGGCAAAAAGCAACGCGATAAAGAATTGTGTCTTCATTAAAGCTTTCATGAGCGATCGTCACGTCCAGTCCGAGAAATTTTGGACCCAATAGCAACATCGAGAAACCGCCTGCCAGTCGGTTTTATGCAGCCGGCAGGCTGGTCTCAGAATTGTTCATTACTGCGGGTTCGGCGTCGTCGGTGGAGGCTGCTGCTGGGGCTGGTTTGGATCCCCAGGAGCTGGTTGCGTGGCCGGCGGTGCGGCTGTGTCCGGCGCGGGAACGGGTTGGCCGCCTCCAGGCGCC
>Ga0182016_10007086_pt1 | contig 11628 bp, 5 predicted proteins | sample 712S2MmetaG_FD_120491 | JGI IMG/M metagenome (GOLD analysis project Ga0182016, IMG submission 120491) | Permafrost microbial communities from Stordalen Mire, Sweden - 712S2M metaG | ecosystem: Environmental > Terrestrial > Soil > Wetlands > Permafrost | place: Sweden: Stordalen | collected...
CCGAACCAATCGCCGAGAACGAACTCGACTGGCTGCTTAACTCCGGCCACGCCTGCGCCAACGATCAGGAAACCGCGTCGCTCCAGGCTCACATGCGCGCGCTCCGCCGCCATGGCCTCGAACGCCCCGAGTGGACCCTCCATGCATTTCTCGAATCGCGCTCGTCAGGCCTCAACTCCGCTGTCTCGAATCGCAACTCGGAGGCATCTCACTCGTCAGGTCTTTACGCCGAGCGGGCCCTCCCCACTGAATGGGTCACGCGAATTAACAAAGCTCAATCCCGCCTCAGCCGCGCTAACCGCCAGCCGCAAAGCCCACTCGAATGGGCCGACCTCGTTCCCCGTCTGCTTGAAGATCTCGCCTGGCCCGGCGCGCACCCCCTTTCGAGCGCGCAGTTCCAGGCCCATCGCCGCTTCCTCCAAGCCGTCGACTCCGCCGGCTCCCTCGGCTTCGATGGCCGCCGCATCCGCTGGAGTGAATGGACTTCCATCCTGGCCCGCACCCTCGACCAAACCCTCTACGCACCCGAATCGCGCAACGCACCCATCCAAATCGCCGGCCCAGCCGAGTCCGCCGGCCTCGCCGCCGACGCCATCTGGTTCCTCGGCGCAAATGAAAACAACTGGCCCGGCAAGGGCTCCACCCATCCGCTGCTCCCGCTCGAAATCCAGCGCGCTTACGCCATGCCCCACGCAACAGGCCAACTCGACTGGGATCTCGCGCAATCCATCACCGCCCGCCTCATCCACACCGCAACTGAAGTCCGCTTCAGTTGCACTTCGCAAGTGGAAGGCACTCCCTCCCGCCCTTCACGCCTCATCGCCCAAATCGCTGGTCAGCCGCTCGGGCTGCCTTCAGACTTCGCGCCCGTCCCTTCATCCGACCCGCTCACTCACGACTTCAACGACGCCAGCCTCATTCCTTTTCCACCCGGTCAGGCCCCAGGCGGCAGCGACGTCCTAACCGCGCAGTCCGCCTGCCCCTTTAAGGCCTTCGCAACCACCCGCCTCGCCGCAAAGGGATGGGACTTCGCCGCCGCCGGCCTCACCCCTGCGCAACGCGGCCAACTCCTTCATGCGGTGCTTCACTCTGTGTGGTCCGGTCCGCCCATCGGCATTCGATCTCGCACCGATCTCGCAGAAAGGAGCGCCAACGGTCTGCGTCCGTTCATCGCACTTCACGTCGAGAGATCCATCTCCAACAAGCTCGCTTCGTCCGTCCGCGACCGCATGCCCGCACGCTATCTTGAGATTGAAGCAGAGCGCCTCACGCGCCTCGTCATTGAGTGGCTTACTTTCGAGTCACGGCGCGCACCCTTTACTGTCCTCGGCACTGAGATCGCCAAGAACGTCAATGTCGAAGGCCTTGAGCTTCGCCTGCGACTCGACCGCATTGATCAACTAATCGACGACACCCTTCTCGTCGTCGACTATAAATCCGGCAATGCCTCGCCCAACGCCTGGGGCTCAGATCGACCCGAAGATGTTCAGCTTCCGCTCTACGCCACCTTCGCGCTCGCCCCGAATCAACAGCTCGGCGGCCTCGTGTTCGCAAAGGTCCTCGCCGGCAAGCCTTCATTCGCCGGCCGCGCCCTCGATGCACAAGCAACTCTGCTCACCTCGCTCTCAGCCACCAATGCCCTCGTAAAGGCCAAACTCACCACCGACCTTCAAGACACGTGGTCCAACACAATCACGCGCCTGGCGCGCGATTTCCTTCATGGCCGTGCCGATGTCGATCCACGTGACTTTCCAAATACCTGTAAAAACTGCGACCTGCACGCCGTCTGCCGCATTGCCGAGAATCAACACCTCATTGAGTCTGACGAGGACGATGAAGAGGAGGCCGACATTGATTAGGCCCCTAAATCCTCCACCCGATCAGGCGCAGCGCGAGCTTGCCCTCGACCCGACGCGTTCCATCCTCGTGCAGGCCCCAGCTGGCTCCGGAAAAACCGATCTCCTCACCCGCCGCTTTTTGCGCTTACTCACCGAAGTCGACGACCCCGGCCAAATTGTCGCCATCACTTTCACCAAGGCCGCCGCCGCTGAGATGAGCCAACGCATCCTCAGCGAACTCGAAAAGGCGGCCACGGAAGAAGCGGAATCGAGCCTGCCCAGCAACACCTTCCCACACGACGAATTCTCCATGGCTATACTGGCGCAACGCGCCCTTGCTCACTCGCAAGCCCTTGGCTGGAACCTGCTCGATCTGCCCTCGCAACTGCGCATCACCACCATCGACGCATTCTGCCGCGAGCTTGCCCTCCAGCAACCACTCCTCTCCGGCCTTGGCGGAGGCCTCGACATTGCTAACCCTGCGACCGAACTCTATCGCCGCGCCGCGCGAAAAACCCTCGAAGTCGTCGGCCAATCCCACGATTCCAATGCCGATCCGCTCCCCGTCGCCATCGAAGACCTCCTCCTATGGCGCGACAACAATTGGCAGGAACTCGAAGATCTCCTCATCGAAATGTTGCAGGTCCGCGACCGCTGGATGCACGACTTCCTTGTCGATCCCAACCCCGATTGGGGCAGCCTTCGTGTCGATCTCGAGCGCCCCTTCAAGAGTGCCGTCCACACCGCCCTAACCGGCCTCATGCAAATGCTCGATCGCATTCCCGGTTGCCGTGATGAGGCACTTTCACTCGCCCGCTTCGCTTGCGAAGAACGAGGCGAGAGGTCTCCACTCGAACTTGCAGAACTCGCTCAACTTCCCAACTCCTCGGACGCTGGCCTTGAGTCCGTCCAGGATGATTACTTGAAACTTGCCGCATTTCTGCTGACAAACGATGGCAACTGGCGCAAGGAAAAGGGCCTCAACGTCAAGGATGGATTTCCAGCGACTCTACGTGGCAAGGCAGGCAAGGCTCGCTTTGGCGCGCTCATTCAATCACTCAGCTCCATCTCTGGCCTTGAAGCCGCACTCGTATCTCTGCGCGACCTTCCTCCGCCGCGCTATAGCGAAGACGACTGGCGAATCGTCCGCGCCTGCTTCATGCTGCTTCGCCGCGCTGCCGCTGAGCTTAAGGTTGTCTTTGCGGAGTCAGCCAAGGTCGACTACGCCGAAGTCTCACAGATCGCGCAGAACGTTCTCAAGGGTCCAGACAATCTCCCCTCCGATCCCGCTATCGCCATCGCCGACAATGTTCGATATCTGCTTGTCGACGAATTCCAGGACACAAGCCGCCGCCAGCATCAACTCGTCGCCTCACTCATTGCCGCCTGGCCCGATTCCACCGGACGCACCTGCTTCTTCGTCGGTGATCCCATGCAGTCCATCTACTCCTTTCGCGACGCCGACGCCGAGCTCTTCCCGCGAGTCCGCGATCTCGGCCTTGAACTCCCCAATTCTGAAACTCATCCCTTTCATCCTGTCCAGCTGACCGCAAACTTCCGCACTGAACCCGCGCTCGTCGAGCGTTTGAATGAGGCTTTCGCAAAAGTCTTCAGCTCCAAGTGTCAGGTCTCCTTCGAGCCGGCGCTAGCCCTGCTTCCAGCCTCAACCGCTGCAGCTTTCTCCTTGCATCTTCGCTTCGTTCCATGCCGCGCAAGATCAAAACTCGCCGATCCCCTCGCTGCCAATACGCGAATGCAAGAACACGAAGCTCAGATCGACGAGATCGTCCAACTCATTGCTACTTACAACGCCCGCATTGCAGAAACTCGTGCCACTCGTGAGCAGGAAGAGGACTGCAAATTCCGCGTTGCTGTTCTAGCCCGCGCCAAAAAGTCACTCGCACTCATCGCGCAGGCCCTGCATGAGGCCGGCATTCCATTCCGCGCAGTTGAGCTTGAAAACCTAAGCGATCGTCCCGAGATCCTCGACGCTCTCGCGCTGGCCCGTGCGCTGCTTAATCCTCAGGACCGGGTAGCCTGGCTCGGAGTTTTGCGTGCGCCATGGTGCGGCCTCTCGCTCGCCGACCTCGCTACACTTGCCGAAGTAACCGATCCACCAGCTCCCGATCATGCCGTTCGTCCCATCCCCGAACTTCTCAAGGAACGGATCCATTTGTTCAGCGCTAACGGCCGCCCCGCAGCTGAACGCGTGCTCCAAGCCATCACCGCTGCGCCGACGCTCCGCGCTGCGCAGCCTTCCGCCGCACTCGGAACCTGGCTCCAGCGGGTCTGGCTCATGGTCGGAGGCGACGCTACCGTCGATCGCACCGCGCGCGCCAACGTCGACCTGTTTTTCGGCCGCCTCGACCAACTCCCAGAAGCGGATCCAGACCTCATCGGCCCAGCGCTCGACTCTGCGCTCAACAATCTCACCGCTCTACCCGACCCTGAAGCGGACCCGGAATGTGGCGTGCAGTTGATGACCATCCACAAGTCGAAGGGTCTGGAGTTCGAGGTGGTGATTGTCCCAGAACTGCAAGAACGAGCCGGTAGCAATCGAAGCAAGATGCTCTCCTGGCTTGAGCGCGGTATCACGCCAAACGATGCTGCTGAATGCTCCGGCGAGATCACCGAGTTTCTGGTCGCTCCTATCCAGACCAAGGGCGCCGAGCGTGGCAAGGCGCAAAGTTGGGTCGAGTCCGTACGCCGCACCCGCGAAACCGAAGAGGCGAGCCGTATCCTCTACGTCGCCGCCACCCGCGCACGCAATGAACTTCACCTCTTCGGTCGCCCCGAATACAAGATCGAAAAAGATGGTTCGCTCACCCTCGCCGAACCCTCCAACAGCCTCCTCGCAACCGCTTGGCCTGCACTCGAAGAAGAAGCCCGCAACCGGTTTAACGCGTGGATCGCCGAAGAGTCAGCCGCAACATCATCCGCGTCCCTCGCACGTAACAAGCAACCGGGTGAACTAAAATCGCTCGCAGCACAGGCCGAAACGAATCTGCTGCAAATGCCCTCGCAACCCACGCCCACACGCCTGCGCCGCCTTCCGGCTAACTTCTCAATCACCCGCGGCTTTCGCATCGAAGTCGACCGCCTGCTCTCCGCAGACTCAGTCCCATCGGATGCACCGCTCTACGCTCGCCACGAAGGCGGCCTCGCTTCACGCGCACTTGGCACCGCAGTACACGCACTGCTTCAGCGGCTGGCTCGACTCCGCGCCGATTCCAATTGGCCCACTGCTTGCGCCGCACTCAAGGACTTTGCCCCGCGCATCCTTGCAGCAATTCGCTCCGCAGGTGTCAATCCCGCTCAAGCCGAATCACTCGCCGTCGAAGCCATGCGCCTCGTGCTCAACGCATCAAGCGATCCCACAGCCGTGTGGATTCTCTCACCCCATCCCAGCGCCGCGAGCGAGATTCGTTGGTCTGGCGTCCTCGACGGCGCTATCCATTCCGTCCAGATCGACCGCCTCTTCCTGGCTGGCCCAACCCCTCACTCGGCAGGCGAGTCCGTTTGGTGGATCATCGACTACAAAACCGCGCACGCGCCTGCTACCCAGCCCGAAGCTGCTCCAGACCTCGCAGCCCTCCGACCTCTCTACGCGCGCCAACTTGAGATCTACGCCCGCTTCCTCCGCATTATCCACGGAGCAGACGCAACCGTTCGCGCCGGCCTCTACTATCCGCGCATGGCCGCCCTCGACTGGTGGGAAATTTAGGTTTTAAGTAAGATCTTCGGCCACTATCTCGGTGCCCCATCGTGTCCGCGCCTGTTTTGCGGCATGGGTGGGACACCCAAGACAAAAAGTGCGCACATTCAAGGCGCACCGCTCGATTTCAAACTTCTACTTTCCTCTTACTCCGCCGGCTTTGCTTCCTCAATAACCTCGGCAACAGGCGGGAGCCCCGCATTCGGGTCGCGCCCGCCCGTCACGCTCTTGTGATGCCGAACATCTGCGCCCTGCACCCAGAAGATCACGTCTTCGGCAATATTCGTTGCATGATCGGCCACCCGCTCCAGGCTGCGGCTGATCATTAGCGCGTTCAGGGCCTGAGGCGCAAGATGGCTCTGCTCTCCCATCACCTTGGTCAGAGCCCTGTAGGCCGTCTTATTCATCGCGTCCACGGCGTCGTCCATCGTAAGCACGCTACGCGCCAAGTCTGCGTTTCCTTCGATAAACGCCTGAAGGCTCCTCCGCACCATGTCCGCCGCCAGTGACGCCATCCTCGGAATGTCCACCGGCAGATCGACTATCGCCATCTGCTCCATACTGCGCACACGGTCGCTGATGCTCTTGGCCGCATCCCCCACGCGCTCCAGGTCGGCGTTGATCCGGATCACGCTCAGGATGAAGCGCAAATCAATGGCCATCGGCTGCTCCATCGCCAGCAGGTCGAGCGCAGCCTGATCAATATCGCGCTCCAGCCTGTTGATGGCCAATTCGCTGCGGCTCACCAAATCACAGATCGACAGATCGCGCACACGGTAGGCCTCGATGGCGCGCTGGATAGCCTGCTCGGCCAACCCGGCCATCACCAGCAGCTTTTCTTTCAGATCGTCCAGACTCTGTTGAAACCGTATCCGCGTCATCCAAACCTGCCTGTGATGTAATCTTCCGTCCTCTTGTCGCTCGGGTTGGTAAATATCTTGTGCGTCGAATCGAACTCCACCATCCGTCCGTTGAGGAAGAACCCAGTCTTCTCGGCCACACGTGCGGCCTGTTGCATATTATGCGTCACAATCACGATTGTGTACTGCGATTTTAGTTGGAAGATCAGATCCTCGATCTTCGATGTCGAAACGGGATCGAGCGCCGATGCTGGCTCGTCCATCAGCAGCACCTCTGGATCAACCGCCAGCGCCCGCGCAATGCAAAGCCGCTGCTGCTGGCCACCGGAAAGGCTCGCTCCCGACTTCTTCTTCAGGTCGTCCTTTACCTCGTCCCACAACGCCGAGTTCTTCAGCGACCGCTCCACCGTTTCGTCCAGCACACGCCGATTGCTATAGCCGTTCAGCTTCAAACCCGCAATCACGTTGTCATAAATCGACATGGTCGGAAAGGGATTGGGTCTCTGGAACACCATACCCACGCGGCGGCGAATCTCCACCGGCTTGGCATCCTTGTAAATGTCCAGATCGCCGATCTTGATTGTGCCGGTAGCCCGCGCTATCGGGTTGGTCTCGTGCATACGATTTAAACAGCGCACAAATGTACTCTTGCCGCAACCTGAGGGCCCGATAAGCGCCGTCGCATGGTTGGCCGGTATGTTCAGATTGATGTCCTGCAGCGTGTGTGTCGTGCCGTACCACGCGTTCAGGTTCGATACCTCAATGCCGACGCCCACTTAGGAAGCTCCCTTCAAAACGCCGCGGCTGGTTACATAACGCACCAGTGAAACCGCAGCCACAATCAAAACAATCAACACCAGCGATCCCGCCCACGCCAGCTTATGCCACTCATCGTAGGGCGAGAGCGCGTACACATAAATCTGCAGCGGCAGCGCTGCCATCGCTTCATTCGGATTCACGGTCCAATTCGAATTGCCGAACGCCGTAAAAATCAGTGGAGCTGTCTCGCCCGCCACGCGCGCAAATGCCAGCATGCAGCCCGTGATCACGCCCGGCGACGCTGTCTTCAACGTAATTGACAACACCGATCGCCAGTTGGGGACGCCCAGTGCCAGCGCCGCCTCGCGCACCGAGTGCGGCACCATCAGAAGCATCTCCTCAGTGGTGCGGCAAACCGTGGGAATCATCATGATGCCCAGTGCCACGCCGCCCGAATAACCTGAAAAGTTGTGCGCTGGAATCACGATCAATGAATAAATCGCGATGCCCATCACGATCGAAGGCACACCGTTCAATACATCGGCCGTAAATCGAATCGCATTCGCCAGCTTGCTGCCCCGGCCAAACTCAGCCAAAAAAATCCCGCCGGCAATTCCGATAGGAATTCCAATCAGGCTGCCAATACTGAGAAGGATGGCCGAGCCAACTATCGCGTTGGCCATGCCGCCGCCCTCTTCACCCACGGGCTTGGGAATCTGCGTGAAAAAGTTGATGCTCAGCGAGCTGGCGCCCTTGATGATCAGGTAAATAAAGATCGCTATGAGCGGCACAATGACCAGCAGTGTCGACAGGATCGCCACGCCCGTGGCCGCGCCGTCCGTCAACGCCCGGTATTTCGACCGCAAACTGTCTTGACCTGTCCTCAATCCAATCTCCCGCGTCTCGCCGTTCCGTGTTCCCTGCTCTTCTGAACCCTCGACCCTGTACTCTGCTTTAGTTCCTCTGGGCCGGTGTGCCGCGCGTCACCATCCACACCAACATGCGTGCCAGCGCGTTCACAATTATCGTCACTACAAATAGAGCGAGACCAATCTCCATTAGGGCACTCAAGTGCAAATCATCCGAAGCTTCGCTGAATTGGTTGGCAATCACCGAGGCCATCGAACTGCCATTCGCCAGCAGGGAGTGGCTCTTCAACAACGACACTGGCAGGTCGGTGCTGTTGCCTATCACCATGGTCACAGCCATCGTCTCACCCAGCGCGCGCCCCAGGCCCAATATCACAGCGCCCACAATGCCGATGCGTGCGTTGCGCAGCACGCCCATGCGAATCATCTCCCAGCGCGTCGCGCCCAGCGCCAGCACCGCCTCCCGCTGAGATCCGGGAACAGCACTCATGACCTCACGCGTCAGAGACGAGATGATCGGCAAAATCATGACCGCAAGAATAATGCCCGACGACATATATCCAAGCCCGGTCGGGTTGTCATCGTTAAAGAGAGTCGTCCAGCCCAGAGTTTTTACCAAAATCGGATTCACGTTCTCGCGCAGAATTGGCACCAACACAAACACCGCCCACAATCCGTAGATCACGCTTGGAATCGCAGCCAGCAGTTCAGTGAGAAACGCCAGTGGCCCACGCAGCCGCTGCGGACACATCTCCGTCAAAAACACCGCCGTGCCAATCACCAGCGGAACTGCAAACAGCAGCGCAAGAAACGAAGACAAAACTGTTCCGTACAGAAACGGCAGCGCGCTGAAGTGTCCATTAACCGGATCCCAATAGCTGGGCAAATGGGTGTCTGGATCAGTAAACACCGAGAAGAAGAATCCCAGCCCAAACTTGCTCCAGGCCAGTTGCGACCGCTGTAGCAGCTCATAGGCAATCAGCAATACGATGCCGAAGATGCTCAATGCGCAAATCACCATCAGCCAGTGGAAACCCTTGTCCGCGATTGCGGAGTTCCCTCGCGACAGCAGGAAACGGCGTATCGCCGAAGCCTCTGCAACCGGCACTGTCTGCATCTGGGCGCCGCCCGCTCCTGGAGACAACACTTCATGCTCAGTTGTGGACTGGGTTGCGGGAGATTCGCTCACGTTGGGAGTCACCACCGTTTACGCTACCCGGCCAAGATGAATAGGAGGTTACAAGGCTGCAAAATCAGGCGCATACAGAATGGAAATCTCGCACATCTCCCTCACATCGACCACCTATTCTGTGGATTTCCGGTCAATTCTGACCACGCACTCGATTTCCAGGCAGGCTGCCCGCCGCTCTCCCACGCGGTTGCCTGTTTCAGATAAGCTGGTCTGTCTTCTGCATTGGTCGATACTCATGAATCGAAACTCTGTCCTCCTCATCCGCCGAAACCTCGCCCTCATCATTCTTGCCGCGGCCCTTGGCTCGATTCCGTCGCAGACCCTCGCGCAAATCACTCCGCCAGCCGCATTGCCCGCGCCAGCCGCCCAACTTGTCTCCGATCCGCCCACCCGCACCTGGCACGCCGCCTGGATCACCCATCCTACAGCTCCATTGCGCGAGCCAATCGTCCTCCATTTCCGTCGCGCGGTCACCCTCGCCGCCGTCCCCGCTTCATACCCGGTCCGCATAAGCGCCGACAATCGCTTCATCCTCTATGTCAATGGGGCTCGTGTCGGCGACGGCCCAGCCCGCGGCGATCTGCTCCACTGGCGATACGAGCGCTTCGATCTCGCACCCTACCTCCAAGCCGGCGACAACCTCATCACCGCAAATGTCTGGAACTTCGGCGTCTTAGCCCCGCTCGCCCAAATCTCCGACCGCACCGCATTCCTGCTGGAGAGCGAATCCACCGGTCCCGATTCAATCAGCACAGGAGTTAATGGTTCTCGCGATGCGAAAGCTGGCTGGCAAGTAGAGATCGAGCCCGGCCAGCGCCCGCTCGACCGCTCCACCGTCACGCTCAAAACCTACTTCGCCGCAGGCCCCGGCGAAGAGATCGACGCCGCCCACTTCGACTGGGACTGGCAATCTTCCACAGCCACCGGCGCAAACTGGCTTCCCGCCGCGTCGCCCATGCGCGACATCTTCGCGGGCAGCAACAAAGCCCACTCTGCCGACGTGACCGAAAACAATCCATGGGGACTCATCCCGGATGATTTGCCGCACATGGATTATTTGAAAACTGATCCTGGCAAATTCGCTAGCTCCATAATGCCGGGCGGTTCAAATCTACTTCCCATCCCAACACTAGAGAGCCCCGCAACCCTTCCCCCCAACGTTCAAGTTCACGTCGTCTTCGACCGCAAAACGCTCACCACCGCCTATCCTCGCCTCACCGTCTCCGGCGGCAAGGGCGCGAAGATCCGTATCACCTACTCCGAGGCCCTCTACGACAACAAACAGCAGAAGGGTGACCGCGATTCCCTCGAATATACTGGCGAAAACGGGGTGATCCATCCCCGCACCGCCCTCGGCCTCACCGACAGCTTCCTCCCCGACGGCGGCCAGCACCGCGTCTTTGAGCCCCTCTGGTGGCGCACCTGGCGCTACCTCGATCTCGACATCCAAACCGCCGATGAGCCGCTCTCACTCGAGTCCCTCACCGCAAACTTCACTGCTTATCCTTTCGAGCAGCGGGCCAGCTTCCACTCCCCCGACGCCGACCTCGACAAGATCTGGGACATCAGTTGGCGCACCGCCCGTCTCGACGCCCACGAAACCTACATGGACACGCCCTACTACGAGCAGCTCCAGTACGTCGGCGACACGCGCATCCAGGCCCTCATCTCTTACACCGTCGCCGGCGACGATCGGCTCGCGCGCCAGGCGCTCCGCGCTTTTGACGACTCCCGCATTCCGGAGGGACTGACGGCCAGCCGCTACCCAAGCTCGCTCTATCAGTCCATCCCCACCTTCTCGCTCCTTTACATCGGCATGCTCCACGACTATTGGATGTACCGCCCCAACCCGGAGCCAGTCCGCGCCGCCTTGCCCGCGGCACGCTCCGTGCTTGACTGGTTCGCCCAATACGAACAACCCGACGGACTTCTCCGCCAAGTGCCCGGTTGGTCGTTCATTGACTGGGTCTCCAAAGGCACTATTCCCACCTACGATGCCAACGACGAGTCCTGCATGACCACTCTCCACTATCTAGGCGCGCTCGACGACGCGGCTGACCTGGAACACGCCCTCGGCGATCCTGTCTTTGCCGATCGCGATCGCTCCCGCGCCAGCCACGTCCGCGCTGACCTCCTCCAGAAATGCTGGTCCCCCTCGCGCAGCCTCATCGCCGACAACCCCGCCCTCAAAAACTTCTCCCAGCAAGCCAACATTCTCGCTGTCCTCTATGACGTCATCCCCCACGACCAGCAACAAGCCGTCCTGAGCCGCATCCTCGCCATCGATCCCGGCACCACCCCGGACGGCGTCCTCTCCGCCTCCTACTACTTCCGCTTTTACCTCGCCCGAGCACTCGACCACGCTGGACTCGCCGACCAATACCTCGCCTCAATC
>Ga0182016_10007091_pt1 | contig 11625 bp, 5 predicted proteins | sample 712S2MmetaG_FD_120491 | JGI IMG/M metagenome (GOLD analysis project Ga0182016, IMG submission 120491) | Permafrost microbial communities from Stordalen Mire, Sweden - 712S2M metaG | ecosystem: Environmental > Terrestrial > Soil > Wetlands > Permafrost | place: Sweden: Stordalen | collected...
ATCTACGGCGGCGGGTTCGATTCGGGCTCGGGCGCGGTGCCGGTCTATGATGGCGAGGGTCTGGCCAAGAAGGGTCTGGTCGTCGTTACATTCAACTACCGCGTAGGCGCTTTGGGTTTTCTTGCTCACCCTGAGTTGACCAAGGAATCGGGCAACCAGTCTTCAGGAAACTACGGTCTGTTGGATCAGATTGCCGCCCTCCGTTGGGTTCACGAAAACATCGCGAGCTTTGGCGGAGACGAGAATAACGTCACCATCGCGGGCCAATCGGCCGGCTCTATTTCGGTCCACGATCTGACCGCATCGCCGCTTGCACGCGGATTGTTTCATCGCGCCATTGCTGAGAGCGGCGGTTCCACCGTCGGCGGCGCGGGCATAAGCGTTCCGCCCACCAGGCTAGCCGTTGCCGAGTCCACCGGCCTGAAGTTCGCGGAGTCGAAAGGAGCCAAATCGCTTGTCGAATTGCGTGCCCTGAGGTGGCAGCAAATCCAGGCCTCGGAGCAAGGTCCCGGAAACGCGCAAGGCTTCCGCTTCGGTCCCATTGTGGATGGCTACGTGTTGCCCGCACCTTTCATGGAAGTCATCGCGCAAGGGAAGCAAAGCGACGTCGCCACCTTGACCGGCGCGAATGCCGGAGAGCTGGGCGGAATTTTCGGACCGCCCGGAACTCCTTTCACCGTGCAGATGTTTCAAGACAACGCGCGCAAGCGCTATGGCGACGCGGCCGGCGAGTTCCTCAAACTCTATCCCGCGACCACCGATGAACAAGCCGCCGCCGCGCAACGAGAAAGCACGCGCGATCAGGCGTTGGTCGCCATGTATCTCTGGGCCAAAGTTCGCTCAAAGACAGCAAAAACAAGTGTGTTCGAATACCTGTGGGATCACCCCCTCCCCGGCCCCGATGCCGCTCGTTACGGCGCATTTCATAGCTCGGAACTGCCCTATGTGCTCAACAACCTCGGCGCCTCCAACCGCCCGTTCACCGAAACGGACAAGAAGATTGCCGATCTGATGTCGTCCTATTGGGCAAACTTCGCCGTCAAAGGCGATCCGAATGGAGAGGGTTTGCCCAAGTGGCAAGCAATCGGGGACAAACCCGAAATCATGGAAGTGGGCGATCACACCCAGCCAATTCCGCTCGCTGCAAGTCCAGAAAAGATCGAGTTCTTCAATGCGTTTCTCTCCAGGCCGTTTTGATTGGGTTCTGGCAGTGATCTAATGGATCGCAACCAACTTTCTTTCGTGCGGAGCTTACGACTGCGACGATTTTGGATAGGGACTGGAACTCGAATTCAATCCTGAGCGTAATCAAGGGAATCGGCACCGAGAAAGAGACTCCCGTTGAACAGCACCATGAAAGCGATTGTCTTCACGCGATACGGATCGCCCGATGTGCTCGAATTCAAAGATGTGAAGACACCAAAGCCCGCGGAAAATGAGGTATTGATCAAGCTCTGCGCGGCTTCTGTCAATCCGCTTGACTGGCATATCATGCGAGGTGAACCGGTTTTCATCCGCCTCATGACCGGGCTGTTCAAACCAAAGCGCACTGTCCTCGGCTGTGATATCGCGGGCCGCGTTGAGATGGTCGGCGCGAACGTAACGCACTTTCACCTCGGCGACGAAGTGTTCGGCGGAAGCCAAACTGGTGGGTTTGCCGAATATGTGTGCGTCTCGGAGGATAAGCTTGCACTGAAGCCGTCCAGCATATCGTTTGTGAATGCCGCAGCTCTGCCCGTAGCGGCAATCACCGCCCTTCAAGGACTTCGCGATAAAGGACAGATCAAGCCAGGCCAGAAGGTATTGATCGATGGCGCATCGGGTGGCGTTGGTACATTTGCAATCCAGATTGCCAAACACTTCGGAACTGAAGTTACCGCCGTGTGCAGCACAGGGAATGTAAAGCGGGCACGCTCGTTGGGCGCGGACCATGTGACCGACTACACCAAAGAAAACTTCACCCGCAACGGAAAGCTGTACGATCTGATCTTCGCTCCCAACGCCTATCATTCCATCTTCGCTTACAGGCGCACGCTCAGTGAGGACGGGATTTGCGTCAAGGCCGGCGGCAAGGGCTCGTTCGTCGGAATGCTCGCCGACATGTTGCTCGGGCCGTTGCTCTCATCGATAGGTCGCAAGAAGACGGTTCTCTTGCTGGCGAAGATAAAGAAAGAGGATCTGGTAACTCTGAAAGATCTTGTCGAATCCGGAAAAATCGCGCCGGTTATCGACAGAAGTTATCCGCTAAGCGACGCTGCCGATGCTATCCGCCACCTTGAAGCGGGACATGCTCAAGGCAAAGTGGTCCTCACGGTTGAGCAACTCAACCTCACCTAGCGAGACGTCGCGTCATTGTGCCGGCGCGCCCGCTCCCCTGCGCAGTTCCCGCTTCAAGATCTTGCCCGTGCCGGTCTTTGGCAGCCCCTCGAGAAACTCAATGAACTGCGGGCACTTATAGCGCGCCAGGCACGAGCGGCACAGTTCGAACAGTTCGGCTTCAGTCACCACCTGGCCCGGCTTCAACACCACGCACGCCTTGGGCACTTCTCCCCACTTCTCATGCGGTACGGCAATTACGGCCACCTCGTAGACGCTGGGGTGCGAAGTGATTGTTCTTTCCAACTCCAGCGACGAAATGTTTTCTCCGCCGCTGACAATGATGTCCTTCTCGCGATCGACGATCAGCAGGTATCCGTCTTCGTCCATCGTGGCCAGGTCGCCGGTATGAAACCAGCCGCCTCGAAACACATGTTCCGTCTCCTCGGGCTGCCGCCAGTAACCCTTCATCACGCCGTCGCCGCGAGCTACCACCAGACCCACGGTCTTTCCGTCGTGGGGAACATCGTTTTGCTCGCTATCGACCACGCGAGCCTCCCCGCCGGGAATCGCGAACCCAGCCATCGCCGGGCGCGTGTTGCGCTCAGAACCGCCCGACGGAAGTCCTGCTTTGATGCAAGAAAAAGTCAACACCGGCGACGTTTCCGTGAGTCCGTACCCGGAGATGCAGGCGCACCCAAGCTTCTCTTCCACATCCCGAACCAGAGTGGGCGAGGAAGCTGCGCCCCCGATCGTGACTCTGCGCAGGCTGCTCAAATCGTACTTGCCCCGCTCGGGAGAATTGACCAGCGCCGCAGCCATCGTGGGCACCAAGCAACAATCCTGCACATGCTCCTTCTCGATGAGCCGAAATACCTCGGCCGGAATGAATTGATGGATCATCACATGCTTGCCACCCGCCAGAGTCACCGTGTGCGCCGAGCCCCATCCGTTGGCGTGAAAAAGCGGGATGGTGTGCAGATTCACCGTGTCGCCACCCACTCGCAGCGCGACAATCACATTCAGCGCGTGCAGATAGATATTCCGGTGGCTCAGCATCACTCCCTTGGGGTTGGCCGATGTTCCGCTGGTGTAAAAGAGCTCGGCCATCGAATTCTCGTCGACCTCCATCACATCGCGCCGGTAAGTTTCCGCGCCGGCCAGAAGGTCCTCGTAGTTCTTATCCAACATCCAACCAGCATCGGGCTGAGCATCGAGCGGCACGAATAACTCCACCGAGAGAGCCGCCCGTCGAAACGCCTCCACCAACGGCAGGAATTGGCGCTCGAAGAAAAGCACCTTCGCCTCCGCATCGTTGAGAATGTAGGCAAGTTCCTTGGGCGCCAGGCGGACATTCAAAGGCAACAGCACCGCGCCCGCTTCCATCACGCCATAATAGGCTTCCAGCAGTCGATGGCAGTTTGTGCTCAGGAAGGCCACACGATCACCGGCCTCGATTCCCAAAGACCGCAGACCGCCGCCAAGGTGGCCGGCTCGCTCAGCAAACTGCCGGTAAGTGAATCGAATATCGCCGCATACGACTGCGGTATTGCGAGGGAATTGCTCTTCCGCATAGCGCAAGCAGCGCAGCGGTGTCAGTGGCACGTTCATTTTTCGGTTCGCTCCCGCGGCCCGCGACCTTCCCAGCGGACTCCGCGACCTGAATTAGCCAGCCAACCGGCGCCGTGAAGAGCGGCAACCACAATCCGCACTTTGCCTTTTTGGCTAGCGACCAATATATCTCCCCATTGCAACAGGAAGCGACCCCTTTTTCATCGGACTCCCAGTTGGTCAAAAGTCCCACTCCCATTGCCGCCTGTCATCTGAAAACTGATAACTGACTACTGACAACTGAAAGGGGGTCCACACCAAGGTTCCCCCCGCCCCTTTTTGCCCGGATTTGCCCTCCCCGCCACGGATAATAGAGACTGCTCTGGGACTCTTCGTCCGCTTTTTTGGCTCGCTCGCGGCAGATTCCGGGGCGACCCCAAGAGCGGGAGCGTCCACCCCATGAAGCCTAGTCGCATCGTTTTGTCCCCCACGCGAAGCCGTCCCCTGAATGTCTTTCTTGGGGTCATGCTGCTGCTGGTCTCGCTCCTCCTGCTTCTCTCCATCGCCACGTGGCACGCAGCCGATCCCTCGCTCAACACCGCCTCAGGCGAAATCGGCCCCCATGCGGTCCACAACTGGGTTGGACTCTTCGGTGCCTCGCTCAGCGACCTGCTCCTTCAATCCATTGGATTTACCGCATTCTTCCTTCCCCTCTGGCTTGGCGGACTCGGCTGGACGTGGATGCACTCCCGCCCCAGCGGTTCAGCCTGGCTGCGCTGGACGGGCACCGTGCTGGCCCTCATCTTCCTGCCCGCCGTCTTCGGACTCCTGCCCTGGCACTGGCGCTGGCTTCATGCGCTTCCTGTCGAGGGAGTCCTGGGCCGCATCGTTTCAGAGATACTCGTCCGGTACATGAACATCCAGGGCGCCTGGCTCATTGCCGGCATCCTTGCCGCCGCCGGCCTTTACTTCGCCTCCGCAGTCAGCGTCTGGGCCATCAAGGAGAGCGTCGAGGAGCGCTGGATCCATGTCATCTCCTGGTACGATCGCTGGCGCAACTGGCGTGAAGAGCGCGCCGAGCGCAAGGCTGAATCCGAGGCCATGCGCGCCCAACAGCCCGCCGAAGTTCACGAGTCCGAAGCAACCGCCCGCCCCGGCCTCCTGGCCAGCCTCTTCCGCCGCAACCGCGCCCAGCAGCAGGACCTCGACCCAATCTCCATCGAAGACATTCCCGCGTTCCAGCGCGCCCCCATGCCCTCCGGTGAAGACGGAACCGCGTCCGAAACCGCTACTCGCAAGCCCAGCATCTGGGAGCGCTCCGCCGGCGAGCAGCCGATTCCGCAAGCCGGCGTACCCATCCAAAGGCCCCGGTCTGCAGGCCTGGAGGCCGTCGCTGCTCCAACTCCAACCCCGATCCAGCCGCAAGCCACTCGCCAAGAGCCCGTCCCAGTAAAGCCGGGTGCCCAAATTCAGCCGGGTGCCCCAGGTCTCGCTTCTGAGACCTGGGAGACCTCAAAGCCCACAAGCCGAGCCCCCGAGCCCATCGCCATCCACGGCCGCGCCGATGCCGAAGTCCGAACCGCCACCGTCGCCCCCAAATCCGTAAGCGGTTTCAAGCTCCCCCCCAGCACCCTGCTCAACACCGGGGACGCCCCGCACGCCGTCCGCGAAGACGTGCTGCGCGAAGAAGCCCGAGTCCTGGTCGAGAAATGCGCCGAATTCGATGTCCGCGGCCAAGTAGTCCAAATCAACACCGGCCCCATGGTCACCACCTACGAATTCAAACCTGAAGCCGGCGTCAAATACTCCCGTGTCACCGGCCTCGCCGACGACCTTTGCCTCGCCATGCGCGCCGAAAGCATCCTCATCGAGCGCATGCCCGGCAAGTCCACCGTCGGCATTCAGGTTCCCAATCACGACCGCGAAACCATCCACCTCCGCGACGTCCTGGAATCTGAAATCTTCGCGCGCGCCAAAGGCCGCCTCACCATCGCCATGGGCAAGGACATCAACGGCCGCATCGTCCCCGCCGATCTCGCCACCATGCCTCACCTGCTCATCGCCGGCTCCACGGGCTCCGGCAAATCCGTGGCCATCAACGCCATGATCATGAGCCTGCTCTTCCGGACGACACCCTCGCAGGTGCGCCTCATCCTCGTCGACCCCAAGCGCGTTGAACTCGGCATGTACGAAGGCATTCCCCACCTGCTCACGCCCATCATCACCGAGCCCAAGCTGGCCGCCAACGCCTTGCGCAACGCCGTCCGCGAAATGGAGCGCCGCCTCAAGCTGCTCGCCAGTCGCGCCGTCCGCAACATCGACCAGTACAACAAGCTTTTTGACGGCGCCATGCCCTCGCTTTTCGAAGAGGAGCAGGACAACGAGCCCCTCCCCTTCATCGTGATCATCATCGACGAGCTCGCCGACCTCATGATGCTCGACCGCGCCAATGTTGAAGAGTCCATTACGCGCCTGGCGCAGATGGCCCGCGCCGTCGGCATCCATCTGATCCTCGCCACACAGCGGCCCTCGGTAGACGTGATTACCGGCCTCATCAAGGCCAACGTTCCTACGCGCATGAGCTTCCGCCTCGCTACCAAAGTCGACTCACGCACCATCCTCGACACCAACGGCGCAGAGGCTCTGTTAGGCCGCGGCGACATGCTCTTTCTGCCGCCGGGAACCAGCCGCCTGATGCGCCTCCACGCCGCCTATGTGAGCGAAAAGGAAACCGCCGCCGTGGTCGATTTCTGGAAGGCCCAGGCCCATGCCGAATACGTCGAAGGCTTCCTCGAGTCGCCCAAAGACGAACGCGTTTCACCCGATGGATCCAATGCCGACCCCGACGAGAACGACCCCCTGTTCAACGATGCCGTGCAGTTGGTTTTTGAGTTCGGCAAGGCCTCCACATCGCTCTTGCAACGCCGCCTGCGCATAGGCTACGGCCGAGCCGCGCACCTAATCGACCTGATGGAGCGCGACGGATTGGTCGGCCCCGCCGACGGCTCCCGCCCGCGAGAATTGTTGAAAGCCCCAGGCTGGCTCCACGAAATCCCCGCCGCCATCGACTAGCCGCACCTCATCTGCCATCAATGCTGGGTGGCCCATCCTTGGCGCAGTTCTATCGCGTCAAGGGTGGGAGACTACGAACCTATACCGACCCCGTTGCCTCACGAGCACCTTCGAAGTAAGCCTCCATTTGCTTTTCGTCTCCATCCCAGTTACAAAAGCCGTGCCCCACCCTCGCGACGTTCTTGTTTTTGTCGCTAGTGCCTGCCCTGAGCGTAGTCGAAGAGGTGGGAGACCACGAACATCCAGTCGGGATATTGTTCATGAAAAATATGGAAATTATCGCGAAAGGCTTTTTATTCCCAGGAAAGTCTGCACTTTCATGACGCAATCTACCGCGTTAAACCGCCTGCCTATTCCAAGCCACGGTTCCCAGCTTCATCTGGATCGAGCACTGCTAGCTCATTCTGAGCAGTGGCGCAACTTATCCAGTTGGATATCGCCGCAAAGAAATGTCGATGGAGAAGCGAAGTCAGAGGCCAGCGGACGCAATTGTTCCGAGGAGCGGGCGCAATTGTCAAAGCGCCCAAATTGCCAGTGCGATCCGGAACATTGATCGCAGGGTTAACGAGCCGTCGGCCTCTGCTCTACCCCTTGCATGGTTGTGGCAAGCTCGCCCGCCAAGCTACGGATCGCCGGCCAGTCTCGAACGTCACTGGCCGGCATCTTTCTAAGTGCCGGAATCAAATTGAAGGGAAAGCTCAGCTTTGCGGGATCGAACTTTCCACCGACAATGTGCCGAGCGATTGGAGAGAGCCAGAGAAACTTCGCGAGTTCCTTGTCCAACTGCTGTCGCGCTCCAATCCAATCCTTCTCATCCTTCTGTACCGGCCCAGGCACGAACAGGGCGACTGGAACCTTCATCAGTGGGCCCCGATGCGCCGACAAGAATCGACGCGCGTCCTTGTGCAGCCGAAACATATACAGTGGCGCCGCCAGAACGACAGCAAAATACTGCTCAACGTCATGCACACTCCCTACCGGCTGAGTCTCCACCGCAAGCTGGCGTTCCCGCAGCACTTCCGCAACCACAAGAGCCAGTTCTTCTGTCGAACCGCTCCGCGTGGCATAGGTTACAAGTACAACCGGTTCCATAGTCGCCTCCGCTCCTTCGAGTCCGCGCCCAGGATCGCACTGCGACAGGATCAACCTCGTCGGCTTCATGTGCATGAAGATCGAACGGTACGTGATCGTGTTTGCAGATCGTCTTCAGTGCAGTCCGCGCGGTCATCAGTCCCGAGGGCAACCCGCCGCCCGGCAGCACCCACTGGCCAACCATCACGAAGCGGTGCAGGCCGGGAAGCGTATTCGGCAGCGGCTTGAAGCTAGCCCCCGGCTCAACCAACCAGCCCTCCATGCTTCCCTTCCAGTTGCCCGTATACCGAATGACAGAGGCCGGCGTGGATACATCCACAACCTCAATCGCCGTTCGCATTCCAGGTATCTGTTTTTCGAGAACGTCAATGACCGCCTCGGCGATGCGGTGTTTCTCAGCCTGGTATCCAGCGGCATCATCGCGGCGCAGATTCAGCCAGTACTCAAAGTTGCGCGTGGGAAGAAAGCAGGTGACCGCGGTCTTTCCGGGAGGAGCAAACGTCGGGTCGAAATTAAAGAAGCGGAAACCGAGATAATCGAGATCTGTGCCGGGGTCGACCATAATCGGAGACCCGAGTAAGTACGATGCCATCGGAGGCCGACTACTCAAATCCAGCGCGATGCCCAGAGACACCTGCAGATAGGAGGGGAAAAGTCCCCGTTCGTCATAAGCCTTTCCGATGGCCGGGTCCAAGTATTTTCCGCTAAGCAAGTCGAAGATGGTGGAATGGCCGTCCGCTGCAGAAACTACCCAGTTGGCCAGAATGGTCTTGCCGTCGGCCAGTTCAACGCCAACAGCCTTATTGTGCTCCACAAGGATGCGTGCTACCCTCGCTCCGAAAGTGATCCTCCCGCCCAGGCTGGTTATCTTGTCTTCAATCAGGCGGATCAGAGCCTGCGAGCCCCCGATTGCATAGCCGGCATTTCCCTCATTCATCCATGCCAGTGAAAGAATGAGCGCAATCACCGACATCTGCCCCATTTCGCCGCGACTGAAGAACGCGCGCAACAGCGGGTCAGAAAAGCGACTGCCATATTCCTTTCCGCTTGTTTTTGATAGCTTGCCAAGCAATGGAAAGATGGGCGCATCCCGCAACATGTTCAGCCAGTTATCTGCCAATCCTCCGGAAGGATCGAGAAGCTTGAATTTGCCCAGCTTGCGTACGGCGTGCGTGAATTCCCGAATCGCCGCTTCATCCTGCGGAGCACGCTTGAGCAGCTCTTCCTCGAAGCGGTCTATGTTCGTCAAGATCCTGAGGTTGTCGCCGCTCTCATCTTCGATCCGAACAAACTCCTCCGCGTTCACGAAGCTCAGCTTTTCGATGTCGGCGACTTCCTGCCACTGTGCATGCATCTCCCCGCCGGGCTTTGAGCCGAGTAGCCAGTGAAGACAGGTCTCAAATGTGTAACGGCCGCGGCGCCAGCTTGTGGCCAGGCCGCCAGCCATATCGTGCATCTCCAGAATCTCGGCCTTGTAGCCGCACTTCAAGGCATAAACGGCGGTACAGAGCCCGGCAATTCCGTCCCCGATAATCACGATCTTGCGCTCATCGTTCATCATTTTTCCAAGCTCCTTTCGCGCGTCCGGCAGCACGCGCCGCTTCGGATTGCGATGCTCGGGGCACGCGTTCGCAAGACGAACTCGAAGGAAGAAAAGACTGCTGTAGAAACCACGAGTCCGGCTGGGCGGCGGCCCGCATTTCAGCCGCTGATAATACTCTCAGCAGGCTGCTTTTGCAGTGATAAGAGGCGCAAAATCGCGATTCGTTCAATTCAGCAGCCTTTGCCGCGTCCGGTATAGTGAGATTCAGGCATGCCTTCTGAATCATTCACCAAGTCTGTACTTATTCATTTTTCCGGGCACGACGCGCCGGGGCTCACTGCTGAATTTACCGGCATTCTCGCCCAATATAATGTGACCGTTCTCGATATCGGCCAGGCCGTGGTCCATGAGAATCTGGTTCTCGGCATGTTGATTGAGGCACACGCAGGAAGCGGCCTCGCATCGCTCAAGGCCGCGCTCACAGACCGCGCCCACGAACTTGGCCTGCGGGCGCATTTCAAGGTGATCGCGAAAGACGCCGTCAAACACTGGGTGCATGGCCTTCGTCATCATCACTTCATCATTACCGTGCTTGGGCGTTCCATCACTGCCGAACACCTCGCTCGAGTCAGCGCCATCATTTCCGCCCACGGAATGAACGTCGACCGCATCGATCGCCTCTCTGGTCAGCTCGCACCCGAGGACGAGCCTGCGAACGCGTGTGTGGAGTTGGCGGTCAGCGGCGACGCCTCCCGCGAACTGCCCATGCGCGCCGAATTTCTGGCGGCCGCGCAGAAACTCTCCATCGATATTGCGTTCCAGCGCGAAAGTATCTTCCGCCGCAATCGTCGCCTCTTCGCCTTCGACATGGATTCCACGCTAATCCAGGGTGAAGTCATCGACGAGCTTGCCAAGATGGCCGGTGTTGGCGAGGACGTTGTCCGAATCACCGAAGCCGCCATGCGCGGGGAGTTAGGCTTCGATGAAAGTTTCACGCGCCGTATCGCGCTTCTCAAGGGACTCGCGGCTGAGCGCGTTCACAGCCTGACTGAAGCTATTCCGCTTGCCGAAGGCGCAGAGCGTCTTGTCCAGACGCTGCGGCTGCTTGGTTACAAGACGGCCATCCTTTCCGGAGGCTTCACGTTTTTTGCCCGCTCCCTTCAGCAACGTTTGGGCATCGACACCGTTCACGCCAACGAACTCGAAATTGTCGATGGAAAAGTAACCGGCCGGGTTATTCCGCCCATCATCAATGGAACCCGCAAAGCCGATCTCCTCTCCGAAATCGCGCGCAGCGAGGGAATCTCGCTTGAGCAGGTTGTCGCGGTTGGCGATGGCGCGAACGACATTCCGATGCTCAACCTCGCTGGCATGGGCATTGCTTATCGCGCCAAGCCTCTCGTTCGTCAGAATGCCGATCAGTCCATTTCAGCACTCGGTCTCGACGGCCTGCTTTATCTGGTCGGCGTTCGGGACCGCGACCTTCAGCCGCATGAGCCTCTGATGTAAATTGCTTCTTCCCGAATGCCGCCTTCAGAAGCGCAAATAGTAACGGCCCGGGTATGTCGCCCGGGCCGTTCTAGTTAACTAAAGTTTAGAGAACCAAGGCCGTCGCGCTGCCGCGAGTGCCCAAGCATTTTCACATATGCTGCCAAGTCGCGATTGTTGAACGGCGCCACCCGGTAGACCGGGCTTCTTGGGCGATAGACACATCGCTCCATGAGAAGAATCGCCGCCCTGCAAAATCGGATCGAGGAATGCACGCTTGCGTGAAAGGATGCGGTTGCGTCTCATACGGCAAGTCTCACCGCAGAGGCAACCCAGGCGTCTGGGGCGCGATGCCCTAGGCTTCAGCCACCTCACGTATTGTGCTACTGGAAGAGTATGTCTGCATCTTTTGGACCGGCCTCCTTCCCCGTATGACCTCAATCTATTCCCAGATTCACACGGCGTCAATATTTGTCTGGAGACAAAATCCGGCGATTCCCGCTTTGGGCTCGCCAGCCACCATTGTCCCCGCTCTATTGCGCGTCTGGATAGGTCATCTTTTC
>Ga0182016_10007098_pt1 | contig 11620 bp, 13 predicted proteins | sample 712S2MmetaG_FD_120491 | JGI IMG/M metagenome (GOLD analysis project Ga0182016, IMG submission 120491) | Permafrost microbial communities from Stordalen Mire, Sweden - 712S2M metaG | ecosystem: Environmental > Terrestrial > Soil > Wetlands > Permafrost | place: Sweden: Stordalen | collected...
GCAGGGGAATGTCCGTGGTGTAAAACGCGCTTCGAAAACACGACATGATACTTAACCTAGTATTATTAGTGCGGTCCTTTTTTGGGGCGAAAAGTGTAGCCTATGCTGCTGCCTGATCAGTAACTCTTTCTCGTTGAGGGCGCCTTCCCGGAACTTGCGGTGGAATGCGGCGACCGCTTCGGTTTGGCCATGCAAGCAGCAAGCCAGAGTCCGGACCCGCTCCCAGCCTTGGTCCCGTGTATGGAGGCGCACAAGGTAGCTGGTGTCGAAGTTAAGCATCAGAACCGATCCTCCCGGTCTTGGGAAATAGTCACTGTGCTATCGGTGCCTCTCCCGGTCTTGCCGCTCTCATCCAGCCTTTTGAATGCCGCGGAAGACCTGCGGCGGGCGAAATAGGGGATACGCGGTGAGGCAGCATCAGGAACTATCTTGGCCACCACGCGGCCGTGATCCGTCACCCGAATTTCGCCGTGGCGGGATGCTTCGCGCACCAGTTCGCCGGTTCGGTTGTGCAGATCTCGAATGGTGATCGTCTTCATGTGTCTCAACGTGACACATCTTGGACCCAATGGTCAATTGGTCCTGGCCGCCTCCAATCCTTGGCAGATGCGGCGCGGCCGTGCCGCCCATTCTTTTATCATGCGGCGGGCGGGAAATCCGCTGCTGAAGCAAGCAGGATTTGGGCGGAGCGGCAGCTCCGCCCCACCAAATTACCAATGATTTTAATTTGCCGACACCAAACTGTCACTTGACTTATCTATAAGCTGGGGCAAACTGAGCGGCTCGATAGATGGACCACATTCGAAACATAGCAATTATCGCCCACGTTGACCACGGCAAGACCACCTTGGTGGATTGCCTGCTCAAACAGTCGGGAACCTTTCGCGCCAACCAAGCCATTTCCGGAGAGGAGCGGATCATGGATTCGATGGACCTTGAAAGAGAAAAAGGCATCACCATCCGCGCCAAGAACGCCGCCTTTAAGTACAAGGATTACCACATCAATATCGTCGATACTCCGGGCCACGCCGATTTTGGCGGAGAGGTGGAGCGCATCATGAACATGATCGACGGCGTGCTGCTGGTGGTGGACGCCTCCGACGGCCCGCAAGCGCAAACCCGCTTCGTGCTGCGCAAGGCCCTGGAAGCGGGCGCCAAGCCGATTGTCGTCATCAACAAAATTGATCGCGATAACGCCATTCCGCACAAGGTGCTGGACCGGGTGTTCGATTTGTTTACCTCCTTGCACGCGACGGACGAGCAATTGGATTTTCCCACCATCTACACCAGCGCCAAGGAAGGCTACGCCAAGGTCAACCTCAAAGATGAGAGCAGCGACATGGTGCCTCTCTTTGATGCCATCGTTAAATTCATCCCACCGCCCCGGGCCCGGGCCGGCACGGAATTCAAAATGCTCGTGGCCAACCTGGATTATTCCGATTACCTCGGTCGTATCGCCTTTGGCAAAATCTATAGCGGCCGGGTTAAAATTGGGGACCCCGCCGCCTGCTTGCATGGCGATGGACGCAAATCTGAAGGCAAGATTACCGCGATTTTCCACTTTGAAGGGTTGCAACGCATCGAGATCCAGGAAGCGCATGCCGGCGATGTCGTGGGCGTGACTGGTTTCGACGATGTTTTCATTGGCGAGACCATCACCGACAACGTGACGCGCGAGCCGCTGCCCTTTGTGCCGATTGATCCGCCCACCATTCAGATGCAGTTCGCCGTCAATGACGGCCCGTTGGCGGGCTTGGACGGAAAATTGGTCACCGCCCGCCACATCTGGGAACGGCTGAACAAGGAAATCCGCACCAACGTGGCCTTGCGTATCTCGCCGAGCGACGCCCCGAATATTTTCAACGTCTCCGGCCGCGGCGAAATGCAGATCGCCATTCTTGTCGAGCAAATGCGGCGGGAAGGTTATGAGGTGCTCGTCTCCCGCCCGGAGGTCATTTACCGCCTCGGCCCGGAAGGCCAGCGGCTTGAGCCTATCGAAAAATTGTTTCTGGAAATCCCCAAGGAAGCGATGGGGCCGGTGTTGGAAAACCTTTCGGGACGAAAGGCCGATATTGTCAACATGGACCATCACGGCCAGGAAGTGACCATCGAGGCGCTCATCCCCATGCGCGGCTTGATCGGCTTTGAGACCGACCTTGTCAACATGACCCGCGGACTCGGTGTCATGAGCCATTTGTTCTACGAGTACGGGGCGGACCGCGGCGACATCGTAGCCCGCAAGAACGGCTCGCTCGTCAGCATGGAAGATGGCGAAGCCATGGCCTACGCTTTGAATATGGTGCAGGAACGAGGCCGCTTGATGGTGGAACCGGGCGATAAAATATACAAGGGCATGATCGTGGGAGAAAACGCCCGGGAAAACGATATTCCGGTCAATCCTTGCAAAGCCAAGCGTTTGACGAATATGCGCTCGCAAGGCGACGGCAAAGGCATCCAATTGGACCCGCCGTTGAAAATGTCCCTGGAGCGGGCTCTGGAGTATATCGGTTCGGACGAATACGTCGAAGCCACGCCCAAGAACCTGCGCCTGCGCAAGAAAATCCTCGACGAAAACCAGCGCAAACGCGCCGCCCAATCACGGCAGGCCAAAGTAGTGGCTGACAATTAGCGTGGTGTTTGTAACCGCGCCGCCGTTTCGCGAGCGCATTGCAGAAATCGTTCCGCCGCGGGTGCAAGCCCACGCTCCGGCCACGCTGCGCCAATCACCAACGGTTTTGGCGCAGGGGTGATGGGAATGAGTTTCAAGCGTGGGCCAACCACGCAGACCAGCGACTTGGGCACGAAGGCCACGCCCCCGCCGGCTTCCACCGCCGCCACCAAACTGGTCAGCCCTTCGCATTCCTCGCCGATCAGCGGTTTGCTTCGGATGGTGGCGAAGATTTCCGCCAGAAATTCGTGATATTCGGGATACTCTTTGCGGCTGTAGGCAATGAGAGGTTCCCGCGTCAGTTCCGCCAACCGCACGACGCGCCGCCGGGCCAGGCGATGCTTGAGCGCGACCGCCAGGCACAGTGAATCGCGCAGAATGTCCTCGAAGCGCACCCCGCGCAACATCGCCCTAGTGGGACGAACCAGAAAGGCGATTTGCAGTTTGGCTTCGCGCAATTGGGCCAGCATCTCCTCGGTGGACAAATCACGCAGAAGGACATGCACGTTGGGCGATTGGGCCTGAAATGCGCGCAAGGAAGGGGGCAGGATACGCACGGTCAGCGAAGGCGCGAAGCCGACATGCAGCTCGCTCCGCCCACCCCTAGCCACGGCTTGCGCCTTTTTCAGTGCTTCTTCCAAACGCTGGAGAACCGCCTTCACTTCCGCTTGGAAAGTTTTTCCCGCATCCGTCAACCGCACAGACTTGGCGCTCCGCTCCAGAAGCAAAAAGCCCAGTTCCTCCTCCAAGTCCCGAATCTGCCGGCTTAAAGCCGGTTGGGAGACATGCAGTTTCAGCGCGGCCCGCGAAACATTTTCCGTGTCCGCAACCGCGAGGAAATACCGGAGATGACGCAATTCCATTAGTCCAACCAGCATACTCTATAGTTATGCTCAGGCAAGGAACTTGGTCTTTCCCCAAAGCGCCGGGGGCGTGGCATAGTTAGCGCATGATGAAAATTAGAAGAGCAAATGAGCGGGGGCACGCCGAACACGGCTGGCTCGACACGTATCACACCTTTAGTTTCGCGGATTATTATGATCCGCAATGGATGGGCTTCCGCAGCCTGCGCGTCATCAATGACGATCTGGTGATGACGGGGATGGGATTCGGCACACACCCGCATCGCGACATGGAAATTATCACCTACATCTTGAGCGGCGCGTTGCAACATAAGGATTCGATGGGCCACGGCCGCGTCATTCGCGTGGGCGAATTTCAATACATGGCCGCCGGCACGGGCGTGGAGCATAGCGAGTTTAACCCGTCCAAAACGGAAGCCACGCGGTTGCTGCAAATCTGGATTCAGCCGGACCGCAAAGGTGTGGCTCCGCGCTACGCGGAAAAATCGTTCACCGCCGCCAAGACCGGTGCGTGGCATCTCGTGACCAGTAAAACCGGACGCGATGGCTCGATGGGGATTCATCAGGACGCCGACCTGTGGCTGGCCAAGCTGGACGCGGGGCAAAATGTTTCCCACTCACTCGCGAACGGACGGCACGCCTGGGTCCATGTCGCGGAAGGCGAAGTGTTGCTTAACGGAAAAACACTTTCCGGCGGCGATGCCGCCGCCATCAACGACGAAACCAAACTCGCCCTGACGGCCACAAAAGCGTCTCAAGTGCTTCTATTTGACCTGAACTGAACCCTGTAAACATTAAAAACAAATTCATCACCATGACTAAAATACTTGTTCTCTACTACTCCACGTATGGCCACATCGAAACGATGGCGGCTTCCATCGCCGAAGGCGCGCGCGCGGTCGAAGGCGCGGAAGTCACCATCAAACGCGTGCCGGAATTGATGCCACCGGATGTGGCCAAGAAACATGGGGCAAAGCTCGACCAGACGGCGCCCATCGCTGCACCGGGTGAACTGGCCGATTACGACGCCATCATTTTTGGCACACCAACGCGCTTCGGCAACATGGCCGCCCAAATGCGCAACTTCCTGGACCAGACCGGCGGATTATGGGTCAAAGGAGCGCTCGTTGGCAAAGTCGCCAGCGTGTTTACCAGCACCGGCACCGGCGGCGGCAACGAATCCACCATCCTGACCTTCATCCCGACCCTGCTGCATCACGGGATGATTTATGTTGGCCTGCCTTACACTTGTCCAGAACTGACCGACATCAGCGAAGTCCGAGGCGGCAGCCCTTTGGGCGCGGCCACCATTGCCGGAGCGGACGGCGCGCGCCAACCGAGCGCCAAAGAACTTTCCATGGCGCGTTTCCAAGGCAAGCACGTGGCCGGCATCGCGGCCAAGCTTAAACGTTAATTCCCGCAAGCACTGGGAATCGGTCAAAAAAACGTCAAATGAGAAGAGCAAAAGGACGCTTTTCATTTTCCCGCGATGATGTATTCTGGGGGCAAGTGATTACGGGCTGGGTTCCGCTAAGGGTAGGCGGAAAGCTGTGATTGCCCCTTGGAACTAGTCGTCTTTTTTGACGATTCCACAGGGTGGTGGATTTTTATCGAAAAAAACTGTTGCCACCCAAAGCGGCGTAAGGTATATTCCACGCTCTGTTTCTAAAGTAGAAACAGCTTGAGAAAGTTTACGGTTAAATGCCGACGATTAATCAACTCGTCCGAAAAGGACGTAACAAATTGCGCAGCAAGTCCAAAGCACCGGCCTTGCAGAATTCGCCTTTTCGCCGTGGTGTCTGCATCCAGGTGATGACGCGAACGCCCAAAAAGCCCAATTCGGCCATGCGCAAAGTCGCCAAAGTGCGTTTGACCAATGGCTTTGAGGTGATTGCCTATATCCCGGACGAAGGGCATAATTTACAGGAACACTCCATTGTCCTGGTGCGCGGCGGACGCGTTAAGGATTTGCCCGGCGTGCGCTACCACATCGTGCGCGGCACGCTGGATGCCGCAGGAGTAGAGAAACGGCGCGTGAGCCGCTCCAAATATGGCGTGAAGCGCCCGAAAGAAGCCAAAGCCGCCGCGAAACCGGCGGCGGAAGCAAAGTAACAACGAATTTATGTCCCGACGTCGTCGAGCCTTTAAGAGACCGCTGTTGGAAGACAGCAAGTATCACAGTACCCTTGTCTCGCGCCTGGTTAACACGGTCATGGTCAGCGGCAAGAAAACGACCGCGCAACGGATCGTTTATGGCGCTTTTGAACAGATCGCCGCCAAGAACCCGGCCGCCAATCCGCTGGAGATTTTGCAGCGGGCGGTCGATAACGCCAAGCCGCGCCTGGAAGTCAAGCCCCGGCGAGTCGGCGGCGCCACTTACCAGGTTCCGGTGGAAGTCACCACGGACCGGCAATTATCGCTGGCCATGCGCTGGCTGGTGGATTTGGCGGACGCCCGCAAAGGCGCGGCCATGAAAGAAGCTTTGGCTGGTGAAATTATGGATGCCTATCAGGGCCAGGGAAACGCGATCCGCAAACGTGATGAAGTGCATAAGATGGCACAGGCCAATAAGGCCTTCGCGCATTTTCGTTGGTAATACATTTTAAACCTAAACGCCCCGGCTCGGAAGCACATCGGGGCCTTTTTATTATATGGCAGACGTCATTTTAGAGAAAAACGAGAAAAAAGCGGTCAACTCTCCGACGCGCCAGTACACGATGGAGCGGACGCGGAATATTGGTATTGCCGCGCACATTGACGCCGGCAAGACCACCACGACCGAGCGTATTCTCTTTTACACCGGCCTGATCCACCGCATCGGGGACGTCGATGACGGCAATACCGTGACCGATTGGATGGAGCAGGAGCGCGAACGCGGGATCACCATCACTTCGGCGGCCGTCACTTGTTTTTGGACGCAAAAAAAAGAAGAGGGGCTGGCCAAGCTTTACGCCGGTATCGGCCATCGCGTCAACATTATTGACACTCCGGGCCACGTTGATTTCACGGCGGAAGTGGAACGCTCCATGCGCGTGCTGGATGGGGCCGTCGCTGTGTTCTGCGGGGTGGCCGGCGTGCAGCCGCAGTCCGAAACCGTCTGGCGGCAGGCGACCAAATACCGCGTACCACGCATTGCGTTCGTCAACAAGATGGACCGCACCGGCGCCAACTTTGAGAACGCGCTCAACGACATGCGCAAGAAGCTCAATGCCTACGCCTTTCCCATTTACCTGCCCATTGGCGCGGAAGACCATTTTGCGGGCGTGATCGACGTGATCAATCAGAAGGCCATTACCTGGGGCCCGGGCGAGGTCGTCAAAGAAGGCCTGAGCTATGAGATTACGGACATTCCGCAGGATCAGCGAGAAAAAGCGGAGATGGCTCTGGCCGAATTGATCGACGCGGTCTCGAACAAGGACGACGAAATTGCCGAATTGGTTATCAACGACAAGCCGATCGAACCGCTGATCCTCAAAGCGGCCATTCGCCGTTTGACCTGCAAAATGGAATTAGTGCCGGTGCTTTGCGGTTCAGCCTTCAAGAAAAAAGGCGTGCAGCCGCTGCTTGACTCCGTGCTGGATTATTTGCCCGGCCCGTTGGACATACCGCCCATGCAAGGCGTCGAACCCGGCACGGATAATGTGGTCGTCGTCGAACCGGACGACAACGGCAAATTCTGCTCGCTCGCGTTTAAACTTTGGACTGACGTCTATGCGGGCAAACTCGTCTTTTTCCGCGTTTATTCCGGCCAACTCAAGAAGGGCGACACCATCTACAATCCTCGCACGCGCCGGCGTGAGCGCGTCTCCCGCCTCATGATCATTCAAGGCAGCGAGCGCAAGGACGTCGATCAAGTCAACTCCGGCGATATTGCCGCGCTCGTAGGACTGCGCAACATCACCACCGGTGATACGCTTTGCGATGAAGAATTTGACGTAACGCTCTTTCCGCCCACTTTCCCTGAACCCGTCATCAGCATGGCGGTCGAGCCCAAGACCAAGGCTGATCGCGAGAAATTGGGCGAAGGTTTGCAACGGCTGGCGGAAGAAGATCCCACTTTCCGTTGCTTCCACAATGAAGAGACCGGGCAGTTGATCATCGCCGGCATGGGCGAACTGCATCTGGAAATCATCGTGGACCGCCTCAAGCGTGAATTTAAGGTCGATGCCAGCACCGGCGCGCCGCAAATTGCCTACCGCGAAACCATCACCGCGGCAGCCGAAGGCGAAGGCAAATACATCCGGCAATCCGGCGGACGCGGCCAATATGGTCATGCCTGCATCAAGGTGGCTCCAGCGGAGCGCGGCAAGGGCGTGGAGATCCTCAACAAGATCGTTGGTGGCGCCGTTCCCAAGGAATACATCCCGGCAATCGTCAACGGCATCGAAGACGCGACCAAGAGCGGCGTTTATGCTGGCTACCAGGTCATTGATATTACGGTGGAAATCGTCGATGGCAGCTTCCATGAAGTTGATTCCAACGAATTGGCGTTCAAAATGGCGGGCATCTTCGCGCTCAAAGACGCGTTCAAGAAGGCCAGCCCCATTTTGCTCGAACCCATCATGAAGATCGAAGTCACGACCCCCGAGGAATACCAAGGCGATCTGCTGGGTGACATCAACCGCCGCCGCGGCAAAATAATTGGCATTGACGGCAAGCACGGACAAGTCATACTGAACGCTCACGCCCCGCTGGCTGAGATGTTCGGTTACGCGACGGCCATCCGTTCGCTCTCGAAGGGACGCGCTTCTTATTCGATGGAGCCTTTGACTTTCGAGCAAGTACCAGCCAGTGTGCTGAGTGTGATTTTGGAGCAGGCCGGCAAGAAGCCGGCTGCCAGGAGTTAAGCAGAAAAATTGTTTTATTTGTTCTTTTTATGGCAGGACAACGCATTCGCATCAGATTAAAGGCCTTTGACCACCGGGTCATCGACCAATCGGCCCACGACATCGTCGAAACCGTCAAACGCACCGGCGCCAGGGTCGCAGGCCCCATCCCCCTCCCCACCCGGGTGGAACGTTTTACCGTTCTGCGCTCGCCGCATTGCGATAAAAAATCGCAAGAAACATTTGAGCAGCGCACCCACAAGCGACTCCTTGATATTATTGAACCCACCGCCAAAACCGTGGACGAACTCAAGAAGTTGAACTTGCCGGCTGGCGTGGACATCACCATTAAGATTTAACCCCTCCCTCCCATGCTTGGACTTTTAGGAAAAAAACTTGGCCAAACGAGCGTCTATGATGCTCATGGCGTTCTCGTGCCGGTGACAGTTGTCCTGGCTGGGCCCAATCGCGTCATCCAGACGAAAACTGCTGAATCGGACGGCTACAACGCCATCCAATTGGGCTTCGATGATCAGAAGGAACATCGCGTCGTCAAACCCTTGCTGGGACATTTCAAGAAATTTGGCGCGGCGGCGACGAAGCGTGTGCGCGAATTCCGCGATTTCACCCTTCCCGTCAAACCCGGCGACGTCATCGGCCCCGGCATTTTCGCCCAGGGCGATTTTGTCGATGCCATCGGCATCACCAAGGGTCGCGGCTTTGAGGGTGTGATGAAACGTCATAATTTCCGCGGCGGCGACGCGTCCCACGGCGCCAAGGGATGGAGACGACGTTCCGGTGCCATCGGCCAGCGTTTGTTTCCCGGCACCGTCATGCGCGGCATGCGGATGCCTGGACACATGGGCCAGGTCCGGCGCACCGCTCAAAACCTCCAAATCATTCAGGTCCGGGAGGCTGAGAATTTGTTATTGATCAAAGGCGCGATCCCCGGATCGAACAACGATTACGTCGTAATCCGCGAAGCCAAGAAGTTGCCCAAGGGTTCCGACCGGGCCAAGCACCGTTTGGCCCTCCAAGCCGCCGCGGTGGCCGCTCCCGTGGCCAAGGGCGCCAAACCTGCCGCCGCCGCCCCTAAACCCGCTGCTGCCGCCCCCAAAAAGAAATAGTTTATGAAGCTTACGGTCAAAGATATCCACGGCAAAGACCAGGGAGAACACGACGTCAAGTTTGTCGTGATCGAAAACGGCAAAGGCAGCCAAGCTGTCCACGACGCGGTGGTCGCGTTCAATGCCGCCCAACGCATGGGCACCGCCTGCACCAAGACTGCTGGCGATGTCGCTGGCACCAACAAAAAACCTTGGCGTCAAAAAGGCACAGGCCGCGCGCGCGCCGGTTCCTTTCAATCGCCTCTCTGGCGTGGAGGCGGCGTCGTTTTTGGCCCCAAACCGCGTGATTTCGCGAAGAAAGTGGGCCGGACGACCCGGCAACTGGCCTTGCGCAAAGCCCTCAGCGCCCGCCTGAAATCCGGCGACGTGATCATTATTGATGACATTAAGCTCGCCACTTCCAAAACCAAGGAGTTTGTCGGAGTTTTGGCCAATCTGCAGGTTCATGGCACCGCGCTCATCGTCGCCAACACCGGCGACCAGAACCTGCGTCTCGCTTCGCGCAATGTCCCGAACGTTGAACTGACCACTGGCGAAGAGTTGAATACCTATCAGATTTTGCACCGCGATAAACTCGTTTTCACGCGCGGTGCCTTCGAACAAGTGGAGAACCGCCTGGCCAAGGATTAGCATGAATTCTTTTGAGATTATCAAGACCGTCCGTGTGACCGAAAAAGGGACCCGCCAGGCGGAGAACTTTAACCAATATACCGTCATCGCCGACCGCCGCGCGAATAAGCTGGAAATCCGCCAGGCCGTGCAGGAGCTGTTCAAGGTGAAGGTGATCAAGGTCAATACCCTCAATGTGCGCGGCAAGGTCCGCCGTCGCCGCAGCCCTTTTGAAGGGCGTGCCCCGAGTTGGAAAAAGGCGATCGTGACCCTCCGCAAAGAAGACAAGATCGCCTTGGCCTAACACGGTTAGAGCTTTGGATTTGCCTCAGGCCGCGAGATGCCCTCTCGCGGCCTTTCTTTTTTGCCATCACGGAGTTTGTGTCTTCACAATTCTGCGCTATTCTGCCAAGTTTCACCCATGGAACCTGCTCCTCAGTTCATGAAGAAATTCGAGGAACTCCTTTTTTCCTTGGCAAAGGCCTCGGAAGAGGACAATGCCGATGCCGCCCAGCGCGCGCGCCTGCAAGTGCTGGCGCTGTGCGCTGAGGAGTCCCTGCGCAATCCTGAGCCTATTGTCCTGCTCCAGAACGAGGCCGGCGAACTGGAAGACAAAGGGGAGTGGGCTGCCGCGGAAGCGGCTCACCGCCGCGCCTTGGAGCTGTGCATGTCTTCGGGCCATTTCGGGAGAATAGCGCACGCGCAGATTCACCTGGCCCGACTGTTCGGCTCGGCGGGGCGACTCCGGGAATCCGTCGAAATGGCCCAGGTAGCTTCTGCTTCCGCCCGCGCTTCGGAGATTAATGTCGTGATCATCCTGGCGCTGTTGGCCGAGGGTGATTGCCTTTTTACAGCCGGCCATCCGGAGCAAGCATTGGCGGTAGCTTCGGAGGCGCTGCAACGCATCGGCCCGGAGAAAATGCATGCGCTCACCCGCGCCCAGGCGCACATAAGCCGCGCCAGGGCGCTGCTAGCCTGCGCAGAGGCAAGAGACGCGGCCACGGAGCTTGACGCGGCGGAAAAATGGCATCGAGTCCAGCTTGGCGGCGAGACACTTCCTGGGGTCATGTGGTCTGTGGCCAATTGGTGGGAAGTCAAGAGCGATCTGGCCGAGGAACAGGGCCATCTGGCGGAGGCTCTTGCAGCAATCAAACAGACGATCGAACGCCGCCGCCAATTCCCGCGCGGACGGAACCGCCTGCTTTTGGCCCGCGCGCTCGAACAATTAGCCTCCCTGGCAGCCGCCGATGGCGACCCGGCGGAAAAAGAACGAGCCTTGCTGGAAGCCAGCTCGATTCGCCGCAGCCTTCATCTGCCCGCCGCCCCTTAATTCTCAGCAACCGCGCACGGCGCGAGGATGGCGGTGCTCATACCGTGAATGATTTTCTTATCCGCCGGACAGATGGTGGCCAGGACGCCGCCGAGACTGGCCCGGGCCGCGTCGCCCATACCGGAGACAAAATAATAGGGACACAGACGCACTCGTCCGGGCATGGACACGGTTTGCTCCGTGGTAAAATCAAACCA
>Ga0182016_10007099_pt1 | contig 11620 bp, 9 predicted proteins | sample 712S2MmetaG_FD_120491 | JGI IMG/M metagenome (GOLD analysis project Ga0182016, IMG submission 120491) | Permafrost microbial communities from Stordalen Mire, Sweden - 712S2M metaG | ecosystem: Environmental > Terrestrial > Soil > Wetlands > Permafrost | place: Sweden: Stordalen | collected...
ATGATGACCTGCGGCAGCAATGTGATAAACGCCTTGTCCTTGGCGGCAGTTTTCCAGCGGTGTTGGTTGGCTCCCTGTTTGGTATTGGTCAACGCTTCAATGGCATTCTGCCATGTCCGCGTGGTGATGCCGTTGTCACTGCCTGCCAGATACGCCTTGGCAATCTGGAGATTCAACACCGGTTGGCGTTCGGAATTATTCTTGGCTTCGATGACCTGCCGGGCATCGTCTGCATTGGTGGTGCCGAGACTGGTGCGTTTGCCGGTCTTGGTGTCCACGCAGTAGTAGGCTCCACCACGGATTCCACGGCAGATGAGACGGTAACGTGTTTTCATAGTTTTCACGCAACCGCGAGAATAACTCAGGCCGAATCCGAACAGGTAGCCGATAGCGGGCGGATTACGCCGGACTATTCTGGTTTCCTACGGATTGGAAAATTGGTGTCCGTTTTGGTGTCCGTTTGGACTCCCGAACCTCCTAAACCGCTTCTGTACACGCAGATGGAATTGGAGGCGAGGGTCGGAATCGGACGCGTCCCGCCTTCCACAAGTCACTCGAAATCAACTGTCTAAATCATCACCGTTGCCTTGAAAATAAGGGCTTTCCTGCCTTATGTCAAGGTTAACTCCAGCCGGCTTTTCTTAACTCCATTTTACTCCCCACAGATGCGGTTTGCTGGCACTTCTGCTGGCACTTTTTAACACATCTGGCAACTAAAACAGATGGCTCCGAAGTGGTTTGCCACTCGTTACTGTCATTAAATTCAGCCGTGGCAGGGTGTCTTCGCCATGCACCCGCTCCATCCCCGTCAGCGTGGCCATGGCTGGATCGTTCAACCCACCGCCGCCAGTCTCGACAGCCAGACCGTGCGCGCCAGCGCCCACGGCGGCCAAGTCGGCTACGATGCCGCCAAGAAAACCAAGGGCCGCAAGCGTTTCCTGCTGGTGGACACGCTGGGCCTGCTGCTGGGCGTCACCCTCGAATCCGCCGACTGCCCCGAACGCAAAGGGGCGCGCACCTTGCTGCCGGTGCCTTGGCCGACTATCCCGAACTGCTCAAACTGTGGGTGGACGGCGGCTTCAATGGCCCGGAGTTCGCCGCCTGGGTGCGGACGCAACATCCCCAACTTGTGGTGGAAGTCGTCAAACGTCTCGCCGAGGTGCCCGGCTTCCACTTGCTGCCCAAGCGCTGGGTGGTCGAACGCACCTTCGGCTGGCTGATGCACTGCCGCCGTCTGGTGCGCGATCACAACAAACCGCCGCTTCCGCCGCCGGCTGTATTTACCTCGCCATGACCCGCCTCATGCTCCGCCGACTCGCATGAACACTGGCTCATTTTGATTTTTCAAACAGGCTCTTACGTTTCTGCGGATGATACGCGCAATTCAAAATAAATCTTACCCACTTTGTGAAACTGTATCTTCAACTGCTGATAGTTTAGTCGATCCCAATCCCATCACAATCCAGAATATTGCGGCTGTAGGCAGTATAAATAAACCACCATCAAACCAGAAGCCAATGAGCAAGACAATTGCACTGGCCCGGCAAGCTGTTTGATGCCAGTCCGCTTCTTTACTTAATGATTCCCCATTCCCGATTCGCGCTTTTTGAGTCAACGATAACCATAGATACATTCCTAAACAAAATAGCGCGGGAATTCCGAGCGTGGCACCGAGCATCAAATAATCATTCATTGCAATGGCCGCTGCTTCGTTCAATTTGGACGGCAAATAATAATGTTCATACATCAGTTTCGCCTGACCCCAACCTGTGCCGAACCACGGATGTTCCGCGATGATTTGCAAGGCGCCTTTCCAGGCAAAAACACGGTTGCGCCAAGAGAAGTCATTCATATTGACAATGGATGCGGCTCGCTTAGCGATCAAATGCTGCTGCTGTTGACATTGCCAGAAAATAAACACAGTAATAGCACACACTATTATGATTGCGCTTGTTCCATGGGTGCGAACCCAACGGAGAATATGATTTTGTAGACAATTCAAATCCTTTTTCGTCTGAAAGACAAGGTATACAAGCCCGCAAAAGGCTGCAAGCCATGCGCCACGGCTGTAACTGTGCATCAACGCTCGAGCCATCAAGCTGGCCGCGAGCAGGGGCAAAATGACAATCACATATTTATTGACTCCAAACTTGCTACTTCTATCTCCCATCTTCGATTTTTTATCTCCTGATTTCCAAATCCGAACTGCCAATCCGAGCGCTAGCAGAAAGCCTGATCCCATGAGAAGAGCATATATATTTGGGTTGTCCCATAGACCAGACCAGCGTGTGTGACCGCGATACTCGAAGTAATGAGACCCGGAATCAGAGGTGCTCCACAGTGAGGAAATCAGCAAAAGCAATACCAGGATGGACTCAATCAAACAAGTTAAATATCTGGCATCATCGCGGCTCTGCTTAAGCAATGTTACTGACATTCCCAAGTTCAGCGCTACGCCAGTCAGTAACATCAACGACATGGCTGATTGGGCGGCGGTATAATAGTTGAACGTGTAATCGAGCGCTCCAAGAAACAATAGCCCGGTGAGCCAAAAATTTGGATTAGCAGCACGACAAAATCGTAATCCATTTATACGCTGTTGAAGTAAAATAAATGTCAGAAGATAAACAATCACGCACAGAATTATCATCCACTGCGTCAATGGATTAATTAAGATGCCCGTTAATTCGTGCAAAATAAAGCTAATCATACCGTGAGTTTCAAAAACATGGCTGTCCGCAAAAAGGCAAAGAGACAGCACTAAAGCAATTGCCGTGATTTTTAACACTTCTTTAAATAATGTGAACTTGCCATTCATCGCAAAAGAAATATACGCCTACTTCTGCTGACAAAAAGTGAGACAAGAAGCACACAGAAGCGTAAAACCAGTCTTATTTTGTTGCCGAAAATGCTGATCTGCTGCCCGTGCATGCTTGCGGTACGAAGATGCATGATAATCAATTTTTAGTTGGACACTCTCCTGTATCACGGATAGCACTTAATTTCTTAGTGGCTGTCTGAATAATCAAGTTTTGGAATTGGCGTGGCAACACGAGTGGTCTGCTTGATTGCGTGTGAAAGAATAGCGAAGGATAAGTTGACATCGGGTTTTGACTGAGGTGGCTCATTTTAAGCGCAGCTTCAGCTGGGACGTGAAAAACGCCATATACGATACCAGTCTTACGGATGCCCAATGCGCTTATCTCCAACCGATGCTTCCCAAACGAGCTAAACGTGGCCGCCCACCCATGGACCGGCGGCGCATCGTGGATGCCGTCTTGTATGTCGTCAAGTGTGGCTGGCTCATGCGCCAGCGGCGATTGGTCCGCGATTACGAAACCACAGAGACCAGCGCCGAAGCTTGGATCTATATCGCGATGATACGAATCCAACTCCGCCGCCTGCTTGATTGTCCATCCTTCATGCATTTTCAAACAGCGTCTTAGTGTCTTTAAGATGATGATAAGTCTTCCACAAATGCGCATATCTCCCTCCATCAGAAACAAGTGCATCGTGGTCGCCATGCTCAACAATTTTGCCTTTGTCAATAACCACAATTCTATCCGCTAGGTCGGCCCTTAACATTCGGTGTGAAATGAGTATGCAAATCCTGTCTTTCCCGGTCAAATTAATTTCCCGTAACACCTCTGATTCCGTTTCAATGTCCAGACTTGCAGATGGCTCATCATACAACATTAGCGAGGCATCTTTCATAAATAATCTTGCCAGACATATCCTTTGCCATTCTCCCAAAGACAAGTCCCGCCCGCCACGGAATTCTCTCCCAAGCATTGTGTTATATCCATCCGGCATGCGAACAATGATTTCATGAAGTCGTGCAGCTTTTGATGCATTTATAATTCTTTCCAGATTATCGATGTGTTCAGTTGAACCCAGCCCAATATTTTCCTTGGCTGTTAAAGAATAACGTACAAAGTCTTGGAATATTATGGCCATTTTCCTTCTTAACAAAACCTTATCATACTCCTGCATATCGTAGCCATTGATCAAGATTACCCCTTCACTAGGAGCATATAATCCAACCAGTAAACGTGCTAATGTAGTTTTCCCTGCGCCATTTTTACCGACAAGTAATGTGCTTTGGCCTTTTTTAAAAATTAAGTTGATACCTTGCAATGCGCTGGCTGAGGAACCGGGGTAGGTAAAACCGACGTTACGAAATTCAACAGATTCAATTTCCGCGAGCACCCTTCTTTGCTGATTTGCTAGGGGGATAACAGGCTTTTTCACTTCAAGAAATTGCTGATAGTTTTGTAAAAAACAGGAGCCTTCATAAATTCCAGATAACTGCTGCATCAATTGCGCTAACGCGCCTATGCCACCGGAAAATGCCTGAAAATACATCATTATCTGTCCGACGGTATAATCAGCAAAGTGCTCAAGACATTTCAAAATTATATAAAGGCTCGCGCCACCACGTCCGACATACGCAAAACCTATAATAGCAAGTTCGATAACAAGCCTATGTTTCATTTTTGAAATATCTTGGTGCATGAATTTAGTTGTAAGTGCGCTCCATTTGCTCTTCAAGAATGTCCACAGATTGCCAGTTATGATTTCGGGCAATGATCGCCGGTCAGTCAGACATGAAAAAAGATATGTGGCTGCACGTTGCTCATGCGTCCGGTTAAACTGTATTTTGAAATTCACATTGCCGTAGTAGACATTTAGTATGAAATATGGAACACATATGACAAACATGGCAAACACGACCATAGGGGAGAATTTCAAAAGAATAATACTGAATGAAAGCCAGGTTATTAAACTTGATGACATATCGCATATTCGTGAAACCAGAAGCAGAGGCTTGTTATTTTGCGCTTCATCTTTAGCCCTTGAAATCATGTCATATATTTCAGGATTGTCATAATCTTTCATTTCCAAATGCGCTAAACCACTGATGAGATCGGCTTGAACATCTAAAGAAAATCTTAATGAGAGCACGCTTTTGAAATAAGTCATGCCCTTAGCAATACAAGCAAACCCACCAATTACAACTATTTGAAAAATAAGTAAGTATACGGCTCGTCTTACATATTCGCTTTGTCCTTGATGTTGATATGCACTAACAACCGCATCCAAAAGGTAACGCATAATCCATACAGACAAACATGGCGAAATACCTTCGAGGATGGTTGAAATAGAAAGGATTACAAAAAGCCTTGGCTGATACTTCCAGATTAATGAAATGGCATACGGCGTAATTTTAAAAAAACGCACGGCTTCGGCTTTTATGCCCCTAATAGACCTTTTGCCATTAACATTATGTGGACCTGTTTTCATCCATTTAAAACAGCGTAGGAATACGTTGTGCCTATAATTTACCTTTGTCTCACAAAGGGTAGCGTAGACTGTGGACAATTCATTGCAGGCTGATACATATTTCCATAATGTATTACAAGGTCACGTATGCAATTACCTTTTTGGCGAATGCAGTCTTCCCATTTCGCACAATTAATGCAAGCTGTACCACTGAATTTTACCCGCGGCACACCATACGTCATATCGCGCAGGCGACTGCCGTCCCAGACCTCTTTGATAGATTCGTGACTTAAATCGCCACAAATGTGTTCTTCCGTCTCCGGCATCTGTTCACACGGAATTACTTTTCCGTCAGCACAGATCATCATCATTGTGCGCCCAGCACTACACGGGGATTTTTCGAGCCAGGCCTTTTGACTAGCTTCTGGAGAAAGTGGATCTATGTTTGGACCACCATTTTGAATGTGTACGAGATCATCTGGAAACTCTTCTTGAAGCTGTTTTAATTGTTTCTCAAGCCATTGGAAACTTGCCACATGATTAAATAAATCATCCGAATGATGAAAACCGCTTCGACCATATGTCGTGAGGCGTATAATATTGACGCCGCGTTTTTTTAGGTCTCGGTATAATTTTGGAATAGTTAAGATATTGTAGGGAGTCACAACGGTTTTTGTCTCCACACAAAGTCCTGCTTCTAGCGCATTCTCAATTGACTTAAAAATACGATTGCAAAAGGACTTTTCGTCAACTAGGTAATCGGCAACATCGTCAACGGTAGAATCTATGCTAAATTGTAAACTAGTCACGGCGGCGCTTTCGGCAAGCACTTTAGCCTTTTCCTTGCTAAGATAGCTTTTTGTACTAATCGCTGACGGCAAAAAGCTATGCTTTTCTAGCGCTGCTAACACATCTCTTAAATAAGGATACATGAGGAAATCGCCACCTACAATACGTATTATTAACACGCCTAAATCTGCAGCCTCTTCAATAAGCGATAGCACGCGCCCCTTTGGAAGAAGCATAACTCTTCTTCTTCCAAGATAGCAATATCTGCAATCGGTTGAGCACTCGGAGGTAAAATGCCAGAATAGTATTAACGGAATAGCCTCATGTTGATTAAAAGGCGGGCTGATAACCATCTCTGACGCATCTTTTGGAAGGAATGCTTTCGCCTGATATTCTACAGTTTTAAATTTTTTGCCATTAAATAGTTTAAGATACTCCTCTTTGGCAATCAATGCTTCTGCTGCCGGATATTTGCTTCGCACCCTCGAATGTTGCTTTATATACTCTTTGCGCGTCTGACGCATAGTGTATATAATAAATTTGACTTTATCGTTGGCGATTTCTATCGCTTTTGCATCATCATTGCTCTTTACCAGTGGCCGAGTCATCTTCACGATCTCTTCCACCGTGCGTTTACCATTACAAAGCGCCAAAACTACCGCTGTCGCTCTATGCAGTTTATCAACAGCAAACCCGTCGATACTCCATAGAAATACATAATTACATTTGGAAATGTACAAACGATAAAGCGGGCTTAAGATGTAAATCTCATTGCCCCTTATTTCTAACCAAGGCTTCCCTGCCTTAGGTTGCGTATTTGCGTCATCCACCGCATTCAGTATTTGATCTCGACTGATCATAATATAATTATTCGCTATGTTGCTGCAGAATTTTCTGAGCGCCTTAACCGTCGCAAAGAATGGCTAAACCACTCTAGTAAAGTGACCATTGTATTGTGGGCATTCTCTAGGCGGTTGATACATATAGCCCTGATAATTCGCGATATCGCGAATGCAATTACCATTTTGATTGATGCATGTTTCTCTTTCCTTGCAGTCATAGCACGCTTGACCTTTGAATTTCTCTCGTGGTACGTCGAATGTGAGTTCGCGCAAGCGGTCACTATCCCAGACCTCTTGAATAGACTGATAGCTGACATCACCGCAAAAATATTCAGAAGTCTCAGGCATTTGTTCACAAGGTAGTACCTTTCCATCAGTGCAAATAAAAAAACTCGTGCGTCCAGCGGTGCACATACTCTTTTGTGGCCACGCTGCTTGTTTGGCTTCGAGCGAAACTGGCACCAAAGTGGGTGAGCCATTTTGTATTCCCATCAACCCATCTGGAAACTCTTGTTTTAATTGATCCAATTGTTCTTTTAACCATTGAAAGCTGGCCGGATCATTAAACAAATCGTCGGAATGGTTAAAGCCGCTACGACGGTACGTTGCGAGACGAATCGCGCTAACACCGCGTCGCTTTAGATCGCGGTAAAGTTTCGGAATTGTTAGTATGTTATAAGGAGTAATGACTACTTTTGCATCCACGCGAATCCCGGCTTCCAAAGCGTTATCTATTGATGATAAAATACGGTCACAAAAATGTCTTGTGCCGACAAGGTAGTCAGCAACGTCAGGGATGGTGGAATCTATGCTAAATTGCAGGCCTAGAATTATGTTGGACGCTTTACCAATCACATTGGCCTTTTCTTTGCTGAGAAAAGTCTTGGTAGAAAGATTTACAGGTATGAAGTTGTGTTTTCCAAGTTCTTGCAAAATGTCATTTAAATGCGGGTAAAGTAATATATCACCACCATTTGGATGAATGCTCAAAACACCTATTTTAGCAGCCTCTTCTATCAAAGCTAAACTGCGCTCTATAGGAAGAATGTTGACATTCCTTCTTTTTAAGTAACAATATTTGCAATTTGTTGAACATTCAGATGTAAAGTGCCAGTTCAGGGCCACGGGAACAGCCTCATGCATATTAGGAGAAGGTGCAGGAGTCATTTCGGATGAATCTTTTGGAAGAAAACTGGTTGCACAATATTCTATAGTCTTAATTTGTGTATGGCCGAACTTCCGGTCAAAGTCAGCTTTAGAAATCAGGATCGTGGTCGCTGGGTATTCGCTTGGCTTCTGCGGCTGACCGAGGCGTTCCTCTTTAGTGCGGCTCAAGGAATGAATTATTGATTTGACGTTCTGTTTGGCGATTTGCACTGCTTTCACATCGTCTGCTATTTTAACCAAAGGTCTTAATATCTTTGCAATATCTGCTACAGTACGTTTACGATTGCATAGGGCGAGAATAACACCAATTGCCCTATGAACTTTTTCTTCAGGTAACCCTTGGGCGCCACATGCTAGTACATAGTGCTTAGAATTAAACAGCCGGTAAAGAGGATTTAAAACATAAATCTCATCGTCGGCTATCCGAAGACATAATTCGGTGTTCTTACTCTGTGAAAATGAGGTGCGCCCTTCCGTATTTGACATTTGACTGTTGCTAGAATGCTCCAAAGAAATTGGGGATGTTTGCATAATTGTTAGTTCGACCATTATTATATCACTTTTGAATTCTACGTTGCGGTGTTGGCCCTAAAATGGTTGAAGGGCCAACACCGTCTTTTGAGTCAGTCGTTATCAGTTGTTATCGTTTGTGCAATGATTGCTCTGCGCATCATTAGCTGAACAGCATGATGTAAGTGGACATGTCGCTGCGGCAACTTTGATTTTACCAAAGTTGTCGTTACTGGTATCATTGGGAAACTCAAGCGAGGTTCCTGATAGATCCTTATCGTTCATAATATCACCTCCTTTCTTTGTCCAACAAACAGTCTGATTTAATTCATCGTATTTTGACAGAAACATTGGACAAAGTAATGCGAAGTCGTCCTTTTCCACTTTTTTCTGATGGAATTGGATGTAATGTTCGCGCTCGATCCAGAAAACCTTCCGACATAGCTGGATAAGGCCAAGGGACGGGTGCCGGCACTATTTGTATAACTGTCGGATACCAAATGCCGTTCGATTGAACCGGATTCTCAAAAGATAAATTAAGACTTTCAACCACTTTGAAATATGGATACTTCCCTAAACGATCGCATTCAAACCAACGGCTTAAATGACCATTTGCGACCGTAAAATCGGGATATTTAGAATAATCTTCAAAGAAGGTATACGAATGAGGAGTGCCGTCCGAATGCAAAACGCGCCAGACTTTCCATGTCTTTAACATTTCGCTGAATGTAAAAACACCTCGCGGATTGAGATTGTCCCTGTAGAGGTTTAAATACATATCATGGGGGAAAGTCATCATATGCAGAATAGATGGAACAATAGCCTTAACGATTTCTGGCACTTGTTGATTTTTATAGGTAGTCGTTGTGTTTTCAGGCGTTCCATCAGTCGTAGCCGTCCAGCCGCTTTGCTTGTCAGAAATGGTCATTTCATATTGTCCAACAATGTGCGTATCGTCTGTGAACACCCGGTCAATTCGATGAAGGGAAACATCACCTGCAAATGATATGTGGTTTTGGTCATTGTCCTCAAAATCAACATCAATGTCTCCAGATATGCCGTCAAAATGCGACCACATTTGTCGTTCTAGAACCAATATATTAGTTGCATCTTGGATTTCGCTTTGTGCTATCCCTTTTGCTAGCCCTAACAGTGCTAATGCGTCAGACTGGTCCTGTATATAAGCAAATCCCTTTTTTAATTGTGCCTGACGAGCATGATGCACCCGCCATGTAGCAAGCATAATAATTGCAAGAGGGCAAACAAAAAGCAGTGTCCACAGAAGTCGTTTAGACATAATAAATTTTTCCGCAAAATTGAACTGTTGTTGTCACCATAATCGTCATGTGCACAGTCATGGTCAGCGTTTGCGCTCTGTTTTTTTGGGATATTCCTTAAAAGTATGTTGAGGCGTATTTGAAGAATGGCTCTCCATTTTTTGCTAATTATTAACCATTTGTTGCGTTCCTAACAGGGTTCACTTCTCTGGTCCGATCCATGAGTTAGTCGGGGGCAATGTGAAAGTTGTTGTGTTCACTGCACAGTTGAATTATTTTCAATCATTTGATAGGCATTAAGTACTCAATGATACAAAAGTCATGATTCTTGTCTTCATGTGTCGCAGCCTTGGCTCGATTTAGCGAACAAACATTAGGATGGGTGAGCATTTGCATGTCCTCTGTCCAAATAGCATGAAAGTATTAAGACACACACCGCTTGCCCAACGCTCAAAGGCGCGAGCTTTTACTTTGATTGAATTGCTGGTTGTCATCGCCATCATCGGAATCCTCGCTGCGCTCCTGCTTCCAGCACTTTTAAACGCCAGGGAGAAAGCTCGAAGCACCGCGTGCAAGAATCACTTGAGCCAGATCGGCCTTGGACTGCAAATGTATGTTCAGGACAATGGCTTTTATCCGCCATTGGCGGAAGGAGGAACCACCACATTGTGTTTTGACAGGTTATTCCCTTATTATCCGATAAACTGGACCAACGCGTCATGGAACTGCCCAACATACATTGCAAGAGGTGGCATCATCTCCAGAGATTCAGTCACGACCACTTCTGCCGGTTACAGCTACTCGTATAATTGGATGGGTATTGCCACGGGCTTTCCAAACTGTCCGAAATCTATTTCTCAATTACACTTGGGTTTGGGACACTTGCCGAAAAACAGCAAGAAAGAACCAGGGGTTTTGGTGCCAAGCGAGATGTATGCGGTTGCGGATGCTCGGTCTGAAGTTGTTGGACAGGCAATCGCCGGGAACATCAAGATGTTGCCGTGGGCTTTGGATGACGAAGCGGCTCCGCCGCATGGGCAGAGTTACAACATCCTATTCTGCGACGGCCATGTAGTTTTCGTGAGGCGCTACGACTATTTGTATCCGCCGCGAACCGCACCTAATTGGAACAGCGACCATCAACCACATCAGGAAGCGTGGGCTCCTATAAGTTTGTGGGCGGTTCAAAACTAGTGCGTACGCCGATGGTGCGGATGCACTAAAAAGCTGTAGCTTATAGTGCAATGAGGCCGCGTACGTTCTCTGGCCGATTTAAAATATGATGTGGTTTGATATTCATGCCGGTTCATTCAAAAGAATATTTATTTTGCAGTGCGGGCAGGAAATTCTTTCCCCGATGGCATTAGACGGGAATTCTATGTGCCCGCCACAGTGGTAACAGGAAATCTTCAAGTAACTGCTGGCATTGGCCGGTGGTTTCGGATTGGCCGGCTTTGCCTGCAAATGGACTTGGTCGCGGCTCTCCTGCCAATGCTTGACCCAGGCTTCGTTCTTCAATTGTTTTTCCAGCCGCCAATACAAAAACATCTTCAGCAGCATGAGCATGGAGCTTCCAATCACCAGATAGGCGATAAAAAGCTTCCAGCAGAAATCCACAGTCTCTGTCCTGCCCTCCGTTTCTGAGTTCGTGACCTTTGAGCAGGATTTGATTACACTTCCAGGTGTTGGGGCAGGTGCCGACGTCGGGAGCCCGTAGGGCGACCGACGTCGGCACCTGCCCCAGGGGGTCCA
>Ga0182016_10007100_pt1 | contig 11619 bp, 6 predicted proteins | sample 712S2MmetaG_FD_120491 | JGI IMG/M metagenome (GOLD analysis project Ga0182016, IMG submission 120491) | Permafrost microbial communities from Stordalen Mire, Sweden - 712S2M metaG | ecosystem: Environmental > Terrestrial > Soil > Wetlands > Permafrost | place: Sweden: Stordalen | collected...
TCGCCGGCGGAGTTTGCCGCCAAGGTGGGCCGGCTGCACAACGACGCTGCGTTCAACGAGCAGATGTCGCGCGCTGGCCTGCGCTATATTGCCGAGCGGAATAGCGCCGCGGTGGTGCGGCAGGCGCTGCAAGCGGCGGTCAGCGCGGACGCGGAAGCGCTGGCGGCGGCCGAGTAGGTTTTCTGCGCGTCAGGAGAAACTGGCGTGTCCCCGCTTTTTGTCGTTGCGCTGCTCGCGCTGCTGATCGGAGCGGCAACGATCACCTCTGCCTCCAGCGGACTGATCAGCCAGATTCCGGAGCTGCCCAGAAAGGTGCAGTTCGGCCTGGTCGGGATGCTCTGCCTGGCAGCCTGGGCAATATGGTTCTACTTTGACGGCGGCTTCGACTATCTGATGTGGCGCCAAGCCATCCCAGCCCGTCCCGCAACCGAAACCCGGTTCGTGACGCTGGTGCAAGACGCGGTGGGCCGTTGGGCCGACGGACAGTCGGGCGATGATACCGCATGCCGCGCTGCCACGGCGGCGCTCGAGGCCGAGGCGGGACCGGTAACCGATTGGACGGGAACGGTTTACACGGTCTATCGCGTGGGCACCAAAGCAGCGCTCGTGGTGCGGATCGGCCGATACACCGCGCTGCGGACCAGCTACGATGAGGGGACGAACGCCGACCTGCTGGAACCCGGCTCATCCTCCTTCGCCGAGGCCGTCACACTAATCGCCGGCGACCCTGTGCAATTCGCCGGGGAAATCGTTCCGAAGGCAAGCGGTTGCGCCTTCCAGTCGGAGGTCGTTGGGCAGACGACCGGGGCGACCTTCATGTTTCGGTTTACGCAGCTTCAGCGGAAGTGATGCCGCGATTCCCTTGCGTTTCAGTTCCGATTGCTGTCAGGCGTCGGATTGCGTCGGGGCGCCGCAAGGCGCTGTTCCTGTACACCCGTGAATGCGGTGATTTATCTCGCACCTGACATGGCTCATGCCGATCGCGGCAATCCGCGGCGCCGATCCACCGCGGCAGTCATCACCCGCACGAACGCATCCCGAACCGAAAGCCTCGCACGCATCATCGCACTGCATGATGCGCGTCACCTCCAGTGACCGCACGTCCATCGGCGGGGCCATGGCAAGTCCGGCCCGGCCCTGCACCACCCCGGCGAGATAGAGCAAAACGATCTCGGGTGAAGCGCCCGGTCCGGGCCCCAGCCTCAGGCCACCGGTTCACGCCACGATCACGATCCTAGACAGTCGAATACCACCCGCCGGACCGCCACCCCCAGCCGCCGGTTGTCGTCCGCGCTTACCTGCATCGTCCCGCCGGTGTCGAAGCGGATGCAGCAGAACCCCTCGGCACCCAGCATCTCCTTCGCGATGACCAGATCGCAGCGATAGCCTGCATCCTCCACCTCGATTTCGCAGTCCACCGGCACATCGTTGACCTCTGCGGTCAAATCCCCCGGGCCGAATGGCCCGGCGCTGCCGAAGCTCATATGCAAGCGATAGGACTTGTCTGGTTGCAGCGGCACATCGATGCTGAAATGCCGCCCCGGGCCGGTCCAGCGCCACGCCGTCTCGCCCTCTTGCTCAGTCGGGTACCAACCGGAACCCGGCATGATGTCGGTCAACGCAATCTCGAACGACCCCGACGGCACCTCATAGATTCCGCTGCCGACCAGCGCGCGCATACTCTGCACGAAGCCGCGACGCTGGATCAGCCGGCTTGCGTACTCGTACAGCGGCAGATCCACATCGTTGAGTCGTCTCAGAAGGTCCAGGTCCTCCGCCGACATGTCCTCCAGCGGATCGCGACGCTCCGGTTCCTCGGTGCCCCGGGGGACACAGGACGGCGGATGGTAGTTCATCGCCCGCACCATGTCGGACAGCACGGAGCCGATCTCCTCGGTCAGGCCGACGAATGCAATCGAGGCCAGCCGGTCCTGCGCCAGTCGCAGCGTGGGAGGCGCCTCCCCGTCGCCGGCATCCGCCACAGTGTTGGTCGCCCGCGCACGAAGCAGATCGGCGCTAACCGCTGCGGCCGGCCGGGACGCGCAGAGGAAACGGGCCTGCACGTTATGCTGATTTCGCACCAGAACCGGGTGCCGCAGGATCTCGGAGATCGTCATGCTCTTTGCCACCTGGTGGAGACGATCGAACTTGGGATCGGACTGGAGATGCCGCAGGGCAGACAAGGTCCGATGCAGGGGCTCGCGCAATATCACCAGCGAGCGCATGCGATCCGAGAGCAACTCGCGCAGGTTGTAGCGGAAATGCCCTTGCACGAGACCATAGCCCTTCAGCGTATCCTCGCGCCCCAATATATCCTGCCAGATCGAGGCCGGACATACGTCCTCGGCGCTATACTGCCCGCTGAGGTAAAGCCGCATGCTCGTCCCTGAGGTCTTAGGGATGTGCATAAAAAACAGCGGCTCCCTGGCCCCGACTGCGAAGCGAGCAAGATGCGATTGATCGGTTCTAGCCATGAGTGACCTTTTCGGCCGAACTTCCCTTGGGCGAGTCGCCTCCGTCACAAAAGGTTATCATAAATTGCTCAAATCCGCAAAATAGTCTCACTGGCCCAATAGTTCTCCTTGCGGTGGACCGGCTGCAGGTTGCACGGCCGTGAACATCTCCGTGCCTGGCGGAGCCGTTGGCGAACGATGCGATCATCACACGCTGCGCCAAACGCCAATAGATTCAGTGAATCAAGCGTGGCAAATGCGCGTTTCTACGGACCGGCACGCGTGTGCTCGGCGCATTCGTTCAGCCGTTGTTCAAGCGCGGGTATCCGCACCCCGCAATTGGCAACGAACCGACCCACGCCCGGGACCAGGTCGCCCGAACGCACAGCACAGCATCATGCCCAACATGCGGCAGATTCCGATTGATTCGTCGGGACAGGTAGCGAAGAAATGCGACTGCCGCCGTTCCGCCGGCGTCACACGGAGCAGATGATCTTGGAAACGGCTCGCGACACAACGCGCGGTTCCACATTGTCCAGTGCCGCCCTGCTGGCCGCCGCTGATGCGGCGGTGTCCCGTGACGACCATGACGAGGCGCTGCGGCTTTGGTCCGAATTGCGGGGACGTTTCCCCCAAGTAGTCGCGGCGTGGCTACGCCCGGCCGAGTGCATGATCCGCCTGCGCAGATTCCCTGAAGCGGAATCCCTGCTGGCGGAGGCGAAAAGCCGCTTCCCCAACGATTTCTGGTTGGCACGGACGTATGCTTCGATCTTCCGGCACCTGGGCGATGCCGTAGAGGCCTATACCGAGGCCCGCGCACTGCAGCGGTCCTTTCCGGACAACCCCATGGCTCATGCCGACCTGGTGCACCTCTTGCTCGGCCAAAAAGGCGTCGCCGCTGCCGAGGCGGAGGCACGAGCCTGTCTGGCGCGGTTTCCGGACGCCCGCTGGCTGCTGCACATGTACGCGCGCTGTGCCGACCAATCCGGCGATAACCATGCGGCCGCCGAGCGCTGGACCGAGCTGTTGGTCCGCCACCCTGACCACGAGCAAGCCTATGGTCCCGCGGTGCGGGCCCTGATCGCCGAGAACCGCCTGGACGAAGCAGCCGGCATTGCGCGCTCCGGATCGCGGCTGCTGCCCGGCAGTGCCGCAGTCCGCGAAGCCTGCGAGGTGGTCGATGCTGCGCTTTCCGCGCCGATGGTGTCGCCACCAGAGCGGACCTCGGCCATGGAATTGCTGGTCGAAGCGCTGCGAGCTGCGTCGGCAGGCGCGTGGGGCGATGCTGTCCGCCGATGGGATGCGTTGCGCGCGCAGGCCCCGACATTCGCCCCCGCCTACGCCGGTGCTGCGCGTGCGTTACGCATGCTCGGCCGGATGGCGGAGGCGGAAATCGTGCTTGCCAAGGCGCGGCGCGACCTGCCCGCCGATGCCGGCGTGCTATGGGCCTGGGCCGAGGGTGCGATCGAACGAGGCGATGCTGCCAACGCCCTGCTGCACTGCCGCGCGCTGCAAAAGGCGTTTCCCGCGGCCGCTGGGGTTGATCTTGCGATCGCCCGGGCTCTGCGCGCACTTGGCCGGCTTAACGAGGCAGACATCGCGTTCGTCAGCCTGGCCGAACACCATCCGACGGAGTTGGCGTCGGCCGAAGAGTTCGCTTCGGTTGCCTCCGACCGGGGTGACCGGCCGGAGGCGATCCGGCGCTGGAGGCAGGTGACGGCGGCGTTTCCCTGCCATGCGGCTGGTTATTGGCACCTCGCAGACGCGCTGGTTCGCGCGGAACAAATGGCGGATGCGGACGCGGTCCTGTGTGACGCGGCCACCCGTTTTCCCGACGATCTGGAGACCGGCTTGCGCTGGGCCATGTCTGGTCGGCCCTCGGGTGATGCCGCGCGGTTCGATGCGCTGTGCCGGAGATTTCCCGAGTTGGCTCCGTTGCTGCGTTAGCTTCTGGGCCCTCCGCTCGGGCGCGACCGGTGTAGGGCGGGCCTCAAAACTATAGCCGGGACGCCGTATATTCTCGACGTACATGCCGTTACGGCGCGAGCTCCAATCATTCACCCGAACGACGCTCAACTGTGTTCTCTTATCGGGCCGGACACTGTGCCCCGGGGGCCGCAATGCCGACACGCAGCACGGTCCGATACTCGCCAACGTTTCCTGACGTATCATAGGCCCTGGCAACCAGGGTGTGGTCGCCGCCGCCCAGTCCTTGGATTGGTAATTGCATACTGTAAGGGATGGCTGCGACGCTATCGATCTTCTTGTTATCCAGCCAGAACTCGACCCGTTCCACCTTGCCGGATTCTGCACTGGCTACCGCCTGCACCGGCCTGTCTCCTGTATATGGCAGGCAATCCAACGGCCAGGTTATCACTATTCCCGGCGGCGTTGTGTCACGTGCCGACGCTCCAGGCGGAAAAACGCCGAATCTCTCGTTTGCCTGGACAAGATGCGCAAGGATCCGATCCGTATAGCCGGGCTCGAGATTTGGCAGCGTTGCAGAATTGTCGTACGTCAGATAAGGCCTCCGCTGGTAGAATTCCCAGACCCAGAGCGCGCTGTAGGGCACCTTGAGATCGGGAATCTCATCCAGCATGCGATCGATAAATGAGTTCGGCCCCGCTGTTCTTGCATTTTTGTCCCCGAACTCACCGACGAACAAAGGCTTCCCTATCCGGTCCGCAGCCGTCTTAATCACACGAAGCAAGTCAACCGGCTCCTTGCTCCCAAAACGTCCCAGTTCCTCGCCGGGATAAAGATGGACGCTTATGATGTCTAAACCCTGATGAATGAGCGCCAGATTGGTGGTCAGCTCCTCAACGGAGTCCTGCGTCCAGATGGATTTCGAACCCGTGGGTGCCGGATGCTGGCGAAGATGTTCCGCTGACGCCCGCGGCGCGGAGAATCCGGATGATACAAGCGCGGACGGGTCCAGTGATTTGATCAGCTTGGCAAATCTCACGGTGAACGCGACCATATCCGCTGTGGTGAAATTTGAGTATACTGCACAAATATCTGGCGGATGCACTTTTGAGCAAAATCGCAATAGATCGATGTCGGCAGACAGGTTCAATTCATTTGTCAGCTCGTAAAACTGGATTGCTCCTGTACCGCGGTAGCGGCTTACGAACTGAGATACATACTTTGCAAGAAGCTCCCAAGACCGGGAGTGTGGATTCCGAAATAGGTCATCGGTGGTCTCGCCGGCCATCGCCGGAAATTGTACGCTATTGAACATCATGGTCGGGACGATCTTTATATCGCTCCGCCGGAGGTCTGCCATCATAGTGTCGATCGCGTCCCAGTATTGATTTGGGTCCTTGACCCACAAATCCAGATCTCCACGCGCGCCGTACGTTGATGGTGCGAACCCTGTCATGGCGACACGAAAGAACCTCACCCCGAGCTGATGGGCATCGGCAATCGCTTTTCTTGCCATCGCCCGATCGACACGCACGTATTCCGGGCTTCCATTGCCGCCACTGGCCATGCCCAGGTATTGCAGGGCGAGGTCCATCTTGTTCAATCCGATCGACGCAGCGGGCACGGCGGCCAACGCTCGCGGCTGGAGAACAAAGCTGGCAATTGCAAGCAATGAAAGCGCTAACAGGAGGCGCCTTCCTATGGTTCTTGATCGCATCCTGGTGCCCCTTCGTTTATCAGCCAGGCATTAAAGGACTTTCATGAACAGAGACTGCTCGTTTGGGATTTTGGAATAGTCTTCGCATGATCAGACGCTTTCCCGTCTCCAGCATTATCGAGGTCATATCGTAGAGCAAGGGGCCCTGACGCCACAGCAAATGGCTGCGATCATCAGAGGTGTCCATTCTGAGCAACTGCTCACAGCCCATGGTGAGGGAGTCGTCACCATCCCGGCGGATGACGCAGTCGGAGGTTGATGATGCCGCGAGCAGCTCTGATATCATCACCGCCACACGATATTCGAAACCGCTGGGGTTGCTCCTCCCCAATCCGGCCGATGGCGACAGGCCTCCTAAATAATTTCCATCAAAGGGAGTGGGACACGCGGTCAATCGCGCTCGCGACTAACTCACGGTCGCCTCCAACGCATCGAGCCTTGACCGGAGGACCTTCGAGTCCCGCATGAGAGACAATGCCAGCCTGAGATTGGCAATCGCAGATTCCTTTTGCCTCAATGATTCGTAGGCGTTAGCCAATCCGACGTACAACCAAGCTGGCTTTACCTCGACGAGCGTACCAATTCGATCGTAGTAGCCAATCGCCTCTTCATATTCTTTCAATCTCACACAAACATCCCCCAACCGCCCCAACGTGGACACCTGGCTACCGTTGACCGCCAGTGCCCTTCTGAATGCTTCCTTAGCAAGAGCCAATTTGCTGAGTGACAACAGCTTGTCACCGACACGGAATAGCTCGTCGGCGCCACCTTGATCCGGAATTACCGGTATATCGATTCCATCCTTGGTGGATTGCGCCTCAGAGGCTGACGCATCGTCGGATTCGTGAACCGGCTTTGTCGGTTCTTCCCGTTGCATCATATAAACTGGCGGCAGTGAATCAGGAGCATAGCCAAAATCATGCAGGACAGAAGGTCCGAATTCAGACGCAAACAGACTATAGAGCCTGTCATTGAAGGCACTCTCGTACGTGCTACCACCATCCATGTTGGTTACATGACGCCCCAGCCATGCCTTCACTCCGACTTTGCTTCGGTAGTGCTCGATGAAATCGTCATTCAGGGCCAGGAAGCTAAATACATAATTGGCGCAGTTGCCGATCCCAATATCCTCCAAACGCACGTTGGCGACATTGCCGTCATCCCGAAAGCGCTGCAAGAAGCGCTGTATGGAGATGATCGTTCCAAATGTTGAAGCGTGGTTACGAATTTCGAACTCAACCTTCTCTGTGTCTGAGAGAAGGTTCATAATTTCGCGATAGGTGTAGTCCCCAAGTTGATCGCTCGCATCGACGTTGTAGGCTGCTATTCGCTTGAACCCGCAAGCACCGTGGTCATCGGCGACAAAGAGTTTCTTATTGCACCAGGTCTCGTCTGTGATCTGGTGATATCTGACACCAGACATGATGATCTCGTACGGGTTCCTGATGAGGTGAATAGCCCTGTATCGGAGATTTGGCACTGCATCGATCAGCCTCTCGAAATGCTGAGCGTGCGTGACGAAGATGACGTCGTATTGCTGAAAGTCAAACTCCGGGTCAATCTGATCCTGGTGGGCGATGAGGTGGTGATTAAGCTCGAGCAGGCGGAGCCGATACCTGGCACAATAGTCGCGCAATACCCCCTGCATGAGCAGTGTGCCGGTCTTATGATTCGTGACAACCACCTTGGTGACGTTTCTCGAAACGTATCCAAAGAGCTCTCGTCGATCGATTTTGTCGTATGCATCGCAGTAGCGGCGGAAATACTCGTCGAAGCTGACTTCCCTGTTGCCGAGGTAGATGGGCGTGCTACACGCATCAATTCCAAGTGCCACGTCAATGGACTTGTAGAAGGGAACGACCCCCTTCTCACTAAGAGCAATCGGCCCCTGATCATCGTCGAGACCCAGACCCTCGAGAATTTCCGACGCCAATTTCCTGAAGACAAATTCCGTGGGATGTGCATCCGAGTAGTGCAAAAGAGTCTTATCGTACCACTCAGCGACGAACTTGCTATAAGAATAGAACTGGATGTTCTCGCCTTTGAATTTCTGGCGAGATTCGGCTTCCCTCATCGACAACTCGGAGATGCATTTCTCTACTCCACCCCGAACAAACTGAACACTGTAGAAATCCGGGTCGTCCAGTTTCGCCACGTAGTCTGCCCTGACGGCGTCCCGGTTGCCTTCGTGCCTGAGGTAGCTGTAGATGAAGTTTATATCGTGCACAGGCATTGGTGCCTGCAGAAATTTCTTCCTGTACGTGACGCAGTATGAATCCGGTGCGTAGCCCGTGAAGAACATGTTTGGCAGCATCAGGACCCTGGCATCAGGGCGCACCTGTGCAAGCATGGCTTCAGACCCGAACTCCTGACTACCCCTGAAATTGGCAGCGATGGGTTGGGTAATGAGATGGTCCAACCGGTAGATCAGGCCACGGAAATCCTGGGCATCCTGCTCGCTCATCATATGAACGAGCCGGCCCGGCGTCTCCTCGAACAGATACTTTCGCCGAAACGCGTTGCTGGTGAGAAGGAAGTCACGCAGGCTCTCGGTTTGGCAGTTACCGTAGATTCCAAATCGTCGCTTGATAGCGAATTGTGAGATCGTCCCCGCCCCGCCACGTTCTTTGCATTTGGCCTTGAACCTGATCAGGGTTCCGAACAATCCCGCCGCGTCATCAGATAGGACAAACGAGCCGTGCACCTCACCAGCCTGGGGGATTTCCAGCTTTGCCGGGAGTGTTTTGCAAGCCGCGTAGTTGTGAACGAGGAATTCGGCCTCAATTTCCTCGATGTCACGCGTCAGGAATGAGAAATGCACCGCATCGCCTGAGCGAAGGTGCCCCGGAATATCCACGTAGTGATATGAGACGACCGATTCCAGGACCGGCACGAGCTTATCCTCGGTAAGGAAGGTGACGTCCGCGACCTGGTCAAATCTCGAATCCATGGACGCCACGGCCACCTCGAAAACTGGCGTGTCGGCCGGGAAGTTGATCAGGGCGGGAAGCGACCGCCGGAATATGTCCTTTATCTCATCCGGGCCCAATCCCTTCTTGGCGAGCGCTTCAAAGGGATGCCCGAACAGCTTCTCCAACTGATCGTGCATCTCTCTCCTGTAGTAATACAGGCGCGTGTAGAAGCAGTACTTCACCACGTTGAAATAGGGCGACCGCATCAACGTGAGATGTGCCACGGTCATGACCGGAGGATTGTATCTGAGCCCAATATCGGGTTGCGCCTGATCGACGCCAACCAGCCAGGTGTAGTTCAAGTGCTCTTCAGCACTGATATCGCTACGTTTGAAAAATATGAACTTTTTCCCGGGCTCATGAATCAGATAATTGCTGCGCACATGATTGTTAAATAAAGCGCAGGCAACCTTCTTGTCGCTTTGATAGAAATTTTCTAATTCGTCCCTGTCAATGGCAGTAATCAGCTCATCCGAATCCAGAAGCATCACGACATCAAACTGGCACATGTTGTACAAAGCAATCCGTTTGGACCGCTCGTTCTCGAATGTGCCGAACTCATATCGGACTTTCGGCAGGGCGGCGATCTTCCGCAGCGCCTCAGGCAGACCATGATAGTATAGGCCAAAATATCCAAGCATCGGCACGCAGTAGTCATAGGGGCCGTCAAGAATCACAATTTCATCAGCGAGATCGTAAACGCGATCAACGCACTCCTCGATGAAGTCGAAGTCGTTATAGATGCAAATGGCGACACTGATCTTCATTGGAGAGTCCCTAAGCGAGGTGGCAGAGACCTGGTCCGGTGTGCCCGAACACGGATCCCACACAACGTCCATTCCTGGCCATGCCCGACCGCAAGGTACATCCACGGTTGAACCTGGACCGCCCCCAATCTCGTTTGGCCGCCGCGCCGGCTTGGCACTGCGTCGAGCGTATCAAGTTTGGCAAGTTCAGGTCCATCCGCTGGTCCGACACTCCGCCGGTGCCCAGACACGCGACTGTGACGCCATCGTGGTTGTGGCTCGCCGTCCCGGTAGCCGATCGCGGCGCAACCTGGCGGACGTGCGGACCCGACGGGAAACGCCGTGGCACGGCATTGCCCGAAGGCCTGCGTGGGGCCGTGGCCGCATTGCCCGAGGCGCTCCAGCGAGATGAACCTGCTATCCACTGCCACACTATGCTGCCTCCACAAGCGAGCGCATGACCATGAAGTGGAGCTTCATTACCTTCGTGATCATGGCCGGCTGCTGTCTTGCGACCTCCGCTCAATGCACTAAAAGCACGAATACACGGCTCTGCACCACGAGGCGCTCGGAAAAGAAATCGCTGGGCATCGCTACGCATGTTCTGATGGTGGGGGTGCCGGTGAAGATAGGCGATCGGGGTTTATGCGTTCGTGGTTGGGGCCGCTTCCTCCTGCGACCAGTAAGCCGGGCGATAACGGCGTGCAAGGCGGATTTTGCCGTAAGCTGAGCCTGCGTTCAAGCTGTTCGATTCGGTACGATTTTCCAGCACCCAAGGGCGCCAGCGTGTCCCTGTCTCGCGTCCCCGCCTGGCGTCCCCGTCTGGCGGCACCGTCACGCGGCGTCCCCTTCACGCGGCTCCGTCGTCCAGGCCCGGCACGGACATTGCCGGACGGGTGGGGGATGCCAGCACGCGCTGGATCGCCTCGGCGTAACCTTCGGGGCTGTTTTCCCGGCCCAGGCGATCCAGCGCATTGGCGCGGATTCGTTGCCATAGCGTCGCATCCTGGTACAGCGCCAGCACCTGCCGCGCCATCTGCTCCGGGTCGTCGATGCCGGCGCAGAGCATGTCCTGCCCGTTCTCCCAACCCATCTGCCGGCGCAACAACTCGGTCGCCACCACCGGCAGGCCGAACGAGGCCGCTTCATACACCTTGTACGGCAGGCCGGCGGCGAACCGCGTGGGAGCGATGAAGACGCGGTGCTGGTCATAGACGCGCGTTAGATCGACGATCGTGCCGGCCAGAGTCACACGCGGGTGCTTGGCAAAGGCCGCAAGACTTATGCCCGGGGCGGTGTAGCCGACCACCGTCAGCCGTGTCCGCCAGCCCAGCACGCGTTCGATGCTCGGCAGCACCGCGTCCACGAACCACTCCAGGCTGTCGAAGTTGGGCGCGTCCGGCTGGTGGATGGCGCCGACGAACAGCATCCCGCTCCGCTCCGCAAACGGCCGCGGGGTCGGGTTGAGGCGGCGCATATGGCCGATGACGGCGACATTGTTCAGGCCGATCCCCCGTAAGATGCCGGCTTCTTCGTCGCTCACCGCCACGACCGTCCGGCAGAGGCCGGCGTGGGCAAATTCCTTTGTCACCGCCGCCGTAGCGGCGTCGGCTGGCGTCACCGCCGCAGGGTGGGCCGCTTGTGTCACCGCCGTAGCGGCGTCGGCCTGTCTCACCGCCGCGACGGCGGAGGCGGGCGCTTCGCCGGTGAGTGCCGCGCGGGCGATATCGCGCAACGATGCGATCGCCTCGGTATCGAGCACGATCGGCGTCGGTGTTGCCGGGCGAAGCGCGGTATCCAGCAAA
>Ga0182016_10007101_pt1 | contig 11618 bp, 6 predicted proteins | sample 712S2MmetaG_FD_120491 | JGI IMG/M metagenome (GOLD analysis project Ga0182016, IMG submission 120491) | Permafrost microbial communities from Stordalen Mire, Sweden - 712S2M metaG | ecosystem: Environmental > Terrestrial > Soil > Wetlands > Permafrost | place: Sweden: Stordalen | collected...
GCAACTACCCGAATGGATGCGCGATCTACAGTCCAGTGCCTCGACATCCCCGGTCCCCGAAAGCGAGGGACCGGGGGCACCCTCCGCTGAATAAAACGCTGTATGAGACCAGGGCCACCTGCCAAAGAACGGCATACCAAATCAGGCATCGAGCACTTCAAGGCCAGACACTAGGGCGATTCCACAATCGGCGCGCCTTAGAACCTCGGCCGACACAAGCGTTTTCCTGACCGTTGCGGAAGTCGCGCCCGGTTTGCAGAAAATTATCCCCCGTCGGCGCACAATACTAGTTGGAGATTCGAGATGGGCAGGATAGCGCGTACAGCTAAAGTGTCGAATGAGGGGAAGAGCGAACAACAAAGCTCCCCCCCTCCCCCCCTATTCCTGTGAAACTGTGAGACTGTGAACTTTATCGCATCGTCTGCTCGGTATAACTGTCCATACGGTCACGGCATTCCCTGAATTGCCTTAGCTGCAAAAACAAAAGCGCGGCTAGGGTGGGGCACCCGGATTTTGTGGCATCCCACCCTTGCGACAGAAAAAAGTCGCAAGGATGGGGCACGGAGATTTGTTGAATGCAAACTATGAGAAGCGGGTTCGCCGCCAGAGCAGAGTCCCGACGATTCCCAGGGGCAGAATGGTGCCCACCACCAGAACGATCATCCACGTCATGCTGATAGCGAGGTGCTGGCTGCGCGTGCCGATGGCCAGCCAGACAAAGACGCTCGTCGCTGCCAACATAATCACAGCTTCCCACCAGCGCCGCACAGGCGGATGCTGGGCCAGCGGATCATCGCCTGCCACGACCTCGGCCACTAGTTTTGTGTCGAGGCCATAGCGGTCACATTCCCGGTCCATAGCCTGCCTCCAGTTCACCAACTCCGATGCGCCAGGGTCAGCCATGCTGATGGAAAGTGCGCCCAGAATCATCACCAGCGAGCCGGTGATGATGAGCGCTTTTCCGGAAACGCTCAATCCGGAAAATTCCGCGAAGACCAGCGCGCCCCACGCCAATCCCCAAAGCTGATTGGTGTTGGAAAGCGGAATTCCGCGCCCGATTCCGATATACTTTGCAGCAAAGTTCTGGAAGAGGTCGCCGATGACCCAGCAGAAGCCGCCGAGGAACGGCCAGAAAAGCATGGGCCGAGCACGGTGCAGTTCGCTGACGACATGGCCGACGCCGCCCATATAGATCGATCCCAGGGTGAGGACGGTGGCTAGCTCGCCGAAGGTGAAGATAGTGACGAACGAGAGCGGGTTCATGCCGCTGATATAGGCCTTGCGGTAGGGAATATACATGGTGCCAAGCAGAACGCCCGCGCCCAGCGCGGCGACGATGCCCACCGCAGCCTTGCCCGGCGTATTGGACTGGCTAGCCGTGGCATAAGCGAGCACTGCCGCGCCGCCAACAATGGCGAATGCACCACCGAGCACCTTCGCCCATCCCTTGAAGCCGGAGCCGCGCAGCTCTTTGAAGAGTAGCCAGCCCCAGAACAAGCCCACCAGGCTATTGATGTTCCACAGCGGAAAAGCGATGGCCAGACCCACGTTGCGCACTGCGAAGATGGTGAGCGTGTTGGCCACGGCCCACAACATTCCCGCGAGCAGCGCCCACACGATGAGGTGCGGTTTATCGCGCAGATCGGCAAACAGAAACCCGGTGCCCTTGAGCAGCGTGGGAACCGTCCAGCGCGCCACAAACGCGCCCATCACCATGCCCATGGAGATGAGAAACGGCGAGAATCCCGCGTTCACCAGCTTGGTGGGCGCTTCGGCAGTTCCCAGCCAGACGGCCGCGGCCAGTCCGCAAAAGACGCCCAGTTTGTGCAGGGATAGAGTTGAGCGCCCTTGCGCGGCGAGCAGATTGTCGTTCACGAATTCACCTCAGGCTCATCAGAAGGAATATTCCCAGAATCAATACACCGGCGGGCACCCAAAGATGCACGTCGGTGAGGATGGAAACCAGCCTGGATCGTCTCATCCACCCACCTCGCTGAGGCGCACGGGCCGGTGCTCATCGTACGACTTGCGCGCCGCCAGCGCCATTGCCACGGGAATTCGCCCGTCGATGCCGGTGACCGCTGTCGTCCGCTTCTCGCGCACGGCGGTGACAAAGGATTTGAGTTCTGCGGCGAAACTTTCCGTATAACGCTCCATGAAGAAATTGAGCGGAAGGTCCGTGTGCACTGATTTTCCGTCGCTGACCACAGCCTGATTGGGATAGCAGTTTTCCGTTGCGATTTTTCCTTCGCTGCCGAGAATTTCCACGCGCTGGTCATAACCGTAAACAGCTTTGCGGCTGTTGTCGATGGTGCCGATGACGCCGTTGCGGAAGCGCAGCACGATCAGCGCGGTATCCAGATCGCCGGCCTTGCCGATCTCCGGATCAACCATTACGCCCGCCGCCGTGTAAATCTCTTCCACTTCGTCGCCGATGAGGAAGCGGGCCATATCGAAGTCGTGAATGGTCATGTCCATGAAGATGCCGCCGGAGACTTTAACGTAGGCGGGTGGCGGCGGCGCTGGATCGCGGCTGATGATGTGCATCAGGCTGGGCGTGCCGATTTCGCCGGAGGCCACAGCGTGGCGGACACGCGCAAAGTTGGCGTCGAAGCGGCGGTTGAAGCCGATCTGCAATTGCACGCCGGCTGTTTTCACAGCAGCAAGTGCGTGATCAATCACATCCAGGCTGAAGGCGATAGGCTTCTCGCAGAAGATGTGCTTGCCTGCTTTGGCGGCCTGCTCAATCAGATCGGCGTGGGTGTTGGTGGAGGAGCAGATCAGCACCGCTTCGATTTGCGGGTCGGCGAGAATCTCGTCGCTCGATGCGGCGACCTTAAGAATGTTGCAGCGTGCAGCCAATGCTTGCGCGGCCTCGCGCTTGAGGTCGGTGATCGCGATAATCTGGGCTTCCGGCAGGCGGAAGGCCAGCGTTTCCGCGTGGACTCGTCCGATTCGTCCGGCGCCGATGATTCCGATATGTAGTTTTTGCGTACTCAATTTGCCCCCTCGTGCCTTTCTGAAAACTGAAAACCTAAAATTCGCTTCCCACCCTTGGCGCAAAAACAAGAACGCGCCAAGGATGGGGCACCCACTCAAAACAGGTCAAGCTGCTACGCCTCACGCAAAATACTTTTCCACCGAGCGCAGATATTCGCGGCTCCGCGCTGCGCTCTCCTTGGGCGTGCCCATGCCAGGCAGAATGTCCTGCTCAACCAGCATATAGCCCTTGTAGTTGTGCGCGCTCAGCCAGCGCAGCATCGCCGGGAAGTCCACGCAGCCCTTGCCCAGCTCGGGGTAGAGGCCGTTACGCATGGCGGTAAAGTAGTCCCACTCCTCGTCCCGGCTGCGCCTGGCGACCGTGGGCTCCAGGTCCTTGAGATGGATGTACCAGACCCGCTCGGCAAAGCGATCAAGAGCCGCTGTAACATCGCAATCTTCGCTGCCGGTTCCGTGGTAATAGTGGCCCACATCGAAGACCAGCCCGATATACCGCGAGTCCGTCAGCTCGAGGAATTTGGCGATCTCATCCGGCGTCTCAACGTAGCCCGCGCAGTGGTGATGAAGAACCGTTCGCAGGCCTGTCTCGTCGAAGACCGCCTTGGCAATCTGGTCTGCGCCGCCGGCAAAAACCTTCCACTCAGCCGTGCTCAAACCCATCTCCGGCGTAATGCGTCCGGCCATATTGGTGCGCACAGGATCGGTGCCGTTGTCGTCCGATAGCACCAGGCAAGGCGCAGGAGCCGTGGCCACGGCGGCCAGCAGGCGCGCCGTCTTGACTGCGTTGGCGACGCCTGCGGCGTGGGTGGTGGAATACTTCATGGCCACCGGCACAAACGCGCCCAGCATGGCGAGGTTGCGCTTCTTGAGTTCCGCACTCAGCGCAGCCGCTTCCGTGGGCAAATAGCCCCAGTCGCCCAGCTCCGTTGCGGTGTAGCCGGTTTCAACCAGTTCGTCCAACATGCGGTCGAATGGAATCTGCTGGCTGTTGTCCTGGTGTTCCATCGTACCCCAGGAACAAGGAGCGTTGCCGACCAATAGCTTCTTCATACGTTCTCCTCTTTCAGATTTTTCGATGTTTCACAAATGATAACGTTCGCGCTTGCGCTCCTGAACATAGTAGGCTATAGCGGCGCACGCTGGCGGCAAAGTCCGCCGCGAGCAGGCGATGCGCGGGAAATTTCGTCGGACAAGCCGTGGCCGGCTGGCTCGCTCTTCTGCGGTGGATCGAGGCTTGACCAGTTTTTTCCTGACACTCCTAGTCCAGAGTTACAAGTTTGCTTGCGCGGAAAAGGAATTCGAGAATTCCACCGCTAAATACAAGCCTTAGTCACTCCTTGCGCGGCTACGCTCTGAGCGTATGATACGGGCGTGTTCCTGGGGCAGATTTGTTTATTGCTTTTGCCTTATTTTATCGGACCTTAACCAGAGTGGCGAAGAATGGATGGAACACAGCTGTGACTCAGAATTCTTGGAGGCAGTATGATTTCGATGAACTGGTTATTTGGACAACGAGTGCGCATATCCGGGTGGATTCGCCTGGTCATGGCACTGTTGTTTGTTTTTCCCGCGCTGGGCGCCTACGCACAGTACGAAGATGGAAGCCTGGTAGGGTCCATCCACGACTCCAGTGGGGCCGCAATCCCCAATGTGTATGTCTCGGTCACAAACAATGCGACCGGAATTCCCACCATCGTAACGTCGAACGGCGCGGGCGACTATGAAGTCCCCTCTCTCCGTGTAGGCGTCTACAACATCAAGGCCAGTGCGCCTGGTTTCGCTCCAGCTGAGGCCAAGAACATCACCGTCTCGGTGGCTGGACGCCTGCGCATTGACCTGACCCTCAAGGTCGGACAAGCCGATGCCACTACCGTCGAGGTCAGTGATGTAGCGTTGCAGATTGAGACTGAAAGTAGCGAACGTGGTCAATCCGTCTCCGGGTATCAGACCGAAGCCCTGCCGCTGGTTAGCCGCAACTACTCCGACCTGCTGGCCCTGGTAACCGGGTCGCGTCAGGCGCCCACCGCCGCCACCACCACTGCCGTCACCAGCCTGGTGCGCGCGGGAGCGTACAACATCAACGGATTGCGCAGCATGTTTAACAACTTCCTGCTTGACGGCATGGACAACAACGCTTACGGCGAGAGCAATCAGGGCTTTGACAACCAGATCATTCAGCCCCCGCCGGACTCGATCAGTCAGTTCCAGGTCGTGACCAACAACGAAAGCGCCGAGTACGGACGCTCCGCAGGCGCAACCATCAACGTAGCTTCGAGAGCCGGAACCAACAGCTTCCACACCACGCTCTATGAGTTTCTTCGTAACACCGATTTGAACGCCTTCGGCTACATCCACGCCATCAGCGGAACGCATACGATTGTGAAACCCGCATTCGATCGCAATCAGTTCGGTGTTAACTTCAACGGGCCGATTTTGAAGAACAAGCTCTTCTTCTTCCTCGATTACGAGGGCTTCCGCCAGACGCTTACGCCGACCGTCGTTTTTACCGTCCCCACTGAGAACGAGATAGGCATCGTCTCTGGAACCGCGTCGAGTCCCAACCCCGTGCTGGCAGTCGATGTTATGAATCCGTTGACGGCGAACAATCCCACGCCTACTTATTACAAGGCTGGCACGCCGATTCCCACCTCGGCCATCAATCCCGTCTCAAAGCAGATTCTTGGATTCTTCGCCCAGTTGCCGTCGCAGTGCCTGATCGCCCCCGGCAGCACCGGCATTGCCACTTCCGGATCGACAATCGGTCTGGCCTCAAACGATTGCGCAACCAACGCGCCTTTTACCGACAAGTCAGACAAGGGCGACCTGCGCATTGATTTCCAGCAGAACGACAAGAGCTCATGGTTCCTCAAGGTCAGTGATCGTAAAGAGACGGGCATCAACCACCCCACAGAGCCTCTGCCGCTCGATGGACAAGGCAACGGCAACGGGCGGCAGAAGATTCTCGACCAGCAGGTTGCGCTCGGCTACACTCATCTCTTCAGTTCCAATAAAGTTCTCGACGTGCGCCTCGGCTTGTCGGACACCAAGGCCGGCAAGTACACGCTATCGATTGGAGACAACGCGATCACGATACCAGGCCTGCCCACCGACCCCACCGTCGCCGGCGGTCTGCCCACCACCACCTTCAGCGGCAGCTTCAGCACCTTTGGACGCCAGAACACCAATCCGCAGTGGCAAAACCCCTCGCTGCTCGACCCCAAGGTGAACTTCTCATGGATCAAGGGCAAGCATTCGCTGAAGTTCGGCTATGAGTACGAGCACATCTGGATGGAAGTTCAGGACTCGAATCCGCTCTTTGGCGGCTTCTCCTACTCCGGCGGCTACAGCCAGTGTCCAGCGTCGGCTGGAAGCGCCTGCGCCAGTGCGGGCGCGACCTCCGATACATACTGGTCCGACTTTCTCTTCGGGACCACTAACGGTTATTCGCTGGCCACATACTTCAAGGCCCACCTGCTGCAATCGATGGACAACGTCTACGCCCAGGATGACTGGAAGATCAACTCCAAGCTGACCCTCAATCTTGGCGTGCGCTGGGAGTACGGCTCCCCCTACTCGGCGGCCAACAACGATCTTTCCAACTTCAACGGCAACGCAACCTCACCCTCCATGCTGACAATCACCCCAAACGCCACGGCTGGAACTTTCATGACCCCCTCCAGCGGCAGCGGCACCTACGGCAAGACGCTGGTCAATCCCTCGCTGGGCGACTATGCGCCACGCATCGGCTTTGCCTACGCCCTGACGCCAACCATCGCCATTCGCGGCGGCTACGGCACCAGCTTTGTCCACTACACCCGCGCCGGTTCGGGCGACATCCTGCCTATCAATGCGCCCAATGCGCTGTTTGTCGCCGTAACGCAGCCTAATCCCACCGCAGCGAGCACCCCTGTTTGCCCCAACGGCGCCCCTGCCACCACCTGCTACGTGACGATGGATCAGGGCTTCCCGTCAAACCTGGTGGTGCCAACCAACTTCAATCCCGGAACCGACAATGTCACCTATATCCCCTCCAACACCAAAGACAGCTACGTCGAGAGCTACTTCCTCAGCGTGCAAAAATCCCTCGCCAAGAACACGCTGCTGGACATCGCCTATGTCGCCAACCACGGAGTCAAGCTGCAAGGCTTCATGAACGCCAACCAGGGCAATTTCTCGGCCGGCGTCGCCAATCCGTCCAATTCTTTGCTGGGCACAGGATTCACCCGTCCTTACTCAACATGGGGGACCCAGGAGGGAACGCAGTTCGTTTACGGAGATATCACTGAGGCTTTCAACGGCTTCTACTCTCACTTCAACGCGCTGCAAGTCCGCTACGAGCAGCGTTTTGTCCAAGGGTTGACTCTGCTCAATTCCTTTACCTGGGAGCACTCGCTCGACAACGCGAGCGCCTCGCTTGAAGGCAACTCCCCTTCGCCGCAGGACGCCAACAACCTGAGAGCGGACTACGGACAATCGGACTACAACCTGCCGGTCGCCAATATCACCAGCCTAGTCTATGATCTCCCGGTGGGGCATGGACGCCAGAATTTAGCCAGCGCCAACCCGGTCGTGGACGCTATCCTGGGCGGCTGGCAGATCAGCGCCATTAACACCGCGCAGGGCGGAACGCCTTACAACATCACATACGGTCCGAAAACCGCAAACGCGGTTTCGCCGCAAATCTCCGCTACTTATCGCGGAGCCAACGAATATCGCCCCAACATCGTTCCTGGACAACCGCTCAAGCTGTGCCACTCAGGACATTCCTGCCTGAGCCAACGGAATCCAGCCAACGGCACCATTAATTACATCAATTTGGCTGCCTTCCAGCTGCCGGCGACCTATACAAGCACTCCCGAGTCCGGAACCTCTGCCGCTGTCGCCACCTACAACAATTCCATCATCTCCACTCCCTTCGGCACTGCGCCCCGCAACGCGATCCGTTTGCCGCTTTACTACGAGACGGATCTGGACCTCAACAAGCGGTTTAACACCCCGTTCACAAACCTGAAGATCGAGTTCCGCGCGGAAGCTTACAACGTCTTTAACCACACCAACCTCTACTATCCTTCCTCCTCGACCAGTGAGTTTGGCACTGCGGGGGGCACAGCCTCCGCTACCGCCGTCAGCGCTAACAGCGCTGCTATCGGCGGCACCTTCGAGCCGCGCATCCTTCAGTTCGGCCTGAAGATCATCTACTAGCCAGCAACAAACCTCTGTGCCAGCCACCTCCTGTGGCTGGCACATTTTTTGCTTCAGTTTCTTCGCCAATAGTGTGGCCTATGAGTCCGACCAAGGAGCCAAGCCCCCAAAAGGCGGGCCTGAGAGAAATTTGGCCGAAAACAGTTAGGTTGAGAGACTTTTTGCAGTAACTAAGACTTCAACCGTATCCTTTGTCTATTTTGCGAATGCTGGGAAGCAAGAATAGAGTTATGGCCATGATCATAAGAGCGGAAATTCTGCGGCAACTTGGCCGGCAAACTGAACCATGGGATGTGCTGGTGATCGGCGGCGGGGCCAGCGGCCTGGGCGCGGCAGTCGAAGCAGCCTCCCGCGGTTATCGTACTCTGCTGGTCGAACGCTTCGATTTTGCCAAGGGGACTTCAAGCCGCAGCACCAAGCTCGTGCATGGCGGCGTGCGTTACCTCCAGCAACTTAACCTGACGCTGGTAGTAGATGCTCTGCGGGAACGCGGCCACATGTTACGGAACGCGCCGCATTTGGTTCACGACCTATCTTTCGTCGTCCCGGCTTTTAACTATTTGTCGCTTCCGTATTATGGTTTCGGGCTGACCCTTTATGAGATGCTCTCAGGCAGTTTGTCGCTTGGGCGATCGGAGTTACTCTCCGCGAAAACTACCATGGAGAAGCTGCCGGGACTTATGCCGGAAGGTCTGCGCGGTGGCATCCTCTATCACGATGGGCAATTTGACGATGCTCGCTATGCTATCGCGCTTTTGCGCACGTTTCAGGATCTCGGCGGTACAGCCATCAACTATGTTGAGGCAGTCAGCCTTTTGCGGCGCGGCGGAAAGGTAATCGGCATCCAGGCGCGCGACAGGGATGACAGCGTCGACTTTGACGTGCAGGCAAAGGTGGTGGTCAATGCCTGCGGAGTCGAAACAGAAGATATCCTGGCCATGGATGGCACCGCTCGCGGTTCGCTGCTCGCCCTGAGCCAGGGAACGCATTTCGTTTTGCCTCATTCATTCATGCCGGGAAATACCGCGCTCATGATTCCCAAGACTGCCGATGGCCGGGTACTTTTTGCCATTCCATGGCAAGGCGCCGTCATCGTGGGAACTACGGATGAGCCCGTTGATAGCGCGCCCGCAGAGCCTCGTGCGCTTCTCGCTGAAAAGAAATTTTTGCTCGACCATATAACCCGCTATTTTGGCCGCACGCCCGATGCATCTGAGATACTCAGCGTCTGGTCCGGCCTGCGCCCATTGGTTCGCAAAGGCGGCGGCAAAACTTCGCAGTTATCAAGAGACCACACCATTCTGGTTACGCGATCCGGTCTGGTCACGGTTACCGGCGGGAAGTGGACCACTTACCGGCTCATGGGACAGGATGCCATCAATCGCGCCAGCGAGGTTGCATCGCTTCCCAAACAGCCATCGCGGACGTTGGAACTAAGACTTCACGGGTGGGTTGCGGATCCTGACGTGATGCCCGCATGGGAGCGCGTGTATGGCTCGGATCTGCCCATGCTTCAGGCGCTCTCAAGCGAAAATGCAGCCCTGGATGCCCTTTTTCATCCGCGACTTCCTTTTCGCCTGCGCGAAGTTGTCTGGTCAGCGCGCTATGAAATGGCGCGAACCGTGGAGGATGTCCTGGCGCGGCGTACCCGCGCACTCTTTATGGATGCGCGAGCCGCCATTGAAGCTGCGCCTGTGGTTGCGAGCCTCCTTGCCAGAGAACTTCAGAGAAGCGAAGAATGGAAGGCAAAGGATCTTGAGAGCTTTATTGAGCTTGCAGAAGGCTACATCTATTGTTGAGTGCAAGTGCGGACTGTGCAGACAGAAGCCTGAGGGTCTGGAAGAATGATTTGGAGCGGGAGACCGGGATCGAACCGGCGACATTCAGCTTGGGAAAATGGCTGCAAATTGAAAACAAAGAACATAGCGAATTCGGACATCTCTTTCAGGCGATTGATTTTAGGCAGAATTCGCAGTTTTCAGCGGCACGGCTCTTAATGGTGTTCAAATGGAGTTCAACTTTGCAAATGGGATTTGGGCGTGATGATCACCCTTTGCGCGTTCAGTATGGAGTTGGATTCCAGTCAGTTTAAAATGGCAAGTCCGTAAGTCCGAATAGATCGCGGATTCCAAACTTGTCTTCAATAAACCTGATGGTCTCAGGATGCGACAAAGTGGCTCTGACGTTGCGAGCCGCAAACAGTCCTGCTTTCTTCCGGAAATGCGCTTGGTCCCGGGGGACGGTTGCTTTCCAACGGATAGCTGCCATCCATTCGCAGTTGTCCAGGTCGTCAATGTTGTCTCGAATGTTTGGTGCGACTCCGGGCTTATCGATCAATAGAGTTCCATCCTGTAACCGAAATTCCTTGGCGGGTTTGGCACATCCAAGAACTTTTCCGACACCTACATACCCCTTACCCGAAAGGTAAGCCGCAATGACATCGCCAGGGTTCAGTCCCCCAATAGCATCGCGAAAGACATCTTTCTGACCTGCTCCAACGTAGTTGAATTTTCTGTTGTCTTCCCACCGACGATGTGGCCCGTCGCCTACATTGAAATACCAAAGGCGGTGGTTGTAATCGAATCCCACGATTTCCTTATGCAACGACTTCTGAGGGCGAAATTTATCTATGAAAGTTCCGCTGATGCGATTGGTCAACGAGTCTCTGAACTGCCAAATCAAGGTGGACTCAACAATAAATGCTTGTTCTTCCGTGAGGTTCCGCGCCAGTACTCGTACTATCGGCTCTAATCCTTCCTTGCGGATGGTCGAAATGAGCGCAGATTTTCCACCTGCAATATGGTCGAACAGGTGAGCGTCCTTCCTGCTTCCCTGGCCTTTCCCGTAATAAAACGGTTTAAAATCACGCGGGTCAATATAGACGTATACGTAGTAGTCTGAGCCTTTCATTGGCTTTCCTTTCAGGACTTAGGCTCCGGGGCTAGTCGCCGGCATCGTCTTCAAAAAAATCATTGTCGATGTGCTTGACCACATATGTGCTCTCCGTGGAGATGCCGACTTCAAAGTCGAACATGAACTTGGCGAGTTCCTTGCCATCGATGAGAATGACCTTGATGTCAAGGCCCGTGGCATATTCGTGGGCGTCTTTGGTGAACGTCGAGGTGGTCAGGAATATCCCCTTCCTCGCTCTCTTGCCATGCAGGGCACCGACGAATTTCTGAATCTCTGGACGGCCAACGCTGGCATTGTCCCAACGCTTGGCCTGAATGTAAATCTGTTCGAGCCCCAGCCTGTCCTCTTTGATTACACCGTCAATACCGCCATCACCGGACTTGCCAATCGCTCTTCCTGCGTCGGCCAAAGAGCCGCCATATCCCATGGCCGTTATCAGCTTGACCACAAGGCGCTCAAAGAACTCCGGTGAGCAGGACTTGACCCGTTCCAGTGCATCCTCC
>Ga0182016_10007104_pt1 | contig 11614 bp, 8 predicted proteins | sample 712S2MmetaG_FD_120491 | JGI IMG/M metagenome (GOLD analysis project Ga0182016, IMG submission 120491) | Permafrost microbial communities from Stordalen Mire, Sweden - 712S2M metaG | ecosystem: Environmental > Terrestrial > Soil > Wetlands > Permafrost | place: Sweden: Stordalen | collected...
ATTACCCCGCGTGGGTAATACGGAGGCCGGCTCGCATCCCCTTAAGAAAACAATTACTTATGCCTTTGTTCCGGCCCTTCGCAGTAAACTCCCGCTAGGGTGGGATCTCGTAGCCGCATCCGCCGCGTGGAAGGCTACCTCGGCAGGGTGACGGACGAGTCGGGACTCCTCCAAAGTCTTGCCATCATCCGTACGCCGAATTACGCTAACGCCTTCGCAGTCCTCTTGACGGCGTCCTCGTCCACCTGAATAAGCGCACCAAACCGGCCGTTCCCGGCGCAGAGGGCGTGGACCGCGTAGACGTTGATTTCCTTTGCCGCCAGTTTGGCCAAAACCTCTGCGACTGCACCCGGATGGTCTTCACCGGTGATGTGGAACGCCGTCTGCTTCTTTCCGAGCTTGATCTTGAGTTGCTTTGCGGCCTTCTTGAGGAGCGCCGCGTCTTCCGCAACCATATCGATCCTGGACTTGCTTTTGCCAACCGGATAACCCCAAATTCCAACGAAATTTACACCGGCTTCTTTGAAGGAGGTGATCAACTGCGCTCCCTTGCCCGGCTTGTTGCGAACAACCGCCGAGTACAACTCGACTTTTGCCATATTCAGGTCCTTTCGTCAACGCTTCTCTCTTCAGTGTATATGGCGGATTTCACCATGGCGCGGACGACGTCAAGATGCCCGAACGCCGATTCAACCGCGAGTCGCGGCCGCCTGGTCCTCGGTGCATTTCTTGGTACGCCGAGGGCCGGCGCGAGGTCGGGCGCCATCGACGGGCTTCTTTGAAGTGAACTGGCGTTATTCCGGGGAAGAGCAGGAGCTCTGTCGGCACGTTCTGAAGGTTTGAGGATCAATGGCAATCCCAGAGGGACGTTAGCCACGCGTCAAACTTCCGGCTGGCTTTGCGCTGCTTCCTCCCGAGATGAGTGTAGCACCGCCAGATGTGTGGAGATACTTGGTTGTGCGAGGCGTTCGCGGATTAGTGGAGCGGGTTCGTGTTACCCATCGGGAATCGCCCGGCGGTCACATCGGCACATTTCCTTCTGATGAGCAAAACGTCAATCCGAAATCCCCCGTCTGGTTAACAAACTGGAGAAAGTGCTCCCACTAAGTTTCTCCATTCGCGGGTTCGTATTAGGTATGCCGAGTACCGGATTATGTCGAGTGACTCGCTCAGGTTAGCAGCCTGCCTACGTTCTGAGCACGGCGCGCTCGGCATAATGCGGCGGACCGGAAGCCGGCAATCGGGTTGCGCCGTAGTGCCAACACGTGGCAAGATGCTCACCAATAGGAGATTCCGAGACGCGAGGGCCATCCAAGGCCGTCGGTGGCACCCCGCAAGCTGACGGTAATATGCCGAGTGACGCGAGATCAGGAGCGCAGTTGTTGCTTGCGCTGGTACACAGACGCCAGATCTGCTCGGCATAATCCGGAACTCGGCAACTCTTCTAACCCCGCTCTCCGGGTTATATTAGGGTTGAACTTGGGGACCCAAGAATAACGAGTACCTGTACCAGCCCCCCTTAGGCAAGGGAACCGCGTCCAGTCTGATCGATTCGCCGCGCCGTAGCGACATCTTCCGTTCAGAGCTACTGCACACCAGCGGCACACTGCACGCTGCCACTCAACCGGTTTTCTTGAGGCCTATCAGAGTGGCGACTGATCGGGGTTCAGTGACTGTACCGCAATCGCCTTTCGGTCGTCACCGAGAAAGCGTGGGTAAGGGTAAGGTCTAGCTTCCGCTGGCTTCTCAATAACTTCCAGAGTTTCCGCATTTGCCTCGGCTTGCACCACCTTGCAGGCTTTCGTTGCACGAAAAAGGGCAAGAAAAAGGCAATTTCTTTGTTTTCAGTCAGCCTTGAAACGGAGTGGTCACTCCTCGATGCCTCCTTTCGGCATCTCGTTTCGATCGTTCCGACCAGGTTACAGTGCAGTCATCTGCTTGCGCACGGCCACGCCGTCGGGATACCCCGTCCAGTATTCGTCTGCCCAGTCGAACCACCCAGTGAGAGGGTCGGGATAGGCGCCCTTATAGTTCTCCGTTTCCGAAAGAGCATAGCGCCAGTGAACCAACACGCGTGCAGCGCGTCTCATAATAAGCGCCGAAGCGTCCCGGTCCGGGAGCACCCGCGGGCATCACCGCCGACGGCGACGACATCCCCGGCGGAACCTTGACTGCAGCTACGGTGGCGGCGATCTCCGCGGCATCGAGCGCAGGCATGAATCATCAATTCGTCGAGCACACCCTCGAGCGAGTAGTAGAGGTGTGTCTGGGGTGAATCAACCCGGACGGCACCGGCAGCGTTTTTTCGCGGACGCGCCCGATCAGCAGGTCGGTGCGCTCAGGTGGGGTCAGTGCGCCGGTTGCAGCCAGTTGCCCCACATTCTTGCCGTCGATGTAGAGTGCCATGCCGCGCACCGGATCGAAAGTAGTAGCAGCCACGTGGGTCCAGCGTTTCAGGGGTACCTTTGAGTTCGAACTGAGTACCCGCCACGATCCCGCCACCGCCGCGTGGAGCCCGATGCGGCCGTAAGCATCGATGCCGAACCGGTATCCCGCCTGCATGTCGCGCTCCCAATCGACTTCGGGACCCAGTTCCAAGGATAAGCGTCGAGCGCCAGCCAGGCTTCCACAGTGAAGCCGGCGGTGATCAGCGGAGTGTGCTTCCACTCCCGCTGGATCTGCGTTGTGTAACCGTCGAACTGCAGCGCGTTACCCGCCACTCTGGGAACGAACTTGTACAAGCCGGAGATTCTGTCGGCAACGCCGCCCGCGCTATCCAGCACCGTCGGTCCCCGCCTCTCGTCGAAGCGCCACCGCGCCAGCGGCGTCGCGTTCTGCGCCGACATCAACGTGCCGGCGGCGGCCCAAGCCGCGATTGTCATCAATCGATGTATCATTCCAATGTCCGATCGAGAACGAAACCGGCCAGTTCCTCACTCAGATTAGTTTTATCTCGCGTTCACTGCGCGGTAAAGGCCCGTTCCGGCTGAATTCTCGCTCGAACGGCCCGTAGGTTTTCTACGAGGACGCCCGGTTAGGCGAGCTTCCGCCTGCCAGTTCAGGTAGATTCCATGGAAGACAACTTGCACGGGGTGCCCTTCGATGGTCAATGAGACCGGCAAAATCGGCCTCTGCAGGTTTCAGCCGGCGTACTATGATCGTAAACGGATGACGTCCCACCCCGCCCGCGCGCTGTTGGTTCTCGCCCTGCTCGCCCCCGCCTTCGCGGCTGGGCTCACACCCTACGCCCTCGAAACTGAAGCCCGTGCCGCGCCCGTCGGCGTCGACGCACCGCGCCCTCGCCTTTCCTGGAGGCTCGCATCGCCCGACCGCGACCAGAAGCAGACCGCCTACCAGATACTGGCTGCTGCTTCCGCAGAGAATCTGGCGCGCGACCAAGGCGACATCTGGGACTCCGGCCGTGTCACTTCCCCGGAGACTTCCTGGATTGCGTTTGACGGCGCGCCTCTACGCTCCTTCCAGCGTGTCTGGTGGAAGGTCCGGGTGTGGGATGTTGCGGGCGCGGCGTCTGGCTGGAGCGATCCCGCGGAATTCACCACGGCCGTGATGGATCGAAAGGATTGGCACGCTTCCTGGATCGCGTATCCGGAATCCAAGCTCTCGTCCGGCCCGCTGCCCATTTTCCGCAAGGAATTCTCCGTGCCAGCGGCGCCCACGCGCGCGCTGGTTTTCATCAGCGGATTGGGTTTTCACGAACTTCGTATCAACGGAGCCAAAGTGGGGGATCACGTGCTCGCACCCGCGTGGACCAACTACCGTGACTCGGTCCTCTACGAGGCCCACGACGTCCGCGCTTTGCTCAAGGCCGGCCCCAATGCGCTGGGGGTGCTGCTTGGCAACGGCTTCTACAACGTGGCGGGCGGCCGCTATGCCAAGTTCACCGGTTCCTTCGGCCAACCCCGGTTGTTCCTGCAGTTGCACCTGGAATTCGCCGACGGCACCAGCCGCGACATCGGAACCGGCGGTTCCTGGCGGACCCACTATGGACCCTTGACCTTCTCCTGCATCTACGGCGGGGAAGATTTCGACGCCCGGCTGGAGCCGCAAGGCTGGGATTCGCCGGGCTTCGATGCCACCGGTTGGCGCGCTGCGGCCGGCGTGGAAGCGCCCGGCGGCGTCCTAATCGCGCAATCCAGCCCGCCCCTGCGCGTGCAGCAGACTTTCCCTTCCGTAAGCCGGAACGAGGTCAAACCGGGGATTGCAGTCTATGACTTGGGCCAGAATTTTGCCGGCTGGCCTCGCATCGAAGTCAGCGGCGCGGCGGGCGATCGGGTGAAACTCACTCCCGGTGAACTCCTTGACGCCAATGGCTTGGTCACGCAACGGTCTTCCGGCGGGCCACAGTACTTTACTTATACCCTGAAAGGCGTCGGCGTCGAGGTGTGGTCGCCGCGCTTTTCCTATTACGGCTTCCGCTATGTCCAGGTGGAAACCACCGGCGCACCCGTGATCCGCGGTCTCACCGGCCAGTTCGTTCACCTCGACGCGCCTCGCATCGGCAGCTTTCGCTGCTCCAACGATCTGTTGAACCGCATTCACGCGCTCATTGACGCCGCGATTCGCAGCAACCTGCAGCACGTCCTCACCGATTGTCCGCATCGCGAAAAGCTCGGCTGGCTGGAGGAGTCGCACCTGATGGGCCCGTCGCTGCTCTACAACTGGGATCTTCGCACCTTCCTGCCGAAGATCACTCGCGACACGCGCGAGGCCCAGACCATCGATGGCCTGATTCCCGATATCGCTCCCGAGTACGTGACCTTCGGTTCCGGATTCCGCGATTCGCCCGAATGGGGCAGTGCGGCCGTAGCACTTCCCTGGCTCGCGTGGACGTGGTACGGCGACCGGCAGCCACTGGCCGACTCGTATCTCACCATGAGCCGTTACGTGGACTATCTGCAGTCACGGAGCGCCGGCCATCTGCTCCTTTACGGCTTGGGCGATTGGTACGACATCGGGCCCGAGCCTCCCGGCGTATCGCAACTTACTCCGCAAGGCTTCACCGCTACGGCTTACTGGTTGACCGACCTGCGCATTCTGGAACAGATCGCGCGCCTGATGGGTCGCGATCGCGAGGCGGCGAAATTTGCCGAGCAGGCCGCAAGCGTTCAGGGCGCCTTCGACCAGGCGCATTTTGCAACCACCAGCCAGACCGCCATCGCTATGAGTTCCGTTCTGGGGTTGTCGCCCTCCGCCGATGCCATTGCCGAACTCGTGGCCGATATCCGCCGGCGCAACAACCATACCAGCGCGGGGGACATCGGCTATCACTACGTGGTCCAGGCCCTTCTGGAGGCGGGCCGGAGCGATGTGCTTTTCGATATGGCTACCCGCACCGACGCTCCCAGCTATGGGGCACAACTGGCTGCCGGCGCCACCAGTCTCACCGAAGCCTGGGACGCCGGCCGCGATAGCTCACAAAACCACCTCATGCTCGGCCACATCGAAGAGTGGTTCTACGCCGGTCTGGCCGGCATCCGCCCCGACGTTGCCAGCCCCGGCTTGCGCCGCATTCGCATCCAACCAGAACCCGTAGGCGACCTTACCAGCGTGGATGCCGGATGGGACACCTTCCGCGGTCCGGTGGCGGTTCATTGGCGCTTGACGGAGGGCGTGTTTCACTTAACCGTGGAGATCCCGCCGGGCGTGGATGCCGAAGTTTCGCTACCCGGCAAGAACGCCCGCACCGTGAGTGAAGTCGGCTCCGGCCGGTACGAGTTCGAAGTCAAGGGAATACGGTGAGTGAGACTGACTTATTGCAAGCGCATCAGGTCGTGCGTCCCGGCGGAGACGCCAACGGTTCCATCGATAGCGGTACGCACGCTTTTCCCGTCCAGTTGAATGGGCCCGCTCAGTGGCAAAGAGACTTCGGCGCCCACCCCTTGCGGCACGATAACGTGCAAGTGGAACTCGCGTGAGGAACGCTGCCAGGAAACCTCCAGCATACCGTGCGGAGTGGGTACCGCTCCGCGAGCCCATTCCAATCCTGAGGGAGTGGGCCGAATCGCTACGCGGCGGAATCCGGGAGCGGATGGTTGCACGCCGAGGATGCGGGCCGACATTTGGATGAGCGGAGTCCCTGTCCATCCGTGGCTATAGTCGCCGCTTTCCCACATCTCCGTGGCAGTTCCGGAATCGGGATGAATCTGCCAGCGCCGCATCTGCGGGACACCGTATTTTTCGAACAGGCCCGCATGCGCGAGCGCGGCGAATATGAAATGCATGAAATAGGGCTGCGCGTTGAGGGGCGATTCGGCGAGGACACGTTCCATAATCGGTTGACGCTCGCCGGCAGGGGCGAGATCGTATAGTACAGCCAGCGAGTTCACGTGAGGGCTGAAGGTTTCGATGGGGGTATCGGCGGGCAGCCACTGGCTGGGAGGAGCCGACGTCTGGAATGGGTTGCCGTCGCGGTAGAGACCTTTTTGCGAATCCCACAATTCGCGCTGGAACGCGGCCGCGACCTCGCGCCGGAGTTGCTCATAGCGGAGTGCAGCGGCACCGTCGCCGGTCAGTTCGGCGATGCGCCGCGCATCGGCCAGACCGCGATAGTAGAACGCCGTCATGTACCCCTGGCCGATCACAGCGGGTGGATGATGGCAGGCGATGCCGCCGATAGTCACCCAGTCCATGAACATGTAGTTGGGGGCCTCCGAAATCAGCCCGTTCTTTCCGCGCCATCCGGTAAAGCGGTCGAGCAATCCGCGGGCGACCGGCGCCAGTTCCTTCACCAGCTCAAGATCTCCGGTGTAATCGTAGTAATCCAATAGCATCTGCAGCCAGAGAAGCGAGTAACTGGTGTGAAAGTTATAGTAGCCGGAGTTCTTGAGGATAGCTGCAAACTTACGCAGATCCTGACGGGCGAGCCACGGTTCGCCAAATGCGTAATAGTTTTCGAGAGATTCGATGAGATAGTCGCCGGGATCGCTTATCGGTTCCTGGTGGTGCGGCGAGTCGAGGTGATGGGTCTGCATGCTGATCTGTGTGGCCCACCGCGAGGCCTTCCATAACCGGTTCAGGTCTGCATCGCTGGTTTCGAACGATCCCACATAGCTCACCGGATACGAAATGAAACTGGCCCGAACGTCTTCGATCGCCAACGGGGCGGTGACATTGCTTACCTGGATGTTGACCGTCGAAAAGCTGTCCATGACGGGGAACTCGTAGTAGGTGATGCCTTCGCGCAGTATGACTGAAGTCATACGGTGGAATCCCGCTTGGTTCACTTCGTTCGGCTGGAGCACAACCACCGTTCCCGCAGCCCCGCGAGCCTTCAGGCTCAGGTAAGCGGACAGAACCCGGTTGAAGCGGACGGCAAAGCTTGCATCCTTGCTGACCGTGACGGCACCTCCGCTCACGGTCACGCCCTCGCTCGCCCGAACCACTCCGGCCGAGGGATAGACCGCTTCCATTCGCGGCGGGATTTCGCTGGCGGCCAGGCTGCCCCAAACGGAATCGATCTTCACCGCTCGCGGCCATCGCGAGTCGTCGAAGCCGGCCAACCGCCATCCCTGCGTTTCCCTGGACGCGTCAAAACGAATGTGGCGAGCTGGTTTGGCGCCTGGTGTGGTAGCCGTCCATTCCGCCAGTGAGTATGCCGCGGACGGCGCGGCGCTCCAATCAGGCCCCGTGGTCACCTGGAGGGGCGGACCGTCCACAAACGTAAAATCCGCGGCGAAAGCGAATCCGGGGCGGCCCAGCGAGTAGTTCGGTTGCTCCCTGGTGAACACTTCCGCCGCAACGATGTTGTCCCCCTGTTTGAAGAACGGCGCTAAGTCGCGCGCGTCATACAACCACTGGTGCGACCATCGCGTACGCGGGCTGAAATCGTTGCCAGGGTCTGCAGGACCGCGGGAGACGAGTTGCCCGTTAATCCAGAGGCGGTAAACGATATCGGCGCTGATCCGTGCGCGAACCGCTTTCGGGGTCGCCGGAAGGGTGACCGTCTTCCGAAAGCAGGCGGCTATGGCCTCGCCGGACGTGGCGGCTGGATCGAGCCAGATCCACGGAGCAAGCCAGCGTCCGGCATCTTTCGCGGGCGTGAAGCGATACCCGGCGGCATCTACTCCTTCCGCGGTTACCCTCGGTGTCATCCCCATGTTTACGACGGGACCGCGGGGATCAGTCGGCTCCTGCGCGACAGCGGCAGAGGCCGCAAGAAGCAGGAGCGCGTGCCATCCATGTCTCATTTCATTTCAGGATCTCAAACTGCGGAGGCGCCAGGCCGACTCTTCCGGAGAGCGGACAGCTCGGGCTCAGGCGAAGAGAATCCGAAACGCCACTGCGTGTTCGCTCGGCCAGTGTTGCGGTGACCCGATGTACAGTCCGTCCTCGGCGAGCCTCCATTTCAGTGGGTCATGCGAGCCGAGCGGTTCGACGCGCGATCGTGCGCGTTCCAGCCGGCGCGACGGCCAGAGCGCCTTGATGAGGCGCGCGAAATCTACGAATCAGCCGCCGATGCGAACCGTTACGCCGAGTTGCGCCGAAATACCGCCCACGGTCACCTCCAACGGAACCGCATCTCCCATCGGCGCACCCGCCGGGACACAGGCGTTCACCTGTGTCACCCCGGCATAGATCAGTCCCGCCCAGTTTCCGGAACACTCGCTGGGAACTCCACCATACTTACGTTGATCGGCGCTGCGGGATTTGGGAATAGCGGCGCGGCCGGCAGCATCCGGTCGGCCCACGGCGTCGTCATCTGTCCCTCGCCGGTGATGAAAAAGGTGAGATAGCTCCCAGGCGTCGCGGGACTGGCTTGGTTATAAGTCACGCTTTGATCGGCGTAGGTATTAGTCGCCACCGCCTGCCCGCTCTTCCGGCGTTACAGAAAATGCCCGGTACGGTGTCCGTCACCGTTGTGACTCCCCGGGCTTTTCAGGGATGCCCGGGTCGTCCAGTATCTGAACGGCGGTAGCCGGGCCGAAATTGGCCCAGTCCCGCAGAACCCAGACAACCTTCTTGTCGGGCGTGACTTCCACAAGCTGAGGACCTTTTCCGTCACCGCCTCGGGAGCAGATGATGGTGTTGCCGTTGACCAAACGCGCACATGTCTGCGTGTTGATATACCGATAGGCTTCCGGCACGTCGCCCGGTTTGAGTTCCCACACTGTTTCCTTCTTGGGGTTGACTTCGCGCGTGAGGATATCCTTCTCGTCGGTGATCAGCGTATTCCCGTTCTTAAGTCGGATGGTGGCCCAAGGGCTCGCGATCTCGTACTTCCAGATCTCCCTGAAATTCCTGTCGTACTCGATCACCTGGTTCATCGTCAGGAAGGGAACGAGGTACGTTCCCTTGGCGGTGTACCGCACCCGGCGGAACTGTCCGTGGACGGTCTTCGGGTCGGTCAGGCTCGGGGCCGGGAGGTCGTGTTGGACTTCCACAACCTTGGTCTTGGTGTTGACGACCATCAGCTTGGGCGGCAGGCCGTTCTGAACGAACAGGACCTTGTCCAAACCGATCGGCTGGCAGGTGTGGATTTCGGTCCCCTCGGGAGCGTCGTGACGCCACACCACCTCTTTCGTGGGCGTCACTTCGGCGACATACTGCATGCGGCTGAAAAGGATATTGCCATTGGAGAGCATCCACACGTCGTCGTATTCCCATCCGGGTCCGGTGGAATAGGTCCAGATGATCTTGGCTTGATTGACGAGGAATATTTTGTTGTACCCCTCGCCGACATAGAGCATGGGATGCTGCGCCAGACCGTTGCCGGGAAGGCCGGGCGGGACGGGTTGGTCCCATTTGCGCGGCGCGACCTCGATCTCGGCGGGTCCAAGAACAGGAACGATCGCGGCGGTGAACCGGTCCAGCAGGGCCATCAGCGGCGTCGCTTTTGAGGGCTTGATTGCGGGCCCGTTTTGACCCAGGGACGTCGAGCACTCAAGGAACAGCGCGAGCCCCGCCGCAGCGAGGGCCAGTGAAAGCAGCCTTCTAGATCGCATGCGATTCTCCAGTCGCTAGGTGAACAGTTCCTGCGCGCGCATCAGGCGCTCGGCGACATGAACTCCGTTGGGGCATCGTACCTGGCACGAGGCGCAGTCGCGGCATCGTACGGCGCGCGTTTCCGCCGGCAGAGCCAGGAAGTGCTCCCGGCCAAGGGCGAATTGCCCGTAGAAATCGGCGTAGGCCAGATAGCGGATGGTCTCCGGGACCGGCACGCCCTTGGGGCACTGGCCGCTGCACTGCTGGCACATGCGGCAGTAGTTCGGACGAATGTCTTCGTTGACGCGGGCAAGCAGTTTCTGGTCCGCTTCGTTGAACGGTTCCGTCATAGCCCGGACGTTCATCTCCAGTTGGTCCATGTCGGTCATGCTCGGGATCGCGGCGGTAAATCGCGCGTCCCGCAGGACCCATTTCAACGCGGCCAGCGGACCATCCGGTTTGCGGGCGCGGGCGGCGGGCGCCATCACCTTCATCGCCACCAGACCGATACCGGCATCCGTCAGCTTCTGGTAGGCCGGGTCGTTTGCCGCGCCTATTGCGAAGCTGTAAGTGCTCAGCAGGACCTCAAACTTTCCCACGGCCAGCACACGGTCCACAATGTCGTTGGGCTTGTGGGTGCTGATGCCGATGTGGCGGATCTTTCCCTGTTGTTTGGCGTTCTCCCATACCGTCACCAGCTCGTCGGGAATATTGGCCACGGTATCCCGAGAGTGCATGTACCAGATATCCAGGTAGTCCGTGCCCAATTCCTTAAGGCTGGTGTCGAGTTCCGCAATGGCGTCCGGAGCGGTCTTCGCCTCCGACTTACTCGAGAGGACGATCTTGTCGCGCGACCCCTTCAGGGCGGCTCCGACCATGCGCTCATTGTTGCCCTTTTGGTAGCCGCGTGCGGTATCGAAATACGTAATGCCCAGGTCGACGGCTCGGTGAATAACGCTCGAATCGGAGGTAATCATGCACCCATAACCGACCGTCGAAACCTTGAGCCCGGTCTTGCCTAGCGTCCGGTAGCGGGGCCCGGCGGCCGCCGGCGACGCTGCGCCGGAAACACGTGCGGCGGGTGCCTGGGCCGCCGGAGTATTTGCCACGGCGGCAATTGGCAGACTCAGGCCGGCCACAAGGAACTTTCTGCGTGAGGAATCGGTCTCCATGTTTGTTCTCCGTTGCCGGAATCTGATTTCGGACTCCAGGCTCTTATTCAGTCTATACCAAGGCGCCGTCCTTTGATGCAATAAAGCGCCTTGGGAGGGCCGGCAGGCTGTCGAAAGCCTTTTCCGACTCGCTCTTACGGCCTTGGCCGGGCGTCGTAATTCAACATAATGTCGTCGCCGTTCAAGCGGCGCCCGGCACCCACCGCTCGCCTACGTACGTGCCTTCTTCCAGCCTTGCTATTGTGGCCGGCGGAGGGCAGGGGCAAATAAATGCCAGCCACGCAAATCTACGAATCCTGGGCGACTCGGTTGCGACGCATCGAATGGCCGCTCCTTGAGCGCTAGTAGGTGGCAAGTGTGACGCGCAGCGCTACGGGATCCTCACCAAATTTGAGGCCCCAGTCGGTCTCGTCGCCATTCCAGATGCGCTGGAATTTGAACGTGCCGTTTTCGAAGGTTCCCTCTTCGACACCTATGAACTGCCGATGCTGCCATTTGCC
>Ga0182016_10007105_pt1 | contig 11613 bp, 12 predicted proteins | sample 712S2MmetaG_FD_120491 | JGI IMG/M metagenome (GOLD analysis project Ga0182016, IMG submission 120491) | Permafrost microbial communities from Stordalen Mire, Sweden - 712S2M metaG | ecosystem: Environmental > Terrestrial > Soil > Wetlands > Permafrost | place: Sweden: Stordalen | collected...
GGCTATCGCCGTTTACCGCTCAAGGCGCTGGGCGACGACCCGGCAACGATCGCCGCGTGGGTGATCGACCCCGGCAAGGAAGACATGCAGACCGTTCAGTTGCAAATGGAAGCGTACAATGCGGGGCCGCTCGAGGGCTTCGAATCCACCTTCGAAGACGAGACGCGTCCGCAGCTTGAAGGCGCGCTGGTCAAAGACAAGGCGCAGGTCACGCTCAAAAACGGCATGCCGGCGTATTGGCTCTCGATCACCTTTGGGAGCGGATTCGACTCGAAGAAGACTTATGCGTATATCTGGGTGGACGGTTCGCGCGGAGTGATCCTCTCGATCACCGGGCGCATCGGCGAAATCGACGCGGCCAAAGCGCACGCCATGCTCGACGACGTTGAGGCGGTCCGGTATCCAGCCGAGCGCGAAGCCCCCTGAAGCCGCTAGCGTGCGGCGACGGCTGCGGGCGTGGCGGCGAGCGCTTGCTGCAGATCGCCGATCAGGTCTTCGATGTCCTCGATGCCGACCGAGAGCCGCAGGAGTGAATCGTCAACGCCGCGCCGTTCGCGCTCGTCTTGAGGGATCGCGCCGTGCGTCATGCGCGCCGGCAGGCAGATCAGCGATTCGACGCCGCCCAGGCTCTCCGCCAAGCTGAAGTAACGCAAGCGATTGGCAAAATCGATCGCTCGCCCGGCCGGTCCGTTGAGCACGAACGAAACCATCCCGCCGAATCCGCTCATTTGGCGCTTCGCCAATTCGTATTGTGGGTGCGACCGCAGGCCGGGGTAGAAGACCCGGGCCACGTCGTGATGCGCTTCGAGAAACTCGGCAACGGCTTGCGCGTTGCGCTCGTGCTCGCGCATGCGAAGCGCCAGCGTTTTCGCTCCGCGCATCGTCAGCCACGCGTCCTGCGGACCCGGGACGCCGCCGACCGCGTTTTGGTGAAACTTCACCGTGTCGTGGATGCGGGCATCGTTGGTGAGGACCGCGCCGCCGACGACGTCGCTATGGCCGCCGATGTATTTGGTCGTGGAATGCACGACCACGTCGGCACCGAGCGCGAGCGGTTGCTGGAAATACGGCGATGCGAAGGTGTTGTCGACGGCGACGACGATGCGCCCGTCGCCGGAACGCAGCGCGGCGATCGCCGCGATGTCGGCGAGGTTGAGCAACGGGTTGGTGGGAGTCTCGATCCAGATCATCCGCGTGTTCGGCCGGATCGCCGCTTTCACGGCGGCGAGATCGCGCATGTCCACGTACGTGAAATCCAGGCCGTAGCGCGAGAGCACGCGCGAGAAGAGGCGGTACGTCCCGCCATAGAGATCTTCGGTGACGACGACGTGATCGCCGGAAGAGAGCACGTTGAGCGTAGCCGCCGTCGCCGCCATGCCGCTGGCGAACGCGCAGCCGAACGCCGCGTTTTCGAGTGAGGCGAGTTGTTTTTCCAGCGCGACGCGCGTCGGGTTGACCGTGCGACTGTAATCGAAGCCTTTGTGCACGCCGACCGCATCTTGCGTGTAGGTTGAGGTCTGGTAGATCGGAACGATCGTCGCGCCGGTCGCCGGGTCGGCCTCTTGTCCGGCGTGGATGGCCCGCGTGCTGAACTTCATTTCGGGGCGGTGCCCAAGGTGGGCGAGATGACCGACAGATAACTGATGATGTCTTGGCGCGTCACCACGCCGATAGGTTCGCCCGCATCGGTGACGACGATCGCGGCGTTCGCCAGCGTGAGGAGCTTGTAGGCAAGTTCGATGCGCTCGGACTGATCGAGCGTCGGGAACGGCCTGCCCATGACTTCGCTCACCGGCTGGTGCAGGATGTCGGCGCGATCGAAGACCGCCTGCATGACGCCGACGTCGTTCATGCTGCCGACTTGCTCGTGTCCGCGCATGACGGGGAGTTGCGAAATCTCGTACTTGCGAAGCAAGTCGAGAGCCGTGCTGACCGTGTCGTCCTCTTTCACGGTCAGGAGCGGCGGCAGCGGCGTCTTACTCCGGAGCACGTCGCCGACGGTTGCGCGCCGTTTGCCCTCGGCAAGGAAACCGTTGGCGATCATCCACTCGTCGTTGAAAATCTTGGAAATGTAGCCGCGACCGGAATCCGGAAAGATCACGACGACCACGGCCTCGGGGCCGAGCCGCTTGGCAAGTTGTACGGCCGCGACGGCGGCGGTTCCGGAGGATCCGCCGACCAGCAGGCCTTCCTCGCGGACGATTCGTCGCGCCATCAGGAACGACTCGCCATCGGTCACGCGCAACATCTCGTCGATAACTTTGAGGTCGATGGTCTCGGGAAGATAATTCATGCCGATGCCCTCGACCGCGTACGAGCGGGGCGTGTCGCCGGAATAGATCGAGCCTTCGGGATCGGCGCCGACGACGTGAATCTTCGGATTCTGTTCCTTCAGATAACGCGCCGTTCCCGAGATCGTACCGCCGGTTCCCAGGCCCGCGACTAAATGCGTGATCGTTCCGTTGGTCTGTTCCCAGATCTCAGGGCCGGTCGTGTGGTAGTGCGCGTCGGGATTGTGGTGGTTGTGGAACTGGTTTGGTTGAAACGCCCCCGGAATCTCGGCGGCCAGCCTGGTCGCGACGGCATAATACGATTCGGGCGAGTCTGCGGCGACGTTGGTGGGGGTCACGACCACTTCGGCGCCGTAGGCGCGCAGCAGGTCGATCTTTTCGCGCGACATTTTGTCGGGCATGACCAAGATGCAGCGGTAGCCGCGAATCGCGGCCGCCATGGCCAGCCCGGTGCCGGTGTTGCCGCTGGTCGGCTCGACGATCGTTCCACCCGGTTTGAGCAGCCCGGCCGCCTCGGCGGCGTCGAGCATGGCGATGGCGGGACGGTCCTTGACGCTGCCGCCGGGGTTGACGTACTCGACCTTTGCCAGCACGAGGCACGCGGCGCCGTCGGTAACCTTGTTGAGGCGGACCAGCGGCGTGTGGCCGACGGCCTCGAGCGCGTTGTTTGCAAAGACGGGGCCGGCGCGGCGGCCTGAAGGGACGGTTGTGGCCATGCTTTGGCGCTTCCGCGCTCCTGCGGCATCAGCCTGCGGCAGTCACAAGGCGCCACGTCGGCGCGCTCGAAGAGAACGGACATGAAAGCATTCGTGCGCGCCGTTGCGTTGGCGGCTCTCGCTGCGGCCGGCCTCGCCGCGTGCAACAACGACGACCTGCCGCCGGCGCAGCAATACGCGACCGTTCAAGGCACGATCGTGGACAGCTCCACGAAGCAGCCCGTCGCGGGCGCGACCGTCACGATCGACACGATTCTGTCCGCTACGAGCGACGCGAGCGGCAAATTCAAGATCGACCGAGTGCCGATCGGCATCTTCGATTACACGGTCCAGGCGCAAGGACATAAGGTGGCCCAGGCGAGCACGACGGCCGAGCCCGGCAAGCCGCTCGAGCTCGACCTCGCGCTCGATCCGGATCCGGCCGCGAAGGCGGCAACGAAAACCCCGCCGGTAGACGCGAGCGACGCGCAGTAAGTAGACTTCTCGTCTAGGATCCGATCGCTTCGTCGCGCGGTTGCCTCGAAACGCCGCCCCGGCGGTAGGCGCTCGCGGGTTTGACGAACGTAGCCCGTTCGGCGACGGCGCGATCGATCGTTTCGATCACCACGTTTGCGAGTTTCGTCGGGTCGTGGCGTACCGTATTGGTTTCGCTGATGACCGGCGCTTCGACGACCTCGACGCCGAGTGCGTGCATCGCGTCGGCGTCAACGGTCACGGGGACTTGGCCCTCCTGAGCGTAGAGGTCGATCAACTTTTGCGGCGGGTCGTCGTTGACGATCGCGAAATCGCAGACGCGCTTTCCCGATTGCTCGAAGAGCGCGCGCAGGTGTCCCGAAGCCGTCATGCCGGTCGTCTCGCCCGGCTGCGTCATGACGTTGCAGACGTACATCTTGACTGCGTTGGATGCGGCGATTTCCTCGGCGATGCGATCCACGAGGAGGTTGGGAGCGATGGACGTGTAGAGCGAGCCCGGTCCCAGCACGATCGCGTCGGCCTCGCGGATGGCCTCGATAACTTCGTCGAGCGGTGCGACGCGGGCCGGTTTGAAGAAGACGCGGCGGATCGGCTGCTGCGCCAGTGGAATCGCGGACTCGCCTTCCACGATCGTTCCGTCGTAGAGTTCGGCGCACAGACGCACCACGTCGAGTGTCGAAGGCAGCACGCGACCGACCGTATTGAGAACGCGGCTCGACTCCTTGACCGCCGTGTCGAAATTCCCGGTGATGCCCGTCATCGCAGCGAGAAAGAGATTGCCGAACGAGTGTCCGCTCAAACCCTCGCCTTCGCTGAAGCGGTACTTGAAGAGGTCGGTGACGAGCGCTTCGTCGTCGGCCAGCGCCACCAAGCAGTTGCGAATGTCGCCTGGCGGAAGCACGCCGAGTTCCTTTTGCAGCCGGCCGGAGGATCCGCCGTCGTCGCTGACCGTCACCACGGCGGTCAGGTTGCTGGTCTGGCGCTTGAGCCCGCGCAGCAAGGTAGATAGGCCCGTACCGCCGCCTATCGCCACGATTTTGTAACCCTGTTCGAGCCGCATTCCGCGCAGCGTTTCGAGCACGGTGCCTTCGCCGCGGCGACCGGCAGCGCGAACGAGCGCGCGCAGCCATTGGCGCGATCCGACGGCGATGAGCGCGATCCCCACGAGTGCAAAAATCAGCGTAAGATACGCAGGAGAGAAGTAGTCGTCCACGATGTCGTCGAGCATCTCGTTGACGTGGATGCTCACGCCTTCGGCTACGAGCCAGCGCCCGACGGCGTTGAGCAGCAAGATCAGTCCGATGGCGGCAACGAAAACCCAGCGCTTGACGCCCAATCCCGGCAGCAGCCACTGCAACCAGCCGACGACGCGGTTCTTTCCTGTTTGCATGTTAGCGCATCACGTCGCGCGCGTCGAAGGCGACGGAACAGCGCTCGTCGGCCGCCAGGTGACGTTCCAAACGGCGCGCGACGTAGATCGAGCGATGGCGGCCTCCGGTGCAGCCGATTCCGATCGTGAGCTGCGACTTGCCTTCGGAGACGTAGCACGGGATCAGAAAATCGAGCAGCGATTCCACGCGCGCGAGGAACTCCGGCAGCAACGGGTCGGCTTCAACGAAGGCCGCGACCTCGGGATCGGCGCCGGTGAGCGGTTGCAGCGCGTCGTCGTAATTGGGATTGCGAAGGAATCGCACGTCGAAGAGCAGATCGAGGTCAAGCGGAATGCCGTACTTGAACCCAAACGCGACGAGCGTTACGGCAAGCACCGCGACGCGGTCGCTCGCGAAGGCGGCGGCGAGACGCTGTTTGAGCGCCGAGAGCGTGAGGTCGGTCGTGTCCAGGACGATGGAGGCGCGTGCGCGCAGCGGCGCGAGCGCGGTGCGTTCGGCGGCGATCGCATCGCGTAACGAGCCGCTCGACGCGAGAGGATGGCGTCGTCGCGACGCGCTAAAGCGTCGCACCAAAACCTCGGGTCGCGCCTCCAGAAAGAGCACGGCTTTGGTTTCTCCGGGCGCGGCGCTTTCGATCGCCGACGAGGCCGTCCCGAGCGCGCCTGACGCGTGCACGTCCAGCGCGACCGCGATCTGACGCACGTGGGCGGCATCGAGCGCGCGAATCGTCGCGTCGAGCGCCGTCGGAGGCAGGTGCTCGACACAGTAGAAGCCCAAATCTTCCAGGGTCTTCATCGCTTGACTGCGGCCGGCGCCCGAGAGGCCGACGACGAAGACGATGCGCGGCGTCAACGCCGAAGGAACCTTCGCAAGACCATGAAGTTGTTTTCGCCCCAAAAGGCAAACGCCCTCATTCCGAAGCTCGCGCCTCTCGTTTTTGACCTGCTCGAGAAGCGGCGCGACCTCGCGATCAAGCTGCTGGCGACGGACCCCGCGCTCCAGCGCGGCGTCACGCAGCCCTCTGCCCGCCTGGCTGGACTACGTTCCCCGTTTCCGCCCGCTCGGTTCGGCGAGCTCAAGGGCGAGATCGTCCGCCTGATCCACCGGATCGAAGCGCACGGCTGCCTGCTCAAGGATCTGGATCTCGGGCTGCTGGACTTCCCCTCGATGCGCGATAGTGAGATCGTGTATCTCTGCTGGAAATCGGGCGAGCCCGCCGTGGCGTTCTGGCACGGATGCGAAGAGAGCTTCCGTGACCGGAAGCCCATCGACGGCTTGTTCGCGCAAAACCTCTAGCGAGGCAGACGCTCTAGGCTGAGGGGGTCGCGTCCGCTTCGACCGGCACGAAGTCTTCGGCCAGTCCCTGAAGCCGCACGTCGCCAAACTCGGCCGTGTACGCGCCGCTCTCGAGCCCGGTAATCGTGCCGATCTCCGGCACGTTGGCGAGCTGCGGAACCTTGCTGCGGATCTCATCGGGAATCCTGACCTTGTCGCCGACGGAGAGCGCGCCCTGATCGAACAGCGCGTTGAGGCTCTCGAGCAACATGGGAAGGGGGATGCCGTAATCCTCGCTGACCGCGCCGATGGTGTGGCTCTCGCTGATGGCGCAGTTCGAGCAGCCGCCCAGATGGAAGCGGGCGAAGACGCGCCGCGCGCCGGCGTGCAGCCGGAAAGCCTCGTCAACGCTCATGCTCGGGTCGAAGCGCGGCTGTTGGCCGGTCTCTTGCTGTGCGCTGGTACTCACGATATTCTCGTCGGCTCCTTCGGAACGTGCGGTGGTAGGGACTCTTTGGCTCAGAACGCCTTAGGCTCCCCTAACGGTTGCGGCCGGGAGGGCACGCGGAGTGCGCCCGTAAGCCGGATTCTGTTTCGACGACCATCTATCTGGGATGCGCGTTACCGCGCACCTCGGTGCGATGTGGCTCGTTCGGACGGGCCGTCCGCGCCGGCGAACCGGCGTCTTCGAGCGATCTTGCTTCAGGTGGGGTTTACCCGAGCGCGCGTCACCGCGACGCTCCGTGAGCTCTTACCTCACGATTTCACCCTTGCTCGCATTGCTACGAGCGGTATGTTTCTGTGGCACTTTCCTTCGGGTCGCCCCGACAGGACGTTATCCTGCACCCTGCCCAGTGAAGCCCGGACTTTCCTCCCCGTAGGGCGGTCGTCCGGCGCACTCCGCCAGCGTAGTATAGCACGAGCGAGCGGACCCGCTTTCCCTAGGATTTGGCGGCGACCATCGGGGGTTGTTGCCAGCTGCCGTCGAGCACGGATTGCTTGGGATAGTAGACGCGCAGAACCATGAAGAAGGGGCCCGCGGGTGCCGGAAGCCAGTTCGCTTCGCGATCCTTCCCCGGTGACGCGTGCTGAATGTAGAGCGTCAGGCCGCCGTCGGCGTCGCGCTTCATCCCGGGGAGCATCGGCGAGTTGATCAAGTAGCGGTCGAGGGGATTTGCGACCAGCAGCTGCTGCGGCAGCTCGTACAGCGTCACCGACCAGAATGCGTTGGCCGGCGGCAGCGCGTCTTTGGCGAACGTCAGGGTATAGGCGTTCGCTCCCGTAAGCGGTCGTCCGTCGGGCGTGTCCGCATACCCGAGATACATGGCCTCCTCCGCCGTGTTGCCGAGGATCCCGTACTGGGCGGCGACGGCTCGCTCGAGGTACTTGCCTTGCATCGCTTCGGGCGTACCGAACAGGCCCTGCGCCGATTTGACGGCGGCGCGAGCGACGTCGATCTGCTTCTGTCCGGCCGCCATACCCGCGAGATACGCGTCGACGTTGGCGCCCGCATCGAACGGTTTTCCGGCCTCGATGCCGATGCTTGCGAACTGCGTGCGCAAGGCCTCCTCGTTTGGAGGCGTTGGGCAGCTCGCGAGAATGAAGGCCAGCAGGTTGAAGAACTGCGGCGAGCTACGCTCCTGGTCGGGCGTCAGCGGTGCGGGCCAATTGACGGCCGGGGACGCGGGGGGCGCGGCGGTCTTAGAATAAGACGAGAGCGGTTCGATGGCGTATCCTGCTTGAACGGCTTTAACCTTGTCGAGATCGTCGGGACCGAAAAGCTGCGTGCGGACGAGTGCGAGTCCGAACTGCGTGTCGAAACGAATCACTTTGTCGATGCCGGCGGGCGCGGCGCCCTTCCAGTCCGGGCCGGCGATGAGGAACTTGCCGCCGCCGTTACCGGTCGTGCGCGTGCCGACGTAATCCACGTTGAACGTGTACTGGTCCACGAACTGGACGGAATAGTAGCGGTCCTTTTCGATCGCGGGAAGCGTCAGGACGAGCGGCTCGGCGCGCAGGTCGAGACCGACGAAGGAATACGGCGTATCGGAGTTCGGGGTTTGCACGGTAGTGTCGGCCGGCGTGTAGACTCTCGCGGTGTTGTGGATGGCGTTGAACGGACCGGCGTACGCGGGACTTGCCGGATAGATGCAATACCCGAACAAGATCCGGTAGAAATCAACGAGCGGGAATCCGTACACGTAAGCTTGCTGAGCGATCTCGTCTATCACTGGTCGACCTCATGTTGGGAACGGCGTGCTCTTTTTGTGGAGGTGGGCGTTCTTGGCTGCCGGCGGTCGACCCTGGCACTCACGCCTACGGCGGCGGCCTCCAGGAACACGCGTCTCTGGAAGCCGATAAGACGGCAGTGAAAACGTGGGAAGAGAAGGACGCGCAGAAGCAGCGCCAAGGGGTCAGATTCTGGTTGCCGCTGTGGAGCGCACTCATGATCGCTCTAACGTTCTACGGATTTCCCCGCGCGGCGCGCGACCCCGGATGTACGGGAAACACGTTCTTCTTTGCGCACCTCGTGACGTATGCGGTTTTGCTCATTCCGGCACTCATCGCGCTACGTTGGCTCTACAGCCTCCTCATGGGCGACGTCGAAAGATTGAAACCCACCGACCTCGTCTACGCGTACAAAATGGCCCCCACGCTTACGACCGTGACGGTTGCCCTCGTCCTGTGGACGGCGTACTGCGCATTCTTTCGATTCGACATCGTTCGCGATCCGACACCTCGTGGGGATAACGGGCCGATGGTGACCGTAACCGACCGGTTGACCGGATCGGTAACGGTCAGCTCCTACACGAAACAGCAATGCCTCAGCGCGCAATGACGTAGCGTATATCGTCCGCCGGCTCCGATACAGAGAAAAACGCTTGTATAAAAACAAGCGTTGATTTGGTGGAGGCAAGGAGACTCGAACTCCTGACCCTCACGCTGCCAGCGTGATGCTCTACCAGCTGAGCTATGCCCCCGTAACGACTCGCCGGTATTCAGGGCGTCGTGCTTGGTTCCTTTCCTCGCTCTGAAGGACCCGACGGGCTGTCGCCCTCTCCGCTACGGGCTGATTGCCCCATCCGTCCGGGCGGAACACCGTGGGCCTGGGACTCCCGTCCTGTGTCGAGACCCTTAGTATATGTCGGCCGCTTTCCAATTCGACACGAGCGTTGCTCGAACTAAGTCATCGAACAGACTTATAGCGGCGGAACGTCGCGCGTCTTGAGGGTTCGAACTTCCCGGTACGAGGATCCTTAGGGTCGACGTTACGCCGCACCTCAAAATGGAGAATTCGTACTCGTTGACGATCGGAGCGTTTGGAGCGCTATCGGCCGCTTGCTTAGCCAGAAGAAAGAATCGATGTTTTGCTAAGACGGACGTTAGGCGCCCCAGGATAGTACTCGGGGCGTCTTTGGTTATAAACGTTGCCCCTCCAAGCTGGCCTCCGAACGTAGTCGGCTCCACGGAACCACCCATGCGGGCAGCCAGATTATTCGCTAGTACGAACATCACGCCGTCGGCGGGGAAGAGTGTCGAACCGTCGGGTCTGAGAATAGCCGGTCCCGCTCCACCACCGTGGAATCGAACTTCTGCGATGTCGACGTAAGGCGAAGCACCCGGAACGCCGCAAGCTGCAAAGGCCGGAACCGGAAGAAGGGCGGCCAGGATCGCCCCGACTGGAGCAAAGCGCATTCCCCGCAAACGAGTCGCGCTAGCGGATCGTGACGGAATGACGCATTGGCAAGTGGCGCCACGATTCTGATGGGGATAGCCGTGGGCTATTGGAGACGAGGGGACTCGAACCCCTGACATCCTGCTTGCAAAGCAGGCGCTCTACCAGCTGAGCTACGTCCCCGCGCTTGCGGCCCCGGGGCACTTTTTGCGTCGGCAGGGGGGTTGCCTCCTATGTTATACTTCTCCCTTGTCCGGGCCATTAGCTCAGCTGGTTAGAGCGCATGCTTGATAAGCATGAGGTCCCTGGTTCGACCCCAGGATGGCCCACCATCGCGATTCAGAAAAGCCTGGCACACCGCGAGGCTTTCTTTGTTGTGAAGAATCTCTTCTCGAACGAAACCTTTCCCGCTGTCCATCGTACCTCCGGTATTCCGGTCGTCAATGCACGGAGGTACCGCCATGATTTGGCTCTCACGCGACGATTTTGAGAAAAGATATCCGCCCAGGGTCCCCTCCGCCGATCTCTTGGATGAACGGAGGTCAAGCGTTCTTCGGGGCGACGTTACGATAGATTCCGATACGGCGTTGAGAGCCGTGATCGGAGGCAACGTCACGGTTAGGAGCGGCGTTCAATTGAACTTCCACGGCGTCATAAAGGGATCGTTAACCGTGGAACCGGGAGGCACGGCTTACGTAAAAGGCGTCGTCAAGCGCAACCTGCACCTGGGCGGTAGTGCGCTCGTGGAGGGCGTGGTCGGCAAAGACGTGCGTCTCAATCGTGGCGCCGAGCTCTCCATCGAAGGCGTTGTAAAAGGCCGCGTTCGCGAGTAGCCGTTATCGCGCGAGGCACAGCGGCTAGATCTGGATCGTCGTGGTCGTTCCGCCGAAGACCGTTGCTCGCGCTTCGAGGGCTTGCTTTGCGATCGCGTTGAGCGCTTCGAGGTGGGCTTGCGTCAGCTCGTCCAGCCGGCCGGAGTTCAGCGCCGCGGCCGTCGCGCTTTCGAGATAGACGAGTTGATGCCGCGCCATCGCCTGCGCGTCGCTGGGCGTGCCGCGGTCCGGCGAAAGCCACAGATCGGCGAGGCGCTTCGCAAACCGTACCTGTAAGCTACGCCGGACGACGCCGCTCTGTCCGGCGAGATTCGAGAGAATGGATTCGCGTGACCAGTCGAAGAGATCGGAGAGCGTCATCGTCGAGCCCGCCGCATAGCGCGTCGAGAGATCGTCGATGCGCTGCAGCGTAATCGGCGCAAACATTTCGGCCAGTGCGGAGTCCTGTGCGGCTGCCGCGAGCTGCACGACGGGCACGTCGTGGCGCGCCGCGGGATCGTAAGCCCAACTCCCGCCGGAAAATGCGCTGACTTCGCTGTAAATCAGCTTGTCGAGCACGTTGGGGCTAAAGTGCCAGGCCGCGTCGGAGAACAGCCCGGTCGAGAGCATTCCCCAAGCACGTCGTTCGACGGCGCGCGGGACCGGCTGCAGCGGCGAGCCCGCGCCCGGATCGCCGGCGTCGGCGCGCGAGAGATATTCGCCGCCGATCGTGTGCGCGGGCATCACCGCGCAGCGCGTGTACTGGCGAAGCGGCGTGAGGAACGCGCGGCGGGCTTCGTCGAACGCGTTGCCTTCGAGTGGAAAACGCCGGTCCACGGCATTCATCAGGCCGTGATAGAGCTGCAACTGGTCGGCACACCATGCGAGCGGGTCGTTGGTGAGGTCGAAGACTTGCACGCGCGGGTCGATGGCGTGGCCGCCTGCAAAGTTGGTGTCCTCGTCCGAGGCAAAGCGATA
>Ga0182016_10007106_pt1 | contig 11612 bp, 13 predicted proteins | sample 712S2MmetaG_FD_120491 | JGI IMG/M metagenome (GOLD analysis project Ga0182016, IMG submission 120491) | Permafrost microbial communities from Stordalen Mire, Sweden - 712S2M metaG | ecosystem: Environmental > Terrestrial > Soil > Wetlands > Permafrost | place: Sweden: Stordalen | collected...
ATCATCGGCACGCGCAGCCCGAGCCCCATGTAGTCGAGGTACGGCGGGGCGACGTGATCGTACCAGCCGCCCCAGTCGTCCCAGACCACGACGACGGCCGTCGTATTCCAGAACTCGCTCTTGCCCACCGCATTGACGACGTGCGCGACCCAACTGGGGCCATCTTTATCGCGAAAGCCCGGATGGTCGGAGTCGGCGTAGGTCGGAACGACCCAGGTCACGCTGGCGAGCTTGCCGGCCGCGACGTCCTTGAGCACCTGCGTCTGCGGCGAGACGACGTGCGCCGCGAACAGCGGTCCGCCGCACGAGCCGTCGCCGTTGAGCGGTTCGCAGATCTGCGAGATCGCCTGATAGGCCGACCAGAAATAGCCCTCGGCCGCGTGCGGCGGCGCGTAGAATGCCCAGCTCAGGCCCTGCGACGCCGGCGCGCCGTCGATCTCGTCGCCGAGCGTCGTGTAGCTGAAGCACGGCGCCTCCGGCGGGCCGAGCGTCCGTTGGAGCGTAAACGTACGCACGGTATCCGACGGGTTCGCCGAGCAGCCCCACGCGCCGTTACCGTTGGGGACGTTGATCGCGGATCCGCCCGCCGACGGCGTGCCGCCGGCCTGTCCAGCGATCAGAAACTGGTGCGCGACGAACGAGTCGTCGATGTTGGACGCGAACAGGTTGTCGAACAGCACGTACGAGTTCGCCAGCGCGTAGTACGGCTTGATCTGCGACGGCAGGACGTAACCGATCTCCGGATACGGCGGAGCGACGTAGCCCTTGCACGACGAGTAACAGCCGACGCCGCCCCACCACGAGCCGTCGGCGTTCTGCCCGCCTTCCCAGTCGAAATAGTCCATCTTGCAGTTCTGCCAGGAGCCGTTGCAGTCGATCGAGCGGTCGAGGGCGCCCGCGTTGTGCGTGATGTCGTACGGCTCGTTGAGCGGGATCGCGGACAGCGGCACGGTCGTCGGCGTCGGCAGCGGCGACGGCCGGCTCGGCGGCGGCGTCGGGACGATCGTCGCGGTCGTGACCGTATTCGCGCACTGACCGTTCGGGTTGCAGTAGCCGTTGAACAGGTTGTCGACCGTGCGATTCTCCTGAATCACGATCACGATGTGCTGGATGACGCCGCTGGCGGGCGACGTCGACCGCCGGGCGTGCGGGAAGCGGGCGAACGGTGCGCCGAACGGAACGGCCGGCCGCATCGCCGCTGCACCGCCCTGCGTGCCGGCCAGGACCGGCGACGCGGCGACGGCGGCGATCGCGGCAAGCGGCACGCAAACGGCTACGGCGCGTCGGAACATGGGCTCTCCTCAACCTACGATGGCTTCGGTGGGGACCCGAGCCTTCGCCGGGCTACCTAGACGGCCTTGCAGAGCAGCCGGCGCTCCGTTGAATAGCCGGCTTGCGCGTACAGTTGGCGCGCGGCGAGGTTATCCTCGGTAACCATCAGCGACACGTGCGACAGCCCGCGTTCGCGCGAGGCCGCCTCGACGGCGTCGAGGAGCGCGCGGCCGATTCCGCGCCGACGCGCGTGCGGTTCGACCGCCATATAGGCCACGAAACCTTGCGGCAGGCCGGTCACTTCGTCGGGAAGCCCGTCGAGCACGAGCGCGAAGCCGAGCCGCTCCATCGCCGACTCGGCAACGAGCAGCACGTGCGACTGCTCGCGCGCGAACGCCACGAGCCGCTCGTACGAGTCGCGCGGCAACGTCGCCGGCGCGGGCCGCAGTTCCGAAATGCTGTCGGCGACGGTGCGGTCGCCGAGGTCGCGCACGAAACCGAAGTCCGCGCTCGTCCCTTCGCGAATCGTGACGTCCTGCGTCACCGCGACGGCTCGCCGGTAAAGCGCGAACCGGGCTCCACGAGCGGGAGCCCGCGCGCGCAGAGCGGGCACTCGGCGGGATCGAACGACTCGATGGGAAGGTCGAGCAGCACGGCCGTCGGGACGCCGAAATCGACCGGGGCGCGCCGGACGAGCGCGCCGACGGCAACGACGTCCGCGCCGGTCGCACGAACGACGTCGAGCACCTCGCGCACCGAGCGGCCCGTCGTGACGACGTCCTCGACGACGAGCGCGCGGTCGCCGGGCCCGATGGCAAAGCCCCTGCGCAACGTCGGGACGCCGCCATCTTTCTCGACGAAGATCGCCTTCGTCCCGAGCCGGCGCGCCGTCTCGTAACCGAGCACGATGCCGCCGACGGCGGCGCTCACGACGACCGTCGGCTGGAACGGCGCCAACCGCTCGACGAGTTCGCGCGCCAGCGGTTCCACCAATTGCGGCTGCTCCAGGATCCGGAACTTCTGCACGAAACGGTCGCTGTGACGCCCCGACGAGAGCCGGAAGTGCCCCTCGAGCAGCGCCTCGCGCGCGCGGAGTTCCGCGATCAGGTCCGCGCCGCTCAGGCTCGCATCTCCGCGAGAATGGCCTGCGCGGCCGCGACCGGATCCGGCGCCGCCGTGATCGGCCGCCCGACGACCAGGTAGTCGGCGCCCGCATCGACGGCCTCGCGCGGCGTCGCCGCCCGCCGCTGGTCGCCCAGCGCGCTACCGACCGGCCGGATACCGCCGACGAGCGCGCCGAACTCCGCACCGAAGAACGACTTGAGGTCGCGCACCTCGTGCGCGCTGCAGACGACGCCGGCGCAGCGCGCGTCGCGCGCGAGCGCGGCGAGCCGGATCACGTTCTCGCCCGGACCCCCGACGAGGCCGAGTTCGCGCAGGTCCTCGGGCGCGATGCTCGTGAGGATCGTGACGGCGTAGATGTCCGGGACCGGGATGCCGAGTTCGGCCGCGCGTTCGGCAGCGGCTTCGACGGCGGCCGCCATCATTTCCACGCCTCCCAGCGCGTGCACGTTCACGATGCGCACGCCGGGCCGCACGAGCCCGCGCATGCCGGCCGCCACCGTGCGCGGGATGTCGTGCAGCTTGGCGTCGACGAAGTAGCCGCCCGGCGCATCGGCGAGCAGCGCGTGAATCTCGTCGCCGTATGCGTAGAGCGACTCGAAACCTATTTTGAACATCACGCCGAGCGGCCCGAGGCGTTCGACGAGCGCGCGCGCCCCTGCGAAGTCGGGTACGTCGAGCGCGACGATGAGCGTGGGCGGGTGACCCGTCATGCATGTCCTCCGGCAAAGCCTGGGTTCGCGCGCCCTACGATATCGCCGACGCTCGCGAGCCCGCGCTTGTGCAGGTAATCGTGAATGCCTTCGGCGACGCGCAGCGGGACGCGTGGGTCGGTGAAGTTTCCGGTGCCGATCGATACGGCGCTCGCACCGGCGAGGATGAACTCGAGCGCGTCGCGCGCCGTCTCGATGCCGCCCTGGCCGACGATCGGAATACGGACGGCGCGCGCGACCTCGTAGACGGCGAGCACGGCGATCGGCCGGATCGCGGGCCCCGATAGGCCGCCGCTGACGTTGGCCAGGCGCGGGCGAACGGCGTCGACGTCGATCGCCATGCCGCGCACGGTGTTCACGACGGCGAGGGCGTCCGCGCCGGCGGCCTCGACCTCGCGCGCGATCGCGGCGATGTCGGTGACGTTCGGCGAGAGTTTGACGATCAGCGTCTTGCCGGTAGCCGAACGCGCCGCTCTGGTCGCGGCAGCCGCCAGTCGCGGATCGCACGCGAACGTCTCGCCCTCGCTGCCGACGTTGGGGCACGAGATGTTCAGTTCGATCGCGTCGATCTCGTCGCGCGCCGCCAGCCGCTCGGTCACGTAGCCGTAGTCGTCGACGCTGAAGCCGGCGACGCTGCCGACGACGGCGCACGGCCGGTCGGCAAACTTCGCTACGTCGTTCGCAAGGTAGGCGTCGATGCCGGGATTTTGCAGGCCGATCGCATTGAGCAGGCCCGCGGGCGTCGGCACGAGCCGGGGCGTGTCGTTGCCGAGGCGCGGCAGGCGGGTCACGCTCTTCAACACCACGCCGCCGATGCGCGCCAAGTCGACGAACGGCGCGTACTCTGCGCCGGAGCCGTAGCAGCCGCTGCCCATCAGCGTAGGCGCCGCGAGGCGCAGCGCGCCGATGGTGACGGCAAGGTCCGGGTGGCCGGCCGGCGCGGCCTGCGCTCCGCTCACCACCGCAGCTCGTGCGCCCAGAAGACCGGGCCCTCCGCGCAGATGCGCGCGTGCACGTAGTCGCGGCGCTCGCCGGCGCCCGCAGGCGGAAACGCCGGCGCCTGCGCGCTGTTGCGATCCAGCGGCACGACGCAGCCCCAGCACGCCCCGACGCCGCACGCGAACGCTTCTTCCAGCGATAACTGGGCGGGGATGCCGGTGCGCGCGGCAACGCCTGCGACCGCCCGCAGCATCGGCGACGGGCCGCACGCGGCGATGCCGGAGTGGCTGCGCGCGCCGAGCAGCTCGGTCACGTAGCCGCGGTGCCCGCACGATCCGTCGTCGGTGGCGAGCGTCGCTTCGATGCCCAAGCGTTCGAACAGGTCGACGTCCACCAGCGCTTCCCGGGTGCGCGCGCCGTAGTACAAGTGCCCGCGCCCGCCGGCAGCTGCGATGCGTTCCGCGACGAGCAGCAGCGACGCGAGGCCGACGCCGCCGGCCACAATGGCGACGTCTTCGCCGAGCCCGTCGAGGTCGAAGCCGTTTCCGAGCGGTCCGAGGAGCGAGACTTCCGAGCCCGGCTGGAGGGCCGCCAACTCGGCGGTTCGCGGGCCGACGACGACGATCATGAGCGAGACCCGATCGCCCGCGGCCTCGTAGATGCCGAGGGCGGTCGAAACGGCGGAGCCGGCCGGCGGAACGACCATGACGAACTGGCCGGGCCGCGCGTGGGCAGCCAACGACGGGGCAAAGAGACCGCTGACGACGATGTCCTGGGCAGGCGTCCGCCGGTCAATAACGGTCGCCGTATGAAGCGTCGCGGACGTCTCGGCAACCGGCATGTCGCGAAGGTTTCCCGCCTCGGACGGGAAATCCGCCCCTCGGCCCGTGCTAACCGGGTCGTAACGTTCTACCTCTACGCTCATCCTATCGTCATCTCAACACAAGAACAATTCCGGCCGACGGCCGTTAATAACGATAGAACAGGATCGAAGCAGAAAGGAGGGATGCAGATGGCAGGTCTCATGGTCTTCAAATCGCTGGCCGACGCGCTGAGAGCGGGCTTCCAGATTTACGATCGCACTCCGGACGGTTATCTCGTGCGGACGAAAACTGCCAACGGCTGGGCGATGGCGCTGGTAACCTGTAAATAACTCCGCAATCGTACGACTGAAATACGAGAATCGGGACGCCCAGGCGTCCCGATTCTCTTTGTTTTCGGCGCGGCCGCGGCGGCCGTCAGCGGCGGTCGGGCGGCTGAGCGGGCCGCTGCAGCTCCTGCGTGGGGCCCGGCCGGTAGGCATACGGCCCCTCGTAGTTCGGGGGCGGCGCCGACGACGGCTGCTGCTGGTCCGCGCCGGCGTAGGGGCTGTAGCCGCGCCCGGGCGGCCCGAAGGTCGCGCCCGAGAGCAGGGCGATCACGACCTGCGCCAGGCCGACGAAGAGCGGAATCAACCCGCCGAGCAGCCACGGACCGTAGGTGTAGTGGCCCGAGTCGGGCAGCGTGCCGATGAAGCCCAGCCCGATCGTCAGGGCGAAGCCCACGGCGACGACCACGATCCCCTTACGGAGCATCCGCTGCGGATCGTCGTCGGACATCCGCGCCGGCCGGGGCGGCGGCGCCGCCGCTGCGGCGCCGGAAAAGGCCTTGCCGAACGCGCCGGGCGGCGGGTTCATGCCGTGCCGGATCATCTCTAGGCGCTCGCGGTGCTGCATCAGCCGGACGGCGATCCAGGCGAGGACCGGCAGCCCGAAGATGCACACGACGGCGAGAGCGGCGATGTCGTTGTCGCCCATCGTTAGATCCTTGGGCCCCAGCCCGGAAAGGTCGGTCCGGCCGGGGACGCCGGGAAGCCGCTCTCATCTCGCGGAAGGCGGATTCGCGCTGAGTCGGACGGTCGGATGGTGATGATCACGTTGGTGCTCCCTGGCATTCGAGCCTGCGGATTTGGTACGCCGAAGATACGGCCGGGGAGCCCGCGTGTTTCGCCCCGCCGCGGCGAAACCCGCAGCCCCGCTGCTCCGTACGTGGGGACGTGGCGTTCGCTCTGGCCCCGGAACGTCCGCGCGTGAGCGACGCGCCGGCGCAGCACCCCGACGACCCCAGCCTCGTAGCGGCGACGCTCGCGGGGCGGACGGAGGCGTTCGGGACGCTCGTCGAGCGCTACGACCGCGCCGTCTACAATTTGGCCCTGCGCACGATGCGCGATGCTGAAGAGGCCAGGGACGTGACCCAGGAAGCCTTCTTCAAGGCCTTCCGCAGCCTGGGGACCTACAAACCGGCCGGCAAGTTCTCGACCTGGATCCTCGCGATCACCTATCACGCCTGTTGCGACCGTTTGGCGCGCCGAAAACGTTATAGCGATGCGGAACTGCCGGATCGCGCCGACCCGACGCCCGGGCCGGAACTGCTGGCCGTGCGCAGGGACGAATCCCTCCGGCTCCGTGCCGCGATCGACGCCCTCCCGGAGAAATATCGCATCGTCATCACCCTCTACCACCTGCAAGGCCGCCAGTACGACGAAATCGCCACCGTGCTGGATTTACCGATGGGGACCGTGAAGACTCACCTGTTCCGGGCGAAAGAACTCCTCCGCAAGCGGCTCGCCGAAGGGACCGACGCCCGGCACGCCGACACCACCGAGGTGACCGAACGATGACCTACGACGACGATCTGGACCGCGCGCTCTTCGCGCTTCCGCTCGAACCGCTCCCGGACGGGCTGCGGACGTCGATCCTCGCGGGCATCGCCGCCCTGCCCGGACCGATGTTCCGGCGCTGGGAAGTGGTCGGCATCGGCGTCGTCCTCGCGCTGGCGACCTGGCTGTTCCTGATCACGCTGACCGGCGGTGACCACTTCCGCTCGATCGTCGCGCCCGTCGGCTACGTCTTGGCCCGGTTCGCGTCCGACCCGACGACGCTCGTCTGGCTCGCGCTCGGCGGCTCGACCGCCGTGTGGCTCTCTCTCGTCAGCCTGCCGCAGCGCGCGCGGGCGGGAGCGTCGCGCCGGTGACCGACGCCGTCGCCGAGAGCACGGAGCGGCCGTTCAAAGTCCTCGTCGTCGAGGACGACCGGCAGATCTCGCGCGTGCTCAAACTCGAGCTCGAGCACGAGGGCTACCAAGTGGACGTCGCCTTCGACGGCCTCGCCGGGCTGGAGCGCGCGCTCAAGGAGCCCGATCTCGTCATCCTCGATCTCATGCTGCCGAAGATGGACGGCGTCGAAGTCTGCAAACGGCTGCGCGCCAAGAGTCGCGTGCCGGTCATCATGCTGACCGCGAAGGACCGCGTGCCGGACCGCGTCGGCGGCCTGGACGCCGGTGCCGACGACTATCTGACCAAACCGTTCGCCATTGAGGAACTGCTGGCGCGCGTGCGTGCGCGACTGCGCGAGCGCCATCCGAAGTCGAACGTGCTGACCGCCAAGGACCTCGTCATGGACCGCGACCGCCACGAAGTACAGCGCGGCGGCAAGACGATCGCGCTGACGGCGAAGGAGTACGCGCTGCTCGAGTACCTGCTGCTGCACCGCAACAAGGTGCACACGCGCGACGAACTTTTCAACGGCGTTTGGGGCAGCGACTTCCTCGGCGACTCGAACCTGATCGACGTCTACATCCGCTACCTGCGCGGCAAGATCGACGAGGGCTTCGACGATAAGCTGATTCAGACGGTCCGCGGCGTCGGCTACTCGCTCAAGGACTAGAGACGAGTGGGGGCGGCCCCTCCGGTTTCGTGGCTGCGCCGGATCGTCTGGCCGTCTTCGTTGCGGGCGCGCATCGCGACGTGGTACGCCCTGCTGCTGCTCGCGGTCATCTCGATCGTCTCGATCGTCCTCTTCGTCCAGTTGCGGTCGATCCTGTTCGACCAAGCCAAAGCGCGCGTCGACCGCGTCGGCGACAACATCGCCGGCATCGTCGACCGCTCGGGCCCCATGCTCGCGATCGGTGAGGCGTTCCCGATCGACGAACAGTTGGCGCTGCCGGGCAACCTCGAGCACTGGGCCTCACCGACGACCTACGTCGAAGTCGACAACGCACAAGGTTACACGCTCGGCAAGTCGTCGAACATGGGGAGCGTCACGTTCCAGCGGCGGCCGTCCGACGCGCAGTTCGGCACGACCTACACGGTCGAGCGCACGGTCCTCGGCGAGGTCCTCGTCCGCGACCAGCGCCTGCGCGTGCCCAGCGGGGGCGCGATCGTCGTGCGCGTCGCCGAGCGGCTCGACGTCTTCAACGAGACCCTCGCACGCACGCGCACGCTCCTCATCGTAGTCTTCGCGCTGGCAGTGATCGCCGTCGTCGGAGCCTCGATCGTCCTCGCAAACGGCGCGACGCGGCCGATTGCCGAGCTCACCGACGCGATCTCGTCGATCGGCTCCGAGCAACTGAACCGGCGCCTCGGCTGGAAGGACCGCACCGACGAAGTCGGCCGGCTCGCCGCGACGTTCGACGCGATGCTGGCCCGCCTCGAGGGCGCGTTCGCGCGCGAGCGGCAATTCATCTCCGACGCGTCGCACGAACTCAAGACCCCGCTCACCGTCATCCATTCGAACGCCCAACTGCTCGAGCGCTGGGGCGACCGCGACCAGGCCGTCCGCACGGAGAGCCTCGAGGCGATCATCGAGGAGAGCGCGGGGCTCGCCCGCATCGTCAACGGCATGCTGACCCTTGCGAAGGCCGAGTCGGGCGACGACATCCCCCGCGAGCCCGTCGACGTCGCGTACGTCGTGGGCGACGCGATGCGCGCGGCGACGAACCGCGCGCACGAGAAGGGCCTCGCCGTCTCGCTGAACGCGCCCGAGGGCGGCGCGGCTACCGTGATGGGCGATCCGAACCTGCTGCGCCAGCTCTTCACGAACCTCATCGACAACGCGATCAAGTTCACCGAGCGGGGCTCCATCGGGGCGCGGGTGCTCGCACTGCCCGAGCACGTCGTGGTCGAGATCGCCGACACCGGCCCCGGCATCGAAGACGAGGCGCTCGTGCGCGTCTTCGATCGCTTCTACCGCACCGACAAGTCGCGCTCGCGGGCGGTCGAGGGCACCGGGCTCGGGCTCGCGATCGTGCGGAGCATCGCGCACGTCCACGCCGGCACCGTCACCGCCTCCCGCCGCGAGGACGGCGGGACCATTTTCCGGGTCACCCTCCCACGCTTGGCCCGGGCCGCCGCACCGCCCCCTCAGCCGAGCGAACGAGCATTTATCTCTTCTCAATGACCCCCGCAAGCCCGCCGGGTACGCTGTAGTCGTGTTCGCTCGGCGGCCCGCACCTAGGGGCCTGTGGTTGTGTGTGGCCTTCGGGGTGTGCGTGCCGGCGCTGACGCCGGCCGTCGCATTGGCGGATCAGAACACGATCGACGTCGGCGCCTCCCCGATCGTCCGCATCACGCTCGGCTCGGGCACGGTCAACGTCCGCACGTGGGACCGCCAGGCCGTCCGTATCGACGACACCACCGACCTCGACGTGAAGAAGTCGGAGGTCGAGTCCAGTGAGGCGCAGTCGGCCATCCCGGTCTTCGCCGGGCGTCTGCCGGGCGCCAGCGGCGTGCTCGAACTGCCGCCGGAGAGCTTCGTCGTCTCGACGATCCCGCCGGGCCCGCGACCGCTGGTCTCCATTCGCGGCCACGACACCGACGTAACGGTGACGGTGCCGAGGACCGCCGCACTGGTGACGGTCCAGCTAAACAAGGGGAACGTCTCGATTCAGGACTACCGCAGCGGCACGTTCGTGGCGCGCGTCCGGTTCGGCAACGTGCGCCTCGACGACGTGGGCGGCGACGGCTTCGTACAGGTGATGCGCGGCCCGGTCATCGCCCACGCATCGTCGTTCGATCGGCTGCGCGTTCGGACCGGCTCCGGCAACGCCGTCTTCGACGCATGCCACGCCAAGCAGATCGAGGTCAGTAGCATTAACGGCACGATCGTGTACGACGACGGGACGTTCGAGCCGGGGCTGGCGCGCTTCGAAACGCAGCACGGCAGCATCGGCATCGGCGTCTCGGGCCCGGCCGACCTCGGCGGCCACACCACCAGCGGACGCCTGTACAACTCGTTCGACCGGCAAGCGCAGGTGACCGACGGCGGCCAGCACGTCGTCGTCGGCAGCGGCGGCCCGATCGTCAGCGCGGCCACGACGACCGGTAACGTCTATTTCTACGACGGCGCGTTGACGGCGCGGCGCGTGCCGGAGGAATGGAACCCGCTCAAGCAAGTCTTCCACCGCGGCATGACGCCCCATCTGCTACCCGACGAGCCGCGCGAGCCGCTGTCTGCGAGCCAGCAACCGCCACACCCGAACCACCGCCCCGCCCCGGCGCCGGCAACGCCAGCGCCCTAACGTAACGCGGCGGCAACCTCGTTGCTGACGTCCAAAGTCCAGCCGTCGTCGGCAGCATAGGCGCGCAGGTCGAACTCTTCTTCCAACTCGCGGGCGAGAGCGTGCGGATCGCGCTCCAGCATCTTCGTCCCGAAGTGCGTCATCACGACGACCTTCGGCCGAATCCGTCCGATCATGCTCCGCGCCTCGGCGAACGTGAGGTGGTCGGCCCGCGTCGTCTCGCGATAGAACAGCACGTTGACGACGAGCACGTCGGGCGCAAACCGCTTGTAGTCGTCGACCTGCGCCTCGAAATAGCGCCCGCACGGCATGTACGACACCGTCGCCCCGCGCCAGCGGAAGTGCACGCCGTACGTCTCGACCGCGTGATGGTGCCGGATCCCCGCAAACACCTCGACGTCGTTGACCAGATACGGCCCGCCGTGTTCCTCCAGCACGTGCCGCTCAGGCACGAACCGCGCCGCGTACGGCAAGATCACCGGCTCGCCTTCGAACGCGTCGCGCGGCGCCAGCAGCGCCCCGCGCGGCCGGAACCCGCCGGACGTCATCGCCTCGATCATCGCATTCACGTCGCCCGCATGGTCGAGATGCTTGTGCGACAGCACGATCGCATCGAGTTCCTGCGGGACGCAAGGCGGCAGCGCCGACAGCGCTCGCACGAGCGCCCCCGGCCCCGGGTCGACCTGAATCTGCGTGTCCCCGAACCGCAGCCACATCCCGGCCGACGAACGAATCTGCCGCGAAACGACGAACCGCGCCCCGCCCGTCCCAAGAAACCGAATGGTGGCAAAGTCGGCAGACGTCATGTCTGGCAGCAGAAGTCATGTCGAGCACGAGCCGCTGCCCGAGAACATCGAGGGCCTGCGGCCGGCGCGGCGACGTGCCGGAGAGGGGCGTTTAGGAGGAGCGGAGGCCAGGATGGCCGGGAGCGACGACGATCGAGCCCCGATTTCACACGATCTGAAATTGGGGCGTCCCCGACCCGGCACGTCGCCGCGCCGGCCGCAGGCCCGTCGCCAACCACCACGCTACCAGCCCATGTAAATCCCGCCGTTGATGTTCAACGACTGGCCGGTCATGTAGTCGGCTTCGCAGACTAAGAAGCGCACGCCGCGCGCGATCTCGTAGGGGCGGGCGGTGCGGTGCATCGGGATGCGGTCGAGGATCTTCTCTTGGATGTTCGGCGGCACGGAGTTCCACATCTCGGTCTCGACGAAGCCCGGGCAGACC
>Ga0182016_10007107_pt1 | contig 11611 bp, 14 predicted proteins | sample 712S2MmetaG_FD_120491 | JGI IMG/M metagenome (GOLD analysis project Ga0182016, IMG submission 120491) | Permafrost microbial communities from Stordalen Mire, Sweden - 712S2M metaG | ecosystem: Environmental > Terrestrial > Soil > Wetlands > Permafrost | place: Sweden: Stordalen | collected...
CACAACTCGGCCGCCGTAATGATGGCCAGGGGGCTGGTTTCTACCCTGGGTTCAAATCCCTTCGTTGGGCTCCGTCATTGCTTTGTAGATGCGCTCCAGGTCCTCAAGCGTGGCGAACTCGATGACCACCTTCCCTCGGTTGGCGCCCATGTCTACTCGCACCTTGGTGTTGAGGCGGTCAGCCAAGAGTTCTTCCAACTCGAGGATGCCGGGTGGACGGAGCCGCCCGGATGGCTTTAGAGAGCCGGGATCATCGTCGGGAGCGGTCACCTGGTTACGTTGCCGTACGGCTTCCTCCACCTCGCGTACTGACAGTTGCTCATTGGCGGCTCTGCGGGCCAGGGACTCAAGGAAGGCACGGTCTGGGGTGCCGAGCAAGGCCCGGGCATGACCGGCGCTAAGACGTCCTTCGGCGACCAGGCGTTGGACCGACGGCGGTAACTGGAAGAGCCTGAGGGCGTTAGTGATAGCGGCACGGCTCTTACCGACCCGGGTGGAGAGCTGCTCGTGCGTCAGGTCGAAGTCCTCGATGAGTTGCTGGTAGCCCGCCGCCTCCTCGAGAGGGTTGAGCTCTTCGCGGTTCAGGTTCTCAATGAGCGCTTGCTCCAGGCTCTCGCTGTCGGAGGCGACGCGAATAATGGCCGGGATCGTGGCCAGGCCAGCTCGACGCGCTGCCCGCCATCGCCTCTCCCCGGCGATCAGCTCGTAATTTTCGTCTGAAATGCGCCGCACCAAAATGGGTTGGAGGATCCCGATCTCCCTGACTGAGGCGGTCAGCGCGGCCAGAGCCTCTTCGTCGAAGTGGCCCCGTGGTTGACGAGGATTAGGGCGGACAGCCGTGATCGCCAGTTCCGCCAACGCTCCTCTGTCTTTCAGTACGTCGGTAGGGATCAGGGCCCCCAGGCCCCTACCCAACCCGCTGCGGCGCACCACCACTTACCTCCTTGGCTAATTCCCGGTAGGCCGTCGCGCCCCTACAGGTCGGGTCAAAAACGATGATCGGTTGGCCGTAGGAAGGGGCCTCCGACAACCGCACTGTGCGCGGCACGACGCTCCGGCAAACCTTGTCTCCAAAATGCCTGCGGACTTCGTCGACTACCTGCTCACCCAGTCTCGTTCTGGCGTCGAACATGGTCATGATGATGGTGGTGACGCTCAGCCCGGGGTTCAGGTTCGCGCGCACCCGCTCGATGTTGCTGAGCAGCTGCCCGAGACCCTCAAGTGCGTAGTACTCGCACTGGATCGGGACAGCGACCTCGTTGGCCGCCGCTAGTGCGTTTATCGTCAGCAGGCCGAGGGAGGGCGGGCAGTCGATCAGGACGAAATCGAACTCGTCGAGCACGGGAGCGATCGCCCTCTTCAGGCGAAGTTCACGGCTAAAGGTGGGAACGAGCTCGATCTCAGCCCCGGCCAAGTCGATCGTCGCTGGCACCAGGAACAAATTGCGCAGGTTGGTCGGTTCGGTGCAATCCTCGATCGGGACGTCATGCAGGAGGACGTCATAGATAGAGGTATCGAGGTTCCGAGCGTTGACACCCAATCCCGTCGTAGCGTTCCCTTGTGGGTCCAGGTCCACTACCAGAACGCGGTACCCCATCTCGGCCAGAGCTGCGCCAAGGTTGACGGTGGTAGTCGTCTTGCCGACCCCACCTTTCTGGTTGGCTACCGCCAGTACGCGGGGAAATGGTGGCTTGCCTGGCGGTGCAGCGCCAATGCTGCCCGACGGAGCCCTTTGTGCTGATTGCGCGCTGGCGGCGGCCAGGCCGGGCGCATGCACCTCTTCGCGTTCCGCGTGAGCCCGACTTGAGGAGTTGACGGTCACCGTGCCGTCTTCGGACGCCGTTCGAGCTGAGGTAGAGGTCCCCTCCTCGCCTCTCCGGTCGGAGTCGTTCATTGTGTCACCATCCTGTCTCGCCACGACCCTAACGGCAAGCACTGTGACTGGGTCGGGCCCTTACCCGCAATCCTGCCACCGTTGGTCCCTACTTCATGTTTCACGTGGAACATCCTGGGGCCAGTCTTTGCGCATGCCGACGGCCGGCGGTTTACGTTTTGGTGGCCCTACGGCCAGGATCTCGGCACGCCCGCCGAGGTCGTTGACCGCGTCCTCCCCCTCGCGCTGCGAAGTGGACCTGAACGTGGGCAAAGCCGACGAGCGGCCCATCGGCGATCGATAACTGACTGGGCCAACGTGGGGCCGCCATGAAACGCTAACCACTCGCTCGGGCCCGGTTGGAGATCAGCACGGCTCAGAACAGCGGGCGCTTGAAAGGCACCCCAACGCGTCGGGGATAACGCGGCGGGCATGGCGAAGTTGCCACCAGACCACTAATCGTCGTAGGACCGCCCCCAGTGTCGACGACCTGGGTCCGCTGCAGGGCCAACCCAAGTTCTGCCAGACCTGCTACGGACCACCGCGACGGCAAGGAACCGGGTGGCTCGGCGACGAGCAGGAGAGCGCCGAGCTTCAGTAGCGGGGCCGCGCATTCGGCCGTCGGGGCGGGTGGAGCGAAACTGCGGGCCGTAACGAGGTCGGACGCTCCTCGCAGGGCCGTGCGGGCGACGTTCTCAGCCCGGTCGCATAAGACGTCGACCCGACTAGCTGAGCCCAGCGTCTCTAGAGCACTTTTCAGCCAAGCCGCTCTCCTTTGGTTGCTCTCGACAAAAACCCATCGGCTGCTCGGCCACGTCAAGGCAAGGACGAGCCCCGGAAGCCCGCCGCCGCTGCCGAGGTCGACAGCGATCTGCGGCACCGCCGTGACCATTTTGGCGAAAGCCAGGCTCCGCTCCATCTGGGCGGTTACAGGTCCCGGACCGAGGAAGCCGAACCGGCGAGCTTCGTTTAGGAGCGCTTCGAGCACGGCCGGCTCGTAGCTAGAGGAGGGTTGAGCGCCGAACTCAGTCACGCGGTCGCTGCCCGGACGGCCTAAACACCGGTGGCGGCAAAGACGCTAGGAACCGGGGTCTTCTTCTCCAGCGAAGGTTGCGTCGAGGGGAGCGGACGAGGAAGCACGCTCGGGTGCGGCGTCAGCGGCCAGCGGGATAACGACGACACGACGGTATGGCTCTTCGCCTTCCGAGATCGTCCCCACACCTTCGACGGTATTAATAGCGTCGTGCACGACTTTCCGGTCAGAAGGGGGCATCGGTTCCAAAGCGCGCTTCACGTTGCTGGTCTTGACTTCGGCAGCCACGTTCTGAGCGAAGCGGGCCAGAGCCTCCTGCCTGCGCCGTCTATACCCGTTGACATCGATGACGAGCCGGCAATCGCTGGGCGACGCCTGACGCTGGAGCACCGTACGAGTCAGTTCTTGGAGCGCTAGCAAGGTCGTGCCTTTGGGACCTATAAGCGTCCCCAGGTCCTCCCCCTCGATGCGGAGTTCCACCAACTCATTAGTCAGTTCGCTGCTGGTGATGGTGGCCTGGGCGCCCAGCTCCGAAAGGAGGCCCTGGAGGAAGTCCTCAGCCAATCGCACTTGCTCTTCGATCGAGGCGGTTGTCACGGGGTCGAAACTAGTGCTTTCCTGCGGCGCGCTGTCACCGGCCGCCTTCGGTGCCCGGGGCCGCCGACGGCGAGCTGCCTGCCCGTCACGGTCACCCCGCTCCGCTCCGGTATCGCGCGTTTCGCCGGGCGACCGGGTAATGGGAGCAGGGCCCTCCTGCTCGGAGTCGGCCGGTCCGCTGCTTGCGTCAGCCTCGGCCGGCCGGGGGGCCGCTTCGTGGGCGGCATGCGGGCGACTGCGCTTGCGGTCCCTCCGGTCCCCCTTTGGCCGTGGGTACCGCGGTTGGATGCGCGCCCGCACTCGCGCTTCTTCCTTCAGACGACCGAAGAGCCCGATCTTTGGTTCGGAGATGATCTCGAACTCGGCTTCGTTCTCGGCCACCCCTAACTGCTCGAGCGCGGATTTCTTAGCCTCTTCGACTGTACGACCAGTCGTCTCTACCCATTCCATTCGTCTATCGGCCCTTGCGTCTGCGGTTACGGGCACGCTGGTTGGCGTTGGTCCCCAGGTTACGGCCGACTTGCTGGCCGCTCACCTTGCCATTGCCAGCCCCGTTGCCGGTGGGGAGCTGTTTGGGAGGAGGCGGCCGCCTAGGCGGTGAGGACTTCGGGAGCGCCGGTCGAGCGGGCTTTCCCTCGATCTCTTCTAAGCGTGCCTCGACAACTTCGATGTCTCTATCGTCTCGGGCCACCAGCGCCTTCACCTTGGGGTCGTAGCGGTACATCATCCACTGCTGGCCCACGCGGAACAAAGCGGAAACGGCGTAGTAGAGGATCAGGCCAGATGGGAGGCGGATGCAGATCAACCCGAAGAGGATGGGGAAGTACCGCATGAGCTGCATCTGCGAGTTCATCTGCTGGTTCTGGCGGACCATGGGGTTGAGGTTGGTGATCTGGACCTGCTGGTAGTAGTTCGCCCCGATCATGATGAGGAGGAGCACGCAGGAACCAACGACCTCGCCCACGCTGTGGGTCTTGGTGATAGCGGTCCAGGCGCTGGTGGCCAGGTTGATGCCCAACGAGTGGATCTGGGCGCCCAGGCCAGTCCCGCGGGCGCTGGCGACCAGGTTTTTGTACATCTTGGTGTTGGGGCTCAGGTACAGCGGGTGGGCCCGGTAGCTATTGCCGAAGCGGACCTTGGCCCCCAGGCCGACAATGACCCGGTAAAGAACATAGAAAAGGGGTAACGGCAGGATTGCCGGGAGACAGCTACCGAAGGGGCTGACGCCCTCCTTCTTGTAGAGCTCCGTCAAGGCCTGGTTGAGGGCCAGCCGGTCGTTCTTGTGCTGCTGTTGCAGTTGCTTCATCTTGGGTTGAAGCTTCTGCATGGCCAACATCGAACGGGTCGACTTGAGGGTGAGCGGGACGACCAGGACCATGAAGCTCAGGCCGAGCAGCACGATGGCGGCGGCGTAGTTGGGGACCAGGGAGTAGAAGCCGGCCAGGACCCACGCGACCAGCTTCTCGAGGCTTGTCACTCTCCGGTCCCTTCAGCGACTGTCTGCGGGTAGGTGGCCGGGACGGGGTCGAAGCCGAACGGCCCCCGGGGACGGCACCTCAAAAGTCGCCGCAGTACGAGCGGTACCGCTTGGCGCGGCCCGAACCGATCGAGGGCTTCGACGGCATACTCCGAGCACGACGGGACAAACCGGCAAGCCGGACGACTGTTGACGGTCAACGCCCGGTAGAAAGTGATCAGCGCCTTCAGTGTTGACGTTGCGACTGACCGTGCCGGCCGCTGCTGATTTTCAATTATCACATGCCGTCCTGCTCTGTTTGCCGCCCGGCTGATGGTCGTGCCAGACCGGTCCTTTTCTGCCGGCTCGCCAGCAAGCTTACGGCCTGCCGCAGATGGTCCGATATTTCCTGAAAGCTGAGGGCAGCTGCCGCCGGCTTCGCCCGTACCAGGTAAAGGCCGGCAGGCAGCACTTCCAGGCTTCGTGCCGCTTCTCGCAAGCGACGCCGGAGACGGTTGCGCACCACCGCGTTGCCCACCTTCTTGCCAATGGCGAACGCGAGAGCCGGAGGGCCCCCGGCAGGCCCCTCGGCCCAGGTAACGGTGAGAGGTCCGGACCTCGCCGTAGCTCCGCGGCGGAGCCTTTCGAACGCGGAGCGACCCCTGGCCCTCCACGTCAGACTGCCAGGCGGTTCCGGCCCTTCAAGCGGCGCGCCTTGATTACCGCCCGCCCGGCCCTGGTAGCCATGCGATGTCGGAACCCGTGGGTCCGGGCGCGCCGGCGATTGTGAGGTTGGAAGGGACGTTTCACTCATTGCCTCCTCGGTGAGACTTGGCCTCGGGGCGCCGCTGTCCGACCCTTACGCCGCGATAGACATTGGGGCCCACGTCGCCACAAACGGTCGAAGCTGGCACGCGTTGACCAAACCGGCCTACGGCGTAGGCCCCAGCGTAGGGGACGGCGGGGCGTGGGCGCCAGCAGGGCGGGCCCGGTGGCCGAGCGCCTCTAGTCCGGGCGCAGGCAGTACGTTCGGGATATGCCCGCTTCGAGCCTCCCCAGCTGGCAAAGACCAATGTCCGCGGGCCCACCTCTCGATGAGGGTGCCAGGGCCGCTGAGAGCGCGTGGCCGGGCCTGGCATGGCCGCACGAGGGCCTGTCCGAGCCGGGGCCCGCCCCCTTCCCGGCGGAAGGTCGCGGTGCTACGGCACCTGCTCACGAGCCGGGCGATGGCGGCAACGGTGAGCCCGGCTTCCCCCCTGGGACCGCATGGTGGGCGGTACCCGGCGCGCTGGTGGGCATCGTCCTGGCCGGGCTTGGTGCCAGTGTCGGCTACGCCCTGACCGACAGCAAGACCAGCGCCGCGTCTGACCTGCTCGGGGAGGCCGGCCTTTGGGTGGCGATGCTCGGTACGGCCGTCTTTGTCTCCCGCCGCTTTGGCACAGGCAGCCTGGCCCGTGACTATCACCTCGCCATCCGGCCCAAGGACCTGGTCTGGGGCGTGATCGCCGTGATTGGCGCGCTGATCGTGGTGCAGGGCGTGCTCGGCGCTTTCGCCGGCACCAAGTTCGCCGGTAGCAACGACGAGATCCTGACCCAGCAAAAAGGCAACAGCGCGGGGCTCGTAATCGTGGCTTTGCTGGTTGCCCTGGGCGCTCCTTTCTTCGAGGAGCTTTTTTTCAGAGGTTTTCTGCGCACCACTTTGCAGCGGCGGTTCGGCGGCCACGGCGCCGTTTGGTTGCAGGCTGTTTTTTTCGGTATGGCTCATTTTGGCGAGGCGGCTAACTCGGCGGGCAATGTATCAGTGGTGCTGGCCATGTTCGGTGTGGGGGTCGTGCTCGGTTACGCAGCGAAGCTGACGGGCCGTCTGGGCGCCGGCATGATCGCTCATTGCCTGTTCAACCTGCTGGCGGTGGCATTGGTCCTATGAGGGGCTCATGAGGTCTCGCCGCAGGCAGCCCGCGCCCCCGTCCGGCCCCCCGGACCTCTCGGGGGAGGCGGTGCCCGCGTTCTCGCCGGGCCCGGGAGTTGCCGGTCCCATTGAGGGCGACGGTGAAGCGGGGGCAGAGCCCCGCCCGGAGGCCGAACTCCACCAGAAGGCCGAACATCATCACCGTAATGTTCAGGGGGGAGCGGTCCGGGCTGCGGTCTTCGGGGTGAGCGACGGTTTGGTGACCAACGTCTCGTTGATCCTCGGTGTGGCGGGCGCCCAGACGGGGGCGAGCTACGTACGGCTGGCCGGTTTCGCCGGCCTGCTTGCCGGGGCTTTCTCGATGGCGGCCGGCGAGTACGTGTCAATGTCGGCGCAACAGGAGCTTTTGGGCCGGGAACTCGAGGTCGAACGCCGTGCCCTGCACCTGGCGCCGGAAGCCGAACGAGAGGAGCTCGCTCAGATTTACGAGCGTCGGGGCCTCAGCGTCGAGGCGGCCGCGTACCTGGCCCAAATGATGATGAGGACGCCCGAAATGGCCTTGGAGGCGCATGCCCGCGAAGAGATCGGCATCGACCCGTCTGTGATCGCGTCGCCCTATCCGGCCGCCGCCTCCTCCCTGGCCAGTTTCACTCTGGGAGCGGCAGTGCCTCTCGTCCCGTGGTTCTTCTTGACCGGCGGCGTCGCCGTTGCCGTCTCGGTCGTCGCGGTAGCTCTATCGTCCCTGGTGATCGGCGTGGTGCTGTCGCAGGCCACCGGCCGTTCACCCTTGCGCAGCGCGTTGCGCCAGATCGTCGTCAGTATGCTCGCGGCCGGTGTCACATACCTGGTCGGAAGGCTTATCGGCGTCAGCGTGGTGCACTGAGCTTGCGCTCCGTCGGCGGCGCCGTCGTGTTGGACGCGCTGCGGACGCCCTACGGCCGCCGCGGCGGGGCGCTTTCCACTTGGCACCCGGTCGACCTTGCCGCCGAGCTGCTGTCCCAGCTGGTTGGCCGCCACGGGCTCGACGGGTCGCTCGTTGAAGACGTCGTGCTCGGCTGCACCTCACAGGTGGGCGCGCAGGCCGGCAACATAGCCCGCAGGGCTGTCCTGGCCGCAGGGTGGCCCGAGAGCGTCCCAGGTGCCACCGTCGATCGGCAGGCGGCGTCCTCGTGCCAGGCCGTCCACTGGGCGGCTCAAGCCGTCATGTCAGGGGCGCAGGATCTCGTTGTCGCCGGGGGGGTGGAGGTGATGACAGCCGTCCCGCTGGGTGCAAACCTGGCGGTACCGGCGGTCGGAAAACCCTATGGGCGGCGCCTACAGGAGCGCTACCGAGCGGGCGGGGGACTGCTGCCACCGGGGCTGGCAGCGGAGGAGGTGGTGCGGCGCTGGTCGCTCCGTCGGGCCGACCTCGATGCGTGGGCCCTTGCCAGCCAGACGAGGGCACGGCGGGCCCAGCGCCACCGACCGGGTTACTTCGTCGCAGTGGCGACGGCACCCCTGTCGCCTGGAGCGGCAGCCAGCCTGCTGGTAAGCGACGAAGCCTTGTCGCCGCGCCGCTCGCTTGCCGACCTGGCCGCCTTGGTGCCTATGTACGTTGACGGCGGAGCCATCACCGCAGCAAATATGGCCGCAGAGGGAGATGGCGCCGCCGCGCTGTTGATCGCCAGTCCGAAACGGGCCAGTGACCTGGGCCTGAGCGCCAAAGCGGTGATGGTGTCGTTCGCGGTTGCCGGCGGCGGGCCTGAGGTGTGGCCGGTCGCCACCATTGCAGCCACATCCGAAGCATTGCGCCGTGCAGGCCTGGTCCCCGACCAGGTGGGGCGTTTCGAAGTGCACGAGAGCAGTGCGGCCGCGGTCCTGGCGTGGATGGCGGGAACAGGGGTTCCCCCTGAAAGGGTCAACCCGGAAGGAGGGGCCCTGGCCACGACGGCCCCCCTCGGTGCCGCCGGGGCCGGGCTGTTTGCAGCCGCCGTTGCCGGCCTCGCCTCCGGTGACGCGCGGTACGCCCTGGTTTGTTGTGCGGGTGAAGGCGGTGTGGCGACCGCATGCGTGCTCGAGAGAGCATGACCGTCCACAGCTGTGGACAACACTGGGGAGTGTCACAGTGCTGTAACTCTGCGTAAATCTCCTCCCCGGTCAGCGTGCCGGCCTCGAAGGCATCCTCGAACATATGTGTTTGGTCACACGCTCCCGTTAGCGTGTTTGAGATGGGCACCAGAACATCCTCTTTCGGCGCAGGCAAGAGAGAGGGCCACGACGCGTCCGCGTTCTACTCCCGGGGCCTCAGCCAAGCCGAGTGGGCGATTGACAAGCACGTCAACGAGGTCCCCTCTAAGGTGCTGAACAGGGTGTTCGAGCACTCGTCCGAACAGATGTCCGAGCTCCCCGACGACTCCGTGGCGCTCATGGTCACGTCTCCCCCGTACCACGTGGGCAAGGAGTACGACGGGGACGGCACCTTTCAGGAGTACTTGAGCATGATCAAACGAGTGCTCGCTGAGACGTACCGGGTCCTGGAGCCGGGTGGCCGCGCCGTGGTCAACGTTGCAAACCTGGGGCGTCGGCCCTACATACCGCTGAGCGCGATGGTGACGTCTATGGCCATGGAGATCGGTTTCTTCTGCCGGGGAGAGGTCATATGGGTGAAGGCGGCCGGGGCCGCGGGGAACTGTGCGTGGGGTTCGTGGATGTCTGCCTCCAACCCAACGCTTCGAGATGTTCACGAGTACTGTCTGTGCTTTTCCAAGGGCCGCATGGACAGGGTACGCCGGGGAGAGTCGACCATTGAGCGCAACGAGTTCATGGAGGCGACCCTCTCCGTTTGGCACCTACCCGCCGAATCGGCCCGCAGGGTGGGGCACCCGGCGCCCTTTCCCACTGCGCTCCCGCGGCGGTTCATCGAGCTCTACACCTTCACTGGCGATGTGGTGATCGACCCGTTCATGGGCAGTGGCTCGACTGCGGTCGCAGCAGTTGAGAGCGCTCGCCGCTGGGTGGGCTACGAGACCGAACCCTCCTATGCCAGGCTTAGTCGCCGCCGGGTTCGTCAGGCACTGGCAGCTGGCGTCGTCGCGGCGGAGGAAGCACTGGCCTCGGCGGTCGACGTGCCTCTCAACCAGTCATCCCCTGGTCGTCCAACTCACACTCGAACGTTGCAGCGATCGCACTGATATCACGCAGTTCGCCCTCATCGAGGCCCGTAGCCGAGGCCAGCCCCTCCAGTTCGTCGTCGATGACGTCGCCGTAGCCCGCCGCTTCAATATCGTCGAGCACCCGCTTGTGGGCGAAGGCAAGCCTATGGTCGGGCAACGTAACTCCTCGAACAGGCAAGCCGCGCAGCATGGCCCACAGCTCATGTGGCCCACAACTGGCGGATTGCAAGCATGCGAGGGCCGACCTGCCCAGTTGCATGCGAGCTTCGTCCGGGGTCATCAAGACCGTTGGGCAACCGGCGCGACGTGCCCTTGCGTCCCTCGGCGGGCGGGTCATGTGCTGGCAGCTCCCCGCGACGGCCATGGGCTGATGTCCCTCCACCATCGGTCCAGGTGCAGGACGGTGTTTACCATGGCGTCGATGACACCCTCCAGCGATGTCCCTTCGTAGCCCGCTTCAGACAAGTCGAAAAGGAGCTTCCCTTTGGACTTCTGCGCGGGAGTGTCGAGCTTGCGAGTGTGGCGAGCCCGGCTAGCGACCAAGAGGTCCCCTGTGGACCAGAGGCACCAACGTCGGCTTGGAGCGTCCCACACGAGCAAGAAGGCAAACCGACCGGCGTCGGTGATCTTGCGCAGCGCCAGCTCGTCAAGGACGAAGAGGTCAGCGGCCTGAACGTCCGGGCGTAGTTGGCGCCACCCGGCAGAGAGCGGTTGGTACTTCGCTTTGAGTTCCAGCTCGACCAAGTGGTCACCGAAGACGAACTGGAAGTCCAAGCGTTCGAAACTGCTGGTCGAGCTGCGTAGCAATCCCAGCCTGACATCGGCGGTGAGGGCCCATTGCACCTTTTGTTCGACCTCGTGACGACCGTTCAGGTCGGTCACCCAGTCCGAGGCGCGGCGCGGTCGCATCACCTACCGCCCATATCGTCTGCTGAGCTGGTGACAGCGAGATCAAGTTGGTCGTTGGTCGCCCGCCACGGTGCCGCCAAGGGCTCCCCACATGGGGGCTCCGACGTGAAGTAACGCTGAAGGCGCCGGAACCCGGCGAGGTCGCCGGTCACGGCGACGGCGTCCCAGAGCGCGTTGGCGGCGCCCAGCTCTCGCAGGATCCGGGCGCTTGAAAGGTGTGGCGATGGCATGTGGGAAGTGACGAGCAAAAGGCGAGGGACACGGGCCTGAAACTGGAGATGGAGGTAGAGGGCCTTGTAACCGAACTTCAGCATCGTGTCCTGACGGCGCATCCCCGCCTGTGGGCGCAGCGCACGGTCTGGCGTGCCATGAGCGTCGACATGAAAACGAAGTCCGTTAGTTCCCTCCACGATTGCATCGAGGGGGTGGCCTCCGACCCTGACCCGCGTCTGCACCATGCGCGCCCCGGCCCTCTCCAAGTACTCGAAGGCCTCAATGTCGAACTCGCGACCGTCCCTCGAGGCGCGTGCCTGCGACTCAGACACCGGGTCCGGGGGCAGGTCCCCTTCGTACAGCGGGTCATCGCCACACGGAGGCACCGGGAAAAGGGTCATGCTGTCAACGCCCTCCCCTCCGTCTCATTGACCGTCCCACTTCCTTCCGTCCCACTTCCTTCCGTCCC
>Ga0182016_10007108_pt1 | contig 11609 bp, 10 predicted proteins | sample 712S2MmetaG_FD_120491 | JGI IMG/M metagenome (GOLD analysis project Ga0182016, IMG submission 120491) | Permafrost microbial communities from Stordalen Mire, Sweden - 712S2M metaG | ecosystem: Environmental > Terrestrial > Soil > Wetlands > Permafrost | place: Sweden: Stordalen | collected...
CGCCGCGCACCAGTTGCGCGCTCACCGCCGATCCCGGCACAATCGACGCCCTGGCTGCCATCGAGGGCTCCGCGTCCAGCGTGGACGGGCCGCTGCTCCCTCCGGCCGCAACCGTGTCCAGGCCCGTGCCCGCCATCTGTTGCTGCCAAAGCTTGATTGCCTCGGGCCGAAACCCTCCCATCACCAGCGGTGTTTCCATGGCCTGGAAATTCATACCGTCCGCCGATGCGGCGGCTTTTGCGGCAGCAACTCCTGGTCCCGGATCAATGGCCCCTGAACCCTCGATGGGTAGATCGCGCACCTGCATCATCTGCTCAATCGGCGTAATTCCGGCAATGGGATCTTTGGTGAACTGGCCAATGCGGTACGAGAGCGACCCCAGCAGACGGTTGCCAACGTAGACCGGGCTTCCGCTCATGCCTGCCACTACACCGGTGTACTCCGGTTTGGCGCCGTGCAACTGGGCAAGAATCATGTCCTGCCCCGGTCCGCGCGCCCCGCGTAGCACGCCAAGAATCTCCACGTCCATGGCTTCCGGTTTGTCGCCCGTGAATACCGTCCACGCCGTGGCTTTCAACCCTTTGTGTACCTGGCTCAGTGGAAAGATGCCACCGCTCGAGGCCGGTGGAGACGATGCCGCCGCCGGCGTTTGTCCTGCACTTGAGGCCGCGGCCGAAAGTCCAATCAACGCCAGGCTCGCAACCAGGATGGCTCGATTTCGAGCGCCGCGGATTGACTTCAATCGAGTTCCCACGTCTATAAGAGTACAGTGCTGCAGCCGCAGCCTTCCAAATGCCGGCCCCCTGTGGTTGGCTGCCCGTTGCTGGCCTCGGGCCGCGCCGGCAGCGTGGCTTCGCCCTCCCCAAACCAGGCTGGAAGCTGTCGTCGCAGCGCTTGAATCCCGTATGCTGTTCTGCAAAGAGGTTGCCATGTCCACCCGGTGCCCATTCCTCCGCGTCCCCGTCCGTTTTCCGCGGATCGCCTTCTTGCTCCTTCTTCTTACCGTGGCCACCGCGACGTTTTCCTTCGCTCAAAACACGCCGGCTCCGACCGCACCCCCACCCCCTGCTCCCGATCAGACCGCCCCCGATGCCGGCGGCCCTACGGGCGATACCGGTGCCATTGCGCTGCCCAAAAAGAAAGAGACCGCCCCGGCCGATGCGCCGCTTCCCGCTCCGGCCGCGCCCAAGGTCGTCAATCCCGCAGGAATGGCCAATTATTCGTTGCGGATTGAAGTGCCTGAAGTGACCGTGGACGTGGGTGTGCTGCTTGAAAAGACGCATCAGTTCGTCCCTGGGCTCAAGCCCGGCAACTTCAAAGTGTATGAAGATGGCGTCGAACAGAAAGTCTCCGGATTCAAACGCGTCGAAGCGCCTATCACCGCGCTCATGATCTGCGAGTTCGCGGCCAATAGTTACAGCTTCATCTACGACATGCGCAATGCCGCATTTTCGTTCGCCCAGCAGCTGCGGCCCCAGGATTTTGTGGCGCTCATGACCTACGACATGCGCACCCAGATCCAGCTTGACTTTACCCAGGACAAGCGCCAGTTTCTTGAAGCGATCAACTCGCTCAGAATTCCCGGCTTCAGCGAGACCAACCTCTTCGACGCCGTGTACGAGGGCCTTGACCGCCTCGAACGCATCGAAGGGCGTAAGTACATCATCCTTATCTCTTCGGGCGTCGATACCTTCTCGAAGCTAACCCTCGACAAGATTCTGAAGAAAGTGAAGGCCGCGCAAAACATCACCATTTACACGGTCTCAACCGGCGGATTCGCGCGCGCCATGAGCCGCCGCGGCGACAGCCTGACCTATCTCCAGGGCGACAACCAGATGAAGACTTTTTCGAGCCTCACCGGCGGCGCCAGCTACTTCCCCCGCTTCAGCGGCGAGATGCCCGATATCTTCAAGGAGATTAACGAGAACATCCGCTCCAAATACGAGCTTGTCTATCGGCCCACCAACGCCAAGCAGGATGGCACCTACCGCAAGCTCCGCGTTGAACTGGTCGGCGAGGAAGGGGAACCGTTGCGCATCCAGGACGAAAAGCACAAGCCGCTCAAATACGACATCATCACCCGCGAAGGATACCGCGCCAAACAGGAAGTCGAATAGCCACCTGCCACCTGCGGTGGGGCGGACGCTCGCGGGTCGCTCGCAGCGGGTTTGTGCCGCTGTTGGAAGCCCTCCGAGCCGGGTGCCCCATCCATCGCGTTCTTTGCAATGGGTGGGAAGGCACGAACCGCGAAAGCACAAAACGGCTGTAGGCTTTGCTATCAAGCCTTCAGCCGTTCTGATTTTGCGAAGCTACAAGCCGCGAGCTACTTGAACTGGGTGTAGATGTCAAAAATGTAGTAGCCGATCACGAAGACCGTGGCGGCGCCAGCGAGATACAGGATCGCGGTCCGCACCGGCTTCAGCGAGTTGACCTTGGCCGCAATCGCAGCCTGCTCGTTCTTCATGTGCTCAAAGGCTTCATCGAGAAAGATCTGATCGTCTTCGTTCTGGCTGAGCCGGCCTGCGTACACCTTAAGGCTAAGCAACAGGACGATGAGCAATCCCCATACACCCCACATAACTGGTACAAATCCCATTTTCCACCTCCATGAATTGTTCAGGTCCCAGATACCGGCGCGTCCGTGGAGGAATCGCGGTCTCGTGAGTAGAGGGGCCGTACGATTGTCAATGATAGCCCCGAATTGGAACTGCATTCGTGATAAAGATCACAGGATTTTCGCACCAATGAATTCAGCTTTGCGATCGCCGTAAACCTCTGATCGCGGGTCACTTCTTAGGCGCGGAGCTGCGCCTCATTTCCCGGTAAGTCCAGCATTCCGCTAAGTTCCTTCTTCAGGCCTGCGCGGTCTCTGCGGGTACTTAACTTTGCGACCGGCAGGGGATCCGTTGCATCCAAGACTGAGGTGTTGCATTGCGCACTTGTCTCCGCAGTGCCATTGCGGGTACATTGAAGATGAGTCATCCCGTGAACTGAGAGGAAACCATGGCCACAGCAACCGTAAGCCCCGCACAGGAAACCGATAAGAAGGCGCCCCTTTTTCTCACCCCTCAGGCCATCGCCAAAGTGCGTGAAATCATGGCCACACAGGACCCTCTCCCCGCTGGACTGCGCGTTGGCGTCGTCGGTGGTGGTTGTTCCGGCTTCCAGTACTCCATGGCCTTCGAAAACCAGAGCGGCATGATGGACAAGGTATTCAGTTTCGACGACTTAAAGGTGTTCGTCGACGCCACCTCGCTGATGTACCTCAACGGCTGCATTGTCGATTACGTTGAGACGCTTGAAGCTGCCGGCTTCAAGTTCGAAAATCCTCAGGTAAAAAGCACCTGCGGATGCGGCTCGTCGTTCAGCGTGTAAACTTCAGGCATTAGAGCTTAATCTCAGGCCCGTCCCCAGCGGACGGGCCTCTTTACGTGCGCGAAAGCCAGACCGCGCCGGCGCCGTAACGGGTAAAGATCGCATACGCGCCGGGTGTGTCCACAGGCCGCTCGAGAGGGGCCACTTTTTTCGTGCCGCTTTGCAGGCAATTTCGTTGTGCAGGTGCAGAATGAACTCAAGATCGATGTCCAAATCCGATGTCGACCTCAAATTAGCCGGTAGAAGCTTGAAAATCGGGCTTGTAAGTCCTTATCTGTCTAGATTCTGCAAGCAACTCGTTTAGAATCTAGTTTTTACAACGAGCGCCTCCTTCTATCCCCCTGAAAACAGGGAATTTGTTTACAGAGATACCCTTTTTTTCTTTTTTTTAATTCGACTGGAAACGAGATTGGGAAGCAGCGGCATTAGGCGCGAAAGATCTCGCACTAAGAAAAATGCCCAGGCGGAGCCATGCTCCGGAGGGGAATCCCTTCTATTGCTGCGGCGGGGTCGTCGTGGGAGCCGTGGGGTCAGTGGTCGATCCACCGCCGATTGTGGAACCGCCGCCGATGGTTGAACCTCCGCCAACCGTCGAACCTCCGCCAATCGTAGACCCGCCCCCGATAGTCGAACCTGAACCGCCAACCGGCGTTCCGATGGTCCCGATGTTGCTGCTGCCCATCCCCTGTTCGGTCAGCGGCTCATACAGAAACTCCCACTCGTTGTAGTGCTTCTTCTTGCGCCAAACCCGGATGGACTCCTTGGGACTGGCCGGCGTGAAGCCCATGATGCCCATGCCGCCGCCGCCGAAAGTCTGGCCAGGTTGCGAGCCGAATGCCGTGCTTCCCGGTGTCGAGCTTCCCGTCGATCCGGAATCGGTTCCAGAGCCGGCCGAGCCCGTACTGCTGCTGTCCCCGCCGCTTGCGGTACCGTTGCCGGTCGTATCGGTCGAGCCCACGCCGCCGACGGGTCCCGCACCGCCTGCTCCGGGCGATGATCCGCCGAGCGCCGCACCGCCTGAATAGAAACCGTTGGCAAGAGACGCTCCTGGCATCCCGGCTCCCAAGCCGCCCGCTCCACCCGCCCCGCCTGCGCCATTCATGCCCAGGCCAAAAGCTCCAGTAGCGCCCAGGGGTTGGCCAAAAAACCCCGTCGGCTGCGTCTTCTGCATCCCGAACTGAACCGGCTTCCAATCGTCCTTGCCTGTGGTGGGATCGATGTACCTCTTCCGCAAGTAACGAATTTCGTTGGTCTTGACCAGCGCGTCCACGTTGGGCGGGTACGACCCGAACTTCTTGTAGTACATCTTGATGCCGCGGGTATATTGCTTGCCGCGATGAATCGTCTCCAACTCGTGGTCGCGCTGGATTGACTTGGCGATCCGCGGCGCCGCAACCGTCATTGCAATCATCAGGATGGCAAGCATGAACATCACCGAAATGAGGATGTACCCCTCTTCAGAAGCCCCTCGGATTTGCCGGTTTGGTGTCGGAATGCTCATTCTTCGATTCAGCTCTTACCTTTATAACTAGACGTTTCAACGCCCCAATCTGCTTGAGGCGCAATGATTATTCACTTTCAGACGTTCACGCCACGAAATCTCGCACTCCAAAGCTCAAAGCCGAATGCTCTTTCTCAATTCGCAATCAGCGGCAGCGTCTGCGTGTTGTTGTAACTCAGATCCGTAATCTGCGCACTGCCGGGCTGTATGCTGACGACTTTGTAGCGGTGATCGACGATCTCGCCGCTTCTTGCCATGAAAACATCGTCGCCACGCGAAAAGAAGGCTTTAATCGACTTGTCGTGGTCCTGCGTATAACCAAAGTACTTCAAATCGATAGCCGGCGGCCGTGGAGCCTGGGGCACCACGACTTCCGGAGCTGCAACGCGCGCGGTCGCGATCGGCGTTTCAATCTCGGCTGGTCCGGATTCGGTCGAGAAGATATTGCGCCCGGTGCCGCGGTACTCCACCTGTTCGCTCTGCTCCAGCTTTTCAAAATGCAGCGTCGGGTCGAGGCCGGCGTTGCCCAGTTTTTGCGCCTCAGGTCCTTGCGCATTCGCTGTACCCGTGGCAGAGCGCGTCGCGGTGGGCTCATGGCCTTTGGTCAATGTGGTCGAAGCTGAAGGAATCGCGGTAGAGGGAGCCGAAGGTGAGCTGAAGTAGTCCCGTAGCTCGTAGCCACCCGCGAGTACGATCACGGCGAAGAGCGCAATCACCACATAAACCTGGCGCTTGTTTTCAAGTCCGAGGGCTAGAGCCATATCACTCTCCCTCCTTGCCGCTCGCGGCGGGTGCGGGCGCATTGGAAGTCGGTGCACTGGAGGGCTCGGCGCCATCCCCGTTGCTTAGGCCGGGTGTGGTTGAAGGCAGGCCGCTTGGCACGTCGGCCGGGCGCAGCCAGGTGGAGACGCGCAGGCGCAGGTTGACCTGCCCGCCCTGCTGGCCGGCAAGCTGCATGGCGCGGATCACAAAGAAGGTTTGGTCTCGCTCCAGACTGTTGATAAAGTGCATCACGTCTGGATACGAGCCGCTGATGCCGGCATCGAGTGAAATCTCGGTCAGGTCCGAACCCTGCTGCCCCTGGGAATAGATCAGGCGCGAAAGCCGGCCGCCTGACTTGACCTCAAGCTCCCCAATGCGCGAGGAGATGGACGAGTAGTTCGGTGGAATGCGCTTGGAGTAGAACGCTTCCATCTGCTGGCGCGACTTTGCAACGCGCTGGTCAAGGCCGCGCAGCGGGGCGGTCTGAAGATCCATGGCGCGAAGTTCCACCTGCTTGCCGGCCAATTCATCGGTGGAGTGGCCGTTGGTGGCTATCCAGTCGAACGTAAGACGAGTTGCCAGGCCAATGGCCAGGACCAGCAGAATCGCAAAAACAACAACGTGCCAGGTAAGCGGCGATTTCAGCCGCTCGCCCAACGTGACTGCCGGACGTTCGCTCATTGGTGACCTCCGGACCCGGGGTTGGGCTTGTATGCTTTGCGGCCGGGAGCTGCCGGCAGGTGGATGGCGCGCTGAGCATGGTTTCCGCTGTCGTCGCTGTTCGCCTTGGCGTTTGGCTTGCTGTTGTCTTTGCGTTCGTCCGGAGAGGCCGGGTTGTAGTCGGCAAGCAAATCGAAGTTCACGCGGTCTTGGGCGCTCACTGGCTCGAGCTGCTGGCCGGGGCCACCCGTGGCTTCGGCGTTTTCACTCACAATGCGTGGCAAAAGGAATCGCTTGGAGTGTTCCAAATTATGCACCAGGTCGACGGCTCGATTGCGTGGACCGAGAACGCGCAAACGTACCATGATGTGGCCATCCTTTTCGCGCGTCGGTTCGAGCGTTGTCACCTGCACTCCGCCGGGCAAAACAGTTTCCAGATCCTCCATAGCGAGGGTCCACGAAAATGCCTTCTCATCGAACAGATTGTTCAGAACACCCACCTGCTGAAGCAATTGCGCATTAGGCGGCTGGCGCATCATCGTCTGATAGCCTTCGCGCTCGTGGGTGATGTTCGCAATCTGGCCGTCGAGAGAGTGGTCGCGTGCGCGTGCCGCCTCTGCTTTGCGGTGAATGGCATGAAGCCCGATGCCGAAGGCGATGGAAACCAGAGCTAGGGCAGCCATGGCAATGCGCAGGCGCTTGATCGCCGGACCTTCGTCGGCAAAAGGGCGCGTGGCGAGGTTGAGCGTAATCCGCATGGCTAGCGCACCCCCGTCAAAGCGCCTGTGACGCCAGCAATACTAGCGTTCCCCAGTGACGACACCGAACCTGTTTGTGGCGCCGGGGCAAGGTCAACCACGCTCAGCTCGGGATCGTCGATCCACCACGCGAAAGCCTGTGTAGGGTTGTTGCCGGCCCGATCGGCGGCGCGAAAGCTTCCGGCAAAATGGAGGCGGATCGGCTTGGCACCGAGCTTGTCTTCGTAGTAGGCGGCGGCCACGGCAACGCCGCGCCGAACCTCGTCCTGCCGCAGCGCCGGATTCTCTGGCAGGTCGAGCGTGCGGTAAAGCAGCAGGTTCTGCCCGGTCGCTATCAGCGTGGTCAACGCCACGCCGCTCAGGTTGGCGATAAGCGTCGCTTCCAGAGAGTCCACCGATTCCAACGCGGCGAGGCTCGAAGCAAGAACCACCCCCGGCTCGTAGCCTGCGGCGCGAACCGCGCTCTCATATTCCGCCAGCACCGGTCCCGGCAATACAGCCGCCAGCACCTTGCACTCTTTCTTGTTTTCAACGAGAATCTGGTAGCTTACGGCCGCATGCTCCACGTCGAAAGGCACCATCTTGCGCAGACGGAAGCGCAGCACGGGATAGGCTTCAGCGGGCTTGGCAGGGAGGGAATCGAAATCGAGCACAAAGACGCGCACAACGGTGTCAGGTACGACCATAGTGATCGAGCGGCTGCGCGGGGAAACCTGGCTGAGCGCCTCGCGAATGGCGGCCGCCAAAACTTCAGGCGCGCGCACGTTCGCTTCAGCAATGCCAGGAAGCAGGGCTCCGTCGGGAAGAGGCTCGAAGGCGTAGACGGGCGATTGCCCACCGCTGGGCAACGCGGCCGCGAGCACGCCATCAGAAGAGATTTCAATCGCCGCCGGCGGCCTTGCGCCCAGTCGCGGACCCGCATTCTTCAAAATCGACTTCACGCTTTCCTCGGAACAGCTGTCAGTGATCAGCTATCAGCTTTTTCTTGCTGCTCTGCACAATTGCAATCCTACGAATTCCTAATCAGGTATTCCACAGCCAATAGCTAATAGCTGCGTCCGCTATCTCGACGCTTCAATGAACGTCACCTTGTTGATTTCTTTCAATGTTGTTAATCCGCGGCGTACGCGATCGAGCGCCGATTCGCGCAGGAAGTTCATGCCCTCCTGCCGGGCAAGTTTGCGTATTTCAGACGTTGGCTTCTTTTCGAGAATCAGCTCGCGGATGGGATCGGTCAAGTCCAGCAATTCGTGGATCGCCGTTCGACCGCGATAGCCGGTGCCCCCACATTCGATGCAGCCCTGGCCCTCGCGGAACGGAAATCCTTTCCACTCGGCCGGATCCATGCCGCAGGTTAACAGGACATCGTCGTTATAGCGCACCGAGTGCGCGCAGTGTTCGCAGATAGTGCGGACCAGGCGCTGCGCCAGAATGCAGTTGAGCGCAGACACGAAGTTGTACACCTCAACGCCCATGTTGACGAAGCGCCCGAGCACGTCAACCACGTTGTTGGCGTGGACCGTTGTAAATACCAGGTGGCCCGTGAGCGCGGAGTTAATGGCAATCTGCGCTGTCTCGTTGTCGCGGATTTCGCCGACCAGGATCTTGTCTGGATCGTGGCGCAAAATGGAGCGCAGGCCGCGCGCAAAGGTCAGGCCCTTTTTCTCGTTGACGGGAATCTGGGTGATGCCGCGAATCTGGTATTCGACCGGGTCTTCGATGGTGATGATCTTGTCTTCGTCGCTCTTGATTTCGTTCAGCGCAGCATAGAGCGTGGTGGTTTTGCCCGAGCCGGTAGGACCGGTGACCAGCACCATCCCGTAAGGCTCGCGGATGTAGCGGCGGAAACGCTTGAGATCCTCTTCGGCAAAGCCCACAACGTCGAGAGTGAGGTTGTGGAACTTCTCGCTCATCGATTCTTTGTCGAGTACGCGCAACACGGCGTTTTCGCCATGCACGGTAGGCATGATGGACACGCGGAAGTCGATCAGGCGCCCCTTGTAGCGAACACGGAAGCGGCCGTCCTGCGGCACGCGGCGCTCGGCAATGTCGAGCTCGCTCATGATCTTGATGCGGGAGAGAATCGTCGAGTGATGCTCCCGGGCAATGGGAGCCATGGCCATTTGCAGCACACCGTCGATGCGGTACTTGACGACGACCGAATCGTCGTTGGTTTCGATGTGAATATCGGAAGCACGGCGCTCGAGAGCGGTGAAGATCGTGGTATCGACCAGGCGAATGATAGGGCTGATATCTTCTTCGCTGGTCAGCTTCTCAATCGAAATGTTCTCTTCGGAGTTGTCGTCGCCCGTGAGCACATCGAAGGTCAACCCTTCGCTGGCTTCGTCGAGCACGCGTTGCGACTGTTCGGTTTTCTTCAGCAAGTCGGTGATCTGCGAGAGCGTGGCCACGCGCGGAATAATGCGATGCCCGAGCAAGCCTGAAATTTCGTCCAGCACCATCAGCCGGGAGGGGTCGCTGACGGCGATCACCAGGGCGTCGCTCTGCTGCTCAATGGGCACGAAGTTGTAGCGGAACATCAGTTCCACGGGCACTGTGCGCAGCAGGTCGTGCTGAATCTTAAAGTTCTTCAGATCGACAAATTCCGCATGATAGCGCCGCGCAAGGGCCTCGGCCTGCGCGCGCTCATCCGATCCGGACGGAACGGGAATTGCAAGAACTGTTGCATCCGCCATTGCCTGTTACCCCCCTGTCCCACCACCGCCGGTCATGCCCAGCGAGAAGATGGGCAGGTACAGCGAAATGAGAATGAATACAACCACGACACCCATGATGATAAGAATGGCCGGCTCTATCAATGCCAGCGAAGCCGTGAGCGCTGTGGCTACGTCTTCCTCAAAGAATTCGGCCACGGAGTTGAGCATCTGCGGCAGGGCGCCGGTCTGCTCGCCCACCGCGATCATCTCCGCCGCCAGGTCTGGAAAGACGTTTGTCGTCACCAGGGCTTCGGCCAGGCTCTTGCCTTCCCTCACCGTGGTAATCGACTCCATGACGGCTTTCGATACGCGCCGCGACGAGATGGACCGCGCCGCTGTTTCGAGCGAGGGCACCAGCGGCAGACCCCCGGTCAGCAACGTGGAGAGTGTCCGCGCAAACAACCCGACCTGGTACTTGAGCCAGATGCTGCCGAAGACGGGCAGCCGCACGCGCACGCCGTCAATAAAGTCTTTGCCGCCCTCGGTGGTTGAAAACCGATAGATGCTAAGGCCGCACCCGACTACAAGGAGCAGAATCCACAGCATGTTGTGGTTGAGCCATTTACTGAAGTTCAGCAAGTAAATGGTCATTTGCGGCAGCTTCGATCCCAGCTGGTCGTAAAGCGTAGCGAACTGCGGCACTACGTAGGCGAACATGAAGATGACCAACGCCGTGACCAGGCACATGAGCACTGATGGGTAGATCAGCGAGGTAATGAGTTTTTTGCGAAATGCCAGCGAGACGCGCTGGAAACTCACATAGCGCTCAAGCACTTCCTGCAGATTTCCCGAGCGCTCGCCGGCCAGCAACGTGGTCGTGTACATGATGGGAAAACCGCTCTGGGCTTCAAAGGCGGAGGAGAGAGCCTCTCCTGTTTTTACCCGGGTCGAAACGTCATCCAGCTGGGCTGCGAAGTGTTCGTTTTTTTGCCCCTTCGCCAGCATTTGCAGCGAACCCAGAATCGGGAGCCCGGCGCGGATGAGTGTGAGAAATTGCTGGTTGAAAATGAGAAACGGCTCCAGCTTTACCTTGCGCCGCTTCATCCCCGCAAAACCGGATCGCGCCTTCACCGAGAAGACGTGGTAGCCAGCATGGATAAACCGCGCACGCAGCTCATCGGCTGTGGCGGCGGTTTGCGTTTGCTCCATCACGCGCCCGCGTTCATCGGCTAGCTTGATGACGAACTCTGCCATAACTCCGGTCGCCGGTTACAGAAATCCGGCCTTCCTAAACAGTCCCTGCCCAATTGTAAGGTAACACCTTAGTTACCTGTGCCCGTGGGAGATAGACGCGGGTTCGGTCAGGAACGCTCAAAGCGCAGCAAAGCAGTCCTGAACCGCACAAGCCTTGATTCCAAATAGGCTTGCGGGCAAAATGTGCCAAAAGTGCGGCGAGCGTCTCTCTACACCACAAACTAATAGCCAGCCGCCACCAGCCACGCCTCGGTCAGGTCCGACTTTGGCCTGGCCGAGGCAAGCAACTGCTGGTGCGCCAGTTTCACCAGGACATCGGCTTCCACGTTCACGGGCGCACCGGTGGTGAGGGTGTGCAGGTTGGTGCGCCAGTAGGTCAGGGGCAGAATCGCGATGGAAATTGTTTGGCCGTCGAAATCGGCGATGGTCAGGCTGATGCCGTCGACGGCGACTGACCCTTTGTGGACCATCCAGGGGCGCACCTTTTCCGGAACCTCGACCTTGAGGGTCCAGTCGGTAGTACGGATGTCGAAGGCCGGATCGGCGGGGTCAATGACGGGATCAAGGGCATGGAGCAGTCCGCACCCGTCGACATGGCCCTGCACAATGTGCCCGCCGAGTGGGCTTCCGGCGGCAGTGGGC
>Ga0182016_10007110_pt1 | contig 11606 bp, 11 predicted proteins | sample 712S2MmetaG_FD_120491 | JGI IMG/M metagenome (GOLD analysis project Ga0182016, IMG submission 120491) | Permafrost microbial communities from Stordalen Mire, Sweden - 712S2M metaG | ecosystem: Environmental > Terrestrial > Soil > Wetlands > Permafrost | place: Sweden: Stordalen | collected...
AGGCCGAGTTCGCGTTTCTCCCTGGCGCCCAGGATCGAGGCCACTCCCGGTTGCCCGCTCAATAAATCGCGCACGCGCGCTTCGAGGGTCGGATCGTTGAGGTAAATGTGCGCGGCCTGATGATCGGCCACGGCGAAGACTTTACTCGCGCCGCAATCCAGTAGTTCCAAGCCCAGTTCCTCCCGCACCGCGATCCAGCCATTTTGCCGAAAGAGCCGGTTGAGATGCACGGGGCGGTCCACGGCGGAAATGCCATATTCGGAAAGAACGACGACGCCCACATCGCGCTGTTGAAAGTAAGCGAGCAAATCTCCCGCGATGGCGTCGATGAGCCGGAGGTCCGCTCCCAGCGCCGGCCAGTTCGGCCCGTGCCGTTGCAGGTTGTAATCCAGGTGCGGCAGATAGATCAGGCTCAGAGTCGGCGCGTGTTTTTGTTCGATCCATTTGGCCGCGTTCGCGATCCAGCGGGAAGCGGCGTCGGCGGCGCCTGGCGGACCGGGCACGCCCGCCGCCGGGCCCCAGAACTTGGGAAAAGGAAATTCCCCCAGGTCGCGCTTGATTTCCGGGCGCAGGCCCGCGGGATGCGAATAAATGTCAAATATTTTTCGGCCGTCGGCCGGATAGGCGGGGCGGGGGGTGATCGAATAATCCGCCGTGGAGTACATGTTGAACCACCAGAATAATTGTGCGCAGGTGCAGGACGCATCGTACCGGCGCAACTCCTCCCATAGCTTCGTCCCCGCCACCAGGCGGTTGGACTGTTTCCAAAAGTGCGTCTCCGCCAGAACGCGATCGTACCAGCCGTTGCCGACGATGCCGTGCCGGGTGGGAACGGTGCCTGTCAAATAATTGGATTGCGCCGCGCAGGTGACGGCGGGAAACGCCGGCGCAATGCGCGCGCGCGCCCCGCGCTCCGCGAAGGCGGTCAAATGGGGCATGTCCGGGCCCAGCAGGGATTCCGACAAGCCAACCACATTAAGGACCGCGGTGCGGCGCATGTCCGTTTAGGCCCCCCAGTTGGAGCGGGACCAGAAAAAAACCCCAGCCATAATGCCCAGCGAGGCAATGCTCATCCAGAGAGTGGAGCCGATAAAATAAGAAACCCCCACTAAAGCCACCCCGCCAATGAGCGCCGGCGCCGATCCTTGTTTCTTGCCGTAAATAAAGTAGCCGGTGCCGATAGACCCCCAAAGTAGGGAGGCGAAAAGCACACTGGTGTCCAAGTGGCTCGTCAAGGTTGAAATCGGGCTGGGTTCGTCCATCACGCCGAGGCCGAAAGGTTTTTCAAATCCGCGCGGATTGGTGCGTTCAAAGACCCATCACGACTAAAGCGCGCGCGCAAAACTTCAGCCGCCCCATCGGCCAACGGCGGCAAATTGCGATAAGTGGAATAGCTTTTCATGGCTGCAACAGTGCCATATTAGCCGCCAATTCCCCTTGCTTCAAGGTTTGTTAGTCTAACGCCACCTCTAAATTTCAGCGCGGCGCTTCGACCGGCCAGGCTGTCGCGCGCGGTGCGGCCCCCGGGGTTTGACAAATGAGTTGGAATAGAACCATAGTGAAGCGTGCGGGAGCGAATACCAGAATCAGTGTCTCCACTGGAGGCCAGGCGCTGTCCGGCTTTTGTTCCGCGACGCGTTTCGGGCTTCACTCTCATTGAACTGCTGGTCGTCATCGCCATCATTGCCATTCTGGCTTCGTTGCTTCTGCCCGCGCTGGCCACTTCCAAACGGGAATCGCAGGACCTGAATTGCGTCAACAATTGCAAGCAGATGCTCCTGAGCATGAAAATGTATGTGGACGATGCCGGCGGCGCGATGATCAGCTACAACGATGCGCAGGACGATCTGTGGATCGCCCGGCTCCAGTCTGATTACTCCGCTTTTCAAGCGGTCCGCTGCTGTCCCGCCACCACCGTGCCCACGCCCGTGAGCGCCTGGAAAGCGCCTTCCGGTGAGGTGGCTTCGCTGGCCGGAGCCGGGGGCACGGCCGATTACCCGTGGAAATGGGCGGGGAATGTGATCACTTATATTGGCAGCTACGCCATCAATGCCTGGTGTTATGGGAATGCCGACCAGGTTTTCGGCATGTCCGCAACCGAGGTCTATCACAAGGAATCCCATGTCACGACCCCGGCCCTGACGCCTTACTTTTCCGATTCGATCTGGGTGGATTGTTCGCCAGACGAGACCGACAAGCCCTCCACCGATCTCTACAGCGGAAGTGATGCCTCGGGAGGAATGGATCGGGTGACAATCGCGCGTCACGGCTACAAAGCCGCTGGAGCCGCGCCGCGAAACGTGCCTGCCGGCACGCCTCTGGTTGGGGCGATCAACCTCGGCTTTGTCGATGGCCACGCGGCGGCTGTGCCCTTGAGGCAACTTTGGACGCTCACGTGGCACAATGGATGGATAACCCCGGCCAATCCGCCTTGAGCAAACGTCCGCCACAAGGTGGCGAGGCAGCCTCGGCTTAACACGAAGAATCTTCATCTTTGCCCTGAGGCGGCCTGTCGAGTCGCGATTGACGCGCGCGCAAACTCACCCTGTCGTTTTACCCTATCTTCGGAAATGAAATCGTCATGACGCGGCCCGGCCCAACCATTTGAACACGGCGGCCTCAACGTCCGCGAGTTGTCTGGCGTTGAGCGCACCAACCTTGCGAATGGCTCGAACAGTTGGATAGGTCGCGACGCTCTGCGCGATGAACGCGCCGTCTTTGAGAAACGGAACATGCATCTTGACTTCAAACTCTGAGCCACGAAGTGCGGTGCTGTGGAACACGACCGTTACAACCGCACGGTCTGTTTCGGCAAAGGGGACGCTGAAAATGAGGACTGGCCGGACTTTCTCTACCATGCCGCAGTCGAACCACCAAACTTCCCCTCGTTTAGGAGGCACGCTCCTCCCGTTCGATCATGGCCGCCAATTGGTCGCCGGCAGCAGCCGCTACATCGTCACTAAGAGGGCCGGAATCCCATGGCGGCAAGTGGTGAATCACCTCTCTTACAAAGTCTTTTTTTTCCTCAATCGCCAGCGCCTCGAATTCGGAAAGCAGTTTTAAAGTGGCCGCATTCATAGGGCGAGTTTACATGCCGGCGACCTAGATGTCACGCGTGATTGACCGGGGTGAATTCCTACTTCTTTAGCCGCGTCAACTTCTTCTCGACAAATTGAAAGGCTGCTGGAGTGCTTTATCAATTAGGTCCCGCTGGACCCATGGCACTGCGTGCCCCATGTGCAGCCGGTTCAAAACCGCACGCGCAAGCCGGCTTGCACATAAGGGGCGTTGCCAAAACGGACCGTTTGATCGATCCGCTCGTAGTCCAGTTCCCGATCAAACGAGTAACCTCCTTCGACCGAGGCGGATAAACCGCGCACAATGCGGTACTCGACTCCGGCCCCCACATGAAAGTCGCGATACGTCCCCAATCCATTATTGAACTGCGACATCCCAATTCGATTTCCCAAATCGCTCTCGGCGCGATAGACCGTGAAGTTTCCGCTAAAGCCGGCGAAGACGCTCAGTTTGGAGCTGACGCGGTAGTCGAGGCCGGACCGGGGATACATCACGCTCAAGGTCAGATTGGAGCAGATTTCCCAGCGCACTCCGGCCAGAGGCAGAACGGGAACGTCCCGGTCCGGATTAACGGCCACACCCAAAGCCAAGGTCAGCTTGGGCGTCCATTTGTAGGTGGCCCGGAGCATTCCCCCCACCCCAATCCCCGAGCTATTGACCGAGTCCAGCCGGTAAAAACGCGGACCAGCCACGCCCGCAACGGTCCACTGATCATCAATGTGATAGCCCAGCCCGGCGTTGAGGCCAAGTGTGTCAATTGTGCTCGGAACGGGCGCCCCGGTCACTTGCCCGAGGAAAACGTTGCGGGAACTGATTTCCAGCGGGACAAACCAGCCGTCCTTCAGTGGAGCCACGGCGGAAAGGTTGGCATTGGCGGATTGGGCGCCCGAATTGCCTTTGGCGCCGCCATAATCGACCCTTCCCGCATCCACGGCCGAATAATCCGACGAAAACGCGAATCTCCATTCCGCGCTTTGCTGGTCCGTCCAGGCCGCGCCATTCCCGACACCCGCCAGGGTGGTAGGTTGTCCGGTTTGCGCCAGGAGCGATTGATTCCAGAGCCACGCGGCGGTCAAGCCAACGGCCAAGAAAATGCTTTTTGAATTTGTCATTTGTTATCTCTACGGGCGCACCCTGTCAATCTTGCTGCAGAACATGGGGTGCCGGTGCAGGCCTCTCCGGACCGATGGGATGATTTCTGATCATTTTCAATTGCAATCAATTTGGGTTTTGGGACTGAATCTTCTGTTCTAATGGCATTCGATCGTGAATGGATGAAAGTGCAAGCGGCGGAACTCGCCGCGCAGGGGATTTTTCTCGGAACCTCCTCCTGGAAATACGAGGGATGGCTGGGGCAGCTTTATACCGCGGACCGTTATCAATACCATGGCAAGCTGGCCAAAACGCGGTTTGAGCGGGATTGCCTCGGCGAGTACGCGGAAGTCTTCAAAACCGTCTGCGTCGATGCGGCCTACTACGACTTTCCGCGTCCCGAATATTTGCAGAAGCTGGCGGACGCGGTCCCGGCTGATTTTCGCTTTGGTTTTAAAGTGACCGACGCCATCAGCCTCAAGCAGTTTCCCAATTTGCCGCGCTTTGGCGTGCGGGCCGGGAAATTGAACCCCGATTTTCTGAACGCGGATTTGATCGCGACCGCTTTTTTAAAACCTTGCGAAACAGTGCGGGAAAAAGTGGGTGTGTTGATGTTTGAATTCTCGCGCTTTTGGCCCGGTGATTACCAGCACGGCGCGGACTTTGTACGCGACCTCGACGCCTTCCTGCCGCGCTTGCCGAAGGACTGGCCTTACGCCATCGAAATGCGCAACAGTCTGTGGCTGAAGAATGAGTATTTCGACTGCCTCGCGCGTCATGGCGTGGCCCATGTCTTCAACTCCTGGCAAGCGATGCCGCCGGTGAGCGAACAAATGGAGTTGCCCAAGAGCCGGACCAATCCAGGATTGGTGGCCGCCCGTTTTCTGCTCAAACCAGGGCGGAAATATGAAGAAGCCGTCAAAGCCTTCCAGCCTTATGACCGAACCCGCGAAACGAACGAGGAAGCGCGCGCGGCGGCCGCCGCCTTGATCGCGGAAAGCCGGCGCGCCGAACCGCGCCCAAAAACCTTCATCTACGTCAACAATCGCCTTGAAGGGAACGCGCCGGCCACGCTGCAGGGGATGGTGGAGTTGTCGGGGAACAAGTCATGATTCTTCTTTGCACGAACCTCTGTTCCGGCAATATTCGTTATTCATGAGGGCTGCAATGTTTCGCGTTTTGATCGCAATGCTGGCGCTGGCGGCGGGCTGGACACAGGCGCAGCCCTCCTCGCCCAAAACAGTGCGGACGCCCACGTTCAAAGTCTTGGCTTTGGCCGAAGCCGGCGGACATCACGTCGCGTTTACCGCCGCCGCCAAACCCTGGCTCAAGAAATGCGGCGCAGAGTGCGGGTTTGAGGTGGACTATATCACCAACACAGCTCTGATCACCAAGCCACTTCTTGCCCGGTATCAGTTGGTGTTGCAGCTTGATTTTGTGCCATACGGTTGGCCGGCCGAGGCGCGGGAGGCCTTCAAGGATTATATCGAGACGGGACGCGGCGGGTGGGTCGGACTCCATCACGCGACACTCCTGGGCAGTTTTGACAACCAGCCGATGTGGCCGTGGTTTTCCGATTTCATGGGCGGCATTCAGTTTCGGAGTTATATTCCGAAATTCAGCGCCGGAACCGTAAACGTGGAGGACAAAACCCACCCTTGCATGAAGGGCGTTCCCAGTTCCTTCGTGATCGGCCAAGAGGAATGGTACACTTATGACCACAGTCCGCGTCCCAATGTCCACGTGCTGGCCAGCGTGGACGAATCGACCTACTCGGACCCGGCGGCAGTGCGCATGGGGGATCATCCGGTCATCTGGACCAACGAGCGCATGGCGGCGCGCAATGTCTATATATTTATGGGGCATGGCCCCTGGTTGTTTGAGAACGAGGCTTACACCACCCTTTTGCGCAACGCGATTTTATGGGCGGCGCAAACAAAACCAAAATAAACATGCGCGCGTGGACCCAATTCAAAAATCTTCTCATCCTCTTTATCACCGTGACCGGGAGTTTTTGCGCTCTAAGCGTGCCTGGACAAAGCAGCGCCGGGCCTTTCCGCGTGCTCGCCTTTTACACGGGCAGAAATGAGCCGCCGCACATCAGCTTCGTGCAGGAGGCCAATCGCTGGTTTGCGGAAAAAGGGGTGCGGAATCATTTTACTTACAGATCAACGACGAATTGGAGCGAACTGAACGATGAGGTGCTGGCCCGTTGTGAAGTCGTGGTGTTTCTCGACACTCGTCCGGACGGGGCCGCGCAACGCGCCGCGTTCCGGAAATACATGGAATCCGGCGGCGCGTGGATGGGCTTTCATTTCGCGGGCTTCGCCTTGACCCCTTCGGAATTTCCCCAGAATTGGGATTGGTATCACCAGGAATTCCTGGGAGTGGATTCGTACGTGGGCAATACCTGGAAACCGACCGCGGCCGTGCTGCGGGTGGAAGACCGCGCCCATCCCGCCACGCGGCATTTGCCGGAAACATTCCGCTCCGCACCCAATGAATGGTATAAATGGAGCCGTGACCTGCGCACCAACTCCAACATCCAAATCCTCTTATCCATCGATCCAGCCAGCTTTCCGTTGGGTACCGGTCCAAAACCAAACGAAATCTGGCATGAGGGCTATTACCCGGTCGTTTGGACCAATAAGCGCTACCGTATGATTTATTTTAACATGGGCCACAACGACCTCGACTACGCGCACAAGCCCTACCAAGACCTCTCCTCGACTTTTGCCAGCGACCCGCAGAATCAGCTTATTCTTGACAGCTTGCTTTGGCTGGGGCGGAAGAATTAGAACGTCCGTGGTTTTCGACTCACTTCGGCGGCCCGTTTGACAGGCTCCTGGTCTTCGTTTATTTTTTGGGCGTGAAAGCAAAGGTGGCTTGTCTGCTGCTTTGCGCCGCTGTCTCCCTTTCCGGTTTTCCGCGGAAGGTTGACGGCGGGCAACTTGTCGTCCACGAGTGGGGCACGTTCACTTCTCTGCAAGACGAAAATGGCCAGGCCATTGGCGGCATTAACACGGACGACGAACCGGTGCCTAAATTCGTCCACCGCCTGTCGGACTTTCTCGTGCTGAGGCCGACGGAGATTCCACCGAGTTATTTTCAAGGCGCTCCCCATTGCCATCCCGATATCACCATGCGCTTGGAGACGCCCGTCCTTTATTTCCATCCCACCGAATCTGAAGAGCTCTCCAATTTGACGGTCCGGGCGCAGTTTCACGGAGGGTGGCTGTCGGAGTATTTTCCTGACGCGCAGGCGGACGCTCCAGGATTGGCCGACGGGACTTTTCAATTTGGGCGTTTGGCCGCTTCGACGAGCAGTTCCCTGACCTGGACAAACCTGCGCGTTGGCGGCGTTTGGGACGGGCCGCCTTGCGCCTGGCATGTCTGGACCGCGCCGCGCGCGGTGCGGGCAGCCAATGTGCGCACCAGCGGAGGCGAGGCCGAACGGTTCTTGTTCTATCGCGGCGTCGCTCACATTGATGCGCCGTTGAGAATCGCCACTGAAACCGGCGAGCTGGTTTTTCGCGGCCAATTGGAAGGCCGTTTGGCGGCTAAAGGGCCGCTGGAGTTGCCGTCCTTGTGGCTGGTGGACATCCGGCCCGATGGCCAGATGGCCTATAAGGTCCTGCCGAGATTAAGCATCGACGCCAACCAAGACAAAGTCCTGGCCCGGACGTGTGCCGACTTCAAACCCGATGATTATCAAAGCGCCAACCTCTCAAAGCTTAAGGAATCGCTTCACAGCGCGCTGGTCGCTCAAGGCCTGTTCGATGATGAAGCGCTAGCTCTGCTCAACACGTGGGAATTGTCCTATTTCAAGAGTTCCGGCCTGCGCGTCTTTTTCCTGGTGCCCCGGCCTTGGACTGATTTTTATTTGCCGTTGGAAGTGTCGGCGGCCGCGCGCGTCGAGAGAGTCATGGTTGGACGCATCGAATTGGTGACCCGCCAGCAGCGGGACGTGTTGTCAAAGTTATCGATGAGTGAGGATTCAGGGCTTCTCCAGGAGGCGGGGCTTCTCCGGCAGCGAGTTCTAGCGGTCGCGGAGTCCGGCCCCCGCCTGCGGAACGTGCTTTACGATGGTGAAGAATCCCTCGCGGCCGCCGGGGTGGACGTACCGCCCACTTACCGACTTTACTTGAGCCTGGGTCGATTCAGAAACGCGCTAATTCTGGATCAGATGGCCCGGCATCCGACTTCCGGCCTGGAAAGTTTTATTCGCGACTTCCACCTCGAAGGCTTCAAAGCGCCGGTTGCTGCCAATTAGAAAGGCCGCCCAGAAGAAACGGTTGCGCCTCATGGCTAAAGCCCCCTAAACTGCGCCTCATGTTGGAAACTGTGGAAAATGCGCGGCGCCCGGAAACGGCGGCTGCGCCCTTTCCCGCGCAGTACCTGAAAGCCTTCCGCTTCATGCTCCTGGCCCGGGTGTTGGATGATAAGATCGCCAGTCTTGGGCGGGCGGGCAAAATTCATGGCGGCGTCTTTTTGGGGCGCGGTCAGGAGGCCCTCAGTGCCTCGTTGGGCATGGCTTTGCAGCCGGGAGATATTTTTGCGCCGCTCATCCGCGATGGGGCGGGCCGTCTGGCTTTTGGGGAACCGATGCTGGACGCGGTCCGCACGTACCTGGGTTCCGTGCTAGGGCCGATGCGCGGACGCGACGGCAACGTCCACCGGGGACGTCCCCGCAACGGGCTGCTGCCGATGATCAGCCACTTGGGGGCGATGATTTCCGTGGTCAACGGCGCCTTGATGGCCAAGCGCTTTCAGAATGTCCAGGGCGTCGTCGGGGCCGCTTGTCTGGGGGATGGCGGCACTTCCACCGGCGCTTTTCACGAAGGTCTGAACCAGGCGGCGGTCGAGCATTTGCCTTTGGTTTTGGTCGTGGCCGACAACCAATATGCCTACTCCACGCCGACCAGCCGGCAGTTTGCCTGCCGCGATTTGGCCGACAAGGCGATCGGTTACGGCGTCACGCCCCACTCGCTGGACGGGACGGATTTGGAAGGCTGCTTAAAAGTGGTTTTTGCGGCGGTGGCCCAGGCGCGCGCGGGCGGGGGACCGCAATTGGTCGTGGCCAGTCTGCTGCGCCTTTGCGGCCACGGTGAGCATGACGACGCGCAATACGTTGATCCGCTGCTTAAGCAATCGCCGCTGGGCCGGGATTGCCTGATCGTGGCGGAGGAGCGGCTGCTGCGTGAAGGCTGGGCCGACGTCAAGTCTCTGAAAGCCCTGCGCCACACCGTGACGCAGGAAGTCGAAGAAGCCGTGGCCACGGTGCAACGGGAACCAGCGCCTGATCCTTATCAGGAGAACTGGTGCGCGCTGGCCTCCCGCCACCTGAGCGAGACTTTTGCCTCTCCCCCGCCAGACGGGACCGCATGAGCATCACCTATTTGGAGGCGATTCGAGAGGCCCAGGCCAAAGCGCTGGCGGATGATCCCCGCGTGTTTATTTACGGACAGGACGTGGGCGCGTTTGGCGGCGCGTTCAAAGCCACCAAGAAACTTGCGCAGGATTTTCCAGGCCGGGTGCTGGATGCGCCCATCAGCGAGGACGCGATTATCGGCGCGGGAATTGGCGCGGCCATCGAAGGGATGCGCCCCATCCTTGAGATTCAGTATGCCGATTTTTCCACGCCGGGGTTCAACCAGATCATCAATCAAGCCGCCACCCTTTATTGGCGCACCCGTGTCCCTTGCCCGATCACCATCCGGCTGCCCTCGGGCGGAATTTCCGGGGGCGGCCCGTTTCACAGCCAATGCCTGGAGGGCCTCTACGCCCATTACCCCGGATTAATTGTCTTGACGCCCGCCACCGTAGAAGACGCCTACAGCATGTTGCTGGAAGCGGTGGCGCTTGATGACCCGGTCATTTTTTGCGAGCACAAACACCTTTATTATCATCTCAAAGCTCCGGCCTTGCCGACGGATGCCATGCCCATCGGCAAAGCCAGGGTGGCCCGCGCGGGCCGGGATCTGACCATCGTCACGTACAGCGCCATGCTGCACGAAGCGCTGGCCGCCGCGGAGGAGGTCGCCGGCGACGGGGCGGAAATCGAAGTCGTGGACCTGCGCTCCGTCAAACCGCTCGATACGGACACGGTCGTTGCTTCCGTGGCGCGCACGGGACGATTGTTGTGCGTTGGGGAAGCGTTTCCGTGGGGTGGCGTGACTGCGGAGGTCATCGCGCGGGTGGCCACGGAGGGCTTTGGCTTGCTGGACGCTCCGCCGCAGCGCCTCAACGCCAAAGACACTCCCATTCCTTATCATCCCAACCTCTGGTCTATGCACCGTCCCACCGCGCGCAACGTCAGCGCGGCCGCGCGACAGCTATTGCGAATGTGACATGAAACAACTGCCAATCATCATGCCCCAACTGGGCGAGTCCATCGCCGAGGCGACCATTGTCAATTTCCTCATTAAGCCCGGCGACCAGGTGGCCGCCGGCCAGGATGTGATTGAGGTCGAGACCAACAAAGCCACCATGATCGTTTCCTGCCCGTGTGCTGGTCGGGTGGCGGAACTGACCGCCAAATTAGGGGAGAGCTATCCCATTGGCGCGATCCTAGGCCGGGTCGAATTATCCCCGGAAGAAGCGGCGCGCGCGGGGTTGGACGGAGCGGAAGTGGATCATCTCCGGCCACCCATCGAAGCCAGCGATCCAGCCGCCAAGACCGAGACGGAGATCAAGCGCGGCGTCGTGCCCACGGTGCGTGGGTTGCCTGTGCCCGCGCACGCGGCGGGCGCGAGCTACATGTCGCCCCGGATGAAAGCGCGCATGAATGAATTGGGCCTGGGCGCGGCGGACCTGGCGGGCGTTCCCGGCAGCGGCGCGGCCGGACGCGTCACGATTCAGGACTTCGAGAAATTCCTCACCAATCTGGAGAAGAATCGTTTGACGCCCGCCTCCAGCATGAGAGTGGCGGTGGCCGATGCCATGCGACGCAGTTGGACGCGCCCGATCGCCTCCGTAGGACTGCCCGTTTCTTTGGATGCCATGCTGGCCCATCGGCGGGTCAGCCGCCCCAGAGTCGGGCCGGCTTTGTATGCTTTGCGCGCCCTGGCCGTGGCCCTGGCGGAAAACAGCGCGGCGGCCGGGCGTTTGATTGGCAACAAAATCGTCCATCCTCCGTCCATTGATATTGGCTTCGCGGTCGAGGCGGAGGAAGGCGTGCTCGTGCCAGTCGTGCGCAATGCGGATATCCGGCCTTTAAGTGAGTTGGTTGTGTCCTATAACGAAATGGTCGCCCTGGCCCGGCAGCGCCGCCTGCCGCCGGATGCCACGGGGGGATCCATCGCCACCGTGACCAATTTCGGCACCTTTGGCCTGACTTGGGCGACACCCATTCCGCTGCCCGAACAAACCCTGGTTCTTGGCATGGGTGCCGGCAAAAAAGTTCCTTTTTGGCTTGACTCGAAACAGCAATTTAT
>Ga0182016_10007113_pt1 | contig 11602 bp, 12 predicted proteins | sample 712S2MmetaG_FD_120491 | JGI IMG/M metagenome (GOLD analysis project Ga0182016, IMG submission 120491) | Permafrost microbial communities from Stordalen Mire, Sweden - 712S2M metaG | ecosystem: Environmental > Terrestrial > Soil > Wetlands > Permafrost | place: Sweden: Stordalen | collected...
CAGATGGGCGCCTCCGGGCCCCAACGTCATTAGCCCTATCCAAAGCCAGTCGGTAGGTGTGCCGACCGTGAAGTGTTGTCCGGAGACCAGGGCGACCGGCACCATGGCCACAGGGGCTACGACCATTACGCCCGACGTGTACTCGATGGTGCCGATCGCTTGGCGGCCAGGAGAGATCGAGGCTTCGTCCCCGGTGGCAGGCCTCCGTACCAACCGCGCCTGTTTCGACACCAGCCAGTACCCGGTCCACGAGCAGACAGAGGCAAGAGCGAGCAAGTCTCCGAGCACCTGGTGATGGCCGGTGCCGCCCGAACCCAGTACCACCACGCCCACGCCGGCGATGGCGACAGCCGTCCAGAGGAAATCGGCCCGAACGGGCTTCTCCCCGAAAAGCGGCCCGGCCACGAACAGCACCAAGGCGGGCTGCAGGGCGCCGATGACCGTAGCGTCGGCGATGCTGGTCAGCTTGACGGCGCTGAAGAACAAAGCCACGTCGGCGCAGAGCAGGACACCACCAGGAACAGTACGCCAGAAGGTCGACCAGTCGAGCCGGCGCCCTGTGACGGCCAACAGGACGCCGACGAACGGGACCCCTAACACGAGCCTCTCGAGGGCGACCACCAAGCCGGGTTCTTTCGTGAGCACGACGAGGATCCCGGTCAGGCCCCATGCGACCATGGCCGCCGTTGCTGCGCCCACACCGCGTGCCGTCGCTCCTGTGTTCGGTACCGCTCCAGAGCGCACGTCCTAAGCGTTAGCGGTCACAACCGCCGTCACGATCGGGCCGGAGATAGGCCTTGTGGTGGTCGTCCACGCCCTTGTACGCATAGGGGTCCTGTCCCGCGACCAGGACGATGTCGCGGTCGTCGACCATGGCCACGTGCTCGCCTTCGCGGGGGGCGCGCCACGGCAGCAGCGACTGCGCGCTCATGTAGTGGTTGGCGACGGCTCTCCGCAGTCCTGCCTTGGCCACATTTGGGAGACTGCGGTGCAAGAGGTAGCCATTGAAGACCACGGCCGCGCCGGAGGGGAGTTCGACGGGTACCGCCTCGCTCTCGTCGTGAGGGAAATGGTAAGCCTCCGTAGTGCAGTCGAACCGGGCGTCGTCGATCTCGCGTTCGGGGTAGATAACTCCGTGCCGGTGCGACCCCGGTATGACCCATAGGCAGCCGTTTTGCGTAGTGGCATCGTCCAACGCGATCCACGCCGCTGTTAGCGATCGGTCCCGCGTCGGGATGAAGTACTCGTCCTGGTGCCATGCCTGGCCCGGTTTACCCTCCGCCTTGATGAACAGCATCGACTGCATGGCCTTGACATCCGGTCCCATCAACTCCGTGAGGACCGCCACGAGGCGTGGTAACGAGAGCAGTCGAAAGGCGAGCGGGGACAGTTTGTGCGGGAAGTGGACGCAGAGCACCCGGCGCAAGGCCTCATAATCCGAGGCGCCCGCCGCCAGGGCCCCGAGCCCGGCGACAAGGCCACGCTCCCCCCGGCACAACGAGACGGTCTCACGGCGGAGCGCCTCGAGCTCCTCTGGCTCAAGCAGGTCGTCCAGGACCACGAACCCGTCGCGCCGGTAAAGCTCAACGTCTACGGGCACCCAATGACCTCAGACCGGTGGATCTTGGCGCTTTTCGCCATGACTTCCTGAAGCGTAGAACGAGTGGTCCGCGGCAGACAACCTGGCACTGCCAACGCCCGTCAAAGCCCGGGCTGGTACTCGGCTACGCGGCCAGCACGCCGGACGAGATCACCGCGGGGACCATGACCGTGGCCGATGCGATCGCCCGCAGGATCAGTCTGTGTGCCCGGAGACGATGAGCCCGGCCCCGACGGCCATTATGGCCAGTCCGCCCGCTCCTCCGACGAGCTCCAGGCGTCGCGGGGAACGGGCAAACCATGTACGAAAGCGGGCCGCAGCGAGCGCCCACATGGTGTCCGAAACGATGGCGATAATCGCGAACACGAGCCCGAGGAGGAGGATCTGGGCCGCCACGTGGCCATTGGCCCGGTCGACGAACTGGGGAAGGATGGCGGCGAGAAAAACGATCGTCTTCGGGTTTGTGACCCCGACAATCAGGCCCTGAGCGAACGAACGCCGGTCCGAGGTCTGCTCCGCTGGAGTGGCGAGAGCTGTGGCGAGCGACTTTCGCTGTTTGTATGTCTTAGCCCCGAGGTAGACGAGGTAGGCACCGCCGACGAGCTTGAGAGCGGTGAAAGTCCCCACCGACCGCTCGGCGATGGCACCGATGCCGTACGCGACGGCGACGACCTGGACGTACTCTCCCAGCGCATTGCCGACGACGGTCAGTACGGCGACCCTCCGGCCTCCCGCCAGCGCCCTCGAAACAACAAAGAGTACGCTCGGCCCTGGCACAACGATCACGACGAGCGCAGTGACCATGAAGGCGAGGAGCGTGTCGACCGAGGGCACCAGCCCACTCTATGAGGTGTCCGGCCCCCGGTCCTTCAGGTGCCGGGCCCTCCGCTCGGTCTCATTGCCCAACGGATGCCACTGCAGCTCCAGCTTGACACGAAGTGGTCGTCGCGCTAAGTTCCCGCCAGGTACCTCTAAAACGTTTCAACCAACTGGCAAGGGGCCGCTGCGGGTTCTACATAAGCCGGGGCGCGAGAATGCCGTCACCGGCTCAGCGCCTACCGGAGATTGAGAAACTCGGCTCCACGAGCCCGGGTCCCTTGGTCCGCGCTAATTGTGTTCGTTCCCCCCCTTGGCCCCCAAAAGTCCTCGGCCAACCCGATGTTCGCGTGCCGTCTTGTTCGCCGTGTGCCATTTCCGACCTGACAGGGCGTCTGTCGTGCCAAGAGGGCTAGCATCTATCGCAAACGGCCCTGAGCCGGCCGATACTCAAGGAGGGCGCCTGGTGCGAGACGAACCAACTACGTCTGAAAAGGAATACTACCGGGAAAATGGCTTCCTCTCCGTGGCTGAGTTCCTTCAGCGCGACGAGCTTGAGGAGTGGAGGGCGAAAGTTGATGCCGCAGTAATGAACCGCGGCGATCAGCGGCTGTCGTTCGCTACCGAAGATGCCACTAACATTGCGAGCCAGTCGACGAGCAAGGAAGAGCAGGAATACTACAATCGCGTGTTTACTCAGCGAGTAAACCTTTGGCAGACCGATAAGGCATTCAAGGAGCTCCTCCTCCAGGATGCGTTGGGGTCGTTTGTTGCTAAGCTTGCCGGCGTCGACGGGCTGCGCGTATGGCATGACCAGGCGCTGATCAAGGAGGCGTACGCTAATCCGACGTCATTTCACCTCGATGTCCCTTACTGGTCATTTACCTCAGCCGATGCGATAACAATCTGGATCGCTCTGGACGATGCAACACTCGAAAACGGGTGCCTGTATTACCTGCCAGGAAGCCACAAGGCGAGGAAATTTGACAACGTCGCAATTGGGGCGGGCATTGGCTCCCTCTTCGACGTTTATCCTGACTGGCGGGACGTTAGGGCCGTTGCCTGTCCCGTTCCTGCGGGAGGCGCGGTGCTCCACAATGGGTTGACCTTCCACGGGGCCGGAGCCAATATGACCCCTGGTCGGCGACGGGCGATCACTTGCGCCTATATGCCCGACGGGTCCACTTTCAACGGGCAGCGCAATGTCCTGCCCGACGCCTACCTCGCGACGTTAAGGGTAGGGGATGTGCTCGACAACGAAGAGCAGAACCCGCTCGTGTACCGTCGCTCTCGGTAGTATTTCCTGACGGTGGCGTTGGCCAGGAGGTAAAGGTACGACGGCTCTCTGACCGAGGGCCACTCGGGCCGCACCAGTTGGCGTCTGCGAGGCTAAAACGCAAGCCCCGGCTCCTCCGTCGAGACCCTGGAGGAGTTATACGAAGCTGTCTGTTAGGTAAGCCGAAGTTACTTTTATTGGTTAGCCTACAGGTACAAATCACCAAGTGGTGCCTTGACACGTCATCCCGAGGCGGGGTACTATGACGCGTTTGCTTGAATCGTTTCATGCCGCTGCATTGGGGGAGGGGAGGGAGAGTCGCATTCCAGCAGCCTGCTCGGCTGACTGCGGGTGCTGGGATCGCGAGCACGACACGGTGGCCTTGCCGGTCGATGGCCAAACCTGTCGGTAAGTAGTCGAATTGAACAGCGGCAAAGATGGCACATCTACAGCCGCCGAGACGGTTGGTAGGCAAATAGGCAACCTCGTCGCCTTAGGGCGTTTACCGACGGTACGGGCTGCCCGCCTTGGAAATTACTTCCGCAACCTCAATGGAACCGAGGAGTCAATAAATGATTGCTAAAAAGCATATTGCTGCCCTTACAGGTCTTGCCCTAGCCGTTACGGCGTTGTCGCCGATCGGCGGTACGGTGACCTCCGCAGCCTCTCCGTTGTCTTGGCACGCAAACGTTACGTCCGGGACCTATACCGTCGGGTTCGCGAACGAGGCTCTTGAAGCGCCTTTCCAAGTGAACGTCCAAAACAGCATGGAGCAATTTACAAAGGCAGCGGGGTTCAAGCTCGTAAACCTCGACAATAACTATGATGACGCGACAGCCTTGCGCAATGCCAGCATCCTGGCCGAGGATAAAGTTAATGTAGCCGTCGAGTTCCAGTCGGACGCGTCGATTGCTCCCCGTATAGCGCAAATATTCAAGAGCGCGAATATCCCGGCCGTCGCTATCGACATCCCGGAGCCGGGAGCGATCTTCTTCGGGGCCAACAACTTCTCGGACGGCCAGCTCACGGGTATCGCATTGGGCGAGTACATGGCCAAGCACCACTGGGACATGAGCAAGGTGAGCGAAATCCTCTTGACGGAGCCGGCTGCGGGCCCAATTCCTCAGTTGCGTATCGACGGTGAGGACTACGGGATCCGTCAGATCGTCCCGTCGCTGCCTAAGAGCGCACTGTTCGAGCTTTCGGCCGGTTCGGGCACCATCGGCAGCGCACAGTCGATAGTCGCGGCCCTCTTGCCCCGTATACCGTCGGGGAACCACATCGTCGTCTCAGGGATCAACGACGAGAGCGTCCTCGGCGCCGTCCGGGCCATACAGCTGGCCAACCGCGAGAGTAGCGCCATCTACGGGAGCCAGGGAGCTGACGGCGAAGGCCTCATAGAGATACGGACAAACCCACAGTGGGTTGGCGACACTGCCTACTTCCCGGAGTTCTATGGCAAGTTCATCACGCAGCTGGTCCAGGAGATGAAAGCAGGGAAGACAATCGACCCGTACCAGTTCATGCCCCGCGTGTTCCTCGACTCGCAAAACGTTGCCCAGTACTACCCGGGCAAGGTAACCGTTGCTGTGAAGTCGCCTCCAGGGGGCGTCGAGGCCAGCATGACTGCCAAGAACGTCTTGCCGGTCGTGCCGCCTGGGCTGCCGTAGCCGAGAGACTTGGGACCGGGTGTGGGAGCGAGCTCCCACACCCGGTCATGTGCCTTCGGAGCGTCCGAGGGCACCGTAGGGGCCAATAGCCGAAAGACTAAGACGAGGCGATGTGAGCGAGGACCGGAAATGATGCGGGTACGGGACCTTTGGGGCGGGGGCCGGCGGTGAGTACGGGCGGTACGAGCGTCCAGGTCCCCGAACGTCTGAGGATGCGTGGGATCCGTAAGTCGTTCCAGACGGTCGAGGTGCTCCACGGTGTTGATTTCGACCTGGGTGTCGGCGAGATCCATGCGCTGGTAGGCGAGAACGGTGCTGGCAAGAGCACGCTTGTCAAGATCTTGGCGGGTGAGTTCGGCCCGGACGTGGGGACGATCGAGATAGACGGTCGGAGAGTCATCTTGCGTACGCCGCACGCCGCTCAATTGGAAGGCGTCGCTCTCATCCATCAGGAGCTGAGCTACGTACCGAGGTTGTCCGTGGCCGAGAACCTTAGTTTGGGCCAACTCAGCCATGACCGTTTTGGGCGCGTGCGCTGGCCTGAGGTTTACCGTACCGCCGCTGTCCGGCTCGAGCCCTTCTTCGAGGGGATAGATCCTCACGCCCTAATGGACAGCCTCTCGCTGGGCGAACGCCAGATCGTCGAGATTGCGCGAGCCGTTGGTCGTGACGCGCAAATCCTTGTGATGGATGAGCCAACTGCAAGCTTGACCGAGCATGAGGTTGAGACGTTGTTCGCCGTTATGCGGCGGCTGAAGGACCGGGGCGTGTCGATCATCTTCATATCGCACCATCTGGACGAGATTTTTGTGATCGCGGACAGGGTGACGGTGTTGCGTGACGGCAATCGCGTTTCGTGCCGGGTCGTCCGGGACACGGAGCGGGGCCAAATAGTCCGGGACATGATCGGCGGAGAGATGGTCACCTTCGACAAGAACAGAGTGTCGTTGGACGAGCGTCCGGCGGTGCTCAAGGTGGAGCACCTTGCCGTCGGGCAGCGGGTGAGGAATGTCTCGTTTGAAGTCCACGCGGGGGAGGTCCTTGGCCTGTACGGTTTGGTTGGCGCCGGCCAAGAACTTGTGGCAGATGCACTCGTAGGCATCGCCCAACCGGAAGGCGGGACGATAACCCTACTGGGCCAGCGGTTCCGTCCGCGCTCTCCGCGGGACGCGATTACCGCTGGGGTCGGCATCGTGCCTTCAGACCGAAAGGCCGATGGCCTGGAACTGCGGATGTCCATTGGCGCCAACTTGACCTTGCCATCGTTGCCACTGCTGAGCCGGGCTGGCCTGCTCAACCTCCGCAGGGAGCGTGTCGTCGCCCGCAAAGCCAGCACTGACGTCAAGGTGAAGGGCGCTGGCATTGACGGGATCGTCGCATCCCTGAGCGGGGGCAACCAGCAGAAAGTCGTGCTGGGCCGCTGGCTGGTCAGGCAGGTGCAGTTGCTCGTGTTGGTCGACCCAACTCGCGGTGTCGACGTGGGCGCGAAGAGCGATATCTACCGACTGATCGAGTCGCTGACCGACCGTGGCATGGCTGTTGTGCTGGTGTCTGCCGACTTGCCTGAAGTATGTTCGATGTCAGACCACATAGCCGTATTTGTGCGGGGAGACTTGGTCACAATCGTGGAGGGGTCGAGGACGTCGCAGGAAGACGTATTGGCTCTGGCAGCGGGAGGAGCGTGAGGGCATGAGCCTGAAAACAGCCGAGACACAGGAAGTCGGGCCGCCACCGGCTTCAGAGGCCGTAGGCCGGAACGACCCGGACCTGAAGGCGCGCCTGAGACAACTGGCCCGGATGCAGGAGATGGCCTTGGTCGCGGTCTTGGCCGTGCTGGTCGTGTTCTTCTCGATAGCTGCGCCCGGCTTTATGACCACTGCGAGCATACGCACACTGCTCATATACCTTTCAGTATTGGGCGTTCTTTCGGTCGGTGAGGCGGTCGTCATCATTGGTGGAGGATTTGACCTCTCGAACGGGTCCATCCTGGCTTTTGCCAGCTGTATCGGTGCCATGATGCTGTCGGCTGGTGACTCCCCAGCTCTTGCGGTTGTCGTCACTCTATTAGTGGCCGTTGGCATCGGTTTGCTCAACGGTTTCCTTGTCGCTGTATTGCGTATAAATGCGTTCATTGCCACGCTAGGGACTTATCTGATCTTCATGGGTTGGGCCTACGTGATGACAAATAGCACGACAGTCAACTTCCCGCTTACGGAATGGGGCACGTTCGGCCGAGGCGAGGTAGGGCCGGTCCCGGTCCCGGTGATCATCTTGGTGGTGGTCGCGATTATCACGGCTCTCATCCTTCGCTACACGACGTTTGGGCGGTCGGTGTTCGCCATTGGCGGGAACCGCCAGGCAGCGCGTTTTGCCGGGATCCGGGTGACCCGCAATACGGCGCTCATGTTTGCATTTTCGGGCCTTGCTTGTGGTATAGGTGCGCTCATCCAGGCTTCTCTGGCGTCGGCCGGGAGCGCGACGTACGTTGCGGAGCTAAACCTGCAGGCGATCACGGCCGTAATCCTCGGTGGTGCGGCCCTGACGGGTGGCGAGGGCGGCATCTTCGGCACGGTTGTAGGCGTCCTCATAATGAACACGATCCTCCAGGGCCTGACCCTAATGAACATGTCGGAGTTCTTCCAGGACATAATGACGGGCGTCGTGCTGTTGGTCGCCGTCGCCCTCGGTCAGCTCAGGCCCGTCTTGGCGTCGCGGAGCATTGCCAAGCGGGCGGCGCGAGCACAGGCACTCGCCGCCGTCACGGCGCCGGCGGCGGCCAGCCAGGGGGCTTGATGAGCACGAAGGTCGAAGGTCAGGTGGCGGTGGGCTATGAGCCTGTAGAGCGTGAGTTCGGCCGGGTGCTGGAGGAAGGCGGCGAAGTCGGCGCAGCTGTGGCTGTTTACGTAGAGGGCGACAAGGTCGTCGACCTGTGGGGCGGGGTAGCGCGGCCCGCGTCGGGCGAGATTTGGTCGGCTAACACGCCCGTCGTGGTCTTTTCCGTGAGCAAGGGAGCCCTAGCCGTTTGCGCCGCGCTCCTCGTCGAACGCCACCTGCTCGACCTGGATGCGTCAGTGGGTACTTACTGGCCCGAGTTTGCTCGGAGTGGCAAACAAGACATCACGGTGCGCATGCTGCTGTCTCATCGAGCAGGGCTACCTGTCTTGACCGCGAGATTGAGCTTTGACGAGGTGATGGCATGGGCGCCCGTGGTCCACGCCTTGGAGGAGCAAGCGCCGCTGTGGCCGCCCGGTACAGCGTACGGGTACCACGCTATGACGTTTGGCTGGTTGGTCGGGGAAGTCATCAGACGGGTGAGCGGCAAGTCCCCGGGAGAGTTCTTGCAGGCTGAGTTCGGTGGCGAATGCCCCGACCTTTGGTTCGGGGTGCCGGCGGCCGACCTCAGCCGCTTGGCCACGCTCGTTCCATCGGGGACGGCACTGGACGCCCCGGGCTACTCCGACGATGATGTTGAGGACGCCCTGCGGGCCGCGAACCTATCCGGAGCGTTACCCTTCCCGAGCCCGTGCGACGTCGGGGCGTGGAACGACCAGGCCCTTCTGAGAGGGGAAGTCCCGGCGGCCAATATGGTCGCGACGGCCCGGGATCTGGCGAGGTTTTACAGCCTCGTTGTTACCGGGGAGCCGCCTGCCGTGGCCATATCGCGGGCGACGATCACGGACATGCTGGCACCTCAGTCCGTCGGCCGCCCGGTCTTTGGTACGTCGTCGGCCGAGGAGCGATGGGGCACAGGCTTTATGATCACCTCGTCGGCGGCGCCCATGCTGGGGCCCGGCAGCTTCGGGCATCACGGCGCCCAAGGCGGCTTGGCCTTTGGGGACATTGACAGGCGCACCTCTTTTGCTTACCTCAATAACCGAATGAACTTTCCTCCGCGAAACCCAAACGCGATCGTGGAGGTGCTTAGCGATTGCATTTCCGGGCGCGTCCGGCCCTAGCCCGCCCCGGAGAGCTGCCGGTCGACCTCGCTCCGGTCTGTAAGACACCCACCTGTAATTAACGAAGGGAGTCGAAGATGAACACTCGGGACCGAGAACATGCCACTCTCTCGTTCGGAGACGTTGGCGCCAGGGGGGCGGTCGAGGAGACCTTCTATCCCTGGGACCTTACGGTCCGCCGGTACCTTGACGAAGGGCTCCCGAAAGAGATCGGCGCCGCGATCCTGGAAGCAAACGCCGGAGCCAACCGGCGCACCCCCGAGGCCGGCGTCGAAGTCGACCTGCCCACACCAACCCCGGAGGAGGAGAAATATTTTCAAGCGGCCGCGTTTGAAGGTGTGTTCGCCTATGAGAAGTGGCTCGGGTTCGACCCGGTAAGAAGGGTCGGGTTCATTTTACCGCTGCGGGGCCGCGAAATGCAGGTGTTTGAAGACACCCCTGAGCACAGGCTTTTCCGGGACGAAACTGGGCGGGTAATAGATCTCCACAAGCGTACCAGTGTCGAGGTTAACGAGAGGTACGCCGTCGTCCATCCCGAGGACTGGGCCGAGCTGGAGGAACTTGGCCGAAAAGAAGAGGCGGTCTACTTCAGCCCAGAGACTATCGAGAAGGCTTACGGGCCGCTGCGGGACGCTCATGTCCGCGGAGAGTATTCGATAAGACTTAATATCGAGGGCTTCTTCTGGACACCCAGGGAGCTCATGGGCACGGCCGGGGTGTCCTACGCGTTTTATGACATGCCAGAAGTTATCCATAAGATGAACGAGTTCTTCTTGGATATCTTCATGCGGTACCTCCCGGTGGTGTTGGACATACTTCCTGCGGACGTACTGTATGTCCAGGAGGATGTCAGCGGTGTAAACGGTCCTCTGATATCCCCCCGCATGTTCGACGAGTTCATCGCTCCGTACTACCTGAAGTTGGTACCTATGCTGCGGAGCAAAGGGGTCCGGCACGTCATCGTAGATACGGACGGTGACTTCCGGCGTCTGATCCCTAACTTCAGGAAAGTCGGGGTGGACGGGTTCCTGCCCATCGATGTCAATGCCGGGGTTGACATCGTTGCCGTGCGAGAGAAACACCCGGACGTTTCGTTTATTGGCGGGTTCAACAAGTTGTGCATTAACGACGGGCATGAAGCCATTGACAGAGAATTCCAGCGCCTGTTACCGGTTATCCGTCAGGGTGGGTACCTGCCGGGAGCTGACCACCAGGTGGCGCCCAGCACACCCCTCGAATACTATAAGTATTATATCGGCCGCCTGAGGGAGGTCATGACCGAAGCGGGGCGTGACGCACCCGCTCCATCCTAGGCGGGCGTTCGATTACGACTTGCGGCTCGATCGCCCTGAGCCGGTGCGTGGTCCTGGCACCAAAGACGACGTGAACGAGTGAGGGAGGACGGAGTGGTGATGACATCACGGGAGCGGGTGCAGCAAGCGCTCGACCACCGTCAACCGGACCGGGCCCCCCTTGACCTCGGCGCCAGTGATGTTACCGGGATGCACGTCGACTCTGTCTACAAGCTACGCCAGGCTCTCCAACTGGATCCCCCGGGCACGCCCGTGAAAATCGTGGAGCCCATGCAGCGTTACTCGCCCGGACGGCACCAGCTACGAAACCCAGCTCTACGGGGTCCAGGGGGCGGCTCATATCCTTGAGGTCGACAGCTTGGGGAACGAGGTCCTCCTCGCCGCCAAGCGGCTCAAGACCGAGCGCCGGAAGAACTCCGACGGCACGTGGCGGATGTACAACCTGTGGCAGGCCCCCGGCGGCGGCACCTTCCGGGAGCCGGTCATTGACACCGACGACGACAAGCTGCGCAAGCTCAACCGGGCCGAGCGGCTCCGGTCCATCCCGCCCACCGACCCTGACTACAAAGAGCTCTACGGGCGGCGCAACGACGCCGAAGTTCAGAACCGGGCTCTCGACGACAGCCTCTGGCTGGGACGGGCGCATTCCATGGGCGCCCAGCGCCATCTGCTGGGCTGGCTCGGCTACGGCGTCGTCGTCAACGCCGTGGCCCGCCGTCGCTCCCGGCTCGCTCGGGCATCACAGCAGGGACCGCAGGCGGCTTGACCAGGAAGTTGAGGGGGATGACCTAAGCAGCTCCGCCCACGACCAAGCCCTGGTAGGACCGCAGTGGCGCTGAGATAAGCTCGGTGGGGATGAAGAGCGGGAACAAAACGGCCATCACGACCGAGTCCGGCTGGTCGTCGGGTTTTACACGGGGTTTACACCAAGTTTTCTACATGCTCCCGGGGACGTAGCTCAGTGGCTAGAG
>Ga0182016_10007114_pt1 | contig 11602 bp, 5 predicted proteins | sample 712S2MmetaG_FD_120491 | JGI IMG/M metagenome (GOLD analysis project Ga0182016, IMG submission 120491) | Permafrost microbial communities from Stordalen Mire, Sweden - 712S2M metaG | ecosystem: Environmental > Terrestrial > Soil > Wetlands > Permafrost | place: Sweden: Stordalen | collected...
CCTTGACGTAGGCGGAAATCATCTGGTTGCCCATGCCCGCGCAGGAATACGTCACGCCATCCCAGCGCTGGGCCTGCTCAATTTTCCGCGTGCTGACGATGCCCTGCTGTTGCAGCCGCTTCTCCCAATCGTCAAACAGGTTCAGCTCATAAAAGCTCGTCGCCAGTGCTGGCGACTTGGTTTCGCCGGTGGCCGCCAGTTGCCAGCGCAATAACGGCAGGTAAAAAAGCCGCTTGTTCTCCGCCCACCACGTCTCATTTTTTGGGGGCATGGCAGCCAAGGCCGCCGCCAGCCGTTGCGCCGCTGCCGCCGCATTTGTGGCGGCAACGAAGGCAACCGCATTTCCCTCCGCGTCACCGGCCGGTTTGGATTCCCATTCCTGCCGGGTGCAGTAATATGGCGGCGGCAGTTCATCCACCAGATCCAGCATGACGCCGGACAGCATCGTATTGAACGAATCATTACGGTTGATCTGCACCGTCAACTTCGTCGGGCCGCGCACCAGAAATCGTTTATAGACGCCGCCCCAAAAATCCTGTATCCGCGCGTGGGCCAGTTCCTGTTTCTGGTCGAATTCCACGATGTCGTAAAACGAACGCATGACCGTGGTGTTTCCGTGATGCTCGTCCAGAGATGTTCGCCCCGGATGCGGACGGATGGAAACCTGATAATCCCGAAACCGGTTGTTCCCCTCATGGCCGTCCTTGTTCATATCATATAGTGACAGGTAAAACAGCCCCGCCGGGATGCTCAATGAGCAATACATATGTGGCCCGTCCATGGTCATCGGATACGCCCCGCCGTTGTCATTCCATTCGGATTCGCGGCGGTTCACGTCCCACGTCGTGTCTTTTCTCAACACCCGGCTGTGCAGATAGGTGGGCGACATTTCCAGACAGCGGTTGTCTTTGGTCGCCAGCCATTGAATCCAAGACCGCATCGAATCGCCGGATCCGTGGTTCAACCCCATCCGCGCGTCATACATCACGTCCCAGCCGGCACCCCAAAGATCACTCTTGGGCGCCCAGTTGGCGCACAGCACGATCCAAAACCGCCCGTAACGGCCCTGCCATGCGCCTTCCGTCCGCCAGTCGTCTTCCAAGGCGACCACGGCGCCGTTCGTCAGCCTGACGGCGGACACGGATTCCGCCTCCTGCAGCAGCGCATTCAGCTCCGCCAAATCCGGGGCGGCTGCCGGCGTCGGAAAACCTCCCACCGTGGCCGGGCGGGCGGCAGGCTTGCCGACATCGCCCGGCAAGCCGGCGGCGCTTCCTGACGACCCGTCCGCCCGCCACAGGCCGCCGCCATAACTGGCCAGCCAGGGATGAAACGCCGGCCATGGCAGGATGGCGTGGAGATCCTCCGCCTTGCCGGCGGCCTTCGGCGGCAACGCCAAAATTTCCGACTGCGTATTGCCGTCCAACGCCAGCAGGCCCCGCTCCCGAAACCCGAGCCAGACCAGGCCCCGGCTGTCGGCCGCGAGGCATGTCACATAGTCTTCCGGCAACAAATTGTTCGGCGCGTCCGTAACTGGCCAATCTTTCGGCGGGCCGCCCGCCAGTCCCTTCACCTTGTCCGCAAAATCCTTGCCGTGCCGAAAATTCCACGTTGTTCCGCTGTCCCGGCTCCAGGCCAGCCCGCCGTCCGTGGCGGCGTAAACGGTTCCGTCCTTGGTCACCAGCAGATCGTTGATCAATTTTGACGGCACGCCGGAGCCGACGAACGCGGGATTTTTTTCATCCGCCGCTGGCGCGAGTTTCCAGGTGCGATAACCCGATTCCCGGCGGGCCATCGCAATGCCGTCGCATTGGGTGCCGATAAATATGTTTCCCTTGGCGTCAAAGGCGATGGCGTCCACCTGGTTCGCCGGCAAACCGTTGGCCCGCGTATAATGTCGCCATTCGTCTTGGCTGGCCGAATAGCGGGTCAGCCCGGCGCTCGTGCCCAGCCATACATCGCCGTCCACGGGACAGACCGCGATCTTGAAAATGCGCTCGCCGATTGGGCCGTTGGGCACATCATAGTTTTTCCAGTTCGTGCCGTCAAAGACCGAGACTCCGTGGCTCAAGTGGCCCACCCAGATGCGGCTCTGCTTGTCCACGGCCAGACTGTAGGCATAATCGTCGCCCAAGCCGTCTGTAGTCGTGAACTGTGTCCACTGCGCGTCGGCGGCCAGGCTGGGATTAAACCGCCAGACGCCATGTTCCTCCGTGCCCACCCACACATTGCCCGCCTCATCCCGCGCCAGCGCGGTGACGATCCCGCCGGGCGGCTTCAGGTTCTTCCAATGGGTGTTGAACGCTTTTAACTTGGCCGCACCGGGCGGATGATTGATGGAAAAATAAATGACCGTCACCAGGCCGGCGGCCAGGACGATCAACAGCAATAGAATAATTTGCCTGCGTTTCATGCTAGATTTGACTATGCAGCTCTCGCCGGAATTTGGGACGGCCATAGATTATAACAGATGGCAAACAAACCGACGCCCAAAACGAGTGCGGAGCCGACGATGACCTTGTTTAGCTCTTGCGTAATGCGGCCATGCAAAGCGCTGACCTCTTTTGGTGAAATCTCATTCATGGTGGATTCCTGGTTTAGATTTTTTCGCAAACATCCCGAAAGGTTCAACCGTCATCGGCCGGAAAAATTTCAATTATTCATTGGCAACTTATTTTTCCGGGCGAATGAGATGACGTTAACAACAAGTTGGCATCCCTGACAAGTATCGGAATTTTGGCTGGCCATAGGCATTACCCTTAATCAACTCCCAACGGCTTGCAGAGTCACTAGCTTCGACTCGGCGCGGGACATGCGGCGTTCCTGAAGCTTTGTGTGATGGCCTCGGTTTGTCGCGCGCCACACATAACCGGAATGTCCGGCACGCTTAAAATTTCAGCTTCCGAGACGCGCCAGCGACTCCAGGCATTCGCGGGTTTTTTGGGCGAGCATTTTTCGGCCGGCCTCGTCCAAGCCGTGCGGATCAAATCGGTGCTGGTAATGCAACCGCAAAATCTCGCGCAGCGGTGCGCGTAAACCGGCGAGGGCGGGTTCGGCCAGCGCCCGCTCCAGCCAGTCGGCGAGCGGTTCGCCGGTCTGGCGCGGCACGCCGCGCACGGTGAGTTTGGTTTCGAGCTGGTAAAATTCCGAATCCAGTCCCGGCCAAAAAATCTTTTCGCCGGAATTTTTATTCAGCGCTGTCGCCTTCCGTTTGCGCCGACGAAAAATGATTTGGAACAGCAGCACCGCGATCACTGGCACCAAGCCCCACAAAATATATTGGCGCAGGTTCGTCTGTCCCCAGCGGAACTTGGCGATCTGAAACCGCAGCCACGACCAGCCATCCGACAGCCATTGCCACGCCGAGGCGCGCTGTTCCTCGGCGGCGATCCACGAGCCGGGCGTGGTGTCGAAATCCTTCCAGATTTTTTCCCGGCTGTCCCATGCGAGGCACCACGCGTGGGCGTCGCGTTCGCGGACGACGTAGCCTTTGCCGCTGGTTTCGTGGACGGCATAGCCGACGGCGTAGCGCGCGGGGATATGGAGTTCGCGCAGCAGCAGCACCGTGGCGGTGGCGAAGTATTCGCAATGACCGCTGCGGCTGCTCAACAGAAACCTTGCCAACGCCGTTTCGTTGGTCGTCGCCAGTTTATCGCGGCCTTGCCAAGTGCTGTAGGTGAATTTGTTGGCGAAGAAGCTTTGGACGGCCTGCAACTTGTGTTCTTCGTCCGCGCCGGAAAGCTTCATTTCGGAAATAACCCGGTCGAGCGCGGCGGTTTCGGTGGATGGCACGAGCGAATCGAGAAGATTTGTGCCGGCATCTGGCGGTGAATCGAACGTCGCGCCGGGACCGAAGCGCGCGTTGAAAATCACCAGACCCGGTCCGCTCGCCAGCACCGCGCCGAGGCGGTTCACTTTGAGTGCCAAGGCCGGCAGTCTTTCCAGCCGGCTGCAACCGCTGGGCAACGGCAGCAAGCCTTCCGGCACTTTCAACTCTGTGTCCCAACCGTTGAGATAGCAGGCAATGCGGGCGGCGGAATTGTTCGTCACGCCCGGCAGCAATATCCAGTTTACGCCGCCGGATTCGGGATACTTGGGATCGTATTCGTTTCCCGCCGAACCAGCCTGCCAGGCCTGGTCGCGCGACTGATAGCTCCGGTAAGTGGCTTCGCGCAGATACGTCGGCGCGGGGCTGCCGTTTTGTGGCTCCAGCCGGATGACGATGCGTGGAGAAAGCTTGAGTTTTCCGATGCGCCCCATCGAGGTGATGTTTTGTCTCGCGTCGGTCTTTGGCTTGAGCATCCATTGCATGAATTGCACGTTGAAGCTCTGGCTCGCCTGCACCAGCAAGCCGATGCCGCGTGCGCCGCTGTAACCGAGCGCAACCGCCAAGGTCATGGCCGCAAGCCAGGCATAAAGTCCAAACCGTCGCGAGCGCGCCGGCCAGAGTGCCCACGCGAGCAAAACAAATTGTCCCCAGAAATAAGTGTGCGTGCCTTGGTTCTGGTGGAACCCTGCCGAAAACAGACACATGATGAAATACGGATACGAAACGTCCAGATCGCGCGGCGTGGTCGTTTCGCCAGCCTTCCGCCGCCGGCGCGGGGAAGCCAGCGAAAAAACGGACAGCGGAATTCCGCCGCGTTCGCTGAATTTTTGCGCGGCGACGAGCAGAAAGAAAGTCATCGGCAGCCAGCGCAGCAGCGTCGTTGCGGTGTGGACGCTGGCATTGCTGGCGTTGGTGACAGACGGATTGCTCAACACGCCGCCGCCTTCGTCATTCGTCGTGAAGACAATCGCGGCGACCGCCAGCATGAGCACGATGCAGAGATTTCTGATGCGCCGGAAATCCTCGTCCGCCAGGTCAAAGCGCGCCTTGATAAACCGCGCGCATTCCAGCACGGCGCCGAGCGCGATGCCGACCCACAAAAGCCCGGACTGCCAGCCCCAAAAGGCCAGTGTTGCGAGCAGCAGAAAAGGCGGCAGCTTCATTTTAATTTCGCCAGTTCTTCCGCGATTTTTCCGATTTCCAAAACGCGAATTATTCCCGGCGCGTCCACCAGTTCGCCGCCCGCTCCGGAAATGCCGCCGCCCGCCGGCACGATGATCAGCACCAGCAGCGGCACGCCGAGCGTCTTGAGCTTTTGGACGAACTTGCGGCGCGGCTCGTCCCAGCGTTGCAGCACGCAGATGCAGCCGCTGACCAGCGAGACGTGGTTCAACACCAACTGCTCCAACACCTCGAACTTTTTGTCCGCACAATTTTTTACTGCCGCCAGGATTTCCAGCATCTGATCCGCATGTGCCAAGCCGCGGCCGACGGTGAAGCAATACGACTGGTTGACCACAAACAGCAGGTCGAGCAGCGATTCCTGCGTCAGCACCGTGCAGGCGAACGAGGCGGCGACGGACACCGCCTCCTCCAAGATTTCGCTGTTCGGCTCGTTGTCGAACGTGTCCAGCACCAACGCGTGGCGCACGAAAAATTCGTCCTCAAATTCCTTCACGATCGGCTTGCCGGTTTTCGCCCAGCTCCGCCAGTGGATGTGCCGCAGCGGATCGCCGTGGCGGTAATCGCGCAGCGCGACGAATTCCTCGCTGCGCCCGACATTCGCCGCGAGTGCCACTCCACCCTCCTGGTAGCGCAGTGCGCCTGGCAGCGCGATGGGCGGCAACGGATAACGCTTCGGCAAAATCAAAACGGCCTGTGGCGCGGAAATTTTTCGCAGGGCACGACATAACCCCAGCGGATCCGGTTGCGCGAGCGAAACGCCGGTGAGGTGCAATATGCCCCGCCGCAATGGTAGCAATTCCACGATTGCTTCTGCTTCACCGCGCGGAGGCAGTGGCGGGACTTCGGCGTTTTTCACATTCGCCAGCCGGAATGGATTTTTCCGGCGACGTTGCGCCACGCGGAATGGCCGGACGCGCCGGCTTTCGGCGAGTTGAAACGCGAGCCAGTCGTCGAAATTTGGGCGCGAATCGGCGAGTTCTTCCAGCAGCGTCAAACCAACTTGCGGTTTTGCCGTCAAATTTTTCACGGTGACGCGGTATTTCAGCGGCTGGCCGGCGGTGCCGAAGCGCGGCAGCGAGCGCGTCACGGAAAAATTGGCGCCGAAAAGAAAACTGCCGGCGAACGCCATCATTAAAAACGCCAGCAGCAGCGCGAACGACTGGTAAATCACGGTGTTCTCGATGTCGAGGCCGGTCACGCCCGCGAGCAGAAAGCCGCCGGCCACGCACAAGCCCGCCAGCGTGAAGTGCCGCCGCGCCCAATACCAAACGCCGGTCGTGGCGTGGTAGTTCCAATAAATCAGCTTGTAAATGAGTCTCACGCCGGCACAGGCAGTTTTTTGAGGGCATCCTCGACCACGCCGCGCGCCGTCACGCCCGAAAAGCGCGACTGCGGTTCCAGCACCAGCCGGTGCGCGATGACCGGCACGGCGAGTTTTTGGATTTGCTCGGGCGTGACAAATTCTAGGTTGTCGAATAGCGCCTCGGCCTGCGCGATTTTCATGAGCGCGATGGACGCGCGCGGACTCGCGCCGAGCTGCACGCCGCTGGCGGTGCGGGTCGCCGCCACCAGATCCACCGCGTAGCGTTTGATTTCATTGCTGATACGGATGTTCTCCACCGCGCGTTTCAAGGCGATGACCTCCGCGAGCGACACAACCGGCTTCAGTTCGTCAATCGGATGATTGTGTTCCTGCGCGGTGAGGATGGCGACCTCCTCCTGTGGCGGCACATAACCAAGGGTGAACTGCATCGCAAACCGATCCATCTGCGCCTCCGGCAGCGGATAGGTGCCGCGAAATTCCACCGGGTTTTGGGTGGCGATGACAAAGAAAAGTTCGGGCAGATTCCGCCGCTCGCCTTCGACGCTGACCTGGGCCTCGCCCATGGCCTCTAGCAAGGCCGACTGTGTGCGCGGCGAGGCGCGGTTGATTTCATCCGCGAGCAGGATGTTCGTGAACACCGGGCCTTCATGGAAACTAAACTGCTGGTCGCGCTGGCTGAAAACGGATACGCCAAGAATGTCTGACGGCAACAGATCCGGCGTGAACTGTAGCCGTTTGAACTGCGCATGAATGGATTTGGCAAGCGCCTTGGCTAGCGTCGTTTTGCCTGTGCCGGGAAAATCCTCTAGCAAAACATGGCCGCCCGCCGCCATCGCTGCCAGCAGATGCCGCGTGGCGACATCCTGCCCCCGCATGATCAGGGCGATGTTGCCGGCAATTTTTTTGTAAGTTTCCTTGGCGGTTTCAAGGGAGGGTGTTGTCATGAAGCAATTTTAATGATGAAACAACCAAACGGCCAAATGGTTTCGGATTAATAAATTGACTGAATTAAAATGCCGTTGTGGGTGGTTGGCGTGGCAGTGGTCTGCAATAGAGGAAATACATGAGTGATGGTTCCGCCTCAAGCCAGTGTCCTGGTGGATCATGGGCTTTTCAATTCTGCCGATTCAATTCTATTTGTAGTTAATCGGTCAATCCATGGATGAAGTTCCATCTTCACTGGCGGCGCGGCTCCGGTGGTGACGGTTATGTTGGTGGAGCCCACATAAGTCAGTTGCTGCGGGTTAAACCGCATTCCGCCGTATTGTGGTTCATCATCAGGAATTGACTCCCTTTTCGGTGGTTTGCCCCACGCATATACTTCCGCTATCAATGTATAATTGCCCGGCTCCAGCAGCGCGGTTTGAAACAAACCATTCGTGTCTAGGAATACGGCATCATAGCAGGGTTCCAGATTATTCGTCTTGAAGTCGTTTGGGTTGCTGATGGCATTCGCCTTGGCGACGTAAAGAAATGCTCCTTCCACATTGGTAATTGAATCCATGCCTTCCACCTGTCCCTGAACGCGCTGTCCCATGGAACGAACCACGTCCACCTGCTGCGTCTGTCCCGGATTGAGGACAATTTTTCGCGTGTCGAATTGCACGAACTTGAATGGGTCGCCAAATATGAAGGCAGATTCGTGTCCGACCGCCCCGCCATACTTGGTCAGGGAAAAGTCGTAAGTTCCGGGCAGGAGGTTCGTCATGACCGTCTGGCCGCCGTTTGAAACTTTTCCCTCCGGCTTCAGCGTGATGTATTTCCAGAGTGGCATTTCCAATTCGTTCGTATGAAGGGACAGATTAAAAGACACCTCCGGCTGGTCTCCGGGAATGTCATAGTGGACGATTAAGGTAGCCGGCTCGGGCAGCGTGATCTTCAAGTTCTGGGCCGGCAGCGAAACCTGCACTGGCTGGATCACCTGGCCCCCGGCCGTGTCAGCGAGGAATGTGGCAACAACTCCAGCGCGGTCGGGATGCTGAACCATCTGGCCGTCGTCCGTGACCACGATTACCCGTGTTTGATCTCCGTCCACTCCCCGGACGGAAAAATGCCCGGCACGGTCGGTGGTGGCAAAGGTGTGCCCCCAATAGTTTATCGTCCCCCCCGAATCGCTGAACGACCCAAGCGATCCGAGTCGCACGAAGCCCAGATCAAGGGGGCAAAGATATACCTTCGCGTGTGCCACCGGTTGTCCGGTGTAGTCGAGCACCACGCCGCGCAGTTCTTCACCCCGCTGCAGGCGCACCTGAAGATTGGCAGTCTGTCTGGAAGCGATGATTTCCTGTCGGGTGAACACCTGCGGCACATAACCGTTCGCCCTGAAGCGTAAAGCTGTTCCTTCTTTCTGCGCCCACAGTAATATCACCCCTCCGTTATAAGCTCCCTGATAACCATCGTTCCAAATAATTTCACCTGGCTTTTCTGGATTAACCTTGCCGGTCTCAATCATCAAATCCCGGATTGGTGCGCCGTTTTGGTCATCCACGGCGGTTCCGGCGATGTCAACGTATTGGGCCTGCGCAAGCTTGAGGGTCACGGACGGCATGGCATCGGCGGTGACGGTGACCTTGGCGACGGCGACATAATCAGGATTGTCGTTTCGAGAAGGCATGCGTGGGGATGGATTTTTCGGCGGATACACATCGGCAACGACGGTGTAAGTTCCCGGTTCCAACATCGCGGTTTGGAATGTTCCGTCCGCGCCGAATTGTGAAACGTCAAACGTGCGATAATTGTATTCTTTCTGTTCATTCCGCGACCGCTGCGGCCATGGCAATCCAGTGGCATCTCCGGATTTGACATAAATGGAACCGCCGGACGCCTTGGCCTCGTCGAGTCCGAGAACTTTTCCGCGAATGCTCCGCCCATTGGTCCGCACCATGTCCATGTGCGACGTCTGGCCTGCCTCGACAACGATGATCTGCTGCACGCTTTCCGCGCCGTGGCCGTCCTCGGTTTTGAACCGCCAGAAGTTGTAAGTGCCGGGCACAAGATTCGTCAGAATCGTTACGCCGCCGTTGCTCACGGTCACTGACTGTTCGAAGCTCATGTTTGTCCAGAGCATCATGTCTTTATTCGTCATGATGAGATACAAGTTCGGCTTTGCCTCCGACGCATCGCCGGGAATATCGTAGCGAACCATCAGGCTGCCCGGCTTGGGCAAAATAATTTTCATGTCCTGACCCGCCCCGGCTTGAACGGCAGGCCAGAGCATTTGGCCGTCAGGTGAATAAACGATGACCCTTTGCGACACATCCCCTTCGCCCCGCAGCACAAAACGACCGGCCGCATCGGTGGTGGTGGAGCTGCCTTGGAACCGGCCATACTGGGGCTTGCCATCAACCAGCGACAACCTCTGCCCGATAGGAAGCATGACCTGCGCTCCCGCCACGGGCTGCCCGTTGTCATCCACCACCACGCCGTGAAGCGCTTTACCGGACTTCAGGCGAATCAACAGACCCGCCGCCGACGAAATGTCCGGCACTGATTGTTCCGACAAAATCTGCGGCACATGACCGGGGGCCAGGATTCGCCACATCCGCTGCGAGGTCGGACGGGACAAACTGAACCGCCCCTGACCTAGTTGGTCGCCCAGCATATAATGATTCCATGCGACGGCATCCGGTTTTTGGGGATTGGGCGTGCTGGACTGCACCACATAACCAGTAATCGGCTCCCCGGATTCATCATCCAACACCCGGCCATCAATGAATTCAGAAACCGGCTGGCCGGAACCATCCAGCACCACGCCCGGCCCATCTCCCGCCCGTTTCAAGCGAACGACCACCTCATCTTCTGGCCAGGCACCCCGAACAGGCATCATTTGGGTCTGATAACCGGCGGCCATCACGCGCCATGCCTGCGGTGATTTCGGCACCGGCACCGCAAAACCAGACACTGGCTGGGTGACCGCCGACTCCAGATAACTCTGGTTCCAGATTGCCCGATGCGAGACCGGATCAAACAAACCCACCTGCACCCAGACGTTACTGACATTACCTGCGGCCTCGCCCGTCGTGGCATCCAATAGCCTGCCATGGATAATGTTGCTGTTGTTGGTTTGCGCCAGCGCCCACGCCGCTGCCAAAAGAAAACACAGAACGCAAAATTTTGTTTTCACAATTTTGTTAATTTTAATACTGCCAGAACCTCGTGACTCCAGTTGTCATGATTTTTGAAAACACGTCAACAAGTCCAGTTTGTAACCCACGGCCATGCACCGTTTTGATCCAGCGCGGCGAATCGGGGGGAGCACGCCACGGTGGTCAGTAAACCAAGTTGGCACCGAAGTACGGCATGATGCCGGCCCTGACCTCCTTGGTCCACTTGTCCAGCTTCTCGGTGCCCATGCGCCAGAACTTTCGGCACTGGTCAAAGTATTCAACCACCACATCTTTCTCGCCCTTCTCCGCCAGATCCCGCGCGAGGCTCATGTTGGGACCGAATGAATTGAGCTGGGGCGAGCCCGGCGTCTGGCCGGCCTTCAAAAGATATTCCTTCGCCAGTTTGATCTGGCCCTGCCGCAATGCGATCCGGCCTAGCACGGTGTTGCCCATGAGAATGGCATTCCCATAATTCCAGTCCTTGGGATGCTGTGGCGCGGCGGCCAGCAGCTCATTGGCATACAGGGAAGCTTTTTTGAGGTCGGCCGCCGCGAACGCCTGCTTGGCCAACTCATCAAGACGGTGGAACCGGCTGGAGGCGTCGGGGTCTGCGGCCTGCGCCCGTTCAAACTCCTGCAACGACTTTGCAGCGTCTGTTTTTTCATCGTCGTTCGGCAAGGCATAAAGATTTCCCAACTGATCCGACCAATGCGGGTTTTCCGGTTCGGCCTTTTGCGCCTGTTTCAACAGGTCTTCGGCCAGGTCATGGTCGTGGATCAGAAAGAAGTCCGCCGCGTTGCCTAAAACCGCCGGGTTCGTGGCTTGAGCCTTGGTCTGCTCCAGCCAAAGTTTTTTCCCCTGCGCATACGCATCGGGATCCATGATGGGGTCAAGGTTACAATACGGCAGGCCGGCAATCTCCGCAGCCGGCTGATTTTTGATGATCCAGAAAATGTGCGGCGGGCGGGCGGCTTTCGCCGCCGGCAATGAATACTGCCGCATGAAATAATAGCCGAGCAACTTCGTGCGGGCCGACAAATCATCGGGCTGTTTCGCCACCGCAGATTCGAGCGCCTTGGCCTCGGCGGCCGACAACCGCTGGCCGGCCATGGCCTCCTGCTGCGTGCCAGCCGCCATCGCCTGTGCGGGGCAAAGGTTCAA
>Ga0182016_10007115_pt1 | contig 11600 bp, 12 predicted proteins | sample 712S2MmetaG_FD_120491 | JGI IMG/M metagenome (GOLD analysis project Ga0182016, IMG submission 120491) | Permafrost microbial communities from Stordalen Mire, Sweden - 712S2M metaG | ecosystem: Environmental > Terrestrial > Soil > Wetlands > Permafrost | place: Sweden: Stordalen | collected...
TGCAGGCGGCGCATGCGGAACTGATCGGCGGCGGCGAACAGCAGACCGCTCATGGTGTGTCCTCGTCGTCCGGTTCGACCGGCGCCGGCGCTACCGCCTCGCCCTTCGCCATACGCTCATAGAGTCCCGTGAGCGCCTGAATCTCTTCCGCGGAAAACAGCAGTTTCAACGTGGGCGACACCTCGAAACGATCTTCGCTGGCGCGGATTTTCTGCAGCATGTTGCTCTTCTTGAGCTTTTCGATAGAGGCGTGGACCCGCTTGGCGAAGCCGGCGCGATCGGTGCTGGCGGCGGCCTGGTAGAGGCTCAGATGCTCCTGGATTTCTTCGGCCGAAACCACGGCGCGTTGGCCTTGCGCATCGGCCTGCGTCAAACACTGCCGCAAATAGAGCAGCAGGATGGAATCGAGGAAGGTGAGCTGCGAGCGGCGCAGCAGAATGGGCGATTCCAACTCGCCCACGTCGGCCTGGCGGGTGAAGGCGACCTTTTGATCGACATCCATCACCAGGTCGAGAAACAATTCCGCCAGGCGGCGCCGGATCACCACTTCATCGCGCACCAGCACGGGCCAGAGTTTGGGATGGCGGCGCGCTTCGAGCGAGGGACCGGCCAGCAATTGCACCAGCGCACGGCGCGTGTCCAGCGGCAACTCGCCGGTATCGCCGGGGTACAGGTTGCCGGCAGCGGGGGCCTGAGCATTCTCTTCAACCGAGCTCATGGACCCGCTCCCTCAAAAAGTAGATGGTGGGAATGCGCGCACTGCGCCGCTGCTCGTCCATGCCCAGCCACTCCACGCTTTCAACGCGATCGCCGCGCAAGCCGTGGCGCGCGCCCAGCGCCATGTAACCGACCACGCTCCCCAGCCCCTGCGCGGCGGGGAATTGACTCAGCACGTCGCCGATGGAGGCTTGCGAATGCAGTTCCAGCACGGCGCGTATGTTGGCCTTCAGGGCGCGGAAATCGATCTCCGATTGGGCCACCAGATCGCCCACGTCGGCGAGATCGATCGGGGCCGCGCCGCCATCCGCCATGCCTCCGCCGGGCGCTTGCGCCGCCGGGTCGAAGAGCACCCACTGCGCCACGGAACGCAATCGGCTGCTGCTCAATTGCAGCGTGAATTCGAGCATTTCGACGGCCTTGACCTTATCTTTAAGGGCCAGCGACGCGCGTTGCGCCTCGCGCAGCACCTGGTTGACGCGCCGCTGCTCCAGGTATTCGCGGCTTTGCACGAAATTCTTGAGGCTGCGCGCCAGGCTCTGCAGAACTTCGTGGACCATGCCGCCCTGGTCCAGCAGGGTGCGCGTGAGGCGTAGCAGGAAACGGCGCTCGCGCGGTTCCAGGCGGCCGGCAAATTCGCGCGTGAGGACACTCTCGGTGGCCTGGTCCAAGGCGGCGGATTGTTCGGGGTCGGTGAGCAGCCGCCAGAATGCCGCGAAGGTGCGGCCGGCCTCGCTATCGGCGATGAGGTCGGCGCCGGCGAAGAGCGCTTCGAGGACTTCGCCGCGGGTGGATTCGTCGTCCATGATGCGCTCGCGCAGGTCGCGGTTGAGGGCCTCGAACTGGTCGCGGACGCGCCGGAAATCGCCCGCCAGGCCGTCGGCCAGGGCGATGATTTCGCGGACGCGCTCGAGGGCGCGCGGACCGGCGAGCGAGGGCATGCGGCCCTGGCGGATGGCGTCGATCTGCTCATCGATTCGTTCACGTTCGGCGAGCAGGGTGGCGATGCGGGTCTCCGGATTGGCGTCGGTCTGCTCGGCGAGGCGGACCAATTGTTGCATGACGACGGCCAGGCGGCTTTCGGTGGCGGCAGTGCGCGGTTCCGCCAGCGAGGAGACAAAGCGGATAGCGCCCTCGGCGGCGGACGAGAGTTCGTACTCCTCCTCGGTAGCGCCCGGCGGGAAGCGGCGCTCGATATAGCCGGCGGCCAGCCAGTCGGCGACGTAGGCTTGCGCGGTCTGCGGCAGGTGCTGGCCCTGCGCGCGCAGGTCATCAATGGACCGCCCGAGGCGTTCATACAGGACCGAGGCGGGCAGGCTGCGCGCTCCTTCCTGCAAGTGGGTTTGGAGCAGACCGAGAACCACAGGTCCGTTGTCGGCGGCCAGGAGCCTCCACATCGCCTGCTCGCGCAAGCGGCGGTAGGTGGCAATGGCTTGGTCGCCTTTCATGGGCTGGACGGACGCTTCAACTTTGCATGATAGCAATTCGGGCCGGGCGGCGTGTCTTGGGCTCGATCCGGCCAAATTCCGCCAGGATGATCCGATCGATGCGCGTGGTTTCCTTGTGCAGGCCGCGCAGTTTGCCGAAACTCTTCAGCCACGGCTTATCCCGACGCGTGCCGGCTTGTAATTTCTCCGCCAACGCCTGGGTCACCAATTCCCGCAAAGAAATCCCTCGTTCGGCCGCGGCCGATTTTGCACGCCGAAAGAGGGCGTCGGGAATTTCGAGGGTGGTTTTCATCCAATCCCGATTTTCGCAGATTCATGAGACGATTCGCCCCACCGCGCGGCCTGATACGATAAAGATTCACCCTTGACTGACACCATTCCAGATATCCTTGCCCGTATTGTCGCCAGGAAACGCGAGGAGCTTGCACAAGGGGCGCACCGCTTGGACCAATGGGAGCGCCAGGCCGATTCGCACAGCGCCGCCCGTCGCGATTTCCGCGCGGCACTGTGCGCGCGCGTGCCGGCAGTGATCGCCGAGGTCAAGAAAGCGTCGCCCAGCAAGGGACTCCTGTGCACCGATTTCGACCCGGCGCGCATCGCCGGCGAATACCGGCGCGGCGGCGCGGCGGCCATCTCCGTGCTCACCGACGAGAGCTTCTTCCAGGGCAGCCTGGCGAACCTGGAGACCGTGCGCGCGGCCGTCGATTTGCCGGTTCTGCGCAAAGATTTTACGATTGCGAACGCGCACATCGTGGAAGCGGCGGCGCACGGCGCGGACGCCATCCTGCTGATCGCGGCCATCCTCAGCGAGCGGGAACTCCGCGACTTCCGCGAGTCCGCCGCGCGCTACGGCATGGCGGCGCTGGTCGAGGTGCACAATCGGCGTGAGCTGGACGCGGCTATCGCGTCGGGGAGCGAAATCATCGGGGTCAACAATCGTAACCTGGGCACCTTCGAAGTGACGCTCGATACTTCGTTGCGACTGGCGGAACACATGCCCGGCGGCGTGGTGCGAATCAGCGAGAGCGGAATCCACGATGCGGCCGACATCGGTCGCCTGCGCGCCGCCGGATACCACGCGTTTCTGGTGGGCGAGCATCTCATGAAGTCGGGCGACCCGGCGGCAGCGCTCCAACAACTGGTGGCGGCATGATTCTGAAAATCTGCGGGATCACCAATCAGGAGGACGCCACCGCGGCCATCGAAGCCGGGGCAACTGCCGTGGGATTCAATTTTTATGCGCGCAGCCCGCGGTACATCGCGCCCGAAAGAGCCGCCGAAATCGTTACCGCCGAGGGTGTGCGGCGCGTGGGAGTCTTCGTGAATGAGAAGCGCGAGCGGGTGGAAGAGATCGCGCGCGCGGCGCGGCTCGACGTGGCGCAATTGCACGGCGACGAGTCGCCCGCGGACTACCCCGATGTGGAGCAGGCACTCCTGCCTGCGGGGCGCCCTTTGGGCCGAAGACCGGATGCCGCCCGCGAAGAGGGTCGAGATGAGTCTCGACCCCGCAGGCAGGAGTGCCTGCGCCACGTCTGGAAAGCCCTGCGAGTGGGCGACTCGTTCGACATCGCGCTCTACCGGGATAGCCCGGCGGAAGCCTTGCTACTCGATGGACCGGCGGCTGGGTTGTACGGCGGCGCGGGGAAAAGCTTCGACTGGCGGTTGGTGCGCGAGAGCCATCGACAGATCGTGCTGGCCGGAGGGCTCGACGCCTCCAATGTCGCCGCCGCAATCGAAATGGTGAGGCCCTGGGGCGTGGACGCGTGCTCGCGCATCGAAAGCGCGCCCGGCAGGAAGGATCGCAAAAAGATGACAGAGTTTTTGCACGCGGCGATGCTGGCCGCAGGCGTATGACCCCGCAGCCGGACCAGGGCGGGCACTTCGGCCCTTACGGCGGCCGGTACGTGCCGGAAGTCCTGATGGCGCCCATCGAAGAGTTGGAGACGGCATACCTCGGGGCGCGCGAGGATCCGGCGTTTCAGGCGGAACTGGCGGACCTGCTGCGCAATTACGCGGGCCGTCCCACGCCGCTCTATTTCGCCAAGCGCCTCAGCGGGCAACTGGGCGGCGCGCGCATCTGGCTCAAGCGCGAAGACCTGTTGCATACCGGCGCGCACAAGATCAACAACTGCCTGGGACAAGCGTTGCTGGCGCGGCGCATGGGCAAGCGGCGCATCATCGCGGAGACCGGCGCGGGACAGCACGGCGTGGCCACGGCCACGGTCTGCGCGTTGATGGGCTTCGAATGCGTGGTCTACATGGGCGAGGAAGACATGCGCCGGCAGCGGCTCAACGTCTTCCGCATGCGCATGCTGGGCGCGAAAGTGGTGGGTGTCGCCAGCGGCAGCCGCACGCTGAAGGACGCTATCAGCGAGGCCATGCGCGACTGGGTGACCAACGTCGGAGACACGCATTACCTGCTGGGCTCGGTGCTGGGCTCGCATCCTTATCCTATGATGGTGCGCGATTTTCATAAGATTATCGGCGAAGAGGCGCGGCGCCAGATCATGGAAGCCGAAGGGCGTTTGCCCGACACCATCTTCGCCTGCGTGGGCGGCGGCTCCAACGCCATCGGAATTTTCCACGCGTTCCTGGGCGACCGCGCCGTGAAACTGGTGGGCGTCGAGGCCGGCGGACGCGGCGACGGAATCGGCCAGCACGCGGCGCGTTATCGCGGCGGCGCTCCCGGAGTGCTGCAGGGCGCGTACAGCTTCGTGCTGCAGGATGCCGACGGCCAGATCGCCCTGACGCATTCCGTCTCGGCGGGGCTGGACTACGCCATGATCGGGCCGGAACATGCCTGGCTGCACGATGAGTGCCGCGCGGAATATACCGCGGCGTCCGACGGCGAGGCGCTGGCGGCCGCGCGCCTGCTGTCGCGTACCGAAGGCATCATTCCAGCGTTGGAGTCGGCCCACGCGGTGGCCGAGGCCGTGCGCCGCGCACCGTCGGAGCCCGGCGCGGTATTCCTGGTAAATGTCTCGGGACGCGGCGACAAGGATATCGACATCTACCGCGAAAATTTCAAGGAACTCGACCCCCAATGACCCGTATCGGGCGCCTCTTCGAGGATTTAAAAAAGGCCGATCGTAAGGGCCTCATCGCCTATCTGACGGTGGGCGATCCCTCGCCCGACCGCACGCCCGCGCTGGTGGAAGCGCTGGTCCGCGGCGGCGCGGACCTCATTGAACTGGGGGTGCCATTCTCCGACCCCATCGCCGATGGCCCGGTGATTCAAGCGGCCGGCGAGCGCGCCCTCAAGGCGGGTACCACACTGGCGCGGGTGCTCGAGATCGCGGCGGAGATTCGGCGGACGTCGGAAGTTCCGCTGCTGCTCTTTACGTATCTCAATCCGGTGGTGCGCTACGGACTGGAGCGGCTGGCGCACGACGCAGCGGCGGCGGGCATCGATGGCTGCCTGCTCACCGACGCCTCCGTGGAAGAGGCGCAGGAGTACGTGGGCGCCATGCACCGCCATGGCCTCGACACGGTATTCCTGGCAGCGCCCACCAGCACCGAGCGGCGTCTGAAGCTGATCGCGCAATACTCCACGGGCTTCGTCTACCTGGTCTCGCGCACCGGCGTGACGGGCGAGCGCGATTCGCTCTCCAATGCGGTGGCGCCGCTGGTAGCGGCCGTCCGCGCGGTCACCGATCTGCCGCTGGCCGTGGGCTTCGGAATCTCCAAGCCCGAGCACGTGGCGGAGTTGGGACGGCAGGTGGAAGCGGTGGTGGTGGGCAGCGCCATCGTGCGGCTGATCGAGCGCAACGCCACGAACGCGTCGCTCGAGATCCAGCTCGAATCATTTGTCCGCGAATTGAAGCGCGGGTTTGGAGCGCAGGCATGACCCAGGAAGAAGCGCGCGCCAGGCTGGAGGAGTTTCGAGTGCTTATCGACAATGTGGACCAGCGCATTGTGGCGCTGTTGAACGAACGTACGCAGGTGGTGGAAGAGATCGGGCGCGTGAAGCGCGGCAGCGATCTGCCCATCTACGAGCCCAGGCGCGAGGACCAGGTATTTGCCAACGTCGCGGGCTGCAACCAGGGGCCCATGAGCGAGGATGCGCTGCGCCGCATCTTCGAGCGCATCATCGACGAAATGCGCAAGATTCAGCGCGTGCGCATGGAAACCGGGGGTAAATAAACCGATGTTAGTGGTTATGCAGCAAGGCGCCGGGGAAGAGCAGATCGATGCGGTGATCGAGCGGCTGACGGAATTGGGCTTCGATGTGCACCGTTCCACCGGCGTGATTCACACCGTGCTCGGCGGCGTGGGCGGCAAGGAGGATTTCGACCTGGATGTCTTCGAGTTGATGGATGGCGTCAAGGAAGCGCACCGCATCAGCTCGCCCTACAAGCTGGCCAGCCGCAGTTTCAAACCCGGCGGAACGGTGGTGAAGATCCGCGATGTGGAGATCGGCGGGCAGCGGGTGGTGGTGATGGCCGGGCCGTGCAGCGTGGAGAGCCGCGACCAGATTGAGCGCTCGGCGGAGATTGTGGCCGGCGGCGGTGCGCAGGTGATTCGCGGCGGCGCGTTCAAGCCGCGCAGCTCGCCCTACTCTTTTCAGGGGCTGGGCGAAGAGGGCCTGAAGTTGCTGCGCGAGGCGGCCGACCGCCATGGACTGCTGGTGGCGAGCGAGGTGATGGACCAGACGCAGATTCCGCTGGTGGCGCAATACTCGGACATCCTGCAGGTGGGCGCGCGCAACATGCAGAACTTCACGCTTTTGCGCGAATTGGGCAAGCAGCGCAGGCCGGTGCTGCTGAAGCGCGGGATTTCGGCTACCATCGAAGAGCTGCTGCTTTCGGCGGAATACATCATGTCCGGCGGTAACTACGATGTGATCCTCTGCGAGCGCGGCATCCGGACTTTTGAAACTTACACTCGCAACACCATGGATATTTCCGCCATCCCGGTGGTGAAGAAGTTGTCGCACCTGCCGATTGTGGCCGACCCTTCGCACGGCACCGGACGGCGCGACAAGGTGCTCCCCATGGCGCGCGCCGCGGTGGCCGCCGGGGCCGATGGATTGCTGGTGGAAGTGCATCCCGACCCCGACCACGCGCTCAGCGACGGCGCGCAGTCGCTGCGGCCGGAACAATTTCAGGAGATGATGCGCCAGCTCAGACTGATCGCGCCGGCGGTGGAGAGGAGCATCTGAAGACTGTTGCTATCGTCGGGACCGGGTTGATCGGCGCCTCTTTCGGACTGGCGCTGCGCAGCGCCGGGTTCGACGGCGAAATTCTGGGAGTCAGTTCGCCGCGGGCGGTGGATAGCGCCATCGACGCCGGCGCCATCGACCGGGCGGCGCCTCTGGCCGATGCCGTGGGGCGGGCCGACCTGATTTTTCTTTCGTCCACCATCGGCCGGATCCTCGACACCGTGCGCCATCTGGATCCTCTGGTGCGGCCCGAGGCGCTGGTGACCGACGCGGGCAGCACCAAGTGCGAAATCGTCGACCTGGCGCGGCAGACTTTGCGGCGCTGCCAGTTCCTGGGCGGCCATCCGATGGCCGGAAAAGAGACGCGCGGAGCGGTATCGGCCGATGCCGGCCTGTTCCGGGGACGCACCTGGGTGCTGACGCCCGATGAGCCCGCGGAGCTGGAAACGCCCGCCGCGCGAGAGTTCCGCGGCTGGCTGGAGCGCATCGGCGCGAATGTGGAAACGCTCGATTCGGACGAGCATGACCGCGTGGTGTCGCTCACCTCGCACCTGCCGCAACTGGCGTCGACGGCGCTCGCGTCGGCGGTGGGCGATGTGCGCCGGTTGGAAGTTTCCGGCTCGGGGCTGCTCGATATGACGCGCCTGGCCGCCAGTTCGTACGATCTGTGGCGGGACATTCTGGCGACCAACTCCGGGCACATCGAGCGCGCCCTGGCCGACTATATACAGAAGCTGGAGCACATGCGCGAGAACCTTCGGACGCGGCAGCTTCAACAGGAATTCGAACGCGGCGCCGCATTGGCGGCCCGCTTACGGCGGACGGTGTAGCCGAAGGGCCGCATTCTGTCCGTCAAATTAGGATAAACTACGCATGAGGCTAGCAATAGTAACTCGACCATCGGCGGACAGTGTGTCCGAAGGTGAGCCTGCGGTCTTCCCGGCGCGGCGGTCCAGACGGTCCGCTGCACCGAATGCCGAACGTAAGGATTTCAAAATGGAACAAAAACTCAAGATCGCCGTGTTCATCGATTTTGACAACATCGAGATTGGCGTCAAGTCCACGCTGCACCGCGAATTCGACGTAGCGGCAGTGCTGGACGCGCTGAAGGAACGGGGCGAAATCGTCACCAAGTTCGCGTATGCGAACTGGGGCAGGCAGGAATCGGCCACGCGGGCGCTTTCGGAGCACGCTGTACAAATGGTACAGCGCGATCCTTCGCCGCGCGGCGACAAGAACGGCGCGGACATCAATCTGGCGCTGGATGCGCTGGAGATGGCCTTCACGCACGACCATATCAACGCCTACGCGATCGTCAGTGGCGACAGTGATTTCATCGCGCTGGTCAACAAATTGAAGCAATACGACAAGCGGATCTTCGTGGTGGGCGGCCGGGCCTTCACCAGCACGATCCTGCAGAAAAACTGCCACGAATTCGTGGCCTACGAGTCCATCATCGACGACCGCCCGCGCGGCGGCCACGGGCAACAGCAACAACAGCAGCCACAACAACAACAGCCACAACAACAACAGCCCCAGCAACAACAGCCGCAGCCGCAATCTCAGCCGCAACAGCAACAGTCGCCGCCACCGCAGCAGCAGCAATACAGCGAGCGCCCGCCGCAGCAACAGCAGCAGCGCCCGCCGCACAAGCGGGTGGCGCTCGACCTGTCGCAGTCCATGCCTCTGGTGGAGCGGGCCCTCGGGGTGCTGGAACGGCGCGAAGTCCGGCCGCAACTCGGCTTGCTGAAATCCACCATGCTGCAACTGGATTCCACGTTCAACGAAAAGGCCTACGGCGCCAGTTCGTTCACCGATTTCGTGGAGAAACTGCAGAAGTCCGATTATGTGGAAGTCACCGGCGGCGAGGGCCGCTACATGATCCGCATGAAGGGCGGCGGCGCTACTCCGGAGAAACCCGGCGCCAAGCCCGAAGAGGCCATCCCGCTGCTGCGCGACGTGCTCGAAACCCACCGTCTGGAAATCGACAACGGCGCCCCGGCGGAGGAACTGGCCGAATATGTGCATCAGGATCAGCCCGGGTTCGACTGGCGTCAATTTGGATTCCAGGAGTTCGGGGAACTGTTGAACTACGCGCAGGACAAGGGGCTGGTGCGCATCCAGGCCGACGAAGAGAAAGGTCTCATCGTCTATCTGGGCACCGAATTCCATCCCCCTGCCGCGCCGCCCGCGCCGGAACCGACGGTGGAGGAGATCGAGGAAGAAGAGGACGAGCCGCAGCCCTTGGTTCCCGGACAGCCCACGGCCACCGGCGAGATTCCGCTGCCCGAGCTTCCGCCCAAGCCGCAACGCCGTCCGCGCGCGCCGCGCAAAACGCCCGTCGAAGGACAGAAGAAGCGCACCACTTCCTCGCGTCCTCGTAAGAAGCCGCCCACGCAGTAGCATCCCGACCTGGGCAGGCGCAGGCCCTTCAACCCCAAGCCTGCCCGGGTCTTTCCTTCATGTCCCCCTCCGTTCACCGCTGGCGCAGGCTGGCCTTCGCCGCTTTTCTGCTGGCCTACTTCCTGTACTTCACTTATGACGGCCTGCGCGTCCACTTCGCCTTGGACGATCTCGGCAACATGGGCCACTACTATCGCGGCGGCCCACTGGCGCTGGCAGTTTCCCAATTCACCGTGTGGCACGGCGATTATCGCCCCATGGGCGGCCTGTTCTACGTGCCCATCCTGACTTTCGCGGGCCTCAATCCGCTGCCTTACCAGGCGGCGCTGCTGGCCATCCTGCTGGCCAACGTGTACCTGGTCTACCGTTTCGCGCTTCGGCTGGGCTGCGGCGAATTGGCCGCCGGGTTGGCCGCATTGGTGGTCAGCTATCATGCCGGCCTGCACAATCTCTACTACAATGCGGCCTTCGTCTACGATGCGCTCTGCTGTTTTTTCTACCTGGCCGCGTTCCTTTATTACCTGCGAATTCGACAGGCCGGCGGCGTGCCACGGGCGCGCCAGATCGCGCTCTTTCTGGCGCTCTATCTGTGCGCCCTGAACTCCAAGGAAATGGCCGTCACGCTGCCGCTCATGATGCTGGTCTACGAGTGGATCTACCATCGTCCGGCCGCCATCAAGGCGTGGATATTCGGCCCCGCGCGCCTGGTGCTCTACGGCGCCGCGCTCGCCGCGCTCGACGTCTACGGGAAACTCTTCGGTCCGGACGCCATGGTCAACGCCGAGGCCTACCATCCGGTCTTCGCCCTGCGGCGCGTGCGCGATTTCCAGCGCCTGTCGCTGGGCGACCTGCTCTTCGGCTGGGGCTCCGGCTGGGGCGGAATCCTGCTGCTCTGGGCCGTGCTGGCCTATCTGGCGTGGCGTCGCGACCGTCCGGTGCTGCGGTTTCTCTGGTGGTTCATGCTGCTGACGCCGCTGCCCATCGAGTTCCTCATCGGGAAGAGCCAGGCCTGCCTCTACATCCCGATGATCGGCTGGGCGATCTTCGGGTCGGTGGTATTCGTCGATCTTGCCAGCGCGCTGGCCCGCGTATTGGAAGCCGAACCGTGGGGCCGGCGCCTGGGACGCGGCGGAATCGTGGCGCTGCTGACGGCCGTCGCCATTTTCTGCTGGGCGCGTCAGAATCGCCAGTACAAGCGGACGCACGCCGAGCCCGTGATGGCTGCGTTGGGCCACGAAAGCTGGGACGCGATCCAGCAATTCCGCGCGCTCAATCCGCATGTCCGCCCCGGCAGCAAAGTGGCATTTCTGGACGACCCGTTCCACAGTTGGGACATGCTTTTCCTGGCGGAACTCTGGTTCCGCGACCGCAGTGTCGACATCCATGTAGAGCGCCACGGTCCGCTGACGCCCGAGGAACTGGCCAAGGTCGATTACATCTTCACGTTCCGGAACGGGAAGCTGGTGGAGTTGAAGTAGGCGTGTCCGATTCCGGCAGGTCTGGTCCCAGGGCCGGACACGCCGGCAGAGCTTATCGCCCACCGAGGAATTTCGGTGCCTGTCCCCGAATTATTGAGGCTCGCGCAATACCCGACAAGGCCGCTCCGTCACGGTCGCTTCCCGGTGCGCGGCAGTTGCCCCATTCCGAGCCGGGACTAGAGGGCAACCCACCAGGGAGCGTTCCGAAGGGTCTGAACTCCTGATCTCGGCCGGGGATTTCGGATAGTTGGGGAAATTGACCTGAACCAAGACGTGGCGCAGACACTCGTGTCTGCGGCGCCGAGACTCATCTCGGCGCTCCGGGACGGTGGATGCCGCTCGCGAAGAGGGTCGAGATGAGTCTCGACCCAGCAGGCAGGAGTGCCTGCGCCA
>Ga0182016_10007116_pt1 | contig 11600 bp, 13 predicted proteins | sample 712S2MmetaG_FD_120491 | JGI IMG/M metagenome (GOLD analysis project Ga0182016, IMG submission 120491) | Permafrost microbial communities from Stordalen Mire, Sweden - 712S2M metaG | ecosystem: Environmental > Terrestrial > Soil > Wetlands > Permafrost | place: Sweden: Stordalen | collected...
ATACGTGCCACCCGCCAGGCTTCACCCAGCGCCAGTATCTGTTGAAACATCTTTTCCGGTATCATATTCCCCACCAGAAAAAACCATTCCAGCCCTTTTACCCACTAAAAACGTCGAGGAAGCTGGCAAACCAAAAATCAGACCAATAGGTCTCGATTTTCTGTCAATAGTCGGCAAATTGATGGTTATGAAAGCCTCGCATAACTAGCTTCACTTCAAGCATTAAACCAGGAAACATAAATGAATATTGAAATCATGCTTCAAGTACCGGAGCTTAAATAGTCACTCTGAGGTCTCAATAAACTAGTCTCAATGAAATCGGCGCTGCCAGTTCTCAGCCGCATTCTCATCACCCGCAAATCTGATGGTCTGGTCAAACTTCAAGGCACGGATCTGGACGCTCTCGCTGCATTCACCCTCAACAATACTGTTCTGGTCCCGTTCGAACATTGAGCAGTTGCTGCTTCAGGAGCAGATTTTGGGCAACGAACGCCTTGGCTCCCTAGGTCCAACCAGCGTCACCACCGTGACCATTAAATGCGCAAGCAGACCAAAAATAAATTTCCTCCCCGCCAGTTAACATGCTGAATTATCAATTCGCCATGCACACCTTTGCTGACATTTTTGCTGACGTTCGAATCGACGTGACACCCTCGCAGCGAACAAATTGACGTTACGTAACGACGCTTGACAGAACTTGGCCTTTTAATATAATAATGGTTTATGAATACAATGAGGCAGGTTAATGTAATTGCCTTGGCGCTGACGTATAGTTTAGCGACCACCGTTAAAGCGCAAAACTTATTCGTTGGAAATGATGGGAATGGCACGATTGGCGAATATGGGCTGAACGGCTCAACGGTAAATGCCTCACTGATTTCCGAATTGAGTTACCCCGAAGGCATCGCGTTTTCGGGGAACGACCTGTTCGTTGCTAATATTATCAGCGGCACTGTCGGCGAATACACGACTTCCGGGGCGACTGTCAATGCGTCGCTAATCTCCGGGTTGAGTTCCCCCTTTGGTCTTGCGATTTCGGGAAACGACCTGTTTGTAGGGGATAGTGGCTAAGGATATCAGGCTGCCGGCCATATTGCCGAGTACACGACTTCCGGAGCGAGCGTGAATAAGTCGCTGATTACCGGCCTAACCTACCCCGGGGGCATTGCGATTTCTGGGAACGACCTGTTTGTCGCGAATACTCTTGACGGTACGATTGGCGAATACTCAACTTCCGGGGCAACGGTCAGTGCCTCGCTGATTTCAGGGTTGGATGGACCGGTTCTTGGTGTAGCCATTAGTCCGGTGCCGGAACCGTCCAGTGGCATGCTGGCAGGCGTAGCCGCGGCAGTGTTTTGGTTATGGAGTAGTCGCAAATCGCGGGCATGAGGCGAGCGGGAGTAAGGGGAAGCAAACAATGCATGTGCTCGGCTCAAATTCGGCGTGTCCTTCCTCTGGCTCCTCGACGCAGTCTTGGCCCGAACCTGTGCTGTTTAAGGTGTATCTGTGGGCGGTCCGGGGCTGTTGCGTTATTACATGCTTTTCGTGATCCAACTGGCGAAGCGCGTGGTGGAGATCGCCGGTGTGGTCCCCGAGCCAACCGAATCGTGGATATTGCAGATTGCCCGCAACCTCGTCGACCCATGGACCGGATTTCTTACTTCCAGTCGTCTGTTGATCCACGATCGTGCCACCGTGTTCAGCGAACATTTTCGTCAACTGCTGCGAAGTGGACGAGTTGAGTCACTGCGGTTGCCGGCGCGATCGCCGAATTTGAACGCATATGCAGAACGATTTGTGCGGACAATCCGGCAAGAGTGTCTGGGACGGACGGTTTTCTTCGGAGCGAGTTCACTGTGACATGCGGTGAATGAATTTGCGGCCCACTACAATCAGGAACGAAATCACCAAGGTTTGGCAAACCAACTTATCAGACCCAAGGCAACCCTCTTCGCGTCAAAAGGAGCCCTCCGCAGACAAAAACGCCTTGGAGGACTACTCAATTATTATTATCGCGAAGCGACTTAACCAATGAATTTGAGTTTTTGGACAGTACGCGCTCTGCCAACATTTCCCGAGCCGATGATTGAATAACTCATAATATTTACCTTTTGATCGGGTGAAATCCACCGTGTTTCGTTAATGTGTTTGAGAAACAATTGATTTTTTTTCAGGCGATTGTCTCAGAAACAATCCCGCGAATGAGTGGCGGTGACGCGCCAGAAGAAATAGCGCTAGCACGGCCAAGACGATGCCCAACGGCAGGCCGGACGCATCGAGAAATGTGTCGAAAAACAAGATGTTCACAATGACAGGGCCTACGAGCGTGAGGCCGAGCGCAGTGAAGCGCCCGCTCAACAGCAGCAGGCCGCCGGAAATCTCAAAGCATTTCACCGCATAAAGATAGTGACTGACAAACAAGGCCTTCATGAATTCTTCGGCCAGTTCCCCCTTGGGAGGCGGCAGCGGGATAAAATTGAAAAATGCGTTAAGGCCGAATACGACGAAGATAAGGCCGAGCAAGGTCCGGGCGAGGGTGGTGGCGATATTCATATAATTAATGTTTTGCTTTTGGTTTGTTGTGGAAGTAAAACAGCGCGGTTCAAATGCGGACCAACACCTCTTCTTTCGAAAAGCGCACTTTAGGCGCGTTGGCATATTTATCCGTTGGGAGGCGATAGCCGAGCGTGGCGATCACGGCCGAGGCCAATCCCTTCGCCTTGAGGCCGAGAATCTCGTCATATTTGGCACGGTCAAATCCCTCCATCGGGCAGGCATCAATGCCCAGCAGCGCGGCGCTATTCACCAGGTTGCCGAGTGCGATGTAGGCCTGATTGCGCGCCCAGGCGTTTCGAGCGGGTTCGTCCAGTGCCTGAATGACGGAGCTAACCAGCATCCCGCGCAAGGGAGCCAAGGCTGCGAGGGGGGCGCCCTGGATTTGGGCCAAGTTTTTCAGGTGTGCGTCCACGTCGGCTTCGTTAAAGTTATTTTTTGCCGCGAACACGACCAGATGCGATGCGTCGTTGATCTGGGCTTGGCCGTAGGAGGCGGGGGTGAGCCGGGCGCGCACGGACGGATCAGTCACGACTATGAATTTCCACGGCTGCAAGCCGCCGCCGGATGGTGTGAGCAGGAGGGCTTCCTCCAGCGTCGTCCAATCAGCCGCGCTGATTTTGCGTTGAGGATCGAATTGCTTGGTGGAGTATCGCCAATTGAGCTGTCGCAATAGTTGTTCATTATTGATGGCTTTCATAATTTTTGTTTTTTATTTTGTTGGTTGCTTTTCATTTAAAATCCATCGTTTTACGAATTTCCTGTTTCATAATAATTAATCCAATTTGAATTGAGACCCGCCGTTTTTGGGAATACTGCTCAATCGTTGGCTTACGAATTATCGTTACGGTAAAACTATGCGGGTGACCTAGGAGTTTTAGAAATACCATGATTCTTGACTGACGATAACTATAGGTTATGGTTGAGAAATGGAACTGCGCCATCTGCGTTACTTCGTCGCCGTGGCGGAGGAGGAAAATGTTTCCCGCGCCGCGTTAAAGCTCCACGTCTCGCAGCCGGGCATCAGCCGCCAGATTCATGATCTCGAGGAAGAGATTGGATTTCCGCTGTTTGAACGCAGCGGCAAATCCGTGCGCCTCTCGGCGGCCGGAAGAATTTTCCTCGCCGAAGCCCGGGAAGTTCTTCAACGCGTTGTGGATGCCGTGAAGAAGGCCCGCATCGGTTCGTCGGCCCGAACGGAAATCAATGTCGGCTACGCGCCGTCGGGAACGGTGGAGATTCTGCCGCGCGCGTTGCGCTCGTTTATGGAAACTTTTCCCGAAGTGCGCGTGATTCTGCATGACTTGTCGGTCGAAGAAATGCTGCCGCTGGTTATCCAAAGGAAATTGGATATAGCGCTTACTCTACCGCCACGCAAACTGCCCCGTGGACTAGCGATGACGGAACTGGCACAATACGAAATTTGTGTCGCCGTTGGACTGAAGCATCCGCTGGCTAAATCAAATTCTGTCAGCCTGGGCCAGATTGCTCAGGAACCTATCGTGATTTATACTCGTAAGGATTATCCGGATTATCATGTGCAACTTGAAAAGATGTTCGCGACCGTTGGCCGCCAGCCGAATATTGGCAGCGAGCACGATGGCGTGACAAGCCTAATTACTGCTGTAACAACAGGACACGGTTTCGCTCTCGTGCCGAGTTGCGTTAACGAGATGGCCGGGTCACGACTGAAGCTATTGAAACTGCGCCCCGCATTGCCGCCCACACCCATTGTCGCGCTTTTTCGCAAAGACGCTGAATCAAATGAGGTTCAGGCTTTTATTTCTGCAGCGGTTGGCAGGCTAATGAAAAGTGAGCGGGCAACTACCGTTTAGCGTTTGAGGACGCGACATTAGGCAGCCATGAATTGACGTTACCTTCTAATCTCAGTCCGGTGTAAGCGTCACCAACGAACAACCGCCGTGCAGCTGCAGCACCAGTGCGGAGGCAGCCTTAGAAACCTGGGACGGTTCAACTACGGCTTCGTTACATTTGTGTGGTAAAACGGTGTTGTTTACAGGGTCAAAACCTTCCAGCGTTTTCTGGCCGAGCATGGCGAAGTGTCCAAATATTCGAATTCGTGGGGAAATGGTTGCGTAATTCGGTGGTGAAGATGTGGCATTTCCATCTTCAATCGAATTCATTTTTGGAGGTTTATGGCAATTTTGCATTTGAACTTTTTGCAATCGAGGAAGCCGGCAAGACAATAACATCATCCAGCCCAACATAATAACCAGTGACTTTCTTAATCGCGCTAAATGTGATTGAAGTATTTGTATTCGAAGCGGTAAAACAACAATTGAACAGCTGCCATCGGTTGGTTCCCAAAACGTCAACGCAAAATTGCCTGTTTGGGTTGCCGGTTAATTCCACTGTGACGCCCGGCACTGCACCTTGGTCATATCGAACGTCACTGCCCACCTTAAACGTAAGACTGTAAATCTCACCGACAATCGTACTAATTGCTTGCGAAATTCCAACGTTCGTCCCGTTGGCAATACATCCGCAACCCAAGTTGATAAAACAACCACCATCGGCGGCTTTCAGTCCCAGAGTGTTCGTCGGACCAATCCATTGGAGCCCGTTTACCGGACTGCCGCCAACGCTCCAACCGATCAACCCCAATTCACTCCCGCGCAGTGGTGAAATACCGTCACTATGAATGCCGGGAGGTCCGTTGCCAAATTTGAAACTGCCATTAATTAGCAAGTTATCTGGTGGAATCGGTTTGCAAGCCGCGTTGAACTCACGGTTGGCCTCCGCACATTTTCCTTCATGATTGAGAATCGTCACCAGAAACAAGAGATACATCTGCCAATGATCGGAGTCGTTTGGATAAGCACTATAATTGTTCAAGAATATCTCTCGACAAACCGACTCCACGGTATTCATGTCGCGTAAAGTGGTTTCATTTTCAATGGATGCGTCCGCCTTATAAACGAGCCAAGTCAGTTGCAGTACCGAATCAAACACCTGCTCACTTTCGTCACCAAATAGTTTTCTTCTAATTGATAGCGCGTCAAAATTCAGATGCAAGGCCGCGCTAAAATGCGGCGGCGAATCATGACCTCCGTAGGCGAAGCGAATGTGAGATGTGACCAAGGCAAGATGGCCGAGGGTTGTGGCTGCCGCGGCACTCTGATTACCTAATCGATTCATTTCTATCGCCAATGCCTCACGCAAAGGTGGCTCACATGTTTCAGCCCAATCGCCTCGCCTATCATAGGCAAGGCCCAGACCGTTGAGAGAAGCCGCCAGTTCAAGGCTGTCATTGCCGTATAATCTCCTTTGAATGGTGACAGCTTGTTGCCTGAGCCATAAAATCTGTTCATCAACTTTGGAGATATCCTTTGAACCTGAATAATCGTATGCATCAGCTAGAACGTTGTACATTTTCGCCTGTATTTCCGGCGAATCTTTCAGGTCGGTTTTGACTCGCTCAATTATCTTGTCCAGGAGTGGGCCGGCATCCTCAAATTGATCACGCTTCGCGGAATTCAAAGCCAAAAGGAGTTCTCGAATTAATTCGTAGGAAAGCAGTTTGAAGTCGTCATCTGATTCATCGCGGGCAGAGGCTTCGCTTTCGGCAATTCTTTGTTCCGTCTTAACCTGTTCACGCGCGGTCTGCTCGCGAGCGGACATCAGCACCACCGACCTAAACCCTATAAGGAGTAAAACAACAATGATGCCGGCAGTAATCAGGATCGATCTATTCCTTCGAGCAAATTTCCGGAGTTTATAAAAGTTATTTGGCGGTCGGGCCGTGACTGGCTCATTATTCAGATGGCAACGGATGTCGCTAGCCAGACCGTTGGTGGTTTCGTAGCGCCGGGAGCGATCTTTCTCCAACGACTTCATGACAATCCAGTCGAGATCGCCGCGGATCAACGGAGCAAGCCGCGCCGCTTCGACCTGACGACGTCCTGCCACCGTCGTCAGCTCCGCCGCCATCATCGTGCTCAACCGAGTAGAAGGCCGGGCGGGTTCCTTTTCGCGGATGATCCGGCGCATTTCCTCCACACCGGCCGCGAGTAGTTCCTTGGGGTCAAACGGCGTTCGGCCCGTAAGCAGTTCGTAGAGCAGCACTCCCAGCGAGTAGATGTCGCTGCGCGTGTCAATGTCCTGCACCTTCATCTCTGCCTGCTCCGGGCTCATGTAGGCGGGCGTGCCGATGAACTGCTCGAAGGCGGTAAACAGGGTTCGATCCGTCAATTTACCCTGCGTCGCCTTGGCGATGCCGAAATCAATCACCTTGGGCACAGGCGCGCGGTCGTCCATCGTCACGAGAATGTTCGAGGGTTTGATGTCCCGGTGGATGATGCCCTTCTGGTGCGCGTGCTGGATGGCCCGGCAAACTTGAATGAACAGATCCAGCCGTTCCTGGGTGGAAAGAGCGTTCTGGTCGCAGTAATCCGTGATCTTAATGCCCCGCACTAGTTCCATCACGAAATAAGGCCGGCCCGTTTCCGTCGCGCCGGCGTCCAGCACCTTGGCGATGTTTGGATGATCCATCAGGGCCAGGGCCTGCCGCTCGGCTTCGAACCGGGCGATGACTTGCTTGGTATCCATGCCCAGCTTGATGACCTTGAGTGCGACCTGGCGGTGAACCGGTTCCTCCTGCTCCGCCATATAAACCACGCCACACCCGCCTTCGCCAATTTGTTGGAGCAACTTGTAGCGGCCAATCCGGTCGCCGACTTTCTCGGTGCGGATGGGTGTAATGCGGTCGGTTCCAGCAGGTCCGGATGCCGGGCTCTCGAGGAAGGCACCGGCCTCATCTCTGGCGCGAAGGAGTTCCTCGACACGCTGGCGCAAGGCCGTGTCGCCGCCGCAGGCTTCATCAAGATAGGCAGCACGTTGTCCTGGTGGCAGCCGCCGGGCAGCGCTAAAGACGATGATTTCGCGGTCAGGTGGATTTGTCATAGCCGGACGGCATCACTTTCTACTCTCCAATGCGAAAATCCAGAGCAAAAAGCGCAGATAGCTTTAAGAAAACTTTTTCAACCAGCAATTTTTTAGATTGGCGGGTATTGCCAGACCCAATCACCATTTTCCAGATCCATGTGACCCTCCTTCATCGGTGCCATTTGCCCCTCGTCGTCTGTTTCATTCCAGCCAACGGAATACAGCAGGAAGTTACCGCCGGAGGCTCGCCGATATTGCAATGGTTCGCCGCCGATGAGGTCGTGCGGCAGTTTGTCCATATACTGCGGCATGAGCGCCTCGAGTGTTGCGGGATATTCGCCATGCGCGAGCCGGTAACGCTCTAGCGCGCAGACAATTTGCCCCTCATTCACCATCGTTTGAATATGTGCGGTGTTTTGTTCCGCCTTGGAAAAATTGGGAATCGCGATGGCCGCCAGTATTTTATACGGACTAAACGGGCGGGCAGATTTGTCAAATTCGTGAACCGCGCGGGAGGCTTCGTCAAATTTGCGCGGCAAAACGGTGTCGTTTACATAGTCAAAACCCGCCAGAGGTTTCTGGCCAAGGATGGCGACATTCACCATGTTTTGATACAACCAGCCCCGCGGTGCCACATTGAGTAACCAAAACAACGGATTGTTCAAATCTTTCCACGTCCGCCCGCTCCCGCCAAAGACCTGCTGTCGGCTTAACAAATTGCCTTCGGCCAAAACTTCATTTAACCGGGCATGGCTCGCCATTTCCTCGCAAAATGCGCCCAAAATAAACGGGGTCAAATTGATGTCCGCCAGTTGTTTTTGAAGTGCAACCAATTGAGGTTCCGCCCAGGCGCGCGATTGCAAACCGCCAGCCATCGTGTCCACATAAAGTCCCGTGACCGCCACGTCAATCATCGCGGCAATCAGGGGCATCGGCTTGCCGGTCGGTGCCGCTTCGAGTAAATGGCGGAATTCGCGGAGCAATGTTATTTCCTGCAAAGCCTTGCCCGGCTGACCATGCAGCAAATCACACTTTGCGCGCTGTGCGAGCGTTTGTGCGACCATCCGGACCGCAACAAAGTTTGCAACCGGCATCTCGAATGGCAATGAATAATCGCCATCCATCCGTGCATACGGACGTTTCAATGCTTCACGGATCAGATCGAAGTCCGGCTCGAACTGATCGCTCCACGCCAGATATTTGGTTGCGAAGGCCTCATTCAAGTTGGTTGCGGTCGCGTCTGGATTGCGAAGGCGATCGGTCAGATCATTGTCAGGATTATCCCTTGAATCCAGCACGTCCGGATGATGCTCCACCTGCTTTTGTCGGACAAACCACTCCGTCATTTTTGGCGCCTTGAAAAAATTCTGGTCATCCGGCACAGGCGCCGGAATATAGTCGTTCCAATCCAGCACTTCGCCTTTCGCTTCCAGGGCGTGCCGGCAATTCTGCCACGCCAGCCAGCCGCGCAAATCCTCCTCGGCGTAGAAAAAAGCGATCAATAACGACAGGCCGCCCAGGCTGAATCCTAGCAGCCGGAGAAACCTGCGTTTGGTGGAAGGTTGAGGGGCGTTGTTCATGGTGTTGGCTGTGCAGAGTTCATGCTCTGCCCTTCAATGCGAAAATCCAGGGCAAAAAGCGCAACGAATTTCAAACCATTTGGTTGAAACGGTTGATGATTGAACCACTTTTCACTCCTATTTTTCTCAAATTTTTCAGAATCGATTATCCCACGAAACCATTGTTAATGTTGATCTATTGTGGCTTCAATGGAATTATTTGGAGCCACCTCACCACGGCAATCGCGGCTTAGCAAACTAACCCCTGCCAGTTGAACAAGCTAAGCAACATCGGTCCGTGTCAGTTACACTGGCTGATTTTGGAGGTTGGGGTGCGCCGACCGCACCAGCCATGGAAATGGCCGGCTTGGATGGTCTTGACAAAGGATGATTTGGGGGAATTGACCCTCCGGCTGTGTGAGAACGACGACCCGATTCAGAACGCCAATCAGGCCATGTTGCAGGCATTCCGTGAGCTCGCCCGCACCATTGCGTCCTGGGACCAACCACACGCGGTTTCGCGATTGGCAACGAATTTGAACCATCTTTTCCTGGGAGTCCTCAGTGCGGTGTCGGACGCGCGCGCAGGGGAAAACCACGAACCGACTTCGCGGCAGCGGGCGGTGGAGTCCTTTTTGATTCAACTCAAAAACAACCCAACCATCTGCCAAGAACTCTGGACGATTGACCGGATGGCAGGCCATTGCCGGCGGGGAATAATGATGGCGGGCAGCCAGCTCATATCCACCGCGAAGTTGTGAACCTTCCGCAGAAACGCATTGGTTGAAACCGTGCCGGCGCGCAACGCGGCCAGCAAATGCTCGGCCTGTGTTTCAATCAGGACGCGGTCGCGGATCAGGTCGAACGCCTTGTCCTTGGCGGCGGATTTCCATCGCGCCTGCGTTGGGCCGGTTTTTAGGGCGATAATTTCGTCCAGTACGTTCTGCCAGGTGCGAGTGGTCACGAGTGGGTCGCTGTGGCGGAGGTAGACACGGGCGAGACTCAAATTCATGGCAGGCTGTTTGCCTGCCTCGTTCATTGCCATAAGCAGCCGATTGGCCTCGGCCTTGTCCTTGGTCTTGAGGCTGGTGAATGTCTTGGTGGTGTCGTCAAAGGCGTAGTAGACGCTCTTGCGACGAAGGAACAGACGGTAACGCAATTTCATGTTCATGCGTCATCCATCCTACCTTGGCGAAGATTCCGGCAGTCAGGCAATAGCGGGAGAATCCTCCCGAATACTGAGACAATCTTGGGTAAATCCAAAAATTGTTAGCCAAACTGTTAGCCATTGGCTTCCTCACTTTCCTAATTCATTGCTGCTCAAGCAGAGAGAGCTGGAGGCGAGGGTCGGAATCGGACGCATCCCGCCTTACACAAGCCACTCGCAATCAACTGTCTGTATCATCACTGATGCCTCGAAACTAAAGGGGGGTATTCGTTATGTCAAGGATAACTTGGACAGGCTTTTTATAACCTCCCTTTACTCCCTACCGATACGCTTTGCTGGCAAATCTGCTGGCACTTCCGAATTGGCTTTCATGTTTCATTTGTTGACATTTCGACCGCTAATTGTCGGTGGATTGACCCGCTTCCACTCCGTTTCCCGTCCATTGCGTCTGCTTGGACTTGGGGTCAGCAACTTGCGAGAACCGAGCACCCAACAATTGACACTGCTCTGATTGGCGCCAAACTCATGAACCGCTACGAATTTCAACTTCATATTTCGTCGGAGGCGTATCTGGATTATTACCGGGGCACCATTCTTCATGTGATCGCCCAATGTGCGACTGGCCAAACCGTTCAGTTCCCCGCGTCACTCCTTCAAAGATTTGTCACCACCGAAGGAATCCAGGGCTCATTCGTGCTGACCTGCGACGAGAACAACAAGTGCATCGGTCTTCAGCGGCAGGACGCCAAGCTCCCTGGCCAAAATCCACTTGGGCCTCCATGCCAGGCTCCACCTCCATTCGCACAAACGGCACCGCCTTGGTCTGCCGCAACTGGCGAACGAACCGTTTGACCGCCTGATAACTGCCACTGAACCCGTATTCGCTCACCAAATCCTGATAAATCCGCCGGGCACTTCCGTTGGCTCGTAAGGCCTCCGGATCATGCAACTAAACAAGGCTTTCCCGACCGTTCTTTCGAGAAAAAAAAGAAAGCTGTTCGGTATCAAAAGGGGGTCAAAGCACGGTTCCCTAATGACCCGTGCAGCTTCATGGACACCCTCAGGGCCGCTTAAGAATTGTGAACCCAGGAACGGCTAAACGAAAAAGTCGTAGTCATGAGAAGTGTACCTGATGTGAGAAACTGAGAATTATTTGCGACGAATAAGTGTGACAATTGAGAGCAGACTGCCCAAGCCAGCGAAGGCCAAGGTTGACGGCTCAGGAACCGGAACGTCCGTGTTCCCAATGGTAATGTCAAAAGTGTAGTCGTTCACACTCGTACCAGTAAGGAACCCCTCAACAATGGCCCACTGTTCTACGGTGGGTAAATAGGTCGTTGAGTCACCTGTAATAGTGCCTGTGCCCCATCCATATATGCCGATATAGTCGAGGCCGATATAGTTAGGAGGAACAG
>Ga0182016_10007118_pt1 | contig 11598 bp, 9 predicted proteins | sample 712S2MmetaG_FD_120491 | JGI IMG/M metagenome (GOLD analysis project Ga0182016, IMG submission 120491) | Permafrost microbial communities from Stordalen Mire, Sweden - 712S2M metaG | ecosystem: Environmental > Terrestrial > Soil > Wetlands > Permafrost | place: Sweden: Stordalen | collected...
AGAACTAGCGGCCCGATCTATTTTTATTGAGGTGATTCATGAATTGGTTTTATGTGCTCCTGCCCATTGCCGGGGTTCACGTCTGGTGGCCCGGCTTGGTGATCCTGGGGCTGGGCGTCGGGATTATCGGAGGCTTCTTTGGCATGGGCGGCGCCTGGATGGTCACGCCCGCCCTGAACGTCCTCGGTCTTCCGATGGCCTTTGCGATCGGGACCGACATCACCCATATGGCCGGAAAGTCGCTGATTTCCACGATGCGGCACGCCAAGTTCGGCAACGTCGATTACAAACTCGCACTGATCATGGTCTTCGGCACCATCGGCGGACTGGAGATCGGCGCCCGCAACATCATGTGGCTGGAGCGCGTCGGAAAGATCGATCTGTATGTGCGCTGCGGTTACCTTGTCCTGCTGACCGGGATCGCCTGGCTGGTGTTTGCCGACGTGCTGAAGCGGCGGAACAAAGATCGCGCAGCCAAGGCCGCCGGCCGAACCGTGGATCAGCTCACCACCGGCATTGAATGGTACAAGACGCTGCAGCAGATCAAGATTCCGCCGGTGGTCAACTTCCCAAAGGCCGGTGTGCGCTGCTCGGTTTGGCTGCCGGTGGCGGTCGCCTTCTTTACCGGGTGGCTGGCGGGCGTGCTGGGAATTGGCGGCGGATTGATCCGCATGCCCTCGCTGATCTATCTGATCGGCTGCCCCACGCACGTGGCGGTGGGCACGGACCTCTTCGAAATCGCCGTCTCCGGGCTGTACGGCGCGGCAACTTACAGTTACAAGGGACGCGTGGAATTGTGGGCCGCGTTCATCATGCTGATCGGGGCGGCCGTTGGCGCGCAGATCGGCGCCGTGGCCACCAAATACGTCAAGGGTTACGGAATCCGCATCTTCTTCGGAATTGCCGTGGTGGGCTGCGACATATCCATTCTGATGAAGATTATCGCGGCCACGCACCCCAGCCTGAGATCGGTCCTGGACCTCTCCGCAACCATTCTGGTTATGGGCCTGGTGTCGCTGCTTTCGCTATTCATCGTGATGAAGTTCGTGATGGGTGTACGGGAAGAACTGGCCATGAAGAGAGAGGCGGTGTTGGTTGCATAGAACGACTCTGGCGTTGATCGCCGCGGCGCTGGCCCTAGCGGGCTGCGGGCCTCTGGGCAAGGTGGAACAGGGCCGGGTCATCGCTTATGACCCGCAAACGCGACAGGTGACTTTGATCCGGGAGGCCGCTGCGGCAACCCGATCGGGCCCCGGGGTTCTGCCGCCCGTCACCATCGAGGCGCCCACGGATCCAAACGAGATGGGACCCGCGCCGGCGGCTGGCGGCTTGCTCCTCCTCGACGCTAAGAACCGGCGCATCGTGATTTATGATCGCGCCACGCAAGCCTTCCGGACCATCCCCTACACGCCGCTCGCAGAGCGCCGCAATGTGGCCAAGAGCCCCGGGCCTCCGGTGGTGGACCGGGTCAAGAAAACCATTACCCTGTACGCCGCAAAGGATCGCACTCTGATTACATTCGGCGTGTCCGACGACCTTCTGGCGATGCCCGCCGATACCTGGCGGGCTGGGGACGTCGTTCGCTACTACTACAAAGACCCTGGCCAGGCGCTGCGATTGATGAACGTGACGCGGACGGATCTCTCCAAGGCCACCGGCTAGTTAAGTTGGTTGTAGGGCAGGCCATCGTTTTTCGTGGCCTGCCGAGTTCGAGCATAGCGCGCGGACGACCACCGAAGCACCATTAAGTCACGGTCGCGGCTCGGCAGCCGTGATGGCATCCACCAGGATGATGTTGGTCTTCGTATCCAGCGTGCCGGACACCTTCACCTTCTGCCCGGCAAAGGCGTCCGCCGCCTTGGCATTGCCGAGCACATAAACATTGCCGCCTTCCACCAGCGCGTACTGCGATCCGGCTTTGACGCATTCGCGGACGCACTTGGCGTCCGGCTTCACGTTCATCGCGGTGTGATCGGCGCCGCACATCTTGTCGGTGACGATGCCTGTAAACGTGCGCTTGGCCTGCGCCGAGACGAGCAGCGCCGCGGCGCCGAAGAAAACGATAACGGTCTTCATGGTATTTGGATTCTCCTGTTCTGTCGATTGATCTTGAGCCAAAGTTCGTTGTATCTGTCTTCGCTCAAGGCTTCCTTCAGTTGAAAAGTGAATTGCTTCCGGTCTCCGTAGTCGAGCCGGGCCCTTTCGAAGGTGACGATCGTCAGCTCGAACGGGCCGGAGCTGCTGATGTTCTCGATATCCGAGATGCGCCAGGTGCGCGAATCGTCCGGCCGGGCGCTGGCGAAAACGATGCGGTCGCGGCCGAATTCGAGTACGCCGTCCGCGCTCGATCGCCCGATGTGGTGCTTCACGCCGATGCGCAAGTCCGGCTGCACGCCGTGGTCGGCCAATTCGGCGACGAAGCGCTGGTCCCGGCGATCCTTCCATAGCGCGTAGACCGCGGCGGGAACGTCGCCGCGAAACTCGTACGTGCGGCCGGCGGTGACCCGCACCGAATGTTCCCCGAGTTTCAACTCGTCGATATCCGGATAACTCCATCGCCAGGAGTCTTTCACGCCCTGGAACGCGATGGCCTGCTCGTCGACCGTCATGGTTCCGGGGTGCTTCTTGTAGCGCGCCTCGAAGCGAATCTCCGCGGGCAGCGCCGCGGCGGCGGACAGCGCGCCCATCAAAATCAGGCGAGTTGCTTTTTTACCTGGGAATGCCATTTCCAAACCTCGTAGATGGCCGGATAGACCACCAGTTCCAAGATGAAAGATGTAAAGATGCCGCCGATCATGGGCGCGGCGATGCGCTTCATCACGTCGGCGCCCGCGCCGGCAGACCACATGATGGGCGCCAGGCCCGCAAACATCACCGCCACCGTCATGAACTTGGGCCGGATGCGCTTGACTGCGCCGTGGCGGATAGCTTCCTGCAAGTCGCGCAGGCTGTGCATACGCCCCTCGGAGCGCCACTGTTCGAAAGCCAGGTCCAAATACAGCAGCATGAAGACGCCGGTCTCCGCGTCCACGCCCATCAGAGCGATCAGCCCGACCCACACGCCGATGCTCATGTTGTAGCCCAGCGCGTAGAGCAGCCAGATCGCGCCGACCGCGGAAAACGGCACCGCCAGCAGGATCAGCATGGTCTTCGCCACGGATTTCGTGTTGAGATACAACAGCAGGAAAACCAGGAACAAAGTCAGCGGCACCACCAGCTTCAGCCGCTCGCGGACGCGTTGCATGGCTTCGTACTGCCCGCTCCAGGCCAGCGTGTAACCCGGCGGAAGCGCAACTTTTTCCTGCACTACGCGCTTGGCTTCCTCCACATAGCCGCCGATGTCGCGGCCGGTGACATCCACGTACACGTAACCATTGAGCAGACCGTTTTCGTTGCGTAGCATGGCCGGGCCGCTGACCAGTTTCAGGTCCGCGATCTCGGCCAGCGGGATCTGCTGCTGGCCGCCCATGGCAGGCACCAGCACGCGGCCCAGCCGGTCGATATCGCTGCGGAAATCGCGCATGTAGCGCACGTTCACCGGATAGCGTTCGCGGCCCTCCACGGTGGTGGTGACGTTGTCGCCGCCGATGGCGTTCATCACCACACTCTGCGCGTCGTCCACCGAGAGGCCGTAGCGCGCAAGCTGGTCGCGCTTCAGGTCGAAATCCAGGAAGTAGCCGCCGGCGGTGCGCTCGGCGAACACGTTGCGTGTCCCGGCCACCTGCGAAAGTGCACTCTCGATCTGTCTGCCAAGCTGCTCGATGCGGGTCAAATCGGCGCCGTAGATCTTGATACCCACCGGCGTGCGGATGCCCGTCGTCAGCATGTCGATGCGGTTCTTGATGGGCATGGTCCACGCGTTGGAGACGCCCGGAATGCGCACGGCCTCGTTCATCTCGTTGACCAGTTGGTCGGTCGAAACATTCTTGCGCCATTGCGATTTGGGCTTCAGCAGGACGATGGTTTCCATCATGGAGAGCGGCGCCGGATCGGTGGGCGTTTCCGCGCGGCCCGCTTTGCCCATCACCCGCTCGACCTCGGGAAACCGCATGAGGATGCGATCCTGCGTCTGCATCAGCCTCTGCGCTTCGCCAATGGAGATGCCGGGCAACGTGGTAGGCATGAACAGAAGCGCGCCCTCATCGAGCGGCGGCATGAACTCCGAGCCGAGCCGTTGATAAACCGGCACCGTCACCGCGACGAGCGCGATGGCTCCCGCGATCACCAGCCACTTCCAGCGCAGCGCCCACGCCACCACGGGTTCGTACAAGCGCATCAGCACGCGGCTAATGGGATGCTTGTCCTCGGAGTGAATGGTTCCCACCAGCACGGCATTGGTCACGCGCGCCAGCCAGCGCGGCCGGAACTGAAAATTCTCCATGTGGGTGAACATCAACCGCATGGCCGGATCGAGCGTGATGGCGAGCACGGCGGCCACGATCATGGCGAAGTTCTTGGTGTAGGCTAGCGGTTTGAAGAGCCGTCCCTCCTGCGCTTCCAGCGTCAGCACCGGCAGGAACGAAACCGCGATCACCAGCAGTGCGAAGAAGCTGGGGCCGCCAACTTCCTTCACCGCGTTCACGACTACCGTGTGGTAGTCCTCTTTGCGGCCCGTGCGCTGCCATTCTTCCAGCTTCTTGTGGGTCTGCTCCACGACCACAATGGCCGCGTCCACCATGGCGCCGATGGCGATGGCGATCCCGCCCAGAGACATGATGTTGGCGCTGATTCCCATCATGTGCATGGGGATGAACGAAATCATGACCGCGACCGGAATGGTGATGATCGGGATCGCCGCGCTGGGAAAGTGCCAGAGGAAGATCAGAATAATCAGCGCGACGACGGCGAGTTCCTCGATCAGGGTGCGCTTCAGGTTATCGATGGAAGCCAGGATCAGCTCCGAGCGGTCGTAAGCGGTGATGAGCTTCACGCCCGGCGGCAGGCCCGGCTCGATCTCCTTGATCTTGGCCTTAACGCGATCGATCACGCGCAACGCGTTCTCGCCCTGCCGCATCACGATGATGCCGGAGACCACTTCGCCGCGGCCGTCCAGATCCGAAACGCCGCGCCGTATGTCGGGACCCAGCGTCACGTTGCCGATGTCGCGCACTGTCACCGGAACGCCGGATGGGCTGGCGGCGAGCACCACGTTCTCCAGGTCCGCGGTGGATTTCGCGTAACCGCGGCCGCGCACCATGTACTCGCGGCCGGTGAATTCCACCAGGCGTCCGCCCACATCGTTGTTGCTTTCGCGCACCGCCGAGACCACTTTGCCGATGGGGATGTTGTAAGCCTGCAGGCGCGTGGGATCGACATTGACCTGATATTGACGCACGAATCCGCCCAGCGGCGCGACCTCCGCCACGCCCGGCACGGCTTGCAGGTAGTAGCGCAGATACCAATCCTGGAGCGAGCGCAACTCCGCCAGGTTGCGCTTGCCGGTGGTGTCCACCAGCGCATATTGGTAGACCCAGCCGACGCCGGTGGCGTCCGGCCCCAATTCGGTATTCACGCCTTGCGGCAGGCGCTGCAGAATCTTCGACAGGTATTCGAGGGTACGCGAGCGCGCCCAGTAAATGTCGGTGCCCTCTTCAAAGATGATGTAGACGTAGGAGTAGCCGAAGTCGGAGAAGCCGCGCACGTCTTTGACTTTGGGCGCGCCCAGCATGGCGCTCACGATCGGGTAAGTGACCTGATCCTCCATGATGTCCGGGCTGCGGTCCCAGCGCGAGTAAACGATCACCTGCGTGTCACTCAAATCCGGGATGGCGTCCAGCGGGATGCGCTGGAGCGACCACCAGCCGCCCACCACCGCCGCGGCCGTGAACAGAAACACGATGAAGCGGTTGCGCGCGGAGAACTCAATGATGCGATTGATCATGACCCGCTCCCTGTGGGGCAGACGATCGGTTTCTGTCGTCTGCCATCCGGCTCTCCGAATCGATCAGGAAATTCCCCGAAGTCACGATGCGCTCGCCCGCCGCTAGCCCACTCAAGATCTCAGTCCGGCCGTCCATCTGCTGGCCAATCGTGACAGCACGCGGTTCGAAATACCCATTGCCCCGGTCGATGAACACCACCTGGCGCTCCCCGGAATTCATTACGGCCGTCTGCGGCACGGTCAACATCCGCCGGGCGCTGCCATGCAATTCCACCTCACCGTACATATCGGGCTTGAGCGCGTATCCCGGATTACTGAGCTGAATCCGAACCTTCAGCGTGCGCGTGACCGGGTCTACCTGCGGAAGCACGTAACTCACGAGCCCGTGAAAGGTCCTGCCCGGCAGATAGGTCAGAGTCATGCTGGCGGATTGCCCGATACGCACGTTGGCCGCCTCGTACTCAAAGATATCCGCAATCACCCAGACCGTCGATAGGTCCGCCACCGTGTATAACATCGTGTCCGGCGTGATGTGCTGTTGTGGAAACGCGTTGCGCTCCGTGACAAAGCCGCTGATCGGCGAATACAGAGTCAGATCTTTCAACGGTTCCCCGGTCTTACGAATCGTTTCGATCTGCGCGTCGCTGATGTCCCACAGCTCCAGCCTGTGCCGCGCCGCAGTCAAGAGGTTTTCAGTGCTGGCCCCCATTTCGTGCATGGCATTGTTGTGCATCATCTGCTGCGCCCGCAGAGCCAGCAGATATTCCTGCTGCGTAGCCAGCGCCTCCGGGCTGTAGATGCTCAGCAGCGGCTGACCCTTACTCACGTACTTACCGGTGAAATCCACTACCACGTGACTGATCCAACCCTCGAGCTTGGGCTGGACTTTGGCGATGCGTGTTTCGTCAAGGGTCACCCTGGCCGACGCGCGAATCGTCTGCGCCGAATCCCGGTATTCGGCCGTGCCGTACTCCACTCCGATCAATTGCTGCCGCTCCGGCGTCACTTGGACCGCGCCGGGCGGCAAACTCTTGGCCGCCGCGGCGCCCGGCTGCTCACCCTCGTAGACGGGCACCAGCTTCATCCCGCAATCGGGCGCGATGCCGGGCATGTCGGACTTGTACCAAGGGTGCATGGCATCCACGTAATACAGGATCTTGCGCGCACTCTTGGCAGCTTGCGGCTTCGCATACCAGCGGCCATATCCATAGCCGCCCACAAAGCCGCCGGCGATCAATATAAGAACCGCAATCGTGCGTCTCACTGACTCACCTCCCCGGTGGTATCGAGTTCCATACCGGTCATCTCCTCCAACTGATCCAACGCCGCCACATAGCGCATCAACTCTTCGTGGTAATTCAATTCGTAATCCACCACGGTCATGAAATTCGTCAGTACCGAGAGAGCGTCCAGCGCGCCGGTTTCGTAGCCGGCCATAGAGGACTCCAGCGCCAGATTCGCCTCGGGTATTACCGACTTCAGGTACAGATCCATCAGCTTGCGCGCGCTTTGGGCCGTCACGTAAGACTCCTTGATGCGCGCATTCAGCAATTGTGCGGAGGCTTCGTAGTTGTGCCGCGCCTCGCTCAGCGCGAAGACCTGCTCGTTGACGCCGGCGCGCTGCTTGCGCCAGAAATACGCCGGCAGCTTGAAATCCACGCGCGCCTGGAACATGGGCGGCATGCCTCCCTGATTGAAGTAGCCACCCGAAATGGTGTAATCCGGATCGTATTCCTTGCGCGCCAGATTGGCGGACAGCTCGCCGCGCTCCACCATCTTCTGCTCGCGGCGCAGGATGGGCGCCTCGGTGCGGGCGTGCGCGTAGAGATCTTCCAAAGTGGCCATTAGCGGAGGGGCTTCCTCGGCGGTGGGCGCCTCGATCGCTCCCCCAGGCGGACGATTCAACAAGCCGAGAATCTCGGCCTGCCTGGCCGCCTTTTCTTCCTCCAGCCGGACCGCCCGCGTTTCCAGGATGGCGTACTGGGTGTCCGCCCGCAGCACGTCCTGCTGCGCCGCGCGGCCCACCGAGTAGCGCGCCTCGGTCACGCGCATGAAGGTGCGCAGCAACTCCTGGCTGCGCTTGATGGAATCGATCGAAACGTCGGCATGGTGCAACTCGTGATACGCCATCTTCAGCCGCGCGACCACGCTCAGGCGCACAGAGAGATATTGCTGGAACTCCGCTTCCGCCTCTCTTTCGGCGATCTCGCCGCGCAGTTTGCGCTTGCCCGGAAACGGCACTTCCTGCGAGATCGAGATGCCCGCGTTGCTCGTAGGATTGGTGCCCAGCCCGCCGCCCGGCAGCGGGGTCCCGTTGCTGGTGTAGCCCAGCGACACCGTTGGATCGGGCAGGCTGCTGGCGATGCTTGGCCTCTGCCGGGCCGCTTCATAGCGCTTCTGCGCGGCCAGGATCTCGCGATTGTTCTGTAACGCCTCGCCGACCAGCGCGGGCAATGATTGAGCTAGCGCCGGATAGCACCAGGCCACCGGCAAGAAAATCCAAATATGACGCATATCCTTTTCACCTGAGACCGCAAGACAAATCGGCAGATGAAAGGAAAGCTAGATACGGATGCTGGAGTTCAGGAGTTCGAGATCGGGCGGAGAATACGGGATGACAAGGATTGCACCCCTGGGTGCGACCGGCGCCAGGGGCGTCGTATCCGCACTTACAAAGTGCGCATTCGCCGCGGCCTGAAGCTGCACTTTGGGCGCCGGATCGGCCTTGACAAAGTGCTTCAGCGCGAACGACTGACAACTGTTCTGAGAAGTGACAGGCTGCTTGCCCGGGTGCTTGCAACAACCGTGCGCCGGTGCGTGGGAAGCGAGACTAAGCAGAAGCTGCGGGCAAGAGAGGCAGTTACCCCAAAGCAAAGCGCCTAGCAACAAGAAAGCCAGGACGAAATTGGAGACAGCCCGCATCGAAAGAAGAGTATAGCAGGTTTCGCCGACCGCTTCCTGACTGTACTACTATCCATCAGTTTCTTCGCGCGCCGTGGGGCGGGCGTCCACGCCTGCGGCGGGTCTCCAGACCCGCCCGGTGAGCGAAGCTCGCCATGTCTGCCGCTATGTGCTACGGCGACGACTGCTGGGGGGCAGGTTGTCAACGGTTGGCGGCGGTAGATATCGCGGCTAGGTAAAATCGAATCTGAACCTATGTGGCTATTCCGTCGCAAAGACCGCCAGCAGGAAATGTCCGACCCGGCCGCGGACCGGGTGCGCGCCAAGTACGCCAGCTTTCGCGAGCTTCTGGCGTTGAATAACGAGTCGCTGGAACTCATGGCCGGTCTTCAGGACGACTTGCAATACGTGCCGCCGCGCCCGGAAGTATTGGGCGGCCGCATCGGCACGATCTTCGAGCGCATTCGCGGCGTCGTGGCTGCGCTGGAGCGTCTTACCGGTGTCTCGCAACGGACGCTGGCCGCGGCCGTCGAAACGCAGCAAAACGAAATCGACCGCTATGCCACCAGCCTGGAGGAGCGCGCGAAACCGAGGCTCACCGCGCGGCTTTCGGAACTGAATGCCGATTCGGAAAGCGAAGCAGGCAGCAAGGCCGCCGTGCTCGGCGAGATCCGCAACCGGCTGGGCCTGCCGGTTCCCGACGGTTTCGTCCTTACCACGGAAGCGTACCGGCAATACTGCGGGATTCCACTTTGGGAAAGGATCCGCGACGCCACGCGCGATCTTGACCTGAACGATCTCGAAGCCCTCCGGCGCGTGTCCGAGTCACTCACGCGGGGTGCCCTGGAATGCGCGCTGCCCCACGCCGCGGAGTCCGCGATATCCAGCGGCGCCGCCGAGTTGCTCGCGCAAGGCGGCGCTCTGGCGGTACGTTCCAGCGCCCGCGGCGAGGGTAACGCGCGATCTTATGCGGGCCAATTTCTCAGCCTCTTGAACGTGCCTGCCAGCCAGGCAGTGGACGCCTACCGTCGCGTGATCGCGGCAAGGTTCCGCGAGCGGGCGCTGTTCTACCGTCTATCGGCCGGACTGCTGGAGGTGGACACGCCGATGGCGGCACTGTTCGTCAAGATGATTCCGGCGCGCGCGGCCGGCATCATGTACACGCGCGACCCAGGCAACCCGAAAAGCAAGACTCTCTGGATTACCGCGACGCGAGGTTTGGGGCTCGGCATCGCCAGTGGCCACAACCCCGCCGACCTCTTCCTGGTGACGCGCTCCTCGCCGCATGCCGTGGTCGAGCGTAACCTCGCCAAGAAGGCAGAAGAAGTTGTCTTGCAGGAGGGAGGCGGCATCACCACGGTACCCGTGGTGACCGCAGTGCAGGAGCAGCCCAGCTTGCCGGATGTTTATCTGCACACCCTGTCCGATTGGGGCGTGCAGATTGAGCGCCATTTCCGGACGCCGCAGGACATTGAATGGGTGCTCGACCGCGATGGCGCGCTGTGGATCGTCCAGTCGCGCCCCCTGGCGAACGCCGACGCCGGGCGTGCCAAACCGCGTTCCGTTCCCAAGACCGAACCGCGGCTGGCCGGCGGCCGGACCGTGTATCCCGGCCGAACTTCCGGCCCGGCGTTTCTGGTCGAAGAGATTCAAAATATCGGCGAGGTCCCGCCGGGCGCGGTGGTTTTCATCCGCAAGCCCTCGCCGGAAATCGTCGGGATACTGCCGCGCATCGCCGGACTGGTGGCCGAGTGGGGCAATGTCGCCGGACACGCAGCCACGCTGCTGCGAGAGTTCCAAATTCCATCCGTATTCCAGATGACGGGCGCGTTCGAACGCCTGACCAGCGGCGAGCCGGTGAGCCTGGATGCGGTGCAGGCCCGCCTCTATCCAGGCATCCTGTGGCCGCCCGGCCGCAAGGAATCGTCCGTCGTGGAACGCTACCGCGAAAGGGCCAGCGATCCCATCGGCATGCGGCTGCTGACGCTCAACCTGCAGGACCCCGCGGCCGACAACTTCCGCCCGGCCGGCTGCAGATCCGGCCACGATGTCCTTCGTTATTGCCATGAGAAAGCCATCGAAACCATGTTCGAGGTGAACGATCGCGAACTGGGCCGCGGCGGCGCGCAGTCCTTCCGGAAACTGGAAACGCCGCTGCCGCTGAATCTCTCGGTGATCGATCTGGGCGGCGGACTGGCGCTGGCCGACCCTTCGAAGCGCTCGGTCACGCCCTCTCAGATCGTCTCCAGACCGTTTCAGGCATTGTGGCGAGGCATCAGCCATCCAGAAGTAACCTGGACCCGGCACATGCCGGCGAGCATCGGCGATCTCGCATCCGTTCTGGCGGCCACCTTTACCCCGCGCGGCGGCATCGGGCGTCCGCTGGGCGAGGAGAGTCACCTCATTGTGGCCGACGAGTACATGAACCTGAACTCCCGCCTCGCGTATCACTACAGCCTGGTGGATGCCTGCCTCTCCGACACGCCTGGCGAGAATTACATTTCGTTTCGATTTGAGGGCGGCGGCGCCAGCCACGGCCGCCGAAGCCTGCGCGCCTGTTTCCTGGAAAAATGCCTGGTCCACTATGGATTCCGCGTGGATCGCCGCGGCGACCTGGTTAACGCGTGGTTCCGCAAAGCGCCGGCCGATCAGACCGCGGAGCGTCTCGATCTTCTAGGCCGCCTGCTGGCCTGTTCCAGCCAACTCGATATGTACATGACCAGCCGGGAGGCAATGAACTGGTTCGCCGAGCAGTTTATTTCGGGGAACTACGCGTTCCGGCAGCCGGACTAAAGTCCCGCGCGGGCGTGGGGCAG
>Ga0182016_10007120_pt1 | contig 11596 bp, 11 predicted proteins | sample 712S2MmetaG_FD_120491 | JGI IMG/M metagenome (GOLD analysis project Ga0182016, IMG submission 120491) | Permafrost microbial communities from Stordalen Mire, Sweden - 712S2M metaG | ecosystem: Environmental > Terrestrial > Soil > Wetlands > Permafrost | place: Sweden: Stordalen | collected...
GGCGGCTCGCGCACGTCGTTGCCCATTTCCTTGATGTGCTCGACGTAATTGCGGCCGACGCACCACAGGCGGCGGACCGGGAACGACTTATCGGTGCCGGCTACCGGAATGGCGGCCTGCGGCGGCGGCGGGATGACGTAATTCATGGCGGTATCTTTGGCGGTCATGGTGAGGTTTCGCGTTGGAGGATCGGAACGGCGGCCTTATAGCCGCCGCGGATGGTTCCGGCAAAGCCGGTCAGGCCGAAGACGCTACCGCGAGCGGCTCGACGACGCTATCGGGGGGCAGCGGCTGTTCCTTCAGCTGCAGCCGGTAGAATGAGGCGTAACGGCCGCCTTTGCGCAGCAGTTCTTCGTGGCGCCCGAACTCGGCAACGGCGCCATTCTCGACCACGAGAATTGAATCGGCATGCATGATCGTCGACAGCCGATGCGCAATGACGAGCGTGGTGCGGCCTTTGCACAATTCCGCTATCGCTTCCTGCACGTAGCGTTCGGACTCGGAATCGAGCGACGCGGTCGCTTCGTCGAGCAGGATGATCGGCGCGTTCTTGATCAGGGCCCGCGCGATGGCGATACGCTGCCGCTGGCCGCCGGAGAGCGACAGACCATGCTCGCCGACCTGGGTGTCGTATCCCGCCGGGAAATTCATGATGAAATCGTGCGCATGGGCGGCCTTGGCTGCGGCGACGATTTCCGCCTCGCTGGCGCTTAGCCGGCCGAGCGCAATATTGTCGCGGACGGTGCCGCGAAACAGATGCACGATCTGACCCACATAGGCGATCTGATCGCGCAATGAGTGCCGCGATACCGCAGCGACATTCTGGTCGTCGATCAGGACTCGGCCCGAAGCGGCGTCGTAGAAGCGGAGCAGGAGATTGAGCACCGTCGTCTTGCCGCCGCCCGAGGGACCGACGAGCGCGGTGACCTTGCCCGGCTGCGCCACGAAGCTCATGCCGTTGAGCACCGGTGTATCGGCGCGATAGGCGAAACGGACATTGTCGAATTCGACCCGCGCAGTCGTCAGCTTAAGCGCCGGCAAATTATCGTCGTTCGGTTCGCCGGCAGGGCTGTCGATCACTTCGTAGAGGACGCGCACGCCGACCAGGTTGTTGTTGAGATCGATATTGAGCCGCGCCAGGCGCTTCGCCGGCTCATAAGCGAGCAAAAACGCCGCCATGAAGGAAACGAATTCGCCCGGCGTGGCGCCGGTTTCGATGACGCGGTAGCCGCCATAGATGGTGGCGAGCGCCACCGTGAAGCCGCCGAGCATTTCCATCATCGGGCTGGCGCGGTTCGAGACCCGCGCCATCTTGTTCGACTCGTGCTGAACCTCGGCGACGCTTTTGCCGAGCCGCCGCCGCATCTCGTCTTCCAGGCCGAAAGCCTTGACCATGCGCATGCCCTGCAGCGCTTCCTGCAGGGTTTCGATGATGCGCGTGCCGCCGGTGAACTGCAGCCGCGCTATGCCGCGCACGCGGCGGATCAGCTTGCGCAGGAAGTAGAAGGCCGGCGGCGCCATGATGAAGCCGCCGATCGACATGATCGGATCCTGGATCACCATCACGATGCAAAGGCCGATCAGCGACATCAGATCGCGGCCGATCGCCGTGATGAGGAGATTGATGACGCCCGAGACGGCGGCGGCGCCGGTAGTCAGGCGGGCGATGAATTCGGAGGAATGGCGGTCGGCGAAGAAGCCGATATTCTGCTGCAACAGCCTGTCGAACATCCGCCGCTGGTTCTCGGCGATGATCGAATTGCCGATCCACGACAGCAACACGGTCGACCCGTAGGTCGCAAATCCCTTCACTATGAAGATCACCATGGCGACTAGGCCGATGACGACGATGCCGTGATAATTGCGGTTGACGTAGGCCTCGTTGGTCATCGAGCCCAGCAGATAGGCGGTGAGCGCGGTCGCGGCGGCGGCAACCCCCATCAGCACGAAGGCGATCGCATAGCGCGGCCAGTAGCGAAGCGCCTCGTCGACGAGGAGGCGGCGCACCAGGGAATAGGTCGAATAGTCGTCCGCGGATTGGGCCGTAACGGCTGTCATGCTTGTCCTGTTTTGCCCGCGTCGGCGGCAAAGGGCAATGCCCACGGCCGCGCGTTCTTGCCCGCGCTCGCGGCCGTTTTCAAGTTAATTCAGCGCCTAGCGTCAGCCGTCTCGGAGGTTGCGCTGCCGATGTCAATCCGAAATGCAGGAAGAACAGCGGGGATCATTGCCGTTGCCACGATTGATATCCTGGCCCGGCCGTGTTCCATCGTAGTTCAAATCAAGGTGCTCGGATGTCAGTTGCCCCCGTCGATGGTTTCGAAGCGAGTTTTCCCGGTGCCACGCAAGTCGTGCGGGTCACGAACCTGCATGAGGCCAAGGTTTTTGCGCGCCGCTGGGTGATCAGGGACAAAGATCCCGCCTTGAAAGCGCTGCTGCGGCACATCGAAAAGGTGAACAGTTCGGCGACCGCCGAGAGCGCGATCCGGCAATTGAAGCAAGCGCTGGCTTGCCGCGGCATGTTGGTGACGGCAAGCGCGCTCTTGACCGGCTCGCCCCGATCGCCGTGAGGTTGCCCGCGGCACCTGCCTCCTGCCACGGTCGATAAAAAAACCGCCCCGTCAGGGGCGGTTTCGCTAGGTCGCTCTCGTCGTCTGTGCTTGTCGGTTTTTGGGCGAGCGGCCGATCCAGACGTCAGGCCGCCTGGATGTTGCCGACCGCGATCTTGCCGGTGCGGCGATCTTCCTGCGTGTCGAAAGTGACCTTCTGGCCTTCGGCCAGCCCGCGCATGCCAGCGCGTTCGAGTGCAGTGGCGTGGACGAATACGTCCTTGCCGCCGTCATCCGGCTGAATGAAGCCGAAGCCTTTTTGGTCGTTGTAGAACTTCACGGTGCCCGTATTCATAAAAATCTTCCTTCGCTGCTATGGCGCATTTGAGTCCAAGACGCGCGATCAAGACACGCGACTGCGTGTTCTGAAGCCCGATCCTTCGATGTTTGGAGGGTCTGAACGTGCGCCTGGCATTAGCGAAGGCGAAACGGCCCGATTGTCCGGCCAAAATTCGATGCTCTGTATCTAGGAGATAAGCGTGGCCTTTGCAAGGCAAGCCAAGCCCCGCCATCCCGCTCCTAGGCTTCGGCGCCGACCTAATGTCGCAGGTCGCGAAACGTAATCAGCCGGTGCGCCGCTTCATCCCAGAGCACGAGCCGAACGCAAGCGAGGCTCTGCCATAGCGTGAGCCTGCCGACCTTGGCGAGATCGGGATGCTGGCGAAGCGCCGATGGCAGCCGGTAAAACGGAATCCGGCTGCACAGGTGATGGATGTGGTGCACGCCGATATTGGCGGTGAACCAGCGCAGCACCGTGGGTAAATCGTAATGCGAACTGCCATAGAGCGCCGCGTCCGGGCGGCTCCAATCCTGATTTTCAGACCAGACGGTATGCTCGAACTGATGCTGGACATAGAACAGCCATACCCCGATCACGCCGGCGATGACGGCAATCGGCAGATGCACAAGCAAAAAAGGCCCGACACCGATCGACCACATCAGGCCGGCGACAACCAGCGCGATCGCGCCATTGGTCGCCATGGTGCTGAGCCAGGGCAACCAACCCTGCCGCGTCAGGCCGCCGGGTAGCCGGTTGCGCAGCATGAACAGGTAGATCGGACCGACACCGAACATCACGGCCGGGTGACGGTAGAGCCGATAGCGCAGGCGTCCCCAGCGCGGCAACGCCAGGTATTCGCGCACCGTGAGCGTGTCGATGTCGCCAATGCCGCGGCGACCGAGATTGCCTGACGTCGCGTGATGGATGCCGTGGGTATGCCGCCAGAAATCATAAGGCGTCAGCGTCAACACGCCGATCACGCGCCCAACCCAGTCATTCAGCAGCCGATGGCGGAAGAACGAGCCGTGACCGCAATCGTGCTGGATCATGAAGAGGCGAACCAGAAAGCCGGCGGCGGGAACGGCCAGCAATAAATAGAGCCCGTAACCGAAATGGAGCGAGACCCACATCCCGAGCCAAAGCAGAACGAACGGCACCAGCGTGATCAGAATTTCGACGGCGCTACGGCCGGAATTAGGTTCGTGAAAACGCGCCAGGCTCTGGGTCAGGGCGCGCAAGTCGATCGTAGCGGGGGCTGTACTAGCCATCGGTCCGTTCAAGATTCTCTCCACGGTGGTTAATCAGCGCAAGCGCCGCCGTTGTCGGTGTTGTGCGGCGTGAGCAACGTGCGCAATTCTCTGCGGCCGACCGGCCCGCGCTGTCTTCTTCGATAGGAAGACGCCTTTATGAGGCACGCAATTGACGGCGTCACTCGCGTGCAAGCGCCGCATTCAGCCTGCAAGCCGATCTTTATGTACGGCACCGTACGCTCTCCGACCACGCGCGTCCACTGCGCGAAAGTGAATAGAATAGAAACAATGCCATTCATCTTCCCCGATTCTGCAGCGAATCCAGCCGCCGGACTGGTAGCCGCACAAATTGAGCTTATATTCACGGGGCCAAAACAGGCTTATTTCGCTCTGCGTCGTCTGTGCGACGCTTGATGATTTTTCACGAGGCTCCGGTGGCCGAGTTCAATTACAATGCAGCGGCCGAGTTGTTTCCGACGCGGCGGCGGCTGCCCCGGCGTCAGCCGTTCGGGTACAAGAGATTTGCCCAGGCCGCACAGGCCATCCGATTCGCCATCGAAGATCTGCCGCCGGAGTGTCTAGCCGGTGCCTTTCTCGAAGTCGATGAGAAACGCTACGGCAGCGACGAAATCCGCCGTCTATACGAAAGCGCGGAATATCCCTTGACCCGCCGCAGCTCCGCCTCATGACCGAAAAGACAATCGAACTCGACGTGCATCGCGGGATGTCGGCCCAAAAGGCGACCAATCTTCGTCGGCTTTTGGCGGACGTCGAGGCAAACGAAAAAGAACTCCGCCTCCGGCAGGACGAATTGGAAGCCCATTTGCTGGCGGCGCCGGCGGCGAACTGGCACGAAGCTGCCGATAAAGTCCGCTATCTTCTCAATCTCTTCACCCCGACAACTGCGGCACAGGACCCGCGGCGGCAAAAACTGATCGCTGCCGTGCTTGCCGATTTCAGCCGCCTCGAGGCCGAGCGCTAAGCGCCGGCAGCGCGGCCGCCCGCGGGCGGCCTTTTCTCGATTGAATGCCGCGTTATCAGCTTGCGCTCCCAGGCGAGCGCGTGCGCGACTATAATCGCCAAATCGTCATAACGCGGTTGCCAGCCGAGCGCCGTGCGCACCGCTTCGCTCCCGGCGACGAGCTGCGCGGGGTCGCCATCACGCCGCGCTGCACGCTCGACCCTGAAGTCGACGCCTGACACGCGCTTGACCGTATCGATGACTTGCAGCACCGAAAAACCGTGGCCGTAGCCGCAGTTCAGCGTCAGCGACCGGCCGCCGGAGCGGACGTGGCGTAATGCATCCGAGTGGGCGCGAACGAGATCGCCGACATGAATGTAATCGCGGATGCAGGTGCCATCCGGCGTCGGATAATCGGTACCGAAAACGTCAAGCTTCGGCCGCAGTCCCAGGGCTGCTTCCGCCGCGACCTTGATCAAATGCGTGGCGTTCGCGCTCGATTGACCGGTGCGGCCGTTCGGATCGGCGCCGGCAACGTTGAAGTAGCGTAAGATCACATGCGTCAAATCGTGCGCAAGGCTCGCGTCGCGCAGCATGATTTCCGTCATCAGCTTCGAAGAGCCGTAAGGCGAGATCGGCTGCGTCGGCGCGTCTTCCGGCACCGGCGATACGGATGGGTTGCCGTAGACCGCGGCAGTCGAGGAAAAAATGAAATGACGAACGCCGGTTTTGACGGCGCACTCGATCAGCGCCCGTGAATTGGCGGTGTTGTTGCGGTAATAGGCGAGCGGCTCGCGCACCGAATCCGGTACGACGATGGAAGCGGCGAAGTGGATGATCGCGTTGACGCCGTGCTCGCGAATGAGCCGGGTCACCAGCGGCTGGTCGCCGGTCTCGCCGACAACGAGCGGCACGCCTTCGGCGACCGCCCAGCGATGGCCGGTCGAGAGATTGTCGAGCACGACGACGCGTTCGCCGGCATCGGCCAGTTCATGCACCATTTGGCTGCCGATATAGCCGGCGCCGCCGGTGACCAGGACCGTCATGGTCTTAAGACCCATCTGTCTGCGATCGGCCTACACCGATTCGATGAACGCGTCCTTATGCCGGAGGTCGGACGGCTCTTGCGGAAGGAACATCTGCCAGCGCGCGGTGGGCGGCTGCGAGAACCGTCTCGGGCGTGATGTCGCGCATGCAGTGGTGGTGAACGAGCCGGCACACCGGCTTGTGGCACGGCCGGCAGGCAAGTTCGCTCGTTGTCTCGATCGTGGCGGCGAGCGGATTGAGCGGCGCCCAATGCCAGGGGCTGGTCGGTCCGAAGATGCCGATCGATGGCGTACCGAGGGCGGCTGCGACATGGAGCAGGCCGGAATCGTTGGAAATCGCCACGGCGGCGGCGGCCAGCGCCAGGATCGCGTCGTGCAGATCGTGCCCGGTGAGGTCGCGGGCCGCCGTATCGCCGACGATTTCCGCAGCAAGTGCCTTCTCACCCGGCCCGCCAAGCACCCAGACCGCCAAGCCCTCGGCCATGAGGCGGTGCGCCAAGGCCGCATAGGCGGCGCTCGGCCAGCGTTTCGCCGGTCCGACCGCTCCGGGAGCGAGTGCCACAACGGGCCGATCGTCGTCGCCGAGGCCGCGTTTTTGGCGCCAGGCGTCAACTTCCGCGGCGGAGACCTTGAGCTCCGGCACCGGCCATGCCGGCGGCAGTTCGGCGCCCGCTGGAAGCGCCAAAGCCGCACATTGGTCGATCATGCGCGGCAAGCGCCGCTCGCCGTAGCGCAGGTCGTTGAGGAGGACGAAGCGTGCCTCCCCGACAAATCCGGTCCGCTCGGCGATGCCCGCCAAGAATGGCGCCAGCGCCGCTTTCCAGGTCCGCGGCATGATCAGCGCTGCGCCGTAAGCCTCGTGCTTGAGGCGGAGCGCCAGCGCTCTCTGCTCCCCGAGCGCCAGCCGTCCACGCGGCAGGTCGGCGACGATCGCCTGTCGAACGCCGGGCATGTAGTCGGCCAGTGGTGCGCACAGCTTTGTTGCCAGCATGTCGACCGGCCGATCCGGAAAGCGCTGCCGCAGCAGCCTCACCACCGAATGGCAACGGACAAAATCCCCGATCCACATGTAGGGAACGATGAGAATGGGGCGGCGATCATCCGCTAAATTATATGAATTATGATTCATTTCAATGTCTTCGCCGTGCCGGGAGTTCACGGCTTGGCCTCGCGCCGCAGCGGCTCGCTCGGCGGCGGCGCCCACTTTTGCGCATTCTCATAGCGCTTGGCGTAGCGGTAAAACGTCCCTTCGAAATTGCCGAAGGCAATGACGAAGCCGGCCCAGCCGTCGATGAAACCCCGCTTCAAAATGTAGTGCTTCAGGAACGACCAGACGCCGTGACCGAGCGCGCTCGCCATCGACACGCGCTTGCCGGCAAGTTTTGGGGCCCCGAGCGACGAGTAGCGGTTGGCCTTTTCCAACACTTCCTCGAGATTACGGAATGGGAACTGCCAGATGGCGTTTTGCAGCGTCCCTAACGGCTTATCGGTCTGCACCTCATAGCCTTCGTGCACCGGCTCGAGCTTGTAGCGCATACTGTCTTTGCGGAAGAGCTGCGGCTGGCGGAAATTCGGATACCAGCCTGAGCCGCGGATCCAGCGGCCCATCATGAAACTTTTGCGCGGCACGCGGTAAACGTCGCAGGCCGCAGCGCCGGCGAGCAGTGCCAAAATCTCGTCACGTACCTCTTTTGTGCATCGCTCGTCGGCATCGAGGCTGAAGATCCAATCGCAGCGGCAGGCCGCGATCGCCTGGTTCCGTAAATCGCCGAAGCCGTTGAAGGGGACTTGGACGACGCGGGCTCCAAGCCCGGCCGCAATCTCGGCGGTGCCGTCGGTGCTGTGCGAGTCAATGACGACGATCTCGTCCGCCCACAACACGCTTTCGGCCGCGGGTTTGATCTTGTCGGCCGCGTTGTAGGCCAGGATATAGGCGGAGATCGTTTGCATCGTCGAAGGGCTAGCATACCTGTCCGTATCGTTGGTCGAGGAATTCGCGCCACGCTCTTCTTTGAGGAAAATCAAACATATAATGAATTGTGATTCATAGTTACGTTTGCCAAGATTGGGGTCGAGAGTTGCCGTCGGCTCTGGACTGGGGCAAAGGAGCGGGGTGGTCGGGGCAAGCCGATCGAACCTCCAACCGGTCTTACGGCGTCGATGTTATTGGTCACCGGGGGTGCCGGTTTCATTGGGTCGAATGTCGTCGCGAGCCTCAACGAGGCGGGACGCGCCGACATTGCGGTCAGCGACATGCTCGGCAGCGACGGCAAGTGGCGCAATCTCGCCGGCCGCGAGCTTGCCGACTTCGTGCCGCCGGCCGACCTCATGCATTGGCTCGCCGGCCGCAAGCTCGACGCGGTGATTCATCTCGGCGCGATCTCGTCGACCACGGCGACCGACGGCGATGCTGTCATGGAAAGCAATTTCCGGCTGTCGCTGCGATTGCTGGACTGGTGCACGGCGGCCGGTATCCCGTTCCTCTACGCCTCGTCGGCCGCGACTTATGGCGAGGGCGAGCAAGGCTATGCGGACGACTGGTCGAAGGGCGAATTGAAGAAGCTCAAGCCGATGAACCTCTACGGCTGGAGCAAACAACTGTTCGATCTCGCCGTCGTTGCGCGCGTGAGCCGCAAGGACAAGATGCCGCCGCAATGGGCCGGCTTGAAGTTTTTCAATGTCTTCGGACCCAACGAATATCACAAGGGCGAGATGATGAGCCTCGTCGCCAAGCGCTTCGATGACGCCAAGGCCGGCAAGCCGATCCGGCTGTTCAAATCGCATCGTCCGGGTATCGCCGACGGCGAGCAAAAGCGCGATTTCATTTATGTGGACGACGCGGTGGCGGTGGTGCGCTGGCTGCTCGCGACGCCCGCGGTATCCGGCATTTTCAATGTCGGCACCGGAACGGCCCGTAGCTTCCGCGACCTGATGACGTCGATGCTCGCGGCGGTCGGCCGGCAGCCGGATATCGACTATATCGAGATGCCGGTATCGATCCGCAACAGCTACCAGTATTTCACGGAAGCCCGGACGGAAAATCTGCGCCGGGCCGGCTATAATGCCGCGTTCACGCCGCTCGACGCCGCGGTGAAACGCTATGTGGACGGTTACCTCGATCGAGCCGATCGCTATCGCTAGAGCATGATCCCGAAAAGTGGAAGCCGGTTTTCGGATAAGATCATGCTCCAATGAAGATTCTAGACCCTGATCCAATTCCATCGATTTGGATCAGGGTCTAGGCACGATCGCGACGATTTAAGTCCGGCAAGGACCCTGATGTTTGATTTCGAAGACGCTCTCAGATCGGTCGCGACGCAAACAGTGCTTTGCGTCGGCGATCTCATGCTCGACGAATTCGTCTACGGCGAAGTCACCCGTATTTCGCCGGAAGCGCCGACGCCGGTGCTTGCGGTCGAGCGCAGCGAAATCGAAATCGGCGGCGCCGGCAATGTGGCGCGCAACATCGCGGCACTCGGCGCGCGCTGCATCTTCATAGGCTTGGTCGGCAAGGACGAGGCCGGCCGCATATTGAGCGAGGCGTTCGCCAAGCTTGGCGGCTCCATCGAGACGCATCTCGTGGCCGATGTCGGACGCCATACCACGCGCAAAGCGCGATTTGTTTCCGAGCATCATTCGGCGCATCTGATGCGCGCGGACTGGGAGACGGCGCAGCCGGCGAGCGCCTTAAGCGAGGACGCGGTGATCGCGCAGGCCGAGGCGGCCTTGCCGCGGGCAGGTGCGGTGGTGCTGTCCGATTACGCCAAGGGCGTGCTGACGCCGCGTGTCATCCGAGCGATCATCGACAAAGCGCGCGCGCTTGGTAAACCGGTCGTAGTCGATCCCAAGGGCCACGATTACAGCATCTATCGCGGCGCCACCCTGATCACGCCGAACCGGCAGGAACTCGGTGCCGCGGTGCATCGGCCGGTCACGACTGAGGCCGAAATCGCCAAGGCCGCGGCCGACCTCGCCAGTATCGTCGCGAGCGAGGCGGTACTCGTTACCCGAAGCGAGGACGGCATGCTGCTCCACGTGGCGGGCCAGGAGCCGCTCGCCGTTCCGGCCTATGCGGTCAAGGTTCGCGACGTGTCTGGCGCCGGCGACACGGTTGCCGCCGTGATGGCCGTGCTGCTGGCGATGAAGGCGCCGTTCGAGGCCGCGATGCGAGCCGCCAATGCGGCGGCCGCGGTGGTCGTCGGCAAGCGCGGCACGTCGACGGTGTCGCTCGCCGAATTGCGCCACCGCATCTTGCCTTCGGCCTCGCTCGCGCCCGAGGACAAGATCGTGTTCGACTGGTCGATGCTTGAGGACCGGCTCGGCGACTGGCGCCGCCATGGCTTGCGCATCGGCTTCACCAACGGTTGTTTCGATATTCTGCATCGCGGTCACGTCAAACTCATGGCCGAGGCTCGCGCGGCGTGCGACCGGCTCGTGGTCGGTCTCAACAGCGACGCCTCGACATCGCGGCTGAAAGGCAAGAACCGCCCGATCAATCCGGCCGAAGGCCGCGCCGAGGTGCTGGCAGCGCTCGAAGCGGTCGATCTTGTCGTCGTGTTCGAGGAAGACACGCCGCTCGAGCTGATCAAGCGGGTGCGTCCCGGCGTGCTGGTCAAGGGCGCCGACTACAAGCGCGAGGACGTGGTGGGCCGCGAAGTCGTGGAAGAAGGCGGCGGCGACGTCATCCTCGTCGGCCTTGTGCCCGGCCACTCGACCACGGCGATCGTTCAACGCGCGCAGCCGGCGAAGGAGCCGGCCGGAGAGTGAGTTGCCGTGGCTGAAGCTCCGCTCATTTCCGTCATCGTCGCGACCTATGATCGCGAAGATGCGCTCGATGCCGCTTTGCGTGCGCTCGCCCATCAGACGGACCGGAATTTCGAGATCGTCGTAGCCGACGACGGCTCGCGGCCGGAGACTGCCGGGGTCGTGGAAAACTGGCGGTCACGCCTTACGCTGCCGCTTAAACATGTTTGGCATGAACATCGCGGCTTTCGCGGCGGCGAAATCCGCAATCGCGGTATCCGCGCGAGCTCCGGAGAGCTTTGCATCTTTCTCGACGGCGACTGCCTCGCCGGCGCCGATTTTGTCGCCGCCCATCGTAAGCTTTACGAACCCGGCTGGTTCGTCACCGGCAATCGCATGCTGCTGTCGCCCGCGTTGACCGAGGCCGTTCTCAGCAAAGGATGGCCGGCAGAGGCCTGGAGCTTCGGTGCGCTGCTGCGCCAGCGGCTCGTCGGCGGCGTCAATCGCCTGATGCCGACGCTCAATCTGCCACTCGGGCCGTTGCGCAAATTGCAGCAGGGCCGATGGGAGGGTGCGCAAACCTGTAATCTTGCAGTGGCGCGCAGCGATCTCTATCGCGTCGACGGCTTCGACTGCGCCTATACGGGCTGGGGACTGGAAGATTCCGATCTCGTCGTGCGGCTCCTGCATGCGGGCGTGCGGCGGAAAGA
>Ga0182016_10007121_pt1 | contig 11596 bp, 10 predicted proteins | sample 712S2MmetaG_FD_120491 | JGI IMG/M metagenome (GOLD analysis project Ga0182016, IMG submission 120491) | Permafrost microbial communities from Stordalen Mire, Sweden - 712S2M metaG | ecosystem: Environmental > Terrestrial > Soil > Wetlands > Permafrost | place: Sweden: Stordalen | collected...
AGATGAGCTGCCCCACAAGGGCAGAGCCGCACCCGATGGTGCGGAGGATACGGATCAGCGTTTGTCGGCGTTCCGCTTCCTTTTTTCTTTCGTAGCCCGGATGGAGCGAAGCGTAATCCGGGAAGGGCGTAAAAGCTTAGAGTTCGTCCCCGGATTTCGGTTCGCTCCATCCGGGCTACGGTGTTTGGTTCGGCGAAGCGGGCGTAGCGAAGAGAGACGACGAGGCCGCACCCCTCGAAATCCTTTTCCGCCCCGGCCTTCGCGCTTCACGTGGCTGGAATTTACAAAACTCGGGCGCACGTGCGTCGCGAGAACGATGGCGCTCATGCGCCCGCCGTCATTCCGGGGCCGAGCCAACGGGTCCGGCCCGAGGTGGCCGGCCCGATGACAGGCTCCGCGAGGAGCCCGGAAGCCATAATCACAGGGAGTTCAGGAGAATGGCTGCAGAGACGGTCCCGCGCGCTCCGTGGTTATGGATTCCGGGCTCGCGCTTCGCGCGCCCCGGAATGACGAGAGATCCCGCTCACCCCTCGCCGATCTCGCGCAAAATCTCGGCACTGTGTTCGCCCAGCCGGGGGGCGGGACGGTCCGAGGCCATCGGCGTGCCGTCGAGCATGATCGGTGAGCGCAGGCCCGGAATGATGCCGCCTTTGGCGGCGTCGCTTTTCAGTTCGAGCCGCATGCCGCGATGGATCACCTGCGGATCGGTAAAGACCTGTTCGAGATCGTTGATCGGGCCGGCGGGGATGCCGGCATTTTCCAGCTTCGGCAGGAGATCGTCGCGCTTGAAGCTCGAGGTCAGCGCCGAGAGCTTGCCGACGAGTTCGGCGCGATGCGCAAGCCGGCCCTTGTTGTCATTGTATTCGGGCACCTCGGCGAGCTTTGGCGCGCCGAGCACGCCGCACAATTTGACGAATTGCGCGTCGTTGCCGGTAGCGATGATGATGCGGCCGTCGGCCACCGGAAACACCTGATAGGGAACGAGATTCGGATGCGTATTGCCGATGCGCTTGGGCACCTCGCCGGAGACGAGATAATTGAGCGCCTGGAACGACAATACGCCGACGGTCGAATCGACCAGCGCCGCATCCACATAGCCGCCCTTGCCGGTCTGTTGCCGCCGCACCAGCGCCGCGAGGATGCCGACCACCGCATAGACGCCGGAGAAAATATCCGAGATGGCGACGCCGACCCGCATCGGCTCGCCGTCCGCGGTGCCGGTCAGCCCCATCATGCCGCCGATGCCCTGCGCCATCAGATCGTAGCCGGCGCGCGATGCCGAAGGCCCGGTCTGGCCGAATCCAGTCACCGAGCAATAGACCAGCCGCGGATTTTCCGGCTCGAGGCTCGCATAGTCGAGGCCGAATTTGGCGAGGCCGCCGACCTTGAAATTCTCGATCAGCACGTCGGAGCGCGCCGCGAGCTTTTTGACGATGCGTTGGCCTTCGGGCTCGGTGAAGTCGGCCTCGATCGAACGCTTGCCGCGGTTGGCGCTGTGAAAATAGGCAGAGCTGAGATGGCCGCCGTCGGCCGCCGGCACGAAGGGCGGGCCCCAGGCGCGGGTGTCGTCGCCGGCGCCCTTGCGCTCGACCTTGATCACGTCGGCGCCGAGATCGGCCAGGATCTGGCCTGCCCACGGGCCGGCCAGAATCCGGGCCAGCTCCAAGACGCGCAACCCGGCCAATGGCCGCGAATCGGATGGACCTGACATGCAGCACTCCCGGCACTCGCGACACGGCGCCGCGCGGGCGGTTAAGTGACAAAGCAGCGCGGTTTTGTCCAGTTTGTCTACCGGTCAGCTTTGTCTACAGCTCTTTGGCCTTCGCCAACTTGTCATTACCCGGGCTCATCATTAGCTAGATGCGTGCCGGATGGGATGAAGCCGTGAACACCACGTTCTTCAGCGAGATGCTGCAAAGCATCGCCGACCGCAGCCGCGCATTGATCAAGCGCGAGCGCCGGGAGCCGGCGCATGAGCGCTCGGCCGGCATCGTCGAACAATGCGAGGAATTGCTGACCGGCCGCGGCGAAGCCTCAGGTGTCGCGCTGGCACAGGAAATCCTGGCCGAATATGCCGACCTGACCACGGGGCCGCGGATCGCCTTTTTCGAGGCGCTCGCCACCACCTTCGGTCACGATCGCGCCCGCATCGACCGCGCCATCGCCGATTGGCGGCAGTCGCCAGTCGCCGATAACGCCGCCGAACTGCATCAGGCCAGCGAGCCGCGGCGCCTCGAATTGTTCCGCAGGCTCAATCTCGCCCCCGGCGGCACCGCGGCGCTGGTGCGCATGCGCGAACAACTGCTCGACGCCATGGCGCATCGCGACGAGCTCAGCGTCGTCGACAACGATTTCACGCATCTGTTCTCGTCCTGGTTCAACCGCGGCTTTCTGGTGCTGCGCCGCATCGACTGGTCGACGTCGGCGGCGATCCTGGAGAAGATCATCCGCTACGAGGCGGTCCATGAGATCAGGGACTGGGCCGATCTGCGCCGGCGCATCGATCCGCCCGACCGCCGCTGCTATGCGTTCTTCCATCCGGCACTGGTCGACGAGCCTTTGATCTTCGTCGAAGTGGCGCTGACCCGCGAAATCCCGGCCGCGATCGCGCCGATCCTGTCCGACAAGCGCGAGCCGGTCGAGCCGCAGCGGGCGACGACGGCGGTGTTCTATTCGATCACCAATTGCCAGCGCGGCCTTGCCGGCGTGACCTTCGGGCATTTCCTGATCAAGCAGGTGGTCGAGGAGGTTTCGCGGGAATTGTCGCGGGTCGCGACCTTCGTCACGCTGTCGCCGGCGCCGAACTTCGCCGATTGGCTCAGGCACGAGCGCGCCAATGCGGCCTCGCCGGCGCTCGACGATGACGACCGCGAGGCGCTTGCCGCGCTCGACATCGAGAATTGGTGGAAGCGGCCCGAGCTTGCCGAACAAGTCCGCGAGCCGCTATTGCGCGCCGCCGCCTGGTATTACGTGCGCGGGCGCAACGGCCGCGGCCTGCCGGTCGACGCCGTGGCGCGCTTTCATCTCGGCAACGGGGCGCGGCTCGAGCGCCTCGATTGGCTCGCCGATGCCTCGGAGCGCGCGCTCAAGCAGTCCTATGGGCTGATGGTGAATTACCTCTACGATCTCGATTACATCGAGCGCAATCACGAGGCCTATGCGCAGCAACGCGCGATCGTTGCCGCAAACGCGGTGACCCGGCTTGTGACGACGCCGGCGCGCGAAATCGTTCCGGTATCCGGCTAAGACTTGCCGTAGTAGAGCTAAGACTTGCCGTAGTTGGGCTAAGACTTGCCGTAGACCGACACGATGGCGCCGCGGGTGACACGGTTCTCGGGCGAAACCAGAAAGGCGATCGTGGCCGCCACTTCTTCGACTTTCGGCCACAGCGCGTAATCGGCTTTGGGCATGGCCTGGCGGTTCGCCTGAGTATCCATGATCGAGGGCGCCACGGCGTTGACCAGAATGCCGTCTTTGGCGACCTCCTCGGCAAGCGCTGCGGTGAGTGCGGCGACCGCAGCCTTGCTCACCGTATAGGCGACCATGCCGGCGCCGCTTCGCCATTCGAGACCGGCGCGGGCCGAGACATTGACGATCCGGCCGCCGTTGCCGGCCATCGCCGAGCCGGTCATGGCATTGACGGCAGCGCGGCAGCACAGCATCGAGCTCAAAAGATTCATGTCGATCTGCTGCCGGATGACGTCGATCGTGGTCTCGCGCAGCGGGCCCGCCGCAAAGCCGCCGGCGATGTGGATCGATGCCCACAGCGGCTCGACGCCGCGATAGAGCCGCGCCACCGCGGCTTCGTCGGCAAGGCTGCCGGTGACCGTGATGCTGACGTTCTTCGGCGCGCGCGGGCGAAAGCGCGCCGCTTCGGCTTCATCGAAACAGGCTACATGGCATAGGGCGCCGGCCTCGCTCAGCGCCGCCACCACGGCCGTGCCGAGCGCGCCCGCGCCACCGGTGACGACGATATGACGGCCGTGCAGGTCCATGCCTTGAAGATCCATGCCTTGAAGATCCGTGGCTGTTGCTTCCCGCCCATCATCGCCGATTGGCGTTCCGTGGCAAGGTTGATGGCAGGGCAATGTCGCGAATTTGATATCGTGTGCGGAAAGGAGAATCAGTGGCCGACTTCGACCTCGCCATCATCGGCGGCGGCATCAACGGCGCGGGCATCGCCCGCGACGCCGCCGGCCGCGGTTTTCGCGTCGTCCTGATCGAGCAGAACGATCTCGCCTCCGGCACATCGTCGGCGTCGTCGAAGCTCATCCATGGCGGCTTGCGTTACCTCGAACACGGCGAATTTCGGCTGGTGCGTTCGGCGTTGCGCGAACGCGAGGTGTTGCTGCGCGCGGCGCCGCATCTGATCCAACCATTGCGCTTCGTACTGCCGATCAACGAAGCGAGGCGCTCGTCGATGGTCATCCGCCTCGGCCTGATGGTCTACGACTGGATCGGCTGGCGCAAGATCTTGCCGGGCACGCGCGAGCTCGATCTGGTCACCGACGAAGCCGGACAATCGCTCAAATCGCGCTTTCATCACGCGTTCGAATATTCCGACTGCTTCGCCGACGACGCACGGCTCGTGGTGCTCAATGCGGTCGACGCCGCCGAGCGCGGCGCGGTGATCCGAACCCGGACGCGCTGCGTGCGCGCCGAACGCAGCGCGGAGTGGCGGCTCGTGCTTAACGCCCGCGGCCACCGTGACGTCGTGACGGCGCGCGTGCTGGTCAATGCCGCCGGCGCCTGGAGCGAGGTCTTTGCGGAGACGGCGCTGCGCATAATACCGCAACGTCGGCTCATTCTCGACAAGGGCAGTCACATCGTAGTGCGGCGGCTGTTCGATCACGATCGCGCTTACATCCTGCAAGCCGCCGATCAGCGCGTCGTCTTTGCCATTCCGTTCGAGCGCGACTACACGCTGATCGGCACCACCGATAAGCCCTTTGCCGGCGATCCGTCGGTCGTGCTGCCGAGCGGTGAGGAAATCGATTATCTGTGCGGCGTCGTCAACGAATATTTCCGCACCGAGATCGGCGCCGCCGATGTGGTCTGGGCTTACGCAGGCGTGCGCTCGCTCTATGACGACGGCGCGCACAAGGCGCAGGATATCGGCCGCGATTATGCGCTCATCCTCGACGAGCGCTTCGGCGAAGCGCCGATGCTGACCGTCTATGGCGGCAAGATCACCACCCATCGGCGGCTCGCCGAAGACGCGCTTATGCAGCTCGCGCATTTTTTCACGCGCTCGCGGCCGTGGACCGCCTCGCGCCCGTTGCCCGGCGGCGACTTTGTCTATGACGGGGTCGACACGCTGGTCGAGCGCACGCAGCGGAATTGGCGGTTTTTGACTGCGGAGCATGCGCGGCGGCTGGTGCGAGCCTATGGCACACGCGTCGACCAGGTCCTCGGCGAGGCGCATTCGATCGAGGATCTCGGTACCCGTTTCGGCGCCGATCTCACGGCCGCCGAGGTCCGCTATCTGATGGCCAAGGAATGGGCCGTGACCGCCGATGACGTGCTGTGGCGGCGTTCCAAACTTGGTTTACGCTTTACCAAGACCGAGGCTGAGGCGCTCGACCGCTTCATGACCGGGGCCGCGCCGGCACGCCCGTAAAATTTTAGCGATTCACGGTACGGCAATTTTAGCGGTCTGTGGTGACATCACGGGAGAGCAAAAGGCGTCCGAGCGACGACATCATGGAAACCGCCGCCACCAAGATTGCCCGTCAGGTTGCCAAGATCAGCGTGCTCATCGTCGATGACGAGCCGAGCATGCGCAAGGTCACGCGCGCTTTGTTGCAGGCGATCGGCGTCAAGAACATCCACGAGGCGCCCGACGGCGGCCGCGGCCTTGAGGCCATCCGCGCCCATGCCCCGGATATCGTCATTCTGGATTGGGAAATGCCAAGCCCCAACGGGCCGGAATTCATGCGCACGGTGCGCGCGCCGGGAAGTTTCCCGCTGCCTGACGTACCGGTCATCATGCTCACCGGCCACAGCGAACGCTCGCGCGTGATCGAGGCTATGCGGCTTGGGGTTAATGAATATTTGCTCAAGCCGGTTTCTTCGGTCGCGCTCTTGGCGCGCATCGTGTCCATCTTGTCCAAGCCGCGGAAGATGCTGAAGCAGGGCGATTATTACGGGCCGGAGCCGCGCAGCAAGGCGGCCTATCGGCCGGACGCCGATCCCGGCTTTCCCCAGATTTTTCTGGTCAATTGAAATCGCGTGCCCGCATGAAATCGATCCGCTCCAAAAAGCAGATGGAAGCGATCATCCAGTCGCTGTGCGTATTGATCGTCGACGACAATCAATACATGCGCAAGATGATCCGCAATCTCTTGATCAATTGCGGCATCAAGGACATGTACGAAGCCGCCGACGGCATTGCCGCGCTCGATTCGATCCGTACGGTCGCTCCCGACGCGGTGATCCTCGACTGGGAAATGCCGCTGTTGAGCGGTCCGGAACTGGTGCGGATCGTGCGCTCGCCGGGCGTATTTCCGATGCCGGACGTGCCCATCATCATGCTGACCGGCCATTGCGAGCGTTGGCGGGTCATCGAGGCCGTGAAGCTCGGCGTCAACGAATTCCTGACCAAGCCGGTTTCCGCCAAATCGCTCTACGACCGCCTGGTCTCGATTACGCTGCAACCGCGGCCGATCGTCCAAATGGGCGATTATTATGGACCGGAGCCGCGCAGGCTGGTGCCGGTGGACGATGACGAGGATCAGGCGCTGGCATCGGCGGTGAACGCCGCCGTCTCCGGCTAGGCCGTCCAGCTTTCCTGTTTTCGGCAAAATGATTTAGCGTGCCCGATAGCGCCCGCCGGGGCGTGTAGCGTCGCTATCGGGAGCCTCGATGCCCACCGCCGCAGCCAAGCACGGATTTGCGAAGGCCGGCTTCGCGCCTTGGACCGACAGCGCGCTGCAGCCGCTGTTGCGAATCGAAGATTTAAGCAAGCGCTTCGGCGGATTCGCGGCTGTCGATCAGCTTTCGCTCGATATCTATCAGGGCGAGTTTTTCGCGCTGCTCGGCCCCTCGGGCTGCGGCAAGACCACGCTGTTGCGCCTTATCGCAGGCTTTGAAGCACCGAACGAAGGCCGCATCCTGCTCGATGGTGTCGAGATCGGCGCGGTGCCGCCGTATCGGCGGCCGGTCAATATGATGTTTCAAAGCTACGCGCTGTTCCCGCACCTCAATGTCGAGGCCAACATTGCCTTCGGCCTCAAGCAAGAAGGTCTGCCCAGGGCCGAAATCGCCGAGCGCGTCGGCGAAATGCTGACGCTGGTGCGCTTGGAAGGTTTCGGCCGGCGCAAGCCGCAGGAATTGTCCGGCGGTCAGCGCCAGCGCGTCGCGCTGGCACGATCGCTCGTCAAACGGCCGCGGATCTTGCTGCTCGACGAGCCGATGGCGGCGCTCGATAAGAAGCTGCGCGGCGAGACGCAATTCGAGTTGATGGAACTGCAGCGCAGACTCGGATTGACCTTCATCATCGTGACTCATGACCAAAGCGAGGCCATGACGGTCGCCGACCGGATCGCGGTGATGGATCGCGGCCGGCTGATGCAGGTCGCGACGCCCGCCGAAATCTACGAGCAGCCGAATTCGCGCTGGGTCGCGGATTTTATCGGCAACATCAACCTGTTCGAGGGCCGCGTCGGCGACGACGGCACGAGTGTCGAGGGCACGGCGCTCGGCCGCATCGGCGTTGCAGCCAAGATCGATGCGGAGCCCGGCGCCACGGTCTGGGTTGCGGTTCGTCCGGAGAAAATACGGCTTACGCCGAGTGAGCCGGCCGCCGAACCGTCGCACAACCGGATCGCCGCAACCGTGGCCGATATCGGCTATCTCGGCGACCTGTCGATCTACAAGCTTCGCACCGGCGCCGGCGCCCAGTTGCAGGCCGCGCTCGCCAATACGCTGCGGTCCTCTGAACTCAAGATCGGCTGGAACGACACGGTGTGGCTGAGCTTCCAGCCCGACGCCGCGATCGTGTTGACGCGATGAATAGCGACCGTCCGCAAGGTTCCTTTATGGCCAAACTCGTGGTGCGGATTCCATACGTTTGGATGGCCGTGTTTTTCCTGGTGCCGTTCCTGATCGTCCTCAAGATCAGCCTGTCGCAGACGGCGATCGCGCAGCCGCCCTATACGCCGGTGTTCGATCTCGCGGCCGGTTGGCATGGTGTGCGGAGCTTCCTCGCCGGCCTGTCGCTCGACAATTTCGCTTTCCTCGGTTCCGATCCGCTTTACATTCTGTCCTATATGAAAAGCGTGGAGATCGCGGCCTTCTCCACATTGTTGTTGCTCGTCATCGGCTATCCGATCGCCTATGCGATCACGCGCACGCCGCGACGGGTGCAGGCGGTGCTGGTGCTTCTGGTCATATTGCCGTTCTGGACCTCGTTTCTGATCCGCATTTATGCCTGGATGAACATCCTGCAGCATGACGGTCCGCTCAATCAGCTCCTGCTCTTTCTTCACATCGTGCGCGAACCGCCGGCATGGCTTTCGACCGATACGGCCGTCTATATCGGCATCGTCTATTCCTATCTGCCGTTCATGGTGCTGCCGCTCTATGCGACGCTCGAAAAGCTCGACGAAACACTGCTCGAGGCCGCAGCCGATCTCGGTTGCCCGCGCTGGAAGACGTTTTGGCTCGTGACTCTGCCGCTGTCGGCGCCCGGCGTGTTGGCGGGCGCGCTATTGTGCTTCATCCCGATCTGCGGCGAGTTCGTCATTCCCGATCTGCTCGGCGGCTCGCGCACTTCGATGATCGGACAAACGGTGTGGACCGAATTCTTCGCCAACAAGGATTGGCCCACCGCTTCGGCGGTCGCCGTCGTTCTGGTGTGCCTGTTGGTCACGCCGATCGTCGTGTTCCAATATCAGGCGATGCGCGGCGCGGAGCGGCGCTCATGATGCGCAAGGCCTCGCTCTTCAATCTCGCGGCGCTCGCCGCCGGCATGGCGTTTCTTTATCTGCCGATCGTGATCCTGGTCATCTATTCGTTCAATGCCTCGCGGCTAGTGGCGGTCTGGGGCGGCTGGTCGATCCATTGGTACGCGCAGCTTGCCGGCGACGCGGCCCTGTTGGCAGCGGCCTCCATCAGCCTGCGCATTGCGCTCGTTTCCGCGAGTGCGGCGACGGTGCTGGGAACGCTCGCCGCGGTGGCGCTCGTCCGTTTCGGCTGTTTCCGCGGGCGCCTGCTGTTCGCCGCCATGATCTACGCACCGCTGGTCATGCCGGAAGTCATCACCGGCCTGTCGATGCTGCTCTTGTTCGTCGCCGTCGCCGTCGATCGCGGCTTTTGGACCGTGGTCATCGCCCACACCACGATGGCGATGTGTTTTGTCGCGGTGATCGTGCAGTCGCGGCTGGTCGATTTCGATCGCAGTCTGGAAGAAGCCGCGATGGATCTCGGCGCGCCGCCGCTGCAGACTTTTCTTTTGGTCACTTTGCCGTTGATCCTGCCGGCGATCGCCGCAAGTTTCATGCTTGCCTTCGCGCTGTCGCTCGACGATCTCGTGATCGCGAGCTTCACCACCGGTCCGGGCGCGACCACGCTGCCGATCCGGATCTATTCGGAGGTGCGGCTCGGCGTCAGCCCGGAGATGAATGCCGTGTGCAGCATCATGGTGCTGGTGGTCGGTCTGGCGGTCATCGCCGCCTCGCTGTTGACCAAGCTCAGCGCGGCGCGCGGCACGCCGGCGCGGGCCTGATCAATCCCGGCTCTCGCCCGGCGGCCGGAACAGATAGATGACGAACCAGACCGGAACGATCACCAGCGCACCGAGCAGGAGGTTCGGCAGCGCCCAGGTGACGCCTTGGCGGGCCAGGTCCTCGATACGCTCGGGCGACATGCCGGCGGTCTTGATCAACTGCTCGGTTGAGATGCCAAAATGCGCCATGACCGTGCCGACGATCAGCGACGCGATCAGCACCTTGACCATCGTGCGCGTGAGCCGGCCGAGCATCCGCTGAGCATCCTGCCCCGGTCGCAAGCGGGAAACCCGCGTTGATTCGGGCGCGTGGAATCATAAAGGAAAAAGTTAAAAGCTGTTATTCGGGGGATTTGGGCGGAAGCGGCGCCGAGGCGGGCGATACGGCAGGGGTCGTGGCCGTCGTCCCGGCCTTCGTTCCAGGGGTGGGCGCCGCCGACAGCAATTGGTCGATGACGGCGTGGACGGCGTCGCTGGCATTGCGGGGCTTGGGCGAATTGAGAAGCGGAGCGGCCGCTCCCGAGCGGCGGATCAGGCTTTGCGGGTCCGGCAGCATGATCGGATCGTCCCAGGTCCCCTGCACCACGAACGGCAGATCGAATTCGTCGCTGGTGCTGGTCGAGACCAGCGTCGCTACCCCCTTGAGATCGAGATCCCGTGTCGGCACCGAGGCCTGACCGGCGACGGCGAGCCGCACGGCGGGACCGTCGATATGCATGTCGGCGATCGACACCACGCCCTGTTCGGCCTTCAGACTGATGGCGAGCTGGTCGAACGGGGTTCGCCCATTGCGGAAATCGCCGTTGCCGGACAACGGGCGCCGTTCGAGCCGGCGCAGCAATTGCTCGACGTCGAGGCCGCTGACCGCGCCGGATTGCGCCGTCAGCGAAGCCGTGCCGTTGAGCGTATGGGTCACGGCGAGCACCGAGCCGCCCCGCCCATCCAGGTTCACCGCAAGGTTGCCGCGGCCCTCGAGCTTGTGCACGCCGAAAACCTGGCCGAGGCAGTTTTCCAGGTCGACGTCGAGGAATTGCAGATGCGAGGTCACCGCCACGCCGTCGTCGGCGCTGGCGAGGCCGACGCTGCCCTTGGCGACGCCGCCGAACGCTTGGGCCTCGCCGATGGTGAGATCGAGCTTGCCGTCGTGCATCGTCGCCGCGATGGCGGTGCGGCCGAGTTGCGCGTTCGCGATCTTCACGCTGGCGGCGGAAAGCCTGAGATCGAGGTTGAACTCGTCGAAACCCTCGAGCGCGATCGGCAATTGATTCCAGTTGCGCTGGTTTCTGGCCCTGAGCTGTACGCCGGCCACATAGGGCGTCAGGTCGAGCGCGTCGGCGGCCAGCGTGCCCTGCACCAGCTGGTGGCCGTCCCGCGACAGCGACAGCGCGCCTTCGGCGCTATTGCCGTCGAGCTCGACATTGACGTTGGAAAGCGCCGTTACACCGCCGCCGATTTCGCTCTGCGCCCGGAGCGAAAAATGGCCGAAGCCGCCGAACGGCAGTTTGCTGTTGCCGGTCCAGCGCAAGGCGTCGCGCAACGACGGCGATTCGATGTCGAGGGTACCCTGGATTTTCAGCGTCGGCTGGTCGCTCGCCGAGCCGTCGAAGGCGAGCTGCAGCGGCGCGCCGGACAGCCGCACTTTGACACCCGAGCGTTCGCCCGTGAGCGCCGCGAGAAAGTCGCTCAGCGTGAGGCTCGCTTCGATCGGCTCATTGCGCCAGACGAAATGGCCGTTGGCGCCGAAGCTGCGCGAGATCGAGGGCCAGGCGACCTGAAAGTCGAGATCCTCGAGCCGTTCGGTGACGTCTCTATCGGCTTCGTGCACGATCACCGTGCCGTGCTGAATGGCGATCTCCGAGAACGAGGCGG
>Ga0182016_10007124_pt1 | contig 11592 bp, 4 predicted proteins | sample 712S2MmetaG_FD_120491 | JGI IMG/M metagenome (GOLD analysis project Ga0182016, IMG submission 120491) | Permafrost microbial communities from Stordalen Mire, Sweden - 712S2M metaG | ecosystem: Environmental > Terrestrial > Soil > Wetlands > Permafrost | place: Sweden: Stordalen | collected...
ATGTTCATGGCCGTGACCTGGGAAAAAAGAACCCTGGCCGTCCCTTTGGCCCAGTTGCGACCTGTCCAAGCGGACAAGGCGACAGAACAAGCCGTCGCCGATTGGCATTATTGGGTTGAGCAGGGTTACGAGTTCTGACCAGTCACTTCTTCGCGTAAAACGACCTGAATAGTTACTTTTTTTCTTGCGATCACCACCAACATTCCGAGCAACGTTTTCAATGGCAAAACTGTTTTCTGCACGCCCAATTCACGAGTAAACGCCTGACATTCCATGGGGTATTAAGAAAAACTAAAATAACCCATTGACAAATATAAGTCTTGTGCGAAGTTCAATCATGAAACGGTGGCTCCGCTGAGAAACGGGTAAGTCAGGTCTCCACCCAACCGCAGGCAGAAAAGCTGCGGCGGCCGCTGTAAGGCGGGACTGCGAGGTTTCCCGAACGGACCGTTTGAGGAAAATACGAACTGCTTGGTCTGGCCGGCAACATATGCCGGGTTAAAGAAAGCAGTTCGTATATGGATAAGAAGAATGAGACAATTTTAGAGGTCCGGGTGCCTTGTGGGACGCAGTTTCCCAACTGCGTTGATCGTTTTCCATTTCCTTTCTTCACCGACGGTTGCGGCACAGGAGGTGAGCAAATCCAAGGAGGGCACTGTGCGTAACTCAAATCCCTTGGGGCTTCGTTATTTACCGAGCCGACTCACAGGCAGGGAACCCGCAAAGTTACTTGGCTTCAGTCAAAGTCTCATTAAGTATTTATTCTCTTGTGGTGTTTTAAGGAGGTCGCCGTGAGTGATTTCAAGATCCTCGGCTTCCAACGATTGCCCGGCCGACTGACTGCTGGTGAAGTCGCGGCTCTGACTGGCTTCCAAACGGTGCACATAACCATCCTGATGAATGGTGGATTGCTGAAACCGTTGGGCAGTCCCCCCCCGAACGCCCCCAAGTACTTTTCCCGCGACAAAGTGCTTGCGCTTGCATCCGATGAACGCTGGCTGGCGCGTGCCAGTGATTTCCTCGTCAGGCATTGGGCCAAAAAAAATCAGGGAGGTACCTCGATCGCAAATCGTTCAACGCGCCGGCCAATAATCCGTCAACTTGACGGGGAGGAAGAGGTGTGAACACAAGCTTGGATTCAATTTTCTGGCATGTATCCGGTGGTCTATATTCATGGGCTTTTCCAAAGCCCATGCCCCGGGGGTGTTTTGAAGAGGGAGGAATGTATGAATTCTAGATCATTATCCATTCAGCAACTGCCGTCCATGGCCCCAGTAGATTCGTTACCCTTAGCCAGTGTCGAGAGTTTCGGTTCGCAGGATCCGGGTGTGGAGCGCCGAAAAGGCACTTTTAACAAAGCGGTTTTGGACGAATATAAAACGAAACTGAGATGGAGTCAGGCCTTGGCGCAGATGGAAAAGGAAGCTCAGGTCTGCGGCAAGGCGCCGTCAACCATCGGCGTCACTCGCTCCGTATGTAAATCATTTTTAGAGGACAACGGTTACGAACTTGACGAATACATTGAGGCCGAATTCGTGGACTCACTGGAGAGAGCGGTGCAAACCGGCAACTTGGGACAGTGCCCGGCGCTCAAAGTCTCCACGTCCGCGGCTGATGATAGCGGATTTCGGAGCCGCATCGGGGATCTCATCAGGGCTTGCCGAGTGCTAGCCACTGGTCATTTCACGATGACTTTGCGCACCTTGCTTGCTTCCTCGCCGCTTTCCCACCGCGAGATCGCGATCGCGGTCGGCCTTAAGGTGCCGCAAATACGCGGGTGGCTTGCGAATAACCGTCCTGGCGTGTCCAACCTGAGCGCCGAAAAAGCCAAAAAATTGGACGAGGTTCTGCGGGCCGATGGACTGCTGTTGGCCACCCATGTGGCGGTGAACCAGGACGTCGCGTATCGAAATCCCCTGACAATTAAAGATAAGATTCTCGGCAAAGAACCGTTCTCGCGAAAACTCCGGGCACACAGGTTGCGGTTGAAGCGCACAATGGATTCCCTGCTCGATCACGTTGAAACCATCACCAGCATGCGGGTCACCAAGAGCCAGTTCTCCAAATGGGAACAAGGCCTCTACGTTCCGTCTGAGGGCATGCGCCCGGTGATCAAGGCCGTGGACGATCTCTGCGGGGCCAACGGGGATTTGACACAGGCCTGGGAAGCCGAGGGACCGCGCATTGTGCAGCCTCCGTATCGTTTGCCGTGTGGTGATTGGCCGGAGCGTATTTCCGCTCAATTCGAGCGCGTCAGGCTGTACAAAACCACCAATCCCGAGGAGTTGCCGACCAGCGAAAATAAGGGGAGCGACCGGTGGACCTGTGAGGCCTCGGCAAATAAATTCGCCACGTCGTGTGCCCAATTTTTTGGGTACTTGCTCCAGGAACGCGCGTTCGCTGAGGAGCAACTTTCCATCACGCTTTTTTGCGACTGGCCATTGGTTCGCGGGTATTTCGATTTCATCGCCAAAAGGACTGGAGACGGCTCGGTCCACTCGTTTTATGCATATACCCTGGCTGGGTTCTTGCAAAACCTTTATAATTACTATTTTCCTGCATTGGCATCAACAGCCGCGCGCGAACCATATTGGCAAAATCATCTGCCGATGGAGGAAATCGTCGAGGTCCAAAGCGCTTCCGGGTTCGTGCGAAAGTTCCCATGCCCTCTGAATGGCGACGAAGAGCGGTGGAGGTATCAAGTCCACCTGGCAAAGACAATGGTGCACAAATTTATGAAGAGTGCAAAATTTGAATCGGAGAGTCTCTGTGAAAAAGCGCAGGAATTGCTGGACATGGAAATCTCGCTCAACGAGCTGTCTAAGGCGGCCGCCCTGAGGGTTCGCGAACTGCCACCGCGGATCCTCTGCCGTAAGGCGGCAATTTTGTCACGCAGGCTCGCCGTGGTGGCGCTTATTTTCGCCCGGGCGTTTCGGCCTGGGACCCTGGACAAAATCAGGACCACCCAGGTTGCCATAGGAATGGACCGCAAAGTCAGCGTTTCAATTGACGAGGCGCAGTTTAAAAACCGGGGCAAGGGAGGCAGTGAGAATGGCGTGAAAGGGCCGCTCGCTGATATTGACTGGATTCACGAAGCCATTCGTCGCTATGTGGAGGAGGGGCGACCACTTTTGCTGGGTGATGCCAAGCTACGGACGGGCCGTGATGATGGATTCTTCTTAACAGCGTCCCTTTCCAAGCGCGCCTTCCGAGCGGGACATTGCCCCGGCGAGCAATTGACCCGCGGGCTCCTGTCGCACGATGTGCAGGCCATCGCCGGTTACAATCCGTACGCTCAGCGTTATCTCTACGCCTCCGACGCCTATGCGAAAGGCGTGTCGACCGACGAGATCGCCCATTATCTCCAAAACACCCCGGAAGTAACAGACAGGGTTTACAAAAAACGGACCGCCGGTCGAGACGCTCGAAAGGCAAACCAATCGCTCGAAGGATTGATCAAGAAACACCGCGGATCCAGCCCTCCAAAATAAGCAGGCAGCCATTTCAAGGTTAGTACCGGTGGACCGTGATTTACAGCAAGTATCGCCCATATCGCGATCCAGGCGGGGGATACTGGCGTCACGGGTGATTGTTGCAACCAATTGCATTTGTGAATGTTACATTGTTCTTGCTGTGCCCGGCTGTAATTGTCTCTTTTTTGTGATTTACAGGCAAATTCCATGGCAGCGAGGTGGTCGACAGTGCTTTTCTGCGTTTTCTGGTAGCGCACACAGCGGTCCACACGGGAATGGATGATTTTCGGGAGGCGGCAGGCGCGGCAGGATTCGACCAATTCACGATGAATTGAACGAATTTGTGGAGGATTACCCACCAACGGCAACACCACACTCACCATAACGGGCTATAAAGGTTCCAACAGCGTCGTACTGGTACTAAGGGTCCTGACTGGCCTGCCTGTCTCCAAGATCGGCGACTGGGTTTTTTCCCACTCGCCATAATGTGAATTCCAGCAAGCGCTGGCAAAGTACCGCTGGTTCATTGAATTCCGATCCGCCCCCGGCGGCAACCGCGACAGCCGTGACAATCGCCGGGTCGGGATTCTGCGCCTCCGACTGTTTTTAAGATCCGTTTCAACTTTATCTTGGTATGATTGGGCTGAAACGGCATGGTCGCAATTCCTAGTTCGGTCCCAGACGGAAGAATTTTGCCGGGGCGGACATGTCGGTATTGGTGTAAATGGACCCTTGGGATGGCACGTCGATGAAGGGTCCGCGCAAAGTGGGTGCCCATTGCAAATTCCCCGGCACGTGCCATTGAATGATCAATCCCTTTGCCGTCAGGTGCGGATATAATAACGGCAGCACCGGCACGAGGGCCAGACCGTCGTAATAACCCGAGGCAATGACGGTGGCATGAACCGCGGACGGAACATTTAACTGGCCAAAGGTGTTATCGCCCCAACCCATGATGGTGCCGTTGGTCAGGAGGGCAAGGGTGTGAAAATCACCGGCGGCGATGGCCGCGACATTGGTTAGACCTGCGGGCACATTGGTTTGGCCGAAACTGTTGTCTCCCCAAACCATCACCGTGCCATCGGCGCGCAAGGCGGCGCTATGCAAATATCCGGCGGTGATGGCGACCGCATTTGTCAGGCCGGCAGGCGGCGTTCCTTGGCCGAACGTATTGTCGCCCCAGGCATACACGGTGCCGCCCATCAAGGCGAGACTGTGGTTGCGACCGGCGGCAATCGCTTGCACGGGCACCCAATCGGGATTCGGGACCCATTGGCTTCCCCACCAATAGTACGCATAGTAACCTGGGAACAAAGCAGTGGGGATGTCGGTTTGCCCGTAGGTATTGTCCCCCCATGCAGCGACCGTGCCCGCAGACAGCAGCGCCAGGCTGTGCGATTCGCCAGCGGCCACACTGAGCACGGAAGAAAGGCCGGCAGGAATGTTGATTTGTCCCGCATCATCATTACCCCAGCCAGTCAGACTGCCATCGGCCGCCACGGCCAGATTGTGATCGGCCCCGGCGGCGATGGCGACGAAGGGTTGGGCGTTTGTGGGAACTTCCGTTTGCCCTTCATCGTCCACTCCCCAGGCAACCAACGTGCCATCGCGGCGAATGGCCACCGCATGAAAATCGCCTCCGGCCACGGCCACCGCGTTGTAGATCGCGGGAGGGTTGGTCTCGCCATCGGAATCATCGCCCCAGGCCACCACTTGCGACGCCGGACACAGGACACTGAGTTTACCCGTGACGGAGACACTTCCAAATTCATTGGAGGCCGTCACCGAATAATAGCCCGCCTGGCTAGTCTGTATATTCGTGAAAGTCAAAGTGGCGGTCGCGTTCGTCAGCGGAGCGGCGTTCACCGACCAACTGTAAGCCGGAGTTGGGTTGGCAATGACGGTCGCCCCCAGCACCACGTTGGTTCCCACTGTCACCACCTCATTGGACAACGTGGTGGCGAAAGACGGGGGCAGATACACCGTTAGTTCCGCGACGGAGCTGGTGGCCGAGCCGTAGATATTCGTGGCAACGACAAAATAATTTCCGCCATTGGTGGCCCCGATGGCGGGCAAGGTGAATTGCGGGCCGCTCTGGCCGGGAATCCGAGTGTTTTGAAAATACCAAGCATACGTGATCGGATATAAATTGTCGGAAGTGCCGATAGTCTGGCAGGCCAACGTGACTCCCGTGCCCGCCAGGGCGGCAATGGAGGCAGGTTGGACCACGAAGGCGGGCTTGGCCGGAAGTACTGTCAGGGTCGCCGGCAGGCTGGTGGCCATGCCCAGATAATTGGAAACCGTTACCGAGTATGAACCCGCATTGAACGCCTGCGCACTCGAAATCACCAATTGGCCGGTATTCGCACCCGGCAGCAGGAATTCGTTCTGGTACCATTGAATCGCCAGCGGCGCGCTGCCGATGATCCCGGCGCTAAGCACGGCCACATTGCCTGCGGAGACGGTTACGGAGGCTGGCTCCGAGGCGATGGCCGCAGAGGCGGGCAGCACGCGGAGGATCATGGGTGAACTGGTGCAAGTGCCGACCACGTTCACCACGGTGGCTTGGTAATACCCCTCGTTAATTGATTGAGCGTTGGCAATCGTCAGGCTGCTGTTGGTCGCATTGGCGATAGTGACTCCGTCAAACGACCATTGGTAAGCCAGCGGCGCAGTGCCGACCGCCTGCACAGACAGGGTGGCATTGCCATTGGCCAGCGCGCTGACGACAGAAGTCTGGTTGGTGATACTGGGCGCAACGAGGACTGACACTTGTGCCACCGCGCTTGTGACCACTCCGAAAGCATTGCTTACGACAACGTAATAGCCGCCGGATTGGGAAAATTGCATGTCGTTCAGAGCCAGGAGGAAATTGGTGGCTCCAACGAGTTCAGCATTCCCAAACCACCACTGGTAACTCAGTGGTTTCAAACCACCCGCCGAAACCGCCAAACTAACGTTGCCCCCACCCGCGGCATTCGTGGTGGCGGGGGGTTGTGCAGTGATCACCGGAGTTGCAATGGTATTAAGCGACAAGCTTTCAATCTGGCCGTCCGTGCCATCGAAATACCACAGATTTCGATTTAGGCGGTCGACGGCGTCGACCGAAGCAGAGATTGGCAGATTGAATATTGGGGCCTTGGCGGTTGCGTCGATGGCCTGCGTAGCGCTAAAAGCGACGGACCCATCGGTTGTGCATGCGTAAATTTCGGCTCCAATCGTGCCAAAATCCACGAGGTTTGAGTCGTACATGGCACTTGTCCAAAATAACTTCGAACCATCCAGGCTCATGACCAAATTCCTTGAGCCAAAGGCGTAATGCGACCCTGCATTCGTAATGCCCAAGAACATGCCATTGGTTACTGAACATTTTGTAATGTTTGCGTCACTGATGTCGTATTCCACGTGGTAATAATATTGGCCGCTGGGATCGCATTCACCGCTGCCCTGATAAAATCCCGTCGTGGTGGCGGTTGTCATCCCGTTCGTAGTGTCAATGAGGCTGTCGGTGATCCATTGGTTTTCGCCTTCGATGACGACCTGACCGGCAATGCTTCCGCTTATTTGATACACATCAGTACCAAGCGAAAGCGACGGGAGCTCGGTTTTCGTTTTCAAGTCCACAACGTGAGTTTGGTTGTATTGCCAGTTCGAGACGTAAATTCTGTCTTCAAACCTGTTTATACTCATATCAGTTGGGTTAATTCCAATGGGAATTACTTTCTCAACGATTCCCGTATCAGTATTCAGGAATAAAAGAAACGCGTCGGCATTGACCCCGCTGCCGGGGTGCAAAATGTATATGTAATCCCGGTCAGGATCCGCCACCATTTTCGAGGGATTCAGTGCATACATATGCAAAACCAGCGTAATGGGGAGTGAAATTCCATTAGCCGTTAACAAAATCTGGTTGGTGTAGAAACCGTTTGTCAAAGTGGCAGCATTAAAATTCAGAGTAACTGACGACGGGGTGGTGCCGTTAGTGGTGGATGCCGATAACCAAGGCTGGCTCACCGCCAAATTCCAGGTTGTGGGGAACGGTGAAGTGAACGAAAAAGTCTGCGGAATTACCGGGAGGCCGGCGATCCCGATTGAATTCAATGATTGTTGTGATACTGTCAACAACGATGCCGTGAAGGACCAAACCGATCCGGTGTTTGTAATCCCCAAACCAACGCCGTCCACCCGCCAATAGTAAGTCATTCCGGCCGACAACTGCTGTTGTAAGGGTTCACCCGGCGAAGCCGTCCTTCCAAGATATTCCGCAGAAGCCGTTGTCGCGCTGGCAACGTCTGCTTGGTTGGTGCCGAAGTAAAGGTCGTAACTTGTGTCGTACGGCGAATATGTCCAAACGAGATTTGTCAACGGGAGGTTTATCACGGCACCGTTTGCCGGTGTCGGCAGGATGGCCGGTTTGGTCACGGGCGCAACCGCGCCCATGTCGTAAACAAGTAAATTGCTAGTGCTGTTTTGATAGCGGAACAGTTTTGTTTGATCGCCCGATAATACAGCGACGGTTGACGAAACGGGAAAATTAGTGATCAGCGAAGCATTTTGCGTGTTGAAAACCTCGGTTGAGCCGAACGCCAGCGAACCGTCGAGGGAAATGGCATAAATGTCATCGCTAAATAGCGTCAACTGTGTTGAAACGTTGGCGGCTGAAACCATCTGGAGCTGGCTGAACACCCGCGTTTGAGAGCTGTCGATTAAAATTGGCGCATTTAAAGGGCCATATCGTTGAAGTGGGCTGGTTTCCAAGCCGGTCAGATTGTTGGTAACCGTGTCCACGCGTTGAATGTATGAAATCGGATCAGTCCCATCATCCCCGCCGGTATTCCACCCATATTGATACGAGGTGTACATGGTATTGCAGTCATGGGTCAGCACCATGCCGCCAACCGGGGCACCGAAAATTGCGATATTTGTGCCATTCACAAAGTCGAACGTGGTAATTCGCGGAATAAACGCGCCATCCGTAAAATAGACGAGATTCGAACGGCCAGCAGCTATATGAAGTGTGTATGAAAGATTGGCAGCGTTGGGTGTGGAAATGGATTGCACCTCCACCACGCTAAATGTGTTAAGATCTATCTTGGAAATGGTCCGGTCACCTGCGTTGATGACATAAACAGCATCGCCCGCCGGAGTCATGGCCATGTCCGTGGGATTGATTCCCACGGTGACTTCCGAAAGCGTTGAACCATTTGTGGCGTTCAGCGCCAACAGGGTTCCAGCGTTGGTGCTCGTGGTCTCATTAAGCGCATACACCTTGGGGCGCAGATAATCCGCCAGCAATTTCACCAAAACCCGCCCCGAAAGAAAGTTCGTTGTTACTTGGGCTGGCAACTCAACGGGCGCGAGGAATGTCAAATATACCAAGACCGCAATCCGCAAAATTTTGGATGTTTTCATAAAATTTTTGAAGATCCGCAAAGTTGGAATATGAATGTCGCGTGCATTGCCTGTTTTTATTATTCCCGACGCAGCCGGAAGAATTTTGCCGGACTGGACATATCGGTGTTCGTGTAAACGCAAGCAGGCGACGGTACATCGGTGTAAGGCCCCGCCGGGGTGGGAGCCCATTGGAGAGTGGCGGGCACGTGCCATTGGATCACCATTTTTCTGGCGGTCACTTGGGGATATAACCGCAACGGGACCATGGCCAGGCCATGGTAGTAGCCGGAGGCAATTGCGGTGGCATTGGCCGCGCTGGAAGGAACATCGATCTGGCCAAACGTGTCATCGCCCCACGCCACAGTGCTGCCATTCGAAAGCATCGCGTAAGTGTGGTAGTCGCCGGCAGCAATGGCAACGATGTTGCTCAAGCCGGGCGGCACGTTGGTTTCTCCGAAGGTATCGTCACCCCAGGCCGCCACTGTGCCATCGGAACGCAAGGCCACGCTATGCAGGGAACCCGCCGCGATGGCAATGGCGTTGGTCAGGTTTGCAGGCGGCGAACACTGTCCAAAGCCATTGTCACCCCAACCCACCACGGTTCCACCAGACATCAAGGCCAGACTGTGATTGCGCCCGGCGGCAATGGCTTGCGTTGGAACCCAACCGCCATTGAAAATTTGATATGAATTAATTCCTTCCCCATCCCAAAAATTAAAATAATCATATTCGACCAACGAACTGGGAACGTTGGTTTGGCCAAAGGTATCATCCCCCCACGGCACCACCACTCCCGACGATAGCAACGCCAAACTATGCGAATCACCGGCTGCCACGCTGAGAGCCGGCGAAACGCCGGCCGGGATATCAGTTTGCCCGGAATCATCGTTACCCCATCCGACGACGTTACCATCGGCGGCGATGGCCAGATTGTGCTCCGCCCCGGCGGCGATGGCGACAAACGGCAGCGCATTCGTCGGAACGTCGGTCTGTCCTTCGTCATCCGCGCCCCAGGCCACGAGTGTTCCATTCTTCCGCAGAGCCACCGAATGATAGTCTCCGCCGGCCAAGGCCACGACATCGTCAAGGTTCGTGGGAACATCGGTTTGTCCACCGGTATTATCGCCCCAAGCCACAACTTGGGCGGCGGGGGGAAGCACGCTGATTTTGGCGCTGGAGGAAGCACTGCCGAATTGATTAGTGACGGTGATAAAATAATACCCCGCCTGGCTAAGTCGGATATTGGTTAAAGTGATAAAAGCCGTCGTATTCGAGAGGGTGCCGCTTGACCAAAGCGGGCTATTTACCGGATGGATCGCATAGGGGTCCAGGTTCCCCGCATAAAGGTTGAGAGACCAGTTATAGGCCGGTGCCGGATTGCCGGAGGCAACCACGCCGATGGTGACGTTGTCGCCCGCCGTCACAACTTCATTTGAAAGTCCGGTAAAGACGGCGGGAGGCAAATAAACGTTTAGCTGGGCCACGCTACTGGTGGCAGAACCATAAGTATTGGAAGCCACCACAAAGTAGTTCCCCGCGTTGGTGGCAGTAATCGCGGGCAAATTCAACTGGGTGGACGTTTGCCCAAGAAGTTTTGCGTTTTGAAAATACCACGCATACTTGATCGGGTGCCAATTATCCTCCGTGCCGGTGGCTTGGCAGGTGAACGTCACACTGGAACCCACCAAGTCAGCGGTGGACGCTGGCTGCACCACAAACGACGGTCGGGCCGAAACGACCGTAAGCGATGCCGGAGTGGTGGTCGTGATCCCCAGTGAATTGGAAAGGACCACGGAATAGTTGCCGACCGCCGACTGCTGAACATTCGAGATGACTAATTGTGCGGCGTTGGCCTCCACCAGCGGAACGCCATTGTCATACCATTGAATGTTCACGGGTGCGGAGCCCACGAAATTGACGCTAAAGCTCACCATAGTCCCGGCGGATGTTGTGACAGGTTCCGGTCCGGAAACGACGACGGGAGCCGAGGGGATGACTTGAAGTACCGTGGATATGTTGGTGGTCGCCCCAAGCCAGTTTGCCACGATGACCTGGTAATAACCGCTGTTGACGGCTTGGGCATTGAAAATTGTGAGGCTGCTGTTGGTGGCATTGGGGATTGCCACGTTGTCGAGCAGCCAATGATGGTTCAAGGGGGTTGAGCCGATGGTACCTGGGTCAAAGGTGACATTATTGCCCGCAACGAGGTTGACGATTGCGGGCTTGGTCGTCACGTAGGGCGGTACGAGCACGACCACCTGAAAACTCGCAGTCAGGGTGTAGGTGCCGTAAACCAGTGTGCATAAAACGACATTCGTGCCCGCTGGGAAAATTGAGCCGGACGGGGGCAGGGAAATCACGGTGCCGATGGGAGACGCGACCGCAGCTGGGTAAGCAACCGGAGCCGAATTCTGGCCGGCCGCGACGGTGACCACGATATTTGTGGGCGGGACCAGATATAGACAAGGGTCCGGGGGTGAGGCCGGATTAAATTCACAAGCGCCGATGTCCACAATGGCCGGGTCGTTGGTCCTCCCAACCAGGATGCGTGGGTTGCCGTCAAAATCCACGCCCGGCAAACCGGGGGCTGAGTTCAACCCGGCATCGATGCACGGCGAGCCAGCCAGTAAACGGAGATCATCGTTGTGAACACAGGCGAGGAACGGGCCGGGGTCGGCGGATATGTTCCCGTTGGCTCCTGTTTGGTCGGGCAAATTCACATATC
>Ga0182016_10007128_pt1 | contig 11589 bp, 3 predicted proteins | sample 712S2MmetaG_FD_120491 | JGI IMG/M metagenome (GOLD analysis project Ga0182016, IMG submission 120491) | Permafrost microbial communities from Stordalen Mire, Sweden - 712S2M metaG | ecosystem: Environmental > Terrestrial > Soil > Wetlands > Permafrost | place: Sweden: Stordalen | collected...
CATCGGACGGGTGATGAACGCCAGTGAAGAACTTGCGCATCGGGAGATTTTAGCATGAGTAAGACGATTCTCCGACTCGCACAGCCCAAAGACATCCCGGTCCTGTTGCGCAAACTCAAGGAGCAGAACGAGCGCGACGGGACGAGTTACCCCATCCCCCCACTGTTCGCCAGAGGCGGTGGATTCGCGCCGAACATTGCTCTGGCGCTGGTCGTCGTGTGTGATTTAAAAATCACACAGTGCGTTTGGTTTGAGCGCACCACCGTCGAACTTATGATGTGCGGGCGCGATCCCGAAGGCGCGATATTCAAGGACTCCGATTTCATCTTGTACCTTCTCCGTCAGCAAGGCGTTACCGGAATCAATTGCAAGGTTCCAACTATCGTTTCCAAGCCCATCGGCCGACGCTTGAAGCGCGCCGGGTTTAGCTGCGAGGACGGCAGGTTTTCCAACTTTTTCAAGGATTTATCCAAGGAGCAATTATGAGCCGCGGACAAGAAGGACAAACGTTCAATACGGCCTCCAGCCAGAACCAGGGCTACTATAACAACGCGCAGACCTCCTACAAGGATGCGCAGACAGATATTGGCAACTACGAGTCCCAGCTCGGCCAGTTTGCGTCCGAGAACCCTTACGCTCCCGGCGGCCAGTTCGCCAAGGATCAGACTCAGGTTCTCGCCAACACCTCGGACGCTGGTGCGAGTTCCGAGAAGGCCGCGCTGCAGGACCAGGCGCTGCGAACTGGGCAAAACATGGGCAGCGCCAACGCTACGGCGGAAGCGATTTCCGAGTCTAACGAGCGTTCCCTATCCGGACAGGAAGCACAGGCCGATGCCAGCCGCACTGCCGACCAGGCTGCCTACAACGATCAGGTTCTGAACGCCAGCGCCAAGCCAGCAGAACTGGAGGCTGGATTATACGGCCAGTCCATCGCCGGAGCTAACGGGGCGCTCGATGTCATGCAGAAGGCCGGTCAAACTCCGTCCTTCTGGGAAACGCTGGAAGCACAAGGCGCCAATCTTGGCGGAAAGCTGATTGGAGGGTAATCATGGCAAACGACTACGATGTTTCCAGTCTGATTGACGATTCCAGTCCCCTCCGTGCGAGCGGTATCGACCCCAAGGACGCGATCAAAGACCCCAAGGGCGTGATGGCGTACCTGCAGAACATGCAGTATGGGACGGGCATCGCAAAACCCTCCAACCTAAACGACAACACGCTCCCTCCCGACAAGGTTCCAATGGCGAGCGCCGCCTCGACGCCTTCGCAGCCTACCGATTGGGGCGCGATGATGACAGGCAAGCCATCGGACCCCGGCACGGCGGGCGCGAATGTCTCCAACGGCCAGCCTGCCTCGGACCCGGACCTCGACAACACCCGCAGACTCGCGCTCAAGGCAGAGCAGCGCACCGACGCGAATCAGGATCAGTGGAATGCGCTCACCGATCAGCGGAAGGCTATCGAGGCCCAACGTCAGAAGGATGCCGGATACATCGACCCTCACGGAACCAGCCCGACCACCGGAGCGAGTTATAAGCCATCGACGGGCCGCCAGGTGTTGCGCGGACTGATGGGCGCCGCAGAAGGACTCACGCATGGAGGACTTTTTGGCGCGGCTGCTGGTGCGCTGAACCCGCGCAATGTCGGCGCACCGGGCTACAACGACCCGACCGCGCAGTATGGCCGCGACGTGGCAAGACAGGGCGCTACGGTTGCCAGCGACGACCAGCAGTTGAAGAACCTCACAGCCGACGCCAAGGATCAGTACGATGCGGGCCGGAACCTCGGCACCGATACCACTGCGAATGCCAAAGTGTTCGGCGACATCTTCACCGCCAAGAAGAACGCGGAGACGGCGGCCAACGCTGCCAAGACTGCCGACACTCGCCAGCAGCATGAGGACGACGTTGAGCAGTACAACCGGAACCGGGCAGAGATTGCCGATCGCAATGCGACGACCAATGCCCGCAAGACGGATGCGCTGATTACCGCAGCCCTTGCGCGCGCCAACAAGGATGATCGCACCACGCCGGGATCAAGCACCGGACTCAAGGGAGTTCCCTTGGCGAAAGTGACCTCCTACGCAGCCGCGCATGACCTCGACCCGGACAGCCTCACGCCGGAACAGCTCGGGGAAGCTCTGCGCATCGGAGCCGGGCCAGCGCACGTCAAAGACCGACAGACGTTCGAGGACAAATGGAACAAGGACTTCAACGGTTTGCAGTCTCGCGTCGATAAACAACGCGCGGCTATCTTGAAGTCCTACGGCGCCGACAAAGACCCATCACAGTACACCGCCAATAAGTCCGACATTGAGGACGAGTTCGGAAAGATTGAAGCCGATCGCGCCAGCGAAGCCGCCAAGATGCAGTCCGAGAAGGATACCGAAGCTGCCCAGTACGGCGTGTACGGCAAGGCGGCGCAGTCTGCAGCCGCTGCACCATCCGCACCCAGGGCGGCAGCGCCAGCACAGTCGAAGCAAGGTACGAAGCCAGCAGTTACGGTCGGTCAGTCTGTCATGGTTAACGGTAAACCATACGTGGTCAAAAGCATCAACCCGCAAACGGGTAAGCCTGTCTTGGGGAATTAATGTCAAACGCACCCTTAACTTTGAGTCCTGATGATGTCGAATTCGAGCAGCCCGCCAAGGCGCAAGCCTCTGCCCCTGTAGAACTCTCCGCATCCGATGTGGAGTTTGAACAGACTCCTGCCCCGCCTACGGGTATGTCCAAGGGAGAGGATGCGTCTGCGATTGACCGAGCCACGATGCCACAGCTTGCGCCAAAACAGCCTAGCACCCCGCTCGCGCCTCTGATGACGGCCCCACCCAAGCCACTGTCTCAGGGTGAGCAGGCATTTCAGCAGAGTGTGACGCAATCCGGCAAAGAGGATGCGCTTACTCCATTTCGTCAGCCAACCCACGCCGAACAGCAGCAGTCCATGTCGAACCTGACATTGGCCCCGCAGCGCGCGCAGATCGCAGACCAGAAGCTCGCAAAGCTGGCCCCGGCAGTGCAGCAGCAAAATGCCGCCATTCAGCAGCAGAACCAACAAGCCGCAGGACTCAAGGCGCTGGGTGATTCCATCGCGAAGATCGACGCTGACCTCGATGCTCAGCGGAAGACGCTCGACTCTACGAACCAATCGGCTCTCGATGCGTTCAATGCTCAGGTTGACCACCGCAACCAGCTCGCGCAAACGGTTCACGCCGGGTACTCCAAGCTGGCCGCCAGTGCTCCTAGCCGGGCCGCCTCGCAAGCCTACAATGCCGAACTGGCAAACTATCGGGCAGCCACTCAGTACGAGCCCGGCCCGCTGGGAAGTGATGGTGTGCGTCCGCCGCCAGCAGCCCAGCCGGTAAGATTGGCCGGACCAGCGCAGTCGAACGTGAAGGTTGAGCCTGATACCCGGATGCTCGATCAGGTAATCGCAGGGGAAGGCGAGAAGGAAGGGCGGCTTACCTCCCATCTGAGCGATGAAGAAATATCGCGCCAAGCCGACGCATGGAAAAAGTACGCACTGGAGAACCCAGGTGAGGCGGTTGGTAATGCTGTATTCCCCGGCGTTGGCACTACCGCCTCGGGCACCATGCAGGCCATTACCGGCGAAGGTGGCAGCCGTGGTGCTGGTGTAGCCAAGGCACTAGCTGGCGTGGGCGACATCGTTCAGCCATTCATCGGCATTGACGCGGTGGAGAACCCCGTAGGACTCGCCAAAGGGTTCGGTGCGGGCGCTGTTTCGAGTGAAGCAGCCGGACACTTGGCCCATGCCGCTGGTGCGAGCAAGGAGACGGAAGACAATATCCGTTCGGCGGCCTTCTGGATTCCGGCGTTCGTTGGCGGGAAATTGGTCTCTCTACGCGATCCAAAGACGGGCGATGTAATCGGTTTCGGAGCATCGGCGTTCGACGACAAGGTACAAGGTGCCGTCGCGCGCACGCCCGAGGCTTACCGTGGAGGTGTGAAGATTGGCGGCACGAAGATCGGTGTCGAGATCCCGCGCACGCCAGAAGCGAAGTCAGCCGGATTGCTCAATGATCCTACGGTGCGGACGTACAGCGGTCACGAGATGCCGCCATCCGATGCCGCCGCAACCGTCGAGCCCATCCAGGGCAGCACCGACCACGCGGACCTGCGCGAGTCGGCCAAGGAGCAGAAGCCGGAGTTTGAGCAGGCTATCACCCAGGCCGCAGAGGTGGCAGGCGGAGAACTGGAAGGTTCCCGCGTCAAAACTCCCGCCAGCATGGAGTCCAAGGAGACGCGCAACGGCGAGACCCCGCAGGACGTGCTTGGGGCGCGCGCATCGGCGGAGACTCCTGAGCAGGCGAAGCAAGTAGCCGAGAACATCAAAGCGCAGTTCCCCGGCACCGTCGAGAGCAAGATTGAAGCGCCCGGCGTGGACGTGACCCAGCTCAAGAGTCCCATCGGACAGGAAGGTGACGCCAACCGCGTTGCTGAGACGCAGGTGGGCACCGCCGAGGACATCGCCAAGATCGAGAGCACCGAGGGACTCTACACTGACCAGAAGGCGGCCGAACAGCGCGGCGATACCGCCGAGGCGGCGCGGATCAAGCAGCAGATCGCCGACGAGCACGCGAAGGGCAATGGGAGTACGGCTGAGTTACTGACCACTGAGCAGTTGCCGGATTATGCAAAACAGGCTGTGATGTCCGATTCCGCAATGCGCCGCACCAACGAAGGCGGTGGCATTCATGCTGCCGATCCTTATGCGGCGATTGGGTGGCGCGAAGAAACCGTCCCGCTGAACTCACTGAAGCAGGGCAATGAAATGCTCTGGGGAGGAAGCAGTTTCAAACCTCGCGGTTCTGTAACCAAAGGTCCTATCGTCGTGAATGATCGAGGCGAGATCATTGACGGGAACAACCGGGCCTATGAGGCGATTCGACGCGGCGACCAAAACATCAAGATTTTCCGGGCAATCGGCAGTAAGGCGAAGAATCCACAAGTGGCCGGCGCGGGTTCCGAAGGCCCCGCTGCAGCGGTGAGTAGCACTCCCGCCGGGATACCCCAGCCTGTTCCTCCCCAGGCTGGGAGCCAACCGCTCGCCAAGGGCGATACGGCCATGCTGGACGGCAAGCCGGTCCAGGTGGAATACCCAGGAGCCCCGGCGCGCAACGGAGGCAAGGCTGCCCCGGCGCGCGTCATCCTGCCCGACGGCAAGAAGAAGCTCGTCGCTGACCCGGCGAAGCTGACCAAGGTTGAGCCGCAGAAAGTGGACATCGCAGCAGAAGCGGCCGACGCCGAAGCGCCCGCGGGCAAGAAGTCCATCGCAGTGGATCTCGACGGGACTCTCGCAAATTATGAGGGATTCAAAGGGAAGACGGTCATTGGCGAACCCATACCGGCGATGGTGGAGAAGGTGAAGCAGGCGCTCGCCGCCGGGAACAAGGTGACGATCTTCACCGCCCGCGTGGCTGACGATCCGACCGGGGAGACAAAGCAGGCCGTCGAGCAGTGGTCGCAGAAGCACCTCGGGGAAGTTCTGCCGGTTACCGCCGTCAAGAGTCCGCATTTCAAAGAGTTTTGGGACGACCGCGCCAAGCAGGTTGCCGAGAACAAAGGAGAATTTACCGATGCCGTTTCAGAGCAAAAGCCAGCAGCGGTGGGCCCACGCGCCGGAGGGAACGAAGGCGCTGGGAGGCCCGAACAAAGTGCAGGAGTGGGATCAGACAACGGACTTCAAAAACCTGCCGAACCGCAAGGCGGGGGAGCTGGTGCGCAAGGGAAAGCGGAAGTAGATCCCGTCCATGCCCTCATCAACGCCATCTACGACAAGCTCGAAGCGGGCGAGTCGCTGGGTAACGTCACCGAATTGAACAAGCTGGGTGAGCAGTACCTTGGCGGATCGCGCACCTCGGGCGACTGGACGCCGAAAGACCTGTTCGATGCGATGGAGGCAGGCGTGAACAAGTACCTGCTCAAGCACGGCGACGAACTGATGAAGATGGACGGCATTGAGGGACTCGCCAAACTTCGGGAACTGATGCCGCGGCTTACTTCGCAGGGCGTCCGCACCGAGGAGCAGATCAAGAATCAGCAGTTCTCCACCCCGCCGACCGAGAGCTACGTGGCCGCCAAGGTGGCGAACCTCACTCCGTCCGATGTGGTTCTGGAGCCTTCCGCCGGGAATGGTGGGCTGGCCGTGTGGCCGAAAGCCATCGGCGCAGAGGTTCACGTCAACGAGATCGCGCCCCGTCGCCAGCAGATGCTCGAAGCGGCTGGATTCGATACGCCGACCGCGCACGATGGCGAACTGATTAACGCTCTGCTGGATCACTCGATCAAGCCGACCGTTATTCTGATGAACCCGCCATTCTCGGCCAGCACCACCAAGAGCTATGAGGCCAAGAACAGCAACGTCTACGGCTACAACCACGTAGACCAAGCATTGCAGCGCCTCGCGCCGGGTGGACGTCTGGTAGCCATCCTCGGCGGTGGACAGGCCAACGAGCCGGAAGGCGGAGCTTCGCTCCATGGTGGGCAATCCGGCGCATGGTTCGCTAAGGTTGCTCAACAGTACAATGTGCGCGCCAACATTCGCGTGAACGGCAAGGAGTACCAGAAATACGGCACGTCGTTTGCTACGCGCATCATAGTAATTGACAAGGATGGTCCAACCCCATCCTTTAGCGGTTCCACGATTTCTAAGAACGTCGATACGCTCGAAGAGGCTTACAATGCTCTCAAGCCAGTAGAAGAATCGAGGCCAGCCAATGTCACCAACGAAACTCGACCAGGACGCAGCGGTAGCTCTGGGATTCGGCAAGGTTCCACCGGAAGTAGCGTGGCGGCAAATTCAGACGCAGGTAGCACAGGCGTTCGAGGAGTACCCGGACGAAGCGCAGGCGTTGATGGAGAAGTACCAGCCGTCGCTCGACCAGCAGGAAATCGACCTGACGTTGCAGCGCCTCGACCCGCAAACGGGGCTCAACAACTTCCAGTACCTCAACAAGAAAGTGAAGCTCCAGCAAATAATGAAAGAGCCGCCGCTGGAAGTGTTGGAGGAAGTCCTGAAAATGCTGACGGTAAGCGACAAGTGGCAGTCAGAGGTCTCGACTTAGAGCAAGTCGCTACCCGCGAAGCCGGGCGCGATCAGGAAGACGAGTCGGCATACGCCACCTACAAGCCCACCCTCAAGGGAGCCGAACATCCCGGTTCCATCGTAGAAACCAAGAGCATGGCGACGGTTCCCATGCCGCCACTCACCTACAAGCCCAGCCTTCCAGAATCCGTTGTCGGTAAGGCATCGGACAACTACGCCGGAGCCAAACTCTCCGCGGTGCAACTCGAAGCCGTCTCGATCGCCGGGATGCAGAACGACATCATTCTCCCCAGCGGAGCGCGCGCCAGTGCGCTGATTGGGGACGGTACAGGTGTCGGCAAGGGCCGCATCGGCGCCGGAATTCTGCTCGACAACTGGAACAAGGGACGCAAGCGGTTGCTATGGGTCACAAAGTCTAAAGACCTGATTGCCGACGCTGGCCGCGACCTGGAAGGCATTGGCGCGAAGCAACTCGCCAAAAGCCTGCGAGACCTCGGGAAAATTCCATCCGGCGCGCCTATCGAGCATGAGGGTGTGATGTTCACCACATGGTCGCTTCTCCGTAGCGCCGACAAGAAGGGGAACACGCGCGCCATGCAGCTCGATAAATGGCTGCGCGGCGAGGATGGCGGCGACGGCGGGTACATGCTCATGGACGAGTCGCACGCGCTGAAAAACGCCGTGGTATCCAAAGGGCAGCAAGCCTGGCAGGTGGGAGAGACGGTTAAGAAGTTCCTCGACAACATGCCAGGATTGCGCACCGTCTCGCTTTCCGCGACGGCCGCAACGGACATGATGAACCTCGGGTATCTCGACCGGCTTGGACTCTGGGGACCGGGTACGCCGTTCCCCGGCGGCTTCACGCAGTTTGCCGCAGAAATCTCCCATGGCGGCATGTCGGCCATGGAGATGATCGCCCGCGAACTCAAAGCCCAGGGCAAGTACGTTTCCCGCACGCTGACGTTCAAGGGCGTCGAGTACCGCGAGATTCAGCACGTCATCACCCCGGAGCAGAAGCAGGTCTATGCGGCGGCTGCAGCGGCATGGCGCAGCATCTACGAGTCGGTGGAGCACACCATCGCCACCACGACCAACGGCGGCGGGATGCAGAAGGGCCGCGCCATGTCGGCCTTCTTCAGCACCCAGCAGCGATTCTTCAATCTTCTGCTGACCTCCATCAAGATACCGACCGCTGTAGCCGAGGCAGAGAAGGCGCTTGCCGGATGGACGGATGAGGACGGAACGAAGCATGGGCCGATGTCTGTGGGCATTACCCTCATCAATACCAACGAAGCCGCGCAGAACCGGGAGAAGGATCGCGTAGCGGCAGAAGATCGCGGCGAGGAACGCGAGGAACCGGATTACGACTTCGGCCCCGGCAAGATGTTGAAAGACATGGTTGCCGAGCACTACCCGGTGCAGCAATACAAAGACGACATCGACAGCAACGGCAAGCCGATCAAGGTTCCAGTATTCGTCAAGGACGCGAACGGAAACGATACCTCGCAGCCAGTTTTGAATCCGACCGCCGTCGCAGCGCGCGAGGCTTTGCTGGAGAAGCTCGACCAGTTGAAGATGCCGAGCAACCCGCTCGACGAACTGATTGAGCAGCTTGGCGGCCCATCCAAGGTGGCTGAGTTGACCGGACGCAAGCAGCGGTATGACCCGGCGACGAACCGGCTGGTGAATCGTGGCGGCAACGGTGTCAGCCAGGACAAGGTGAATCAGTCCGAGATGGCGGCTTTCCAGAGCGGCAAGAAGCGGGTTGCGATTCTTTCCTCTGCGGCGGATACCGGCATCTCGCTCCATTCCGACAAGGGAGCCAAAAACCAGCAGCGGCGCCTATGTCTTACCTTGCAGGTTGGCTGGAGCGCGGACAAGGCCATGCAGATGAATGGCCGCTTCAATCGCTCCAACCAGGTCAACGCTCCAGAGTACGGGTTGCTCAAGACTGATCTCGGCGGCGAATCGCGTTTCATCTCGTCGATCGCAAAGCGCATGGAATCGCTGGAAGCTCTGTCCAAGGGGCAGACCAAGACGAACACCGGCACCGAGGCGATGTCGAAGGTCAACTTCGAGACGGAGCAAGGTAAGGCTGCGGCTAATTCGTTCTACCGGCAGTTGTTGCGGGGAACGGCAATACCGGAAACCAAGGGAGCCGACGGCGAGCCAATCAGCGGCTACGATGTCCTGAAGGAGCTCCGCGTTCTCAAAACCGACAAGGACGGCAACACCACGGTTCCGCTGGCGGACCGGACGAACGTCACGCGCCTGCTCAACCGCCTGCTCGCGCTCGACCCCGACCTGCAGCAGCCGGTCTACAACTATTTCTACAACATCTTTGATGCCGTGGTGAAACAGGCCATCGCAGACGGCACGCTCGATACTGGCGTCAAGAAGATTCCCGGCGACTCGTTTGCGGTCAAAGAGTTCCGCACGCTCTCGTCCGACCCCACGACCGGAGCCAAGACGTTCTACTACCCGGTGGATGCCCAGGTGCGCACCGAGCGCCGACCCGCCGATAGCGCCGAAAAGGAGTTCAACAAGGCGAAGGCCAAGAGCGAGCATCCCCGCGTTCTGCGGAACGACAAAGGCCAGCTTGTAATGACCGCCGACGCGCACGCCATCGTTCACGCGGATGGGCACACCGAGGAAGCTGTATGGGCAACTCGGCCCGAGGCTGGTACGTGGACGAAGCGCCCGTCCAGAGATTTTGACCGCTGGACTCCGGTGGACAAGGCAGTACAGCAGGCACTCACGGATGCGGCCAATAAACTAGAACGCGCTCAATCTGACGAGAAGTACAAGACTGAACAACTGACCGAGGCTCAGGAGAACGAGAAGAACGGAACCTACAACTACAGGAGCCCCGCCGAGATTCAGCCTCGCGTAGACCAAGCCAAGGAAGCAGTTAAGGTGGTCAAGGCAGAACTTACCAAGGCGAATGCGGCCGCACGTAAGTCGCATCCTTTTGACCTGATCCGCGACGAGTGGCAAAGGCAGTACGAGGCGGCCCCAACCCACGTCACTACGGCGCACCACCTCATTGGCGGCGCCGTCATGCGCTACTGGAACGCCATCCGTGAGGCCAGCGGCGCGCGCATGGAAGTCTATAGCACGGTAGATGAGAAGACGGGCCAGAGGGTAGTCGGAATTGATATTCCTACCTCCAAAATCAAGGGGCTACTCGACCGCATCTCCGGTGGTTCCAGCACCATCGACGCCCGTCAGATTCTCGATGACGTGCTCAAGAACGGATCGCAGTACGACCTTGAAGGCGGAGTCAAGGTAAGCCGTGGGCGCGTGGCGGGCAACAACGTGGTGAAGTTTGTCACTGCGAATCCGGCTGTACAGAACGATTTGAAAAGCAAAGGCGTGCTCTACGAGCGCGGCGTCCAACCCATCTACTACCTGCCGACGGCGGAAGGATGGGATCACGACACCAAGGCGCACGACATTCTGGAGAAGATTCTCAAACAGTATCCCGCCAAAGTGGACACTACCGCAGCCGACCAGACCGCACCCGACCGCTCCGGGGAGTCTGGCTTTGCGCGCGGCTCGCTGCTGACCTCGCCTGTCACCATCCCAATCGAACTGGCTATCCGCGCCGCCAAGGCCGTCAAGGCTGGCAACAAGGCCTACGACGAGTGGATCGACGCCGCCATCCAGAAGGCCGGGCTCGGACGCGCGCATCACCAAGTCGAAGCCGTGGACAAGCAGGCGGCCGCCGACCTGCGCGAGATCGACGCCGCGCCCCAGGCGTACCGCTTCGAGGGCGAAGCAATCGGCAAGAGGATTACCGCCGGCATGACCCGCGAGCAGGAGCGCGGATTCGTGCTTATGGCCGATGAAGCCAGCCGCGAGAACTTGGAAGCCAACCACCCCGAAGAGTTCGAGCAGTTCAGCAACGACCCGCTGATTCAAAAGGCGTTGGAAGCCTACGAGCCGGTACAGCACGAGATGCGCGAGGACCGGCGGGCCCATGGCGATGCCATTATCGAAGAGTCATTTCTGCACCGCGTCTACCCCAAGGACATCGAGGGGATTGGCGACCCGGACGGCAAGCGCAAGGCTCCCAAGGGTTCCGGCGGCGACGACACCGTTACGACCCAGAAGCTGAACAACAAGGGCCGCATCGCCAGCGCGGAATACTTCTACGAGCACGGTCTTCACGAATTCGGCCCGTCGTTCGTTCCCGGCTACGTTTCCACGAAGCTCAAGCTGGTCGAGGACAAGGCTGCCGCGCACGTCATGGCGAAGGCCACGCTGGTCTCACCCGGCGACGAGCACCCCAACAGCATCGTTTACGACGGCAAGGTCTTCTACAGTCCGGAGGCCGCGCGCCAGATCCGCGAGGCAGTAAAGGCCGGCACGGCTCCCGATGACCTGCCGGGCACCATTCGCGAGTACGGCGAGTTCCAGAACACCTCGCCAGAGAAGCGCGCGGCGGCAGCGGAGAGCACCCGCGACCGGCTGGCTAAGGCCGTTATTGCCGCCCACGAGCGCGCGTCGGGAACCAAGCTGACC
>Ga0182016_10007130_pt1 | contig 11583 bp, 11 predicted proteins | sample 712S2MmetaG_FD_120491 | JGI IMG/M metagenome (GOLD analysis project Ga0182016, IMG submission 120491) | Permafrost microbial communities from Stordalen Mire, Sweden - 712S2M metaG | ecosystem: Environmental > Terrestrial > Soil > Wetlands > Permafrost | place: Sweden: Stordalen | collected...
CGCGACTGGACGATGGCGTGCGGGTGATTGCCGATCACCACGAAGAGTCTGCCCGGCTGGGCCGCGCGCACCAGAAGCGCACCATGCCGGTATGAAGCAAACCTCTCCAGCGGGAGTAGGAGAGAGCCTGCCCTCGGGCGTTTGACCCGGGGCTCGATGGTGCGAAGCGCCAAAGGAGCACGCCAGCCTGGTGCCGCACCGGCAACCGTGCACCGCAGCGCGATACCGGAATGCGCGGCAGTGAGGCATAGTCAGCCAGCTTGAATCACGGACGTACAGAGGGGGACACCGTGCGGGAACTCGCCGGCAAGACGGCCTTCGTCACCGGCGGCGCGAGCGGTATCGGCTTCGCGCTCGGCCGGGCCTTTGCGGTGGCCGGGATGAACGTCATGCTCGCCGATGTCGAGGCCGCCGCGCTGGCCGCCGCTATCGAGACCATGAGTGAATTTGCGCCGCATGTGCGCGGCGTTGCCTGCGACGTTGCCGACCCTGCCAGCGTCGATCGGGCGGCCGAGGCGTCGTTCCAGGCATTCGGCAACGTCCACGTGGTCTGCAACAATGCCGGCGTCGGCGGGGGCAGCGGCATCGACGACATCTCGCTCGATGCCTGGCGATGGGTGATCGACGTCAATCTGATGGGCGTGGTGCACGGCATCCGAACCTTCCTGCCGCACATCCGCGCCCACGGCGAAGGCGGCCATATCGTCAACACCGCGTCGATGGCCGGAATGAACAGCGGGATGGGGTTCAGCGCTTACTCGGCGAGCAAATTCGCCGTGGTCAATATGTCTGAGGGACTCGCGGCGCGGCTGCAGCCGCTCGGTATCGGCGTGACCGTGCTGTGTCCCGGGTTTGTGCGAACGCGCATCTGGGAAAGTTGGCGCAACCGGCCGGAGCGTTACGGTCCGGCGCGGGCACCAGACCCCGCCAGTCCGGCCGGTGTACTGCTCTTTCATCTCGCGGAACTCGGACAATCCGGGCTCGATCCGGCAGATGTCGCGGCACAGGTTCTCGCGGCGATCCGCGAGGACGCGCTGTACGTCTTCACCCATGCGGGTCCGGAGTGGCGAGCGGAGTTGGAGGAACGGTTTGGCGCTATCCTGGCTGCGATGGATAAGGCGGCGGCCCGACAGGGGATGTAACGGGCGGCGCGACCGGCAGCGCGCCTGGTGCGATGCAGGGCCGACTTCGTACTGCGCTGCGCAATTGCGATGACGTATCGCGATCAGGCGGTGGCGCGAACGAAATTATCGCAGCCGGTGTCATCGTACATTGAAACGGTGGGACCACCGGCCACCGGTGCCGCTGGCCGAAATCTGTTTTCAGCACGCAGACAGAACGGAGGACCACGGCGAACACGGGAGTCGGGGGTTCGCAACGACCCCTGGAACGTGCCGGGCACATGTGCGGCGCAAGTTCTTCGACATGCACGCGGCGACGCAATCGCCGATGGCGCACGCGGCGTTGCAGCGCATCGCCGCGCTGTATGCGATCGAGGGCGGCATCCGCGGCCGGTCGCCCGATGTCCGACGGCACGTGCGCCACGCGCAGAGCACGCCGCGGTTCGACGGGCTGCGGGCCGGGTTCGAGCAAACGCTGGCGCGCATCTCCGGCAAGACCGAGAGTGTCAGCCCCAACCTTTCCCGCACCGCGGGAGAGGTCTCACCGCCCCGGAAAAGGTTTACTCCGCGGCTCATTCCTCGCACACTGCGCTATAATTGCGGCGCCACATCGAACTCCGGCGCCTTGCCAGGGGGACGATCGGATGTCCGGATCAATCGACCCGCTGCGGCTGGCGGAACTGGTCTGCGCACGCATAAGCCACGATCTCGGCGGCACCATCGGCACCCTGGCCGGGGCGCTGGAACTGGCCGAAGACCCGGCGGTCGCCGAAGAAGCCCTGGCACTCGCCATCCAGGCCGCCACCGAACTCCGCCAGCGGTTGGAACTGCAACGGGCCACCTGGGGACCAACCGGCGGCGTGCTCGACCTTGCTGCCTTGCGCGGCCTGGCCGAGGGGTTGCCGCACGCCCGACGCTGCACCATCGACTTCTCCGGCTTGCCGGACAACACGACCTTCGCGGCGCCCTTCGCCCGGGTCGTGCTCAACCTGCTGCTGCTGGCAGGTGACGCGCTGAACGGCGGCGGCACCGTGACGCTGACCGGCAGCGGCACCGACCTCATTGTCGCGATCGCCGGTCCCCGCGCCGCCTGGCCGGCCGGCCTCGCCGGTTGCCTCGCCAGCGAGGCCGGGGCCTGGGCCGCCATCCGCGACGCCCGCTCGCTGCAGATGCCGCTCACCGCCCTGTTCGCCCGCGCCTTCGGCCTGCGGCTCAGTCTGCTGATACCGGCGGGTCCCGGCGGCCCCGCCCCGCCGCTGCGATTGTGCGAAGTCTGACCACAATTTACCTTTTGTTGGTTACCTCGGGTCCAGGATGCCCGCCCACACGCCCCGCTCGGGCCGCAAGAGGGCACCCATGGACGATTTGCTCGCCGACTTCCTGACCGAAACCAACGAAAACCTGGCGGAACTCGACCTCGCTTTGGTCACCCTGGAGCGCACACCGGACGACGCGGCGACCTTGGCGCTGATCTTCCGCATGGTGCACACGATCAAGGGGACCTGCGGCTTTCTCGGCCTGCCGCGGCTGGAACGCGTGGCGCATGCCGGTGAAAGCGTGCTCGGCAAGGTGCGCGACGGCGCCATCACGGTCACGCCGGAACTCATCAGCCTGGTGCTGACCGCATTGGATCGCGTGAAGGCGATCCTCACCGGCCTGGCCGTCACCGGCACCGAACCCGACGGTGACGACGCGCCGCTGATCGCCGCCCTGGAAGCCACCGCCGCCGGCAAGCCCGCGCCGCAAGCCGCCACGCCGCAAGCTGCCGCACCGGCAGCGCCCGCCGCTCCCAAACCGCTGCCGGCGCAGGTTGCAGCGGCACCGGACGTGCCGGAACCCGCCGAGGAAGCGCCGGCCGAAGATGAACCCGCCGCCAACGCTGCCGCCCCGTCCCAAGCCGCCTCGCCCCAAGCTGCCCAGTCTCCTGCCGCGGGGCCAGGCCGCACGCAGCCGGACGCCGGTGCCGCCGCCAACGCCCCGGCCACCAACCAGACGATCCGCGTCGCCGTCGAAGTGCTCGAGGACCTGATGACCCTGGTCAGCGAGCTGGTGCTGACCCGCAACCAGCTTCTCCAGCTCGCCCGCAGCGAGGAGGACAGCGGCTTCACCGCGCCCCTGCAACGGCTGTCGCACATCACCTCCGACCTCCAGGAAGGCGTGATGAAGACGCGCATGCAGCCGATCGGCAATGCGTGGAACAACCTGCCGCGGCTGGTGCGCGATCTCGCCCGCGACATGGACAAGAAGATCGAACTGGTGATGCTCGGTGCCGATACCGAGCTGGACCGCCAGGTGCTGGAGCTGATCAAGGATCCGCTCACCCACATGGTGCGCAACTCGGGCGACCACGGGCTGGAGAAGCCGGCCGAGCGGCGCGCCGTGGGCAAGCCGGAATCCGGCCGCATCACGCTGAACGCCTTCCACGAGGGCGGCCACATCATCATCGAGATCGCCGATGACGGCCGCGGCCTGCCGGTGGACAAGATCCGCGCCAAGATCCTCACGCAAGGTCTGGCGACCGAGGCCGAACTCGCCGGCATGACCGACGGCCAGTTGCAGCGCTTCATCTTCCGCGCCGGCTTCTCCACCGCCGCGGTGGTGACGGCCGTATCCGGCCGTGGCGTCGGCATGGACGTGGTGAAGACCAATATCGAGAAGATCGGCGGCACCATCGATCTGAAAAGCGTGGCCGGCCAGGGCACCACCTTCACCATCAAGATCCCGCTAACCCTGGCGATCGTCTCGGCGCTGATCGTGCAGGCGGTCGGTGAGCGCTTCGCCATCCCGCAGATCAGCGTGGTGGAATTGGTGCGGGCGCAACGCGCCGGGACCAATGCGGCCGGCAATGGCTCCAACAGCGTCATCGAGCTGATCAACGACACGCCGGTGCTGCGGCTGCGCGACCGGCTGCTGCCCCTGGTGAGTCTCGCGGATCTGCTGGCGCTCGATGCCGAAGGCGATCCGGCCGGCGATGCCACCATCGTTGTCGTGCAGGTCGGCTCGACAATGCTCGGCATCATCGTCGATCGCGTGTTCGACACCGAAGAGATCGTGGTCAAGCCGGTGGCGCCAATTCTGCGCCACGTCACGATGTTCAGCGGCAACACCATCCTGGGCGACGGGTCGGTGATCATGATCCTCGATCCGAACGGCATCGCCCGCGCGACCGGGATCAGCGCAGCAGGCGAAGCCCGCACCGCCGCCACGACTGCCGTCGAAACCACCCATTCCGGCGAGCGTACCGCGATGCTGCTGTTCCGCGCCGGGTCGGAGCAAAAGATGGCCGTGCCGCTCGGCCTGGTGGCGCGGCTGGAGGACATCCCGCGCGAGAAGATCGAGCTGTCCGCCGGCGCACCGGTCACCCAGTATCGCGGCAGGCTGATGCCGCTGATCGCGTTGTCCGGCGCGATCGACGAGTCGAAGCCGCATCAGCCGGTCCTGGTGTTCACCGACCGCGACCGCAGCATGGGCCTGATGGTGGACGAGATCATCGACGTGGTCGAGGACCGGCTGGACATCCAACTGTCCGGCGCGCGCCCCGGCTTGCTGGGTACCGCGGTCATCGCCGGCGTCGCCACCGACGTGATCGACACCGGCTATTGGCTGACCTTGGCCTGGAAGGACTGGTTCCACGACGTGCCGCATGCCGGCGCCGCGCAAGGACCACGCCGCGTTTTGGTCGTCGAGGACAGTGCCTTCTTCCGCCAGTTGCTGGTGCCCTCGCTCGGTGCCGCCGGTTACCGGGTCACTGCCGCCGCCAGCGCGGCCGAGGCGCTGAAGCTGCGCGAGTCCGGCGTGATGTTCGACGCCATCCTGTCCGACATCGAAATGCCGGACATGAGCGGCCTCGAATTCGCCCGCGCAGTGCGCGCCTCCGGTCTGTGGGCGGCCCTGCCGATGATCGCGCTGACCGGCCATGTCGAGCCGCGCGACGTCGAAGCCGGTCGTGACGCCGGTTTCACCGACTATGTCGCGAAATTCGAGCGTGAGCCCTTGCTCGTCAGTCTGCAGCAATGCCTGAGCGAGCAGGTGGCGGCGGCTTAAGCGGGATCCGTCCCATGGGCGACCGGTCTCCAGGCAATGTCGATCCACGCGTACCGCTGTACCGCGTGGTGGATGCGATCGAACTTTCCTATCTGGAGACCCACGGCGATTACGGATCGAACCCAAGCCAGTCCGGCAAATACTTCGCCCTCACGGCCGAGGGCGCTCACGCGTTTGCCAATGCGCCGATGAATGCAGGAGCCACCGTCACGAGTTCAACATTGCCAAAATCGATCGTTGATCGCGGCGTGACGTTCAACGATCCGGGTCCCAACGGCACCGGCATTTCCGTCTTCTTCTCTCAGCAGCAACTCGCCGCCGTCTATGGTAACATGGCTGTTCCCGCGATCCGGAAAGGCTGCGAGCGATGACCAAGACGGAATTCCGTAGTTTGTTCCTGCGCGCTTTGAACGTCGCCGCCGACAACGCCGAAGCGAAGCTCGCCGAGCAAGTGCCGCGTGCATTTTTGATCGAGCTGCATGGCGCCGGCTGTCCTGGCCGCATCCTGAGTGTCGATGACGCGGTCGGTTACCTGTACCTGGGCGACGATCGCTTCTATCGCATCGTCGATGTCGCCGTCACGCAGATACGGCCTGGTGAAACCGTGGTGTTCACGCGCGTGAGCGGCCACCGTCCGGCGGGTTTCGACCATACGTTCGACCCGTCCGGCCTCGGGCCATTCAAACAGATACTCGCCGAACATGTTGTGGACCGCCGCGTTCACAGTGGCTGATCGCACCACAGGAGACAACGCATGACAACCGATGTGCTGGAGCGTCCCGATACCGCCGCTGCGAACGATGAGGACCGCGTCTTCGTCACCCTGACCGTCGCTGACCAGCTTTGCGGCATACCCGTGCTCGGCGTGCGCGACATACTCGGCGAACAGGTCATCACCCGCATTCCGCTCGCGCCGCCGGAAATCGCCGGCAGCCTGAACCTGCGCGGGCGGATCGTCACCGCGATCGACCTGCGCCGCCGGCTGAAGCTGCCGCCGCCGCCCGCCGGCGCGCGGCGCATGTCGGTGGTCGCCGAGCAAGGCGGCGAACTGTACGCCCTGCTGGTCGATCAGGTGTCGGAGGTCATGAGCCTCAAACCCACCGCGTTCGAGCGCAACCCGCCAACGCTGCCGCCGACCTGGGCGATGTTCAGCGCCGGTGTCTATCGGCTGGAGGACCGGCTGCTGGTCGTGCTGGATGTCGCCCGCCTGCTGGCCCTGTCGGAAACCGGGTGAAGCGCCCGCCATGCCCCACACCTGCCTGGTCGTTGACGACAGCCGCGTCGTGCGCAAGGTCGCGCGGCGCATTTTGGAGGCGCACGGCTTCATCGTGACCGAAGCGGGCGACGGCAAGGAGGCGCTGGAGTCCTGCCGTGCCAGCATGCCCGATTGCGTGCTGCTGGACTGGAACATGCCGGTGATGGACGGGATGGCGTTCCTCAAAGCGGTGCGTTCCGAATTCGGCCCCGACAAGCCCCCGGTGGTGTTCTGCACCACCGAAAACGACATGTCCCGCATCGTCGAGGCGATCGAGAACGGCGCGCAGGAATACATCATGAAGCCGTTCGACGAGGACATTTTGCTCGGCAAGTTCGCGCAGGTCGGGCTGCTGTGATCCAACCCGTCCGCGCCATTGCGCCACCGGCGGACCAACCTGCCGCCCGCGTCATCGTGTGCGACGATTCGCTGGCGATCCGCGGTGCGATCGCACGCATGCTGGAGGCGGATCCCGGCATCCACGTCGTCGCCCGCGTGGCGAACGGTCAGGCCGCACTCGACGAACTGAAACGCACCCCGGCCGACGTGCTGGTGCTCGACATCGAGATGCCGGTGATGGACGGCATGACCGCGCTGCCCCTGTTGCTGCGCGCCGATCCCGGGCTGCGCGTCATCATGGCCTCCACGCTGACCACCCGCGGCGCCGACATCGCCTTGCGCGCGCTGCGGCTGGGGGCGGCCGACTACCTGCCGAAGCCGAGTTCGATCGGTTCGGCCGGCGACACCACGTTTCGCCGCGACCTGATCGAAAAGGTGAAAGGACTGGCACGGTTGCGCCGCCGCGCGGCCGCGCCGGCGCGGCCCTCGGCCACGACGGCGGCGCTGAAATTGCGCCCGGCCGCGGCGATGTCCGCGAGATTGCTCGCGATCGGCAGCTCGACCGGCGGCCCGCAGGCGTTATTCTCGCTGATGCAGGGGCTGGGGCCGACGCTCAAGGTGCCAGCCGTCCTGACGCAGCACATGCCGCCAACATTCACCCCCATCCTCGCGCAGCACATCACCAAACTGGGCGGCCTGCCCTGCACCGAAGCCGCCGATGGCGAGCCGCTGGTCGCCGGCCGGCTGTACCTGGCTCCCGGCGATCGCCACCTGCTGGTGGAGCAAGCGCGCGGCGCCTTGCGGGCGCGCCTGTCGAACGACCCGCCGGAGAACTTCTGCCGCCCCTCGGTCGATCCGATGCTGCGCAGCGCCTCAGCCGCTTGCGACGGCCGCGTCCTGGTCGCCATTCTCACCGGCATGGGTTCCGACGGTCTCGCCGGCACCAGGCGGGTCATCGAAGCCGGCGGCACCGCGATCGCCCAGGACGAAGCGACCAGCGTCGTCTGGGGCATGCCCGGCGCCGTTGCACAGGCCGGCCTGTGCAACGCCGTGCTGCCACTGCCCCGCATCGCTCCAAAGCTGCTGGAACTGCTGCGCATGGGGCACCCATGAGCACCGCGATCTCGGCTGCCGCGTTCGGCTTTCTCGCCGACTTGCTCAGAAGCCGCTCCGGCCTGGTCATCGGACAGGACAAGATCTACCTGCTGGAGACAAGGCTCGCACCGATCCTGAAACGCGAGAAACTGCGCGACCTCAACGACCTGGTGGACCGCCTGCGCGGGCGCGGCGCCGACGCGGTGGCACGCGACGTGGTCGAGGCGATGACCACCAACGAAAGCTTCTTCTTCCGCGACGACAAGCCGTTCCAGCATTTCCGGGCGCAGGCGCTGGCCCGCGTGGTCGCCGCGCGTGGCCCCGGCGTCCCGCTGCGTATCTGGTCGGCCGCCGCGTCGTCCGGACAGGAAGCCTATTCGCTGGCGATGATCCTGTCGGAGAGCCGCGCCTTGCTCGGCGATCGGCGCGTCGAAATCCTCGGCACCGACCTGGCGCGCGACCAACTGGCCCGCGCGCGCGAAGGGGTTTACACCCAGTTCGAGGTGCAGCGCGGCCTGCCGGTGCAGATGCTGATGCGTCACTTCCGCCGCGAGGATGCCGGCTGGCGGATCAGCGATGCGCTGCGCGCCATGGTGCAGTGGAAGGAGTGGAATCTGCTGGGCGATCTGCGCTCGCTCGGCCGGTTCGACATCGTGTTCTGCCGCAACGTGCTGATCTATTTCGACCAACCGACGAAGACGCGGGCGCTGGAAGCGATTGCGGGGCAGATGTCCCCCGACGGCATGCTGTACCTGGGCGGCGCCGAAACCGTGCTGGGCCTGACCACGCGCTTTGCGCCCCTGCCGGCCGAGCGCGGCGTGTACGGCCTGGTTCCCGCGCCTGCGGCCATCCTGGCGCGGGTAAGCGCGTAGCCGGATTTCCCCCGCGCAACGCGCGGCAAGAGAACGAGGGTGCGCAACGCAGGTGGATTACGGCGTGGCGCGCGGACGCCCTTGCATGACGCCCCTCACCCTCGGTGCCCCTTGCCCTGGGCCTGGCAAGAAACAGAAGGAAGACTCACCCTCCCCTTGTGGGAAGGGCTTGGGGGGAGGGGACACGGGTCCGGGCCAGACGACCCCTCCCCCCCAACCCCCTCCCACAAGGGGAGGGGGAGCATCGCGCACCCTGACAGCGGTTGCAGTTTCATCCAGTCGCGGGCCGGCCGGTGGCGATCTCGCACCTCGGCTTCTCGCACCGCGGCCTCTCCCACCACCGGCGGGAGAGGTGTCGCATGGATCACTTCCCGGCAGTAGGCGTGGTGGTCGGTGCCATCGGCAGCACCATGCCGTCGGTCGAGGTGTTGATCGGCTGCGCCGTAGTCATCCCGTGTTGCATTGCCGGCCGCGGCCGCAGCCCTTGATCGGCCCGGCTGCCATTGGGATGACGCATCGCTCGCTGGAGCTTATGCCAGTTGAGGATGTCCTCCTCGGTCACATAGCCCTTCTTGTCGGCATCGATTTCCTTGAAATGGCGCGCCACCGAGGTGTAGCCGCCTTCGGCCTCCTGCAACGTCAGATGACCGTCATGCGCGAGGTTGGCCTGGGTGAAGCGCTGTTTCCAGGTCATGCGATGGTGCGCGGCGGTGACCGGGGCAGTTGCGGTGGGCTCGGGAGTGGATGTGGCAACGGCGCCCGCCGATGGGGTGGGAGGCTGGGTCGGCGCTGTCTGCGCATGCGCCTGGAGTGCAAACAACGGCAGGGCAAGCAGCATGGGAAGCAGGCGCATCGGGATGGCTCCTGTGAAAGGGATGACACCGCCGATATTCGGGTACAGGTGCTAATGCTTGGTGAACAGCGGCGCATGCCGCCCGGCGCCGTGCGCGGCATGGGCCGCGGCAGCACCACCGCGAAAACCCGGCGATTGCCGGTCCGCCGCGCGGTGCACGGGCAGCGCCGCACCTGCCCAAACCGGCCGCCCCAGCGGCGCCCCACGCCCCGCGGCGTAGAGCGGCCCCCGGGGCGGCGGCCCCCGGGCGGCGACGGCCTACTCGGCGGCCTGCGCCACCCCGGCAACCCGCGTGCGGGTGCGCAGCGTCACGAATTCCTCCGCCGCCGTCGGATGGATTCCGATGGTGCGGTCGAAATCCGCCTTGGTCGCGCCCATCACCACCGCGATCGCCAGGCCCTGCATGATCTCCGGCGAATCCTCGCCCAGCATGTGCACGCCCAGCACGCGCTGCGTCGCCTGGTCCACCACCAGCTTCATCATCGACCGCCGCGCCCGTCCGGTCAGCGTATGCCGCATCGGCGTGAACTTCGACACATACACATCGACCGGCCCATGCGCCGCCGCTTGCTCCTCCGTCAGCCCGACACAGGCGATCGGCGGGGTGGAGAACACCGCCGACGGCACGTTGGCCAGCGAGATGCTGCGCGGGTGCTTGCCGAACAGCGTGTCGGCCAGCGCGTGGCCCTCGGCGGTGGCGACCGGCGTCAGGTTGACCCGATCGGTGACGTCGCCCATCGCGTAGATGTGGTGCCGGGTGGCGCGCAGGGCCGCATCCACGATCACCGCGCCCTTGTCGTCGAGCAGTACGCCGGCCTTGTCGAGCCCCAGGTTCTCGGTCGCCGGGCGGCGGCCGGTGGCAAAGAACACCAGGTCGGCGCGCAGCGTGTGGTTGTCCCCGAAGGTCAGCACGCGCCGGTCGCCGTCGGCTTCCAGCTTGACCGGGCGGCAGCCGGGATGCAGCGCCACACCCTGGGTGCCCAGCGCCTCGGCCAGGCCTTCCCGCAAATCGATGTCGAACCCACGCAGCGGTAGCGGCTGGCGGTAGATCAGGTGGGTTTCGGCGCCGAGCGCCTGGAAGATGCCGGCGAACTCGACCGCGATATAGCCGGAGCCGATGATGGCGACGCGCTCCGGCATCTTCGGCAGGAAGAACGCGTCGTCGGAGATGATGCCGAGCTCGGCACCGGGGATCGGCACGCGCTCCGGATGGCCGCCGGTGGCGATGACGATATGCTCTGCGGTGACGCGCTTGCCGCCGACATCCAGCGTGTGCGGATCCACGAACACCGCCCGCGCGTCGAAGATGGTGGCGCCGGCGCTGTCGAGCAATTTGCGGTAGATGGCGTTGAGCCGGCCGATCTCCTTGTCCTTGGCGGCGATCAGCTTGCGCCAGTCGTGCGGGCCCTTTTTGATGGTCCAGCCGAAGCCGGCGGCGTCGTCCGCCCAGGCGCCGTATTCGCCGGCCTGCACCAGCAGCTTCTTCGGCACGCAGCCGACATTGACGCAGGTGCCGCCCCAGAAGCGATCCTCGGCAATGCCGACGCGTGCACCGTGCCCCGCGGCGATCCGGGCGCAGCGCACGCCGGCCGAGCCACCGCCAATGACGAACAGGTCGAAGTCCATTGGTGCGCACCTTCTGTGGCGTTCGGGCCGGGAGCCCGTCGCCGAATTTTGTGCCGCCCGCGAGCCCATAGCAACACCCCGCGCCGCATAACCTCTCGCGCTACGTGCGCATAACCTCTCCCACGGAGTGGGAGAGGTCGATGGCGCGCAGCGCCGAGGGTGAGGGTGATCGGGAGGCACGCCGCCCTGCTGCTGTCTCGCCTCCCCGCGCGCTCGCCCGAACCGCGCAGCGCCTTCCCCGCCCCGGCCGCCGCCATGACGGTTCGGCGATGACGGTTCGGTTGCGGGGGACCGGCCCCGCGCCTATAACCCCGCCGCGCCGCCGGCCGACCTGTGTGTCGGTCAACGCCACCTGCGGAGAGGTGCCGGAGCGGTCGA
>Ga0182016_10007131_pt1 | contig 11581 bp, 12 predicted proteins | sample 712S2MmetaG_FD_120491 | JGI IMG/M metagenome (GOLD analysis project Ga0182016, IMG submission 120491) | Permafrost microbial communities from Stordalen Mire, Sweden - 712S2M metaG | ecosystem: Environmental > Terrestrial > Soil > Wetlands > Permafrost | place: Sweden: Stordalen | collected...
AGCGATTCGACTGGCTCACGGCTGGCGATTATCTCCCAAAACTCAGGCTCGGCCGCCGATTTTTCCATCACCTCGGCTAACTATACAGGCACATCGTGGACTTCGCCCGATATGCCCACAGGCTCCACGCTTGGCGTCAATACGGTAACTCTTACCAGTGCTGCCGGTACCGCAAACATTGCTACAACTTCCGGCGAAACCTATGCTCAGCTTGCAACCGCCATCAACAATGCGACCATTCCGCAAGTTCCAACAAGCTACACCTCTACACAAGGGTCGTTGACCGCTGGCACATTGCTGACCCCGGGCTCAGTCACCTCTATCACGGACAAGGCTACTGGCGATACGTTCTCCTTTACGTCGGCATCGGGAGACACGGTCGACGATTTGAACAATGCGATTGCCGCCGCGGTGTCTGCCGGCACACTCCCCGCCAACATTGCTGGTTCAGTTACGAGCGGCAATGAGGTGATCTCAGGGGGGACGGCCAGCCAAGGCATCACTGTTTCAACCAACGATTCCGTGCTGGGCGCGATGAATCCGCCCGCCAATATTACTCTTGGTCTGACCGCGACTGCCGGCAGCGATGCCAATGGCACGAACCTGACCATTGCAAGCATCGGCTCCTCACCTTTCACCATCAACGAGCCGGCCTTTGGCTTCACACAGGCCGTGGCGGGCGCCAATGCGTCGCTGACAGTGGATGGGGTACCGATTAGCAGCGCGAACAACACGGTTACCGGAGCTATCCCTGGAGTCACGATAAATCTGTTAGGCGCTGCTCCCGGAAGCCAGATTGACCTGACAATCGCGCCTGACGCCTCGCAGATTTCAACGGCGATTAACCAGTTTGTCACCGATTACAACACCGCCATTGGACTGGTGAACGCGCAGTTCACCGATACCAGCAGTACCGATTCCTCTGGGACCACCACGAATTCGCAAGGCGTGCTTGCATCCGACCCGACCGTCGTTAGCCTGCAGAGCACGTTGGAGCAGGCGCTCGACTATGTGGCCAAACCGGCGACAGGCACTACGACGGTCTCGACTCTAGCTGACCTGGGCATCACAATGGGCAACGACGGCACGCTCTCTGTCGATTCGGCAACGCTGAATAACGCGCTGACCAACAATCCGGCCGATGTGCAGAATTTTCTTGAAGGCACAGCTCTCAATGGCTTCGCAAACTCGATGTATAACGCATTGAATAACTTTACAACTCCCGCGAATGGCGCCTTCAAGGTGGACCTGAATAGCATCGCCGCCTCGAACAGCGCGCTAACATCGCAAATCAACGACTTTGAGAATGGTTACATCGCAAGTCAGCAGGCGATTCTTACCGCCGACTTCACATCGGCCGAGGTCGCTCTGCAGCAATTGCCACAAGAAATGCAGGAACTCAACTCGGAGCTGGGCTTTACCAACAGCGGGAATAATGGGTGACAGTGATGACCACGGAATTGTCTTATCGCAGATCGGCCATCGCCGGCGCCAGTCCCATTGGCCTGATGATTGCCCTCTTTGACACCCTCGCCGGCGATCTCCGCCGCGCAAGCAATGCTCTACGCAAGAACGACATCGAGACGCGATGCAAAGAGTTGAATCACGCCGCGCTCGTCCTCGGTCAATTGGAGAGCTGGATCGATCTGAAGAACGGAGGTGAGTCCGCCAAAACCCTAAGCAGGTTCTACGCATATCTGCGAGCAAAAATGCTGGAGGCGGGTGCAACCAGGTCGGCAAGCCTGCTCGAATCGCAGATCGAGATGATCCTGCATGTGCGAAGCGCCTGGCAACAGCTTGACGTCTTATCTTCGCACGCAGCGGAAGAGCCCGGAGCAGTTGTAACAAGGCAGACGAGTTCGGTTTACACAGCGACGCCCGGGGCAGAGTCCAACAGAGTCTCCTTTTCACAACGCTTCTAATGCGGAGAGGACCAGGAACTCCGTCTAAGGGGCCATCGCGCGGTTTCGACCTGCGATTGTAAAGCCTGTTTTTTCCTGGCTCCTCGTAACTCACGTTGACAGATGCAGACGCTGGGAGCCGTTTGACTTATTGCTCCAAGTGTGGCATCTGCTCATTAGGTGGTAAGCAATGGCGCGCTCGGGCGGGAGCTGTCCCCAAGGCGGGCAAGCGAGGATGTGATGAAGGCGCTGGTGGTGGAGCGATCGAAAACGATGAGGTCGGTCTTTCGCCGCCTGCTTTGCATGCGAGGGTTTGAGGTGTCCGAGGCTGACAATGGGACACAGGCTCTGGAGGTCCTTCACGGAATGGGCGCACCAGATGTTGTTCTGCTCGATTGGAGCCTGCGCGAGATTAACAGCCTGGAATTCATAGCTCAGTTGCGGCAACAGACTGCCCATAACACGACGGTGATCCTGCTGGCAGCGGTCGAACCGGGAATGCCGGCACTCCATAGAGCGCTCCTGGCCGGAGCTGATGACTACTTAATGAAGCCCTTTACCTCCCGGCAGATCGATGAAAAGCTGGCAAAAGCCGGGTTTATCTGGCAATAGCGAGGCTGCTGTGATAGGCGATCCCTTTCTTGCCGATAGTATACCTGTTGGACTGTCCCACAAGGTTGCTAGCCAGGAATGCTCAAGTCGAAGCCCGAACAGGGCCATCCGCAGGCTAACCCAAGAGGAGTGCGCAAATGAACGCCCGCGAGGTTCTCCCACGTTCTAAAGTTAGAGTTATTGCCGGCCGCATTGCTCCCATGACCCAGCCGCTGATTCTTGTGGTAGACAGTCACTTTGAGAAAAATCGAGCATTTATCGCAGGGAGATTCTCGGCGCTGAAGCCTGCGAAGGGAGCTCAAGGTGAATAAGGGAATCATAGGTGGAATTGGGATTGCCATCTCCGGGATAGCTGTCGGCCTGCTTCTGGAGAACGGCAAGGTTGGCCAGATGTTGCAGCCCACAGCTGCCATGATTGTTTTCGGAGGCACTCTTGGCGCGGTGATGGTACAGTTCCCTTTCTCTGTTGTTATGCAGGCGGCGCGCCAGTTGAAAGACATCTTCATGAGTGTAGATGATCCAGCATCCGAGCTAATAGAAGACCTGAAGCAATACACCGTGAGAGCGCGCCGGAGTGGCCTGATGTCACTTGAAATGGAACTCGACATGATTGAGGAGCCATTTCTAAGAAAAAGCCTGACACTTGCAGTGGATGGAACCCAACCTCCAGAGTTGCGCAAGGCGATGGAACTCGATATGGATATGGAAGCCGACAGCGAGGATATGATACCCAAGGTCTTTGAAGCTGCGGGCGGTTTCGCCCCGACGATAGGAATTCTCGGCGCAGTCATCGGCCTCATCCAGGTTATGCAACGGTTAGACAATATTGAAGAGGTCGGCAAGGGAATCGCCGTCGCGTTTGTTGCGACTATTTACGGCGTGGGATCGGCAAATATTCTTTTCCTTCCGTGCGCCGGAAGAATCAAGATAATGATGCGGAGAAAACAGGTACTGCGCGAATTGATTCTCGATGGAGTGATTGGAGTCGTAAACGGTTTGAGTCCTCGGGCTCTTGAAGAAAAGCTCGCCGTCTATCTAACCCGGCCGGCTCCAGTACCGCGGGAGAGAATTGCGCTTGCTGAAGAGACACAGGTGGCGAGATGAGGCGGCGCGAAATAAAGGAAGAGGATACCCATCGTGACCGCTGGTTGGTGTCATTTGCGGATTTTATGACGCTTATGTTCGCGCTTTTTGTAGTGCTTTTTGCCTCCGCTTATCATGACGAGAAAGCGATTCAGAGGGTATCTGCCGCAGTCAAGGATGGATTTCAGCAGATGGGGTATTCTTCAGCCGTCAGTAGCGAGCCCGTAAAGTCGCCTTTGGGCAAGTCGAGGGTAAGCAGTGGGATAAGTTCGACCCAGGAGGGAGGGGCAAAACCGGACGCGGTGCCCGGAAACACAGGCATCGACGTTGTGGAGTTACATAGAAAGCTCAGCGAGATATTAGGCAGAGAGATCCAGCGTCAGGAGATCGGGCTGCGAATGACGCCAGAGGGTTTTGTGATCAGCCTTCACGAGCTTGGATTCTTTGACAGTGGCGAAGCCAAGCTGCGGCCAGGGGCGGGAGAAAAGATCAAGCGGATAGCGGCCGTGCTGACGCAATATGGCCTCGACATGCGGGTGGAAGGCCATTCCGACAATGTGCCGATCCACAACGCTAGATTCAGCTCGAATTGGGATCTATCCACTGCGCGTGCCATGGCGGTGGCGACAATGCTCATCGATGAGACCGGCGTAGATCCCAAGCGAATGTCAATCGCAGGCTACGCGGAGTATCATCCGGTCGCGAGCAACGATACACCAGAAGGCCGCATGGCTAACCGGCGAGTGGATATTGTCGTTGTGTCTGCTTTCAAGCCCCCCGAGGCGAATACACCTTAGCTCAAAGTCGATGCGGATAAACAGAGGTGCTAGGCTGGAACCGCCGCTCGTGCTGGGTAATGAGAGTACCCGCTTGGTTGAAGTCCAGCGGTCAGGTTACGACGTTAAAAAGGACCACTTCCATTTTCAAGAAAACGTTGCAGCACACAGCGTTCAATAGGATACAGTCTTACCTGGAATAAATTGGGAAAGCACAGTAAAGCGGCCTCCCTGGTAACCATCGATTGTGACCGCGAAGTAACTTCTGTGGTCTGGCTTCTCTAAGACCTTGCCGGCAGCGCCATCTACGTATGCTCGGTCGACCTCCATTTTCTTGAAGACCGCACGGTCTTCAGTGGCTATCGCAGCAGAGGCAATGTTAAACACCTCGTAAATAGCGTCGCGCAGAAGTTCTTCAAGCGGGGTCACCCGCAGGTGGTCCTTTACGGCCGGATCCGGCAGTCCCACGAGCGCTCCCGCAAAAGACCCAAAAAGCGGGAGATCGGCTTTGACTACAATCGCCGTCTCATAGGGAAGTAGGGTATAGATGCCGTATATCTGCCGGATATTCATATCCAGCGAGAAGGTCGTCCGGACAAAAGTAACTTTGCGGCCGATTAGCTGCGAGAAGCGTCGCGAAAGACCGTATGGAGTTGGTTCCGACATGCATTAACACCCGCCTAGAATCGGAGTCAGGGCTTCCTGAATGTCTTCAGGGCTAAACGGCTTACTAATCAGAAAAGTGGCCCCCGAGTTCATGGCGAGTTCCCTGATTCCGGGAGACGTCTCTGAGGTAATGAAACCGAAGGGGACGTCGTTCTGAGCCGCCCTTACGTGCAGAAGAAAATCGATTCCTGACATTTCTGGCATGTTCCAGTCCGAGAGAATGAGCAACGGTTGCTCTCCCCTGAGCTTTTCCAAAGCCTGCGCCCCGTTTGCTGCTTCGCTCACCGTAAGACCGCGATAACCAGCCTGGCGAATCGCTCGCTGGACTATTACGCGCATCGTCCTGCTGTCATCCACTAGAAGAATATCCATGTGACCGCCTCACAAATTTGTCGTTTTGCGACAATCCGCGCAATGAGTGGGAGATCCCACGTCGTACTGATCTCTATCGGCATATTGCGCCAAAGCGGTCAAGGCAAGCATATAACAATGCTCTTCCAGATTCAAAAGCAATGCAGACCATTAACGACTGTCTTTGAAATCAGGCCGCCTGCCAAAAGCTGATCGGATTCTCGGGAACAGTCCTCGAAGACGCTCCAATTTGAGCATTCGACCAGCCTATCTCCGGCCCCATGCGCAACCAGTGCGATTTGAAATCACAGTGTCGCAGGCAATCCTTTCTGTACGCCCGTCTCCGCCCGATTAGAGTTGGGCAAGCCAGGTTCGCCGGATTGTTCCTGCGTGTCCAACTGGATTCGTCTTTAGGCTGCCTGTAACGCTTCCTGTTCTGTCGTAAATCCTGCAGGATCGGCAAATTAGCGCAGGGGCGCACTTGTCGATTTGAACTAGTTCAGTGGATTTGCCGATAGGACAAGATCGGAATGACACCGCCCCAAGAGTTTTTGGAATCTGGGTTGAGGACAACCCGTCTCCAATGAGTAGGAAAGGGACCATGAACAACATCTGCACCGAAGACCAAGAGACGATCCGGGAGTTTTTGGTAGAAAGTCATGAAAACCTCTCGCGTCTAGATCAGGATCTGGTCGAGCTGGAGAAGCATCCGGGAGATGCAGATCTGTTGGGAAGCATTTTCCGTACTGTTCACACGATAAAAGGAGCATGTGGTTTCCTGGCATTCTCGACTCTGGAAGAAATTACTCACCAGGCAGAGAACGTCTTAAGTCAATTGCGCGACGGCAAGCGAAACCTCACTCGAGCGCTCGTACCTCTGATCTTGGAGACAGTCGACGCAACTCGCAAAGTGCTCGCCTCCATTGAAGCGAGTGGGACGGAAGGGACTCTCGACTTTGAAGACCTGACTGGACGTTTGCGCGTTGTTACGGAATCAAGGGGCGATTGTGAGAACCAATCGGTCGCAGGCCAGTTTGACCAGACTGATTCCGCATGTTCCAATCCGGTGCCGCCAGACCTCCAAAACTCTCCGTTTCATCGCGAAGACGCGCAGCGTGAGAATGTGGTAATTGAAGACAGGCGTAAAAGAGAAGACAGGCGAAGGGAGGAGCGTCGCGAGGAAGACACCGACTGGCATTCCGCAGCCGCGGATTCGACGATCAGGGTCGAAGTCGGCCTGCTCGACAAGCTCATGGACCTGGTCGGGGAATTAGTACTTACCCGAAATCGGATTCTGGAAGTCAACTCCGAGCGAGAAGATGCCGCTCTCAATGCGACCTCGCAGCGGCTGGATCTGATAACTACAGAACTGCTAGAGGGCGTGATGAAGACGCGCATGCAGCCCATTGGCGTGGTGTGGAACAAGCTCCCGCGCGTTGTGCGGGATATGGCATTTGCTCTTGGTAAACAGATCCAGCTTGAGATGGACGGAACTGAGACGGAGCTCGACCGAACCATCGTCGAGGCCATCAAAGATCCGCTGATGCACCTCGTTCGCAATTCGTGCGACCACGGCATCGAATCGCCGGAAACCCGCTTGCGCGCGGGCAAGCCGCCCCAGGGGATACTGACCCTTCGTGCCTATCTCGAGGGAGGCCGGGTAAACATCGAGGTCAGTGACGATGGGGCTGGAATCGATGTTGCGCGAGTCAAACAGAAAGCCCTAGAAAGTGGCCTTTTGAAGGTTGAACAGGCGGAGAAGCTGGGTGACCGGGAGGCATTGAACCTTATCTTCGAGCCGGGATTCTCAATGGCGCAAACGGTCACCAATATTTCAGGCCGAGGGGTTGGCATGGATGTGGTGAAATCCCACATCGAAAAGATCGGTGGTGTCGTCGATGTCTTCAGCCGGCCCGGCGAAGGCGTCACGGTTAAGATCGGAATCCCACTTACGCTGGCAGTCATTCCAGGCTTGCCGGCAGCGTATTGCCTCTCGATGAGGTAGTGCCATAGATTCTTCGCATGTGCACAATGGCACCATTCGGTTTGGTTTTCCGTCGCAAAGTCACGATCTATCTCAACAATGCAACTAACCGGAACATGATGAAGGAACTGGACGGCACGCTGTTTCGAGGTGGTTGGCTTCTGCCTGGAGGCGCCGATTCGGCATTCGGCATGGATAAATGGCTTGACCGAGCAACAGCGGGAAACATAACCGCTTTTTCTTGCCGGATGAAAGAGAGTTTATGCAGACCGAAGCACGTGTAAAGATGCTTGCGAGAATTGTCGAGTCAGTGTTTATGAGAATGATGAACCTTGACGTGTTTCCGAGTGATGCATCCTGGGACCACACCGGGGAGCGATTAACCGCATGTGTTCATTTGACCGGCGATTGGAACGGCGCGGTCCTGCTCGATTGCAATCCGCGGCAGGCCTGTCTATTCGCCGGTCGAATGCTCTCCATGGCCCCGCCTGGCATCGTGGACGACGACGTCCGCGACGTCCTTGGCGAACTGGCCAATATGATCGGCGGGAACATGAAGAGCGGCATGGCGACGGGCGTCCGCCTCTCCATGCCCATTGTGATGGAAGGCCACGGTTATGACATGCGGATCTGCGGATCTCAGGTTCTGGAAAGGGTGGCTTTTCAATGCACAGCGGGTCACTTCTGGGTCACGGTGCTTGTCACCAAGGGGTGAGAATGCCCTTAATTTCGGATTGGCACGGATTTCTGTCCGTGGATGCTCGCATTGGCGTTCAGGCCTTCGGAATTGCACTCATTCTCTCTAGGTGTCGATTTACTTCATGGACTCATTGCCTTGTTCAAATAGACGCCGGCCATGAAGATGGGCAATCGGCAAAAAGTCGACTTGAAAAGTTTGCGAGTATCGGCCGATATACGATCGCCGCGGGTAAGAACTACTCGGGAAGCGTCGAAGAATCGGGAGGAATGTATCTAGCCTCTGTTCCTAATCCGCCGCCTGGGGTTAGTGCGAGTGGACCGAGCGTCCAGTCGGCTGAAGACAATCTGAATATCAAATTGGATGCTGTGGCCTAATCGTTGTTGGCGCAAATCGGCGTTGGTAAACGTCGGATCGGCAGGTTCAGGAGTAAAGTAGAAAGTAGCCATTTTCACGGGGTGTGACGAAAAACAGCGATGTTCCCGGAACCACTGAATTGGACCGACCTTTCGCTAGCTGCCGGCCCGCCGGCAGCGCAGGAGAGTTTTGCGAATGTCAACGACCGCGAGGCGGCTTTCGCGCTCGTGTTGTCGGAGGTTCTGGGTAGTTCAGACGAACAATGTTCTGAGATCGATGCCGCCGACAATTGGCTCGATGTCGACGCCGGCGGCGGCCTGCTGGTCAAATACGACTCTGGCGGGCTTCATGCCGCAATCAATCTGGGCTCAAGCTCCGGCGAACGTCAAGCAGCGGGCATTGACAGATATTCGGAACTCAACCTCGGCTACGTCGAGCCGCGGTATAGCGGCAGCAGCATGGACAGGCTCGCTTCGCAGGGACAGGCAGGTCAAGTCCAGCCTGCGCCTTTGCAAGGCGGAGAACTCCACGCTGTCGCTCTAGATACAAGAGCGCCGCAGGGAGTGAATGCGGTGCGGTCAATCGTAACAGCGGCCAACGTTTCATCGCCGTCAAACTCGACCGGAGTCTTGAATAAGAACCAACTGTCTGAGTGGATGGATGCTCATGCGCTTTCCCGCTCCAGTCACCATTGTGCGATGTATTGTCGACTTGGAATGCAGGCTGCGGGCCTTGACACAGGGGATCGTCCTCCCTCGGGTGACGCCGGTGACTACGGCCCCTTTCTATTGAGACACGGAGCGCAAACCGTGCCGCAGGATTCATACGTCCCACAAGTTGGCGATGTAGTCGTGTTCGATAAGACAGAACAACACCCTTGTGGCCACATTGAAATGTACGACGGCCACCACTGGGTATCGGATTTCATGCAACATAGTTTTTCTCCCTACCGTGACGCCGCCAGCACACCGCCGTTTACGATTTACCGGCTTAGCTAAGGCCGGAAGAGCGCAATTCAGCCAAGCGGCCCGGATGCGGTGACCGCGTCTGCGCAAGAGAACGCCAAATTAAGCTGCCCAGGCGACGAGCAGCGAAGATATGGAGAATATTGACCCCGCCCTCCGAAATTGATGCGAGAAGCCGTCAAATATCGAGTTTGCAAGCCCTGAGCCAACATGCAACCTCTGCGCCATCGAATTTCATTGAACACCTTTGACCTCTCGACCGATATTCCTTATGCCGGTTGTATCCGGCAGGAGAATCTGAATGGCCCTCGCAACCTGGACGACGATTTTTCAGTCGGGGTAAAATTCTTTCAAGATCGGCACAAAGTCTTATTCAATGCCATCAACGGCCTGAACATCCATCATGAAAGACCAGGCTCTAACCAAGGTAGGCGAATTGCCTTGCGGGTTGCTGTTCCACAAACACTGGCTCGGCGAACGGCATCAGCCGGATTCTCGAAACGAAGTGAATCGCACCCAATCGAGAGAATAAGGCAAGACCCATGATTGGGAGAGATCGCTTTTACCGCAAATACTATGGCAGATGAAGGTGGCTCTCGGCTTGGTTGTATTGGTTCTACGATGCGCCAATTTGAGAGATGGAGAAATGCTTTAGGACCACATTGGAGATTCGGCTTCAAGATTGCCACGGCTCCCCGCACGTAATGAAAATTTGTGTGCGCCAGGCCGATAGTTCAGACTGAAGGGTTCAAATGGCTGCAATTGCTAATGCGCTCGACAACGCACAGATCGAGTCGGATGGTGTGTTGCGTTTTGTAGCGCGGCAGCCGATCCTAGACCTGAAAGGCAAGGTGCATGGCTACGAATTGCTCTTCCGGGCCGGCCCGGAGGCGGCTTTTCGCGGAGACGGCAACTTTGCTACCCGAACCATGCTTGATAATACGGTGATTTTTGGGCTGGACAAGCTCACTGTTGGCGAGCCGGCATTTGTAAATTGCACATTGGAGTCTTTGACCGAGCGGCTTGTCGACGTCTTGCCTCCCAGTCTAACGGTGCTGGAGATATTGGAAACGGTGGAGCCTGTACCCGAGGTGATTGCCTTATGCGCCAAGCTCAAGGCCATCGGTTACCGTATAGCCCTCGACGATTTTTCCTGGCACCCGAACTTAGCCCCAATGGTGAAACTGGCGGACTATATCAAAGTGGATATTCTTCAAACGGACGCGGCAGGAAGACAGGAGTTGTTCAGGCTGCTCCGAGGCACCCCCGCGGTCTTGGTTGCGGAGAAAGTGGAGACCCAGGAGGAATACAAGCAAGCCTGCAAGGAGGGCTTCACACTTTTCCAAGGTTACTATTTTTGTCGTCCGGTGCTTATGCAATGCCGAAAGATTCCGGCCAACCGGGTTTCGCATATCCACATGCTGAAGTTATTGCAACAGGACCCGCTGGATCTTCACCAACTGAGCCAGTTGGTGAAGCGGGACACTTCTCTTACCTATAGGCTTCTCCGGCTGGTCAACTCGCCGCTGTGCGCCGTGCGCCAGAAGATTACCTCGATCATGTCGGCACTGCTACTAGTTGGCGACGATTCGGTCAGGCGTATAGTCACGCTTGCCATAACTAGCGAATTCAGCGCTCATCAGCCCCCTGAGATACTTCGGATGGCCTTTGTAAGGGGCAGATTCTGCGAATTGGCCTCCGGTCTTTGCGGGTTGACGCAAGGGGAGCAGTACTTGCTGGGAATGTTCAGCCTGCTTCCGGCGATGCTGCGCATTCCGATGACAGACCTCGCGCCAGAGCTGCCCTTGCGGGAAGAGATTCGGGCTGCTTTGATGGGCACGGTGAGCCGCGAAAGCATGTTATTGCGTTGGGCGGAATTTCATGAGCATGGAGATTGGGAAGCGTGCGATGAGATCATCCATTCCTATGGCTTGAACCTGGATAAGATAGCCTGGTGTTATGCGGAGGCGGTGGTATGGGCTGACTCGACTTTGCACTGCTCTAGGTGACCGGCCTCGGACCTGTGAAAAAGCGTATTCCTGCTTCCAAGTTCCGGCTTCGGTTTTCTAGGGCGTGTTCACACTACTCTCAGGGCTTCGACGATGAGGGCAAAATGAATGAACGCGAGGAACACGACGTCTAGTTTTTCGAATCTGGAAAAGATTCGGCGGAAGCCTTTGAGACGTCGA
>Ga0182016_10007138_pt1 | contig 11576 bp, 4 predicted proteins | sample 712S2MmetaG_FD_120491 | JGI IMG/M metagenome (GOLD analysis project Ga0182016, IMG submission 120491) | Permafrost microbial communities from Stordalen Mire, Sweden - 712S2M metaG | ecosystem: Environmental > Terrestrial > Soil > Wetlands > Permafrost | place: Sweden: Stordalen | collected...
GTTGCCGATCAGTAGTGCGCACACTTCACCACCGTGGAACATGATTCATCGCTGCCAGGCACAAATACTCGCCATCATTGCACGGTGAAGCTGAAGGGCGTGGAGCTGCTGCCGCCGGGGTTGATCACCGTCACCATTCAGGTGCCGGTCTCGTTGGCGTCCTTGAACGACGAATCTTTGAGCTGGCCGGAGTTGACGGAGGTAGTGTTGTTGCCGGGATAGGAGTCGCCTTGGGGATTATGGTAAGTGACCGTGACTCCGCTGACGAAGTTGCTGCCTTGATGGTCAGCGTCCGCACGCTGGTCAAACCCGGCACCGGACTCGGCGACACGGCGGTGACCATGGGCTAGGCGGCTAACTCGGTGAAGCTGTGGGCAGTGAGCAATGCTCTGCGTCACCATGTCCGGCCCACCGCCGGTCACCGCACCGTCAATGTTCCGCTGGCCACAGCTTCGTCGTTGACCAGGGCGCTCGATGACTGACCCGCCGTGCCGGTGTTGTCCGCGATCACCCAGACGTAGTAGGTTCCCGCCGTCGAAGGCGCGGTCACCGTCACGTTCTGCGCCACGCTACCGTTCGCCGACAGACTCGACGCCGGTACCGCCCCCACATCGTTCGCCGAACTGCCGTAGGAACTGCTCGACGAAGTGATCCTCACTTCCGTGCTCGACGCGTTCGCTGTGCCCGTTCCCTGGTTCTTCAGCGTCCAGTTCACCGCCACACTGCCGCCCGGCGCCACGCTCGCCGGGCTGAAGCTGATGTTCTGCACCACAAGATCGGGGCTGCCGCTGCTCTGCACCGATGGCGAAAAGACCGGACCATCCTCCACATCCCGGTCAATGCCTTGGTTGGGAGAGGACCCGAGGGTCACACTGCCCCATATTTCCTGAGCAGGCGATGGACAGATTTGACTTGAGCCTCCTGCACAATACTGGTGGATTCGCCGTTGGGCCCAGTTGCCGGGGAGAACGCTAGCTAAATCCGCAGCCGCATCCACGCCATCTGGATAGAATGCCCAGATAGCATCAGGGGAATTTGTCCAATCGCCTGCGTTATAAGCCCATCCGTATACTCCAGCCTGAAATCCCTGAGCACGTAGTTCGTTGACCCAACCGCTTAGAAATTGGCTAACTGTTGCACTGCAAGTGCTGTTGTCTGTCGAATATGCCTCCATATCGTAGTAGATGATGCTGTTTCCCATTCCCAGCGACGAAGCGCGATTGGCGGCTGCATCCGCCTCGGCAGCACCGAGGTCAGACGCCGTTGTGAGAATCGCATTTTCGATCAAATTATTACCATTGGGATTCTGGGTAATGCAGGATGACTGCGGCCCGACCCATAGGGGCATAATGCCCCGCCCATCGCTGGACACATGGCTAACCCAGCCTGAATCAAGGTTTGTATTTTTTGTCCTCGCGCTCACCTGTGCTGGAACGCTCCCACAACCGTCTTTGATTCCGCTCGGGGGTGCGACAGAAGCGTCACAGCCGCCAATGTAGACGCCGATATCTCGGTAAGGGCTGTTTGCCATCTATGCATCCATCTCGCTCTGGGAAGGAGCCAAGAGTATGTCGAATCCCTGACTCTCGCTGATGCGGATGTTCGATGTGGTAACGCCAGACTGAGTCACAGTAACAGTTGCAGGGCTGCCGGAAGCACCGCTTGCTGTCACTTGGATTGTCCCCGAGCGTTGCCCTCCGGTGTTCGCGGAACAAGACACCGCTATGGTTCCGCTGTTCCCTCCGGTCGCGCCGGAAGCAATTGACAACCATGCTGATCCGCTCGTCACAGTTGAGGAGTAACTCAATGCTCCGGCTCCCGCATTACTCACGCTTATGTTCGTGGAACCAGCAGCTGGAGTCACCGATGGATTGGTTGGGGTCACCGATAGGACCGGTGCCGTTCCCGTATTGATGGTGAAGTACTCAATCGACGCCGGAGAGCTGGAGCCGGCGGAGTTGGAGGCTGACACCGTCCACAGATACGCAGTGCCGTTTGCGAGAGTCCCTGAGGGGATGGGGGCCGTGTTGGTGGTCACGTTTGCCCCATAGACGATTTTGCCGCTGGTGTTCTCAACCGCAACCGAGTAGGCGGTGGCCCCCGTGGAGACGTTCCACGTCAGCGTCGGCGTCACTGTCGCGATCGTGGGTCCGGGCGACGAACCTCCTCCAGGCGACAGCCCGCTCGGAATTTGCGGAGGCCCTCCAGAACCACTATTGACAGTAAAGTAGAACGGCGTGCTCCAGGGGCTTTGGCCGGCAGAGTTTGTTGCTTGAACGTTCCACGCGTAGCTGACGCCGTCCTGCAGCACGCCAGATGGGACCGCCCAAGACGTTGTACTCGACGGAATCAAGGGAACGTCGTAGAAAGTGTTGTTTTTCCCGTAGGGCGCGTTGGATATCGCAAGTTCATAGGTCGTCGCGCCAGAACCAGTCCACTCCAGCGTGGGATTCGTGACCGTGATCTCTGATCCGGGACTGGATGCCCCCGTGGAGAGGTTTGTGGGCATATCTGGAAGCGCGCCAGCATTGACGGTGAAATAATGCGAGGAACTTACCGGGCTCCAACCGGCACTGGTGTACGCCTGCATATTCCAGCGATAATTGATGCCGTTGAAAAGGAACCCCGGAGGAACAGTGTATGAGGTGAGACCGCCATTGATCTGGCCGCTACTGTAAACGATGTTCGAGGATCCGTAAGGAGCCTTGGAGATCGCAAGGTAGTATTGAGCGGCGCCTGTACTGGTCCAGGAAAGGGTGGGCACAGTGGTGGCGATCGAATTGCCCGGCGAGGTTGTGGATCCGGGCGAAACCGGTTGCGGGGCCGTCGGTGTTGGAGTGGGAGCGGCGGTGACTTGAAGGTTTACCGGCGTCGATGAGCCATTGGTGATGGCAACAAAAGTATGGCTCACCGTGAGGGGGAAACTGGCTGGGTTGGCAAGGTCGGCAGCCGAGAGTGGAAGCTGCAACTGGTTCGGGTTATTGAAGTCAGGCTGGCGTGAAGAACCGTTGAAGGTCACCATGTCGCCCGCAAGGAAACCATATCCGTTGATGAACAACGTCTGCGCGGTAGAGCCTGCGGCAATCGGGTTCGGCGCAAGATTCTGAACAGTGGGTGCGGCACCTTCGTTGCCGGAAGACAGTAGCAAGGTGGCGAGAGTCTGCACTGCGTTATTGGTATTGCTTTTGGCAATGATCGTAATCGGGCAGGAATCCTCGTAGTAGGCGCTGTAGAAGGCACAATAATTCCCTGCGGGGGCAACCGATGGCGCTGTGTACAAACCGGTGTTGGCGTTGATCGCGCCCAGTGCGTCGCCCAGTGAGCCGTCTTCGAGAGACCATGTCACGTTGGATGGGGTAGCGGAAAACTGTACGGTGTCGCCGAGCTTAACGCTGGGCCCGACGGGCGTAACGTTAATTTCCGCCGCGGCATTTGCGATGTCGACTGCATTGCAGACCATGTCCTGAACGTCATAGGACGGCACATCGCCACCGCCTTGGACAATCCCGACAATATTTACCTCAGTCTCGCCGGCTGCGGCCATCGCGTCGTTCTTGGCAATTAGCTGTGCAATCCCTGTGGCAATGTATCCCACACATTCGGACGTAAGATCGCTTTCGATCGCCATCCCCCCGCACAGATCATCGGTCCGACACCGGTTTCCGGCGAAGCACACGCGACAAGAACGCCTGCGGCTCCGCCACATGTGATCACTCCCTTGATGTTCCCGACCAGATTGCACGCTGAGGTCAGCGGAGTAAACTGTGTTGTCTGCAGCTGGTTGGTGCTGAAGTTGTCGTTGCAATCGACAGAAACCGTTGTATCGAGCTGCGGGTTAGCAAGGCACGGGTTGAAGGAATTGAGGTATTGATTGGTGGACGCAGAGCCATTAGAAGTTGCCATCATCAGCGGACTGACGCCAGTGGTCGCGGAAGTCGAGCTGGACGAGTCGGCGGGTGAGAGTCCGAATGCGTTCTCGTGTACGCGCATCCGGTTCAAAACCACCGCAGCTTGCTGGGTTACCGAGGTTGAGGCCGCGACAAAGACCAGTTCAAGGACAGCGGTTTGATTGCCCGAAACGGCGGATACCTCGACCACTTCGCCTGCATAACTCGCTGGGGGAGTAATGCTGCCTGAAAATGTGCCATTGATGTCGGTGGTGGCCGCGTTTTGTGTGATCGAGCCCTCGCTGGAATTGAGGGTCACCGTCGCGTTGGGTACTGGGTTTCCACTGGAATCAGCGGCTGCCGCGGATAGCAGCCAAGGCCCGCTGGGCGAACCCGCGCTTGCTGGCGACGCTAGCAACACCAGCTTAGCCACAGCGGTCACTGGCGTGATTGTGAATTGCGCGCCTGCCGATGAACCACCTCCGGGAGTAGGCGTCGTCACCATCACGACCGCATTACCGGCCGTGGTCAGCTGCGCGGCTGGAATCATAGCCGTCAACTCGCTTGTAGAGACGTATGTTGTCTGCAGCGCTTGGCTGCTCAAGTTCACAACGGACGTGGGCGCAAAGTCGATGCCTGTGAGAGAGATGGGCGTATCGCTGGTACCGGCCGCGACCGAGGACGGAGAAAAGAGTAAAAGCACGGGGAGCGGATATACAAGCGTGATTTGTGCCGCACCTGACTGAGTCGAATCTTCGACACTGGCCGCGGAAATGCTAATAGTGTTGCCGCCCGATGGAATCGAAGCCGGAGCGTCGTACAGTCCGGTGGATGAGATCGTGCCCAGCGTAGCGTTGCCACCGGGAACACCGCCAACAGTCCAGTTAACCTGCTGGCTGAAAGCTCCTGTTCCCTGCACAGTTGCGTTACATTGGTTGGTCTGCCCAATGACAATACTCTGCGAGGTGCAGGCGACCGTGACCGAAGTGATCGTCAAAATAGCAGTGACCGTTACGGTTGACGACCCGTATTTGGTCAAATCCTGCGTAGAGGTGGCAGTGATGGTTGCCGTTCCCGCACTACTCGGCGTAAAAACGCCTGAACTGCTGACCGTTCCCATACTCGTCGGGCTTACAGCCCAACTGACTAAGTTGCTGAAACTCCCAGTTCCCGTCACCGTGGGAGTACAGGTTGACGTTTGATTGGTCTGGATTGACGATGGGGAACAGACCACGGAGACCCCGGAGATCGTTGAAGCGGCTGTAACGGTGAAATTGACGGCAGCCGAGGAGCCGCCTCCCGGAGTGGGATTGGTGACAACGACCGGATAGGAGCCTGCTGTAGCGAGGTCCGCCGTTGTCAGCGAGATGGTCAGCTGGCTGGCGCTCAGGTCGGTAGCGGCATGAGCCGCGCCGTTGAAGGTCACCGTGGAAGTGGTCAGGAACCCGGTCCCGTTGATGGTCAGCGTCTGCGCCGTTGCACCGGCCGCCAGTGAGGCGGGGGACAGCGAGGCGACTGTCGGAATGGGATTGCTCGGAGCCGTGACCGTAATTGTCTCGCTATTCGATTTGGTCGAGTCCTGTGTTGAGGTGGCGGTGACAGTATCCGATCCGGAAGCCGGAACGGTGGCTGGCGACGTATACAGCCCGGAGCTTGAGATTGTGCCTGAGACGGCAGACCAGGTCACGGCGGAGCTGTAGCTGCCCGGTTCCCGACACTGCCGCCGTGCATTGGCTGGTCTGGCCGGTCTGGACGCTGGTGGGAGTGCAGGAGACGCTGACCGAAGTGATGGTGGGGGATACCGGTGGGGTGCTACCGCCCCCGCCGCCGCAAGCAGAGGCAAACAGCAGTGGAACACCCAGAAAAAGTGCACTGAACAAACGAAGGTCTTTGTTTGCTGAATTCCGACGCGACTGAAAGGTCATCTTTCTTTTCCCCACGAACCTGCGAGACCTGTGATCTCAAGCGGTCACGGGCAAAGCAGCCCTCAATGAACTGAAAGGGGAAGATAACCGATAATTGCGTGATTCAGTTGGCGTAGAGCATACTGCAGCGTCATGCAACGCGTAAGAGACACTTGCGATTAGCTTGTGTGCGCTATTCGCAACGAGCCAATTCCCCCCACGTCAAGTGCCAACCATAATACTCAGTTCTGCAAGGCATACACGACCGGGTTCAGTACCTCTCAGCACTTTTCAACCAAGTAGCGTAGCCGAACTCCGAGCGAAATGGCAATACGATGCAGCTTCATGATGCTGATAATTCGTACTGGCCGGTCCTAGCTCTTGTTCCAGCTCAGGAGAATCGGGAGCACAGAAGCGGCTAGCCCTCGTCTTCGTCGAGTTGCTCGCCGCGGCGACCCTTGTAATAGGCTTCGGTGTCAGGATGGTTGACGGTTACGTCGGTAAGAGCTTGATCGAAAATGCCTTTTCCGCGATCGCGCAGGCCTTCTTCGTAATCCTCGCGATCTTGCTCAGAAACCGACATAAAAGACCTTTCCTTGTGCGCCGCGATAATACGCCGCTCCGGTAATGCACTAAAGCGCAGAGTCTCTTCACGTATTCAGGCCGGATTGCTGGATGAGAAGAATCCGTGGATTTTCCAGCCGGACGAGGCACCCCGATGACAAGAACTGGCTAAGTCCAAAGCTACGTTGCATTTGCTGAATCTTCTCGCCTCGGGCCGATTGCGGTCGTCCGGCTGGCGTTTGCTTCAGGAGCGCGGGCACGTAATTCTCTCCGTGGGGAAGAGCCTCGATGCAATTGAAATCTGCCGCTTGTTGCAGTATTGGGCGATTCGTCCTGACAAAGTCGACTTGTGGCAAGGTTTTCCCGAGGGCTTGGCATTGTTCCGGGCGGATTACAGTCCACTCGGAAGTAATTCTTCCTGAAATGAACGGTTGTGGAGCAGACAAGCCCCAGGAGGGCTGGGGAGTGGGCGGAATCTGGGTAGGATAGCCGTGGAATGCCTTCCAGGCATCGATCAGCGGGAAGATATCGTCGGCCATGAACTGCATGGCCTTGTTGTTGACCACGCCCACGAGATCATTGATCGCCCAGCCTTCGATTCCGCCGACCCACAGCCGGCCGAACTTCGTGCAAGGACAGATCACAAGCGGGTTCGCCTTCGCCGTGCTGTCCGTGAACCACCAGACGCCGGCGCCCAAAGCTGCAACTGTGCATAGACCGAGGATGGCCCAGCCAACCGGTCCGCAGAGGAGGGCCGTTCCTCCCTAGTATAGGGATTTCGATGAACATCGCTTCATTGGCGGGCGTTTCGCCAAACTCCATTTTCGCTAAAAGTGAATGACCAGGCCTGAGCTGATGCGGGTGTTGTTCTGGTGGTTGTTGCCTCCGTTGTTGAAGGTGGTGAGCAGATAGTCGGCTTCAGCCAGGCGAATGGAAAAGGTCTGGTTGATGCGCAGGTCGCCGCCGCCGCCGATGTTGGCAGCGAAGGTTGCAGAGGCGTCGGAATAGGCGGGCGTCTTTCCGGTGACCAGTGACCCGCTGGCGTGAGCGACGCCAAACAGCGCCTGGCCGAAGGGTTGAATGGGGAAGTGATGGACTGGCGCGAGGTAGCGCGGCCCGACGGTGAAGGTGCCGAGGGTGAGATTGAAGTTGTTGGAGCTGATGGGTGCGGTGGACCCGTCGATGGTAAGGTCGCCGACGATGGCAACGCGGCCCGACTTGACGGGCCAGGCAAAGGAGGCGCTGCCTCCATTCATGTTGAAGCAGCCGCAACCGCCAGGGGGCGCGTTACTGCGCAGGTAGGTGTATTCGAGAGCCAATTCGACGCGGTGCAGGTTTGGCGATGCGGGCGGCGGGGCAGCGGCAGCAGGCGCCTGGGCAGCGGCGGAAACGGTGGAGACCACGGCGATGGTCAACAACAGGGCGGATAAGGCTTTGATCCTGATTCGCATGGTATCTCCTTTACTGCACAGTGAGCTGCACGGTAGTTGAGTGGGTATCAGATCCGCTCGTGCCAGTAATGGTGAGCGTGTAGGACTGAGATGTCTGCGGGAGCGCGAAGCCGCCGCCGCAGCCGGTGAGGGCTGCAGCCGTTGCAAGCGAAGCAAGGCCGGCGACTAGCAGGAACAGCTTGCCTCTGACCGCCTTGCGCCAACGGCGGAAGGGAAGCAGCAGAAGCAGCGCCAAAGTGGGCGTGGCTACCGGCCACAAGCTGCTGGGCTGGGCCTGGGCGAACAGGCCGGCCGCCGTCACTATGGAAAGCGTCGAGGTTGCAGGACCGCTGCCGGGGTTGATCTGTGGGGGCGAGAAGGTGACTGTGGAGCCGGGCGGGTATCCCGTCACCGAGAGAGCAACGTTGTTTCCGAAGGCGTTGATGCTATCCACGGTGATGGTGTAGTTGGCCGTAGCGCCGGCGTTCACGGTTTGCGAGCCGGGGCTGGCGGAGATGGAGAAGTCCCCGGGCGGCGCGTTGATGACGACGGTGCGCTGCACCTGGGGCGCCGCGGAGTAATCTGCATTGCCTGCCTGGTTGGCATCGATGACCAGGTTGCCGGCGCTGGTGACAGTGACTGTGCTGCCGGAGACAGTGGCTGATGCGGTACTGGTGGAATCGATGGTGAAGACCACCGCGTTGCTGGAAGCGCCGCCGGTGGCTGTGAGGGTGATGGTCAGGCCCGCGGCGTAAGTCACGGGCGAGGTGGGTTGGGTGAAGTTGATGACCTGCGGGGCCTGGGTGACCACGACTGTGCGCTGTACCTGCGGCGCGGCGGTGTAGTTCGCGTTGCCGGACTGGTTGGCATCGATGACGAATGTCCCGACGCTGGTGATGGTGAGCGTGCTGCCGGAGATTGAGCCGGTGCCGGTGCTGCTTCCGTCGATGGTGAATACGACAGCATTGCCGGAAGCGCCGCCGGTTGCGACCAGTGTGACGGTCAGGCTCGGCGCGTAAGTATTGGGCGAGGTGGGCTGGGTGAAGCTGATGGTTTGCGGCGTCGGCGCATTTACTGTGATGGTTTGTTGAACCTGCGTTGCGGCCGCGTAGTCAGTGTTTCCGGTTTGATTGGCGTCGATGGCGAAGGTGCCGGTGCTCGTGACGTTCAGTGTGCTGCCGGTGATGGATCCGGTCGCGGTGCTGGCCGCGTCGATCGAGAAGGTAACAGCGTTACCAGAAGCGCCGCCGGTTGCAACCAGCGAAATGGTCAGCCCCGTGTTGTAGGTGACCGGTGAGGTGGGCGCAGTGAAGTTGATGGTTTGCGGCGCCTTGTTGACGACGAGTGTTCTTTGTACCTGCGCAGCAGCGGAATAATTTGAGTTTCCGGTCTGGTTGGCGTCGATTACGAATGTGCCGGGAGTGGTGATGGAAAGTGCGGTCCCGCTGATGCTGCCGGTACCGGTGCTGCTTCCATCGATGGTAAATAAGACGGGGTTTCCGGATGCGCCGCCGGTCGCGACCAGGGAGACGGTCAGGCTGGGCGCGTACGTGATGGGCGTGGTGGGTTGCGTGAAGGTGATGGTCTGTGTGCCGATCGAGTTCACGACGATGGTTTGTTGAACCTGTGTTGCCGCGGAGTAATCTGCGTTTCCAGTTTGGTTGGCGTCGATGACGAGGTTACCCGTGCTGGAAACCGTCAGGGTGCTGCCGGCGATGGAGCCCGTAGCCGTGCTGGCCGCGTCGATCGAGAACGTGACGGGGTTTCCAGAAGCGCCGCCAGTTGCAACCAGCGAAATGGTCAGCCCCGCGTTGTAGGTGACCGGCGAAGTGGGCGCGGTGAAGTTGATTGTCTGCGGAGCCTTGTTGACGAGGAATGTTCTTTGTACTTGCGGAGCAGCGGAGTAGGAGGCGTTGCCGGTCTGATTGGCGTCGATGACGAATGTGCCGGGGGCGGTGATGGAGAGTGTGGACCCGCTGATGCCGCCGGTGCCGGTGCTGCTTCCGTCGATGGAGAATACGACGGGATTGCCGGAAGCGCCGCCGGTTGCGACCAGCGTGACGGTGAGGCTGGATGCCCAGGTAATGGGCGTTGTGGGTTGGGTGAAGGTGATGGTTTGCGCTGTCAGCGAGGCGCCTACCCCGGTGCCGTTGACAGGGATTTTCTGGTTGGTGCCTGAGACGTTCAGGTTGTTGTCGGTCACCATTACGGAGCCGCTGTTGGCTCCTGCCGCGTTCGGCACAAAGTTGACCGAAACATCGCAGCTTGCGGTTGAGAGGAGCGATGTTCCCTGTGCGCAGAGACTGGTGTCCAGGCTATTTTCGGGGAAGTTGGAAAGATACTGCGGATTTGTCCCGGAGCCGAACGCCAGGGACGCATTGCCAATGTTGGTAATGGTCGCGGTTTGCGGGCCGTCTGTGGTGTCCGTTGAACCCACGTTGGTGGCTGTTTTGAAGGTCAGGGTGGGCGGATCCTGCGTGTCCAGTTTGTAGACCTGCTGGTCAAGCGTACTTGCGACAAAAGGATCTCCGCTTCCATTGATCGCAACATCGTATATGGAGCTCAGGGTAATGGGGATGGTGACAGGCGTGCCGTAAGTGCCTCCCGTAAATGGGACCTTTATCAAGTAACTGGAGCCGGTGAATCCAGTGTGCTGCTCGGCGACGTAAAGGTCCCCCGCTGCATCGAGCGCCAGGCCAATGGGAGCGCCAACACCGCTCTGCAACTCGGAGCTGGGGACGACCGTAACCTGGGTACCCCAGCCTGTGCCTGTCCAAGGCAATTCAAGCACGTTATGACCGTAAGTGTTAGCTGCGAAAACGTCGCCATTCTGATCGACCGCGACGCCATTGACACTGCTTAGCCCGGTGAAAGGCAGAACGACCGGCGTTCCGTAACCGCTGGAGGTCCAGGGCACTTCGACCACTTCATCCTGGGCATAGTCAGCAAAGAAGATGTCTCCCAACGCATCTACCGTAAGATGCCTGGGCTCGCGCGTGGTGGTTCCAAGAGGTACGGTTGTCTGCGTTCCATAGGCGCTACCTGTCCAGGGGATCTTGATGATGTCGAACCCTCCATAACCTCCCACATAAACATTGCCCGCGCCGTCCACTGCGACTCCAAACGGCTCGGTGTATCCGGAGCCGATCTGCGTGGGGCTGCTATATGTGTTGTTGCCCGTCTTCGTTAGTTGATAAACGGCCCCGCCCGCATTATCGACAAAGAAGACATTCCCGCCTGCGCTGGCCGCAACGCCGGTGACAGTGTAGGAGGTGGGCGTTGGCAGCAAACTGGACTGCGGGGCAGTACCAAAGGCGATCTCCGGCCCGGTGGCATAACCCGGCAGATAGGTAATGCCGAGCACGTTTCCGCTGCCATCCAGCAGTTCCGCAACTCCTGGGCGGATTCCGGGCGCAACCGGGTCGAAGATCACGTTGACCGTGCATGTTTGGCCAACGGTATAAGCGGTTGTGGTATTGCAGGTTCCGCCTGAGGTTTCGGCGAAGTCGAGGGCCGCCACGCCCTGAGCCAGCACCTGAATTGAGGCAGGCGTCCCCGCTGTTGTAATCCCGACCGTTACGGTCTGGGTCGGCTGGGGTATGCCGATCTGGGACGAGAAGCCCACGCCGGTTCCGTTGAGGGTGGCGCTGGTGTCGTCAGCCGCGTTGTTGTTGTCGGTGACCTGAATGCTTCCTGAAAAGCTGGTGGCAGAGGTAGGCGTGAAGGTGGCGTAGATAAAGCAACTGGAGCCGGCCACCAGCGAACCCGTAGTTCCGCAAGCGCTCGTACCA